>OKSA01000018.1_pt1 | contig 147996 bp, 130 predicted proteins | sample 1601181 | NCBI WGS metagenome assembly OKSA01 (sample SAMEA3541538, study PRJEB24748) | human gut metagenome | biome: human gut; feature: human-associated habitat; material: faeces | place: China | collected 2012
TAGCTTGAACTTTTATTCCTTGATAAGTATTCAGAAACTATTTTTTTCTTAATTTCAAAAGAATATTTTGCCATGAAAAAACCTACCTCCCAATCGTTAGATTTTTAGGTCTAACTTTTGGGGGTCGGTACATTTGTAATATTATTCTATATGATTTTTTTAAACTAGCATCTACACTTGCTTTTTGTTTTATATATTCAGTTGTATTATTCCGTCCTTACTTAGATAAACTAGGGTTTATAAATTCAAATGATCCATACGATGCTCATCACAATTTATATATTTTTCAATCATCTTATGTTCGTGCTTTTCTGTATCTCCCACATGGCGATGTCTATGGTCATGTTCAATCGTATGTGTATGCGTATTCCCATCATGAGTATGTGTTATAACATGAGTATGAAGATGCGTATGACTTTGAATAAGTGTATCAGAAACAACAAATACTGTGCCAACAATCATAATTACAAGGGCAATTAAATACTTCCACGTAAGTTGATCGCCTAAAAGGAGAAAGGCCAGCATCGTGCCTATAAACGGTGCAATTGCATAATAAGCGCTGGTCTTTGCTGCCCCAAGATATTTCTGTGCTCTAATATATGTGAAAATGCTTAGTCCATATGATACAAATCCCAACAACATTACAAACAGGATATATTTTGTTTCCGGAAACTTTTCTCCTACAATAATAGCAACAATAAATGCTCCCGTTCCAGATCCAATTCCTTTTAGCGTCACTATTTCATAGGTGCTTTTTTCAGAAATGCTACGTGTACAGTTATTTTCAAGACCCCAGCACAAGGTTGCCAATAAGACCAATAAAGACCCATAAGAAAAGCTAAATCCCTGCGCACTGTCCAGTGACAAAATAATACTGGATAATGTTATAAAGCCTATTGCAATCCAAAATTTCTTAGAAACTTTCTCATTGAAAATCCACAAGGCAATTAATGTTGTCGCAACAATCTCAAAATTTCCTAGTAGCGACGCATTTGATGCATTGCCAAGCTTAATACCGAGCATCAGAAAGATGGGAGCTACAATATCAAGAGTAATCATTCCAATTGTGTATAGAATATCGTTTTTCCCGAGTCTCTCCGACTTTCTTTCATTCTTCCAATGAAAAGTATACATCATCCCCACGCCAACACCAGCGCCCAAATATAAAAATGAAGCCATCAAAGTTGACGGTACATGTCCAAGCAACAACTTTGATAACGGCGTATTTATTGCGTAAAATGCTGCTGCAAGAATTGCATACAAAACAGACAATAGTTTTTTATTTTTCATATATAAACTCCTTCACAAATTCACATTTGTTAATGCATTTTTTCTATAAAAATTCTTCATGATGTTCCTATTTGCCTAAGGCACAAAGCCCACATCTGTGATATATCACTGTATATTCGTTTTCGTCTCTTCCCAAAATAAGTTCCGTATTCCAATTAAACTCACTGTCAGAAGCTGCATTTGTAATCTTGTTTTTTCTATTTTCTTTTTCGTTACCTAAAATTACTAAATTGTTATCGTTAATTCCTAAGATTTCTGTTATACTAGCATTAGAACACATATCATTTCTCCTTGTTTTTTATTTTTTGCGATTTAAATTATACACGAGATTTGATGTGTGTTCCTATTTTTTTGCAAAAAATTTAGCGTTGGGAGAGAATTTTTTCTCTCACCAACGCTAAATATTATACAACCATAAAAAAATTCTACTCCTGTTAGGGGTAGCCGTCCTAACCTGGTTTCTATTTAGCCTTTTCAATAGTTACAGGGGGCAGTATTCGGCAGGTGATATAGACCTGATTAGGGACCTATCTCCAAAGATTTTAGAATCTGCTTCAAACGGTCAGGAAAAAGCATTCCTTAAGGAGGTCCTAACTGGGGCTATAGGGTTTAAATCTGCAATGACTGGTAACATACTAATGCTTGCACCTATCTGCCTTGCTTCAATACTGGCATCTTATATATTGGTGACTAGGGACTTTAGAAAGAAAAACTCTTCCTTTTACCTGGTATATAACCTACCAAACAGGATTATAGAAATAAAATTGGCAAAGATATTGGCGGGTCTTAGCTTATACATATATACAATTCTCTTAATTACACTTGGCCTGGTACTTATGGACAATATAAACCTGTTAAAATTTGGCAACCTATATAGGCCGGGTATATGGAATATGACCAAAGAAATATTATTCCTACCTTTCGATTTCAGGTCATCAATTTTTTATACCTTTATGCTAGTATTTCCATCCATAATTGGTCTACAGTCATGTGCTAGTATCATATATGCTGGAAGCATTTAAATTAGGTTTGCTAAGAGGATTGGTTTTTTTGTATTAATATTTTTTGCAAGTGTACTAGTTCTATTTATTGGTATAGATGTTAATACCTATGGTATTTTTAGGGGTCTAGGTCAGGGATATCTTACAAGTATTCCAACTTTTATTTTTATATTAGTTCTCTATATACTGGTTGCTGTCCTATTTGTGATGGATATGGTATATAGTCGTGATAGCTTTAGGGGAGGGTTAGGATATGAAGACAAGTAAAAAAGGATTTATGGTATTTACAGGTCTCTTAATACTCTTGTTTCTTAGTATTTCCTGTGTAAGCCAATCATACAATAAATCTTTAAAAGTCAAGACTCTTAGTGGTAGTGACAAGATTTTAAATGAACAAAATTTGATGTTAGTTAATAACAATATAATATCTTTTCCACCTCAAGGTTATAACGATGAGTATAGGATAGCAGCCACAAGAGCATATGTTTTGAATACTAATAAATTAATAAAACTAGATATTAAAAAACAGGGGCATGAAGTCATTCTAAGCCATAAAGACCATCTATACAAACCAAAGACATCTATGACAGTCCCAATTAACATATACTACACACTTGAAGAAAAAAGTGGACTTGTCCTAGTTAAATTTCAAGACCATCAAGGGCGGGAATATAGTGGGTCTATCTATGATAAGGATATAATATCAAGTGCAAAGTCAGAGGACCTTAAAATTCATAGGGTAGAGAAGTACAAGGGAAACTACTACCTGGCCTTGTCTTACTACAATAAGGATAAAAAGTCTAGTATACTTGCCTTTGCTAGGTTAGACAATAATAAGCTTAGTATTTTAGACCAAGTGGAAGACAAAATAAAGTACAGGTGGGCCAGGTATGGTCTAATAGCCTTTGATAAATTCTTTATCTTTGACTATAGTGATGAAAATGGTAAATTTATGCCATCAACCCTATCCTTTGACTTTAAGGATAAGAAAATTTCCAGGGATTATATAGACAAAACAAATCCACTATATAATGTTTTTGATCGTAACCCTAATAACAGCGATAAAACAGATAATTTTTCATATATAAAATATCTAGCTGATAAGCAGGCAATTATAAGGGTTAAAAATCCGGATAATAGCAATAACTACCATGTCTATATAGTCAAATTTAGAGACGGTAAGCTTGTCCTGGACCAGGATATAGATACAGGTATAGGTCTCTATTTGGATGAAAAGAAAATTCAAGACAGGGGTAATAATTATAGCTTTAACAACAGCAATGAAGTTAATATCTTTCTAAATAATAATAAGCTTATATTTTATATGGTCAATAGTTCTTCATTGATGGATAGTCAACATTACGAAAAGAGTGTAAATTTGGACCAACTTAAGAGAATTCTTATCTACGGTCTAGACACTAGAAAGCTTGACTATGAAGGTCAAATTTCAGGTGCCCTTAAAGAATATGACCAGGAAATATATTCTAGCAATAAAATAGACAAAACCAAGTAGAGTATATAATCATATTTTAGGCAAATTACCTCTTTTTTATGGTATAATATATCATGTTTATGGAGGTGGTAAAGTGTTTAAATTTAAAATTGGCCCCCTATTGCTTTTTGTATTTTCAAGTTTTATACTAGGCTTGTCAATGAAGTACAATAAGGCTACTGGGCTTATATATACAAATATAATAAATAAATTTATAAGAGAAAAACTTAGCATGGTCTTTAGTAGGCTAGACATACCCTTCGGTGATGTAATATCTATATTATTGATATTAGTCTTAGTGTATTTTATATTAAATCTACTAAGAAGGTTCTTTAGTCCTACAAAGTGGTTAGCCTATATTTATAGGGTATTTTGGGGGACTGTAAATATCCTTTCTATAGGATTATTTATCTTCGTATTGTTTTATGGTTTAAATTACCATACCCAACCCTTGGCAAATTACTTGGTTGACAAGTACAATGCCAAGTATTCAACTAATATAAAGGTCCATGTTGATACTAACAAACAATTAGAGATATTGAAGTATTTAGAAAATAAGGCTATTGATACTAGAAACTTAATCAAGCATGAGGAGAGTAGTAGCTTATCAAATATAAATGACCTGTCTATCCAAGCAGAGGAGGGCTTTAGGATAATATCAGATGCCTTTCCAAGTCTTGGAGGTACGTATTCTAAGCCAAAATACAGCCTCTACAACCAATTATTTGATGGGTTTGGCCTAGAAGGAAGGTACTATATCCTCACTAATGAGGTGAGCATAAACAAGAATATACCAGACATATACAGGCCCTTCATGGTTTCTAAGTATATGGCCTACCAGAGAGGGATAGCCAGGGAAGATGAGGCAGCCTTTTTTGCCTATCTAGCCGGCATCAACAACACAAACCCTAGTGTTAAATATTCGGCCTATGTATCAATCCTAAGCATGATGACAAAGTCTATGATGTTTGATAATAAGGTTGAGTACAACTATTTTGTATCTAATATGGATAAGGATATTAGGGCTGACATGGATAAAATTAGCGATTATAGGGCTAAGAATGGGCCTGGTAAAAAAATTGCAGACCAGGTTAAATATGTTTTTAAGAGGATAAATGGTGATTTAAGAGTAGATAACCTTGAAAAAGAAGTATCTATTTTAATGTCTTCTTACTATTCCTTGTTTACCTATTAGGATTTATAAAAAGTGACTAGTCTAATGTGATTTAGAATACCAGTGGTATCTAAGCATAAAAAGGACTTAGTCACTTTTTATTTTATATTTACTTTACTTTTTAAATGCTATATAATTATAAGTGAAAAAGTATGCAAATGAGAGTAAGGGGTGAAAGAGATGTCACAAAATCCTAAAGTGGATTATTTAAAAGGAAACTTCTATGAAAAAATTGGCAAGTCTGAGCTTGCAGTTGAGAAATTTAAAGAAGCAGCAGAGTCTGGATATGAAAGAGCCCAACTTATTCTAGGTCAACTATATGATAGCCAGGGAGAAATAGAAAAGGCAGAAAACTGGTACAGGTCTGCCTTTAATAATGGTGTTGATTATGCAGCATTTAACCTTGGAAACATGTACTATAATAATGAAATCTATGATACATCCCTTTATTGGTATGAAAAGGCAGCAGAAAAGGGTATTCTTGCAGCTAAAAACAATATTGGTGTCATTTACTATATACTAGAAGATTATGAAATGTCTGAGAAAGTTTTAAAGGAAACTGCCGAGGCTGGTTTTGCTAAGTCTTATTTCAACCTTGGTCTCTTGAATATAGAGCTGGGCAATAAGGACTTGGCCGAAGAAATGTACGAGAAGGGGGCAGCCCTTAATGATGAGGATTCTATCTATAATCTGGCAGTTATAGAGATGGACAGGAGCAATTTTACCAGGTCTATGGACCTTTACAGGAAGCTTTTAAAGAAAAAGCACCTCAAAGCTGCAATAAACCTTGGTGTCTTGAGTGAGCTTTCAGAGAACTTTGCAGACGCCGAAAAGGCATATAATATTGCAGCAGATGAGGGTGACCCAGATGCCCAGTATAGGATGGGCTTTATCCTAGATAGGAAGGACAAGTCATCTGATGCAATCCACTACTACGAGTTAGCAGTAGCTCAAAACCATACTATGGCAAAGTATAGGTTAGCCAACCTTTATAATAGGAACAATGACACAGACAATGCCAGGATATACTATAAGATGGCAGCAGATGATGGTGTCAAAGAGGCCAAAAACAACTTGGCAGGTATCCTTTTTGAGGACAAGAACTACAAGGAGGCTGGCCTTTATTACAAGCAGGCCATAGCCCAGGGATGCTATAATTCTGCCGAGAATATGGGTGACCTGTGTAGGACTCTAAAGGAATATGATATAGCTATTAACTACTATAAGATGATACCTGATAACATAAATTGTCAGATTAAATTAGCCAATATATATGAAAAACTAAATGATTTGGATAATATGATAGATTGGTATAAAAGGGCAGCTGATCACGGGGATATAGAATCCTGCTTCAAGCTGGCTAGTATCTATGAAAAAACTGCTAATGAAAAAAAGGCCCTTAGATACTACCAAATAGCTTCTGACCATGGTCACCAGATAGCCAAACTCTATGCGGGCAGGCTATATTTTATGCAGACCAACTATGAGGAAGCCAAGGCTTATCTTGAGGAGCCTGCAGAACTCAATAATATATATGCCTTAAATACCTTAGCTGTCATGTATGACAACTTTTTTAAGGACCCTAAAAAGGCCATTGAGTACTATGAAAAAGCCATAATGCTTAATTGTACTGAGGCCATGTATAACCTTGCCCAGTTGATGTTTAGGAGTTTTGAATATGATAAGGCGGAAAAATACCTAAAAATGGGGGCAGAAAATGGCAATAAGAGGTGTGAATACTTCTTGGCAGCCTTTTACTACAGGAAGTCAATAGATATGTTTAAGTCCCTGGCCAACCTTAATTATGAGAATTCCAATGAACTCCTAAATGATATAAGGCATATGGACTTTATTGATGATCATCTATTGATGACAGACTTTTCTATATATCCACTTGAATACGAAGTTATAAAGGAAGATGTAGAGCCCCTTTATATTATAGATATAGATGAAGACATAACCAGCCTACTTAGTCAGGGAGATGTTAGGATGGCTGTAGACCAGGGTCAGGTTGAAAATATTGATATTTAAACCAGTATAGATTAACTAGGCTAGTCTGATGGTAAAATTAATATTATGGAATAAATTAAGATTAGAGTTTACATAAGAAATACTATAAGATTCAGAAAGGGGTGAGCTTATGATAAGATACTATAAAACGGTTAATGAAAATTTAGAAAGACTAGATGAATTTGAAGCAAGTTGTTGGATAAATCTTACTGAGCCAACCTCCAATGAAATTGAAGATATTAGTAAGCTTTTAGAAATAGATACAGATATTGTGGCTGCAGCCCTAGACAATGAAGAGAGTTCCAGAATAGAGTATGATGATAATTACACCCTAATCTTGATTGATATACCCTTTGATATGTCAGACTCAAAATCTTCTAACTATATGACAGTACCTATTGGTATAATACTTGCCAAGGACTGTATCATTACAATCTGCTCTAAGCAGACGAGAATTATAAATGACTTTATAGTAGGCCATGTCAAGGACTTCTATACCTATATGAAAACTAGGTTCATCCTGCAAATCCTATATAGGAATGCAACCTTCTACCTGCTATATCTAAGAAGGATTAATAATACCACTAACCTTATAGAGCAGGAAATCCATAATTCTATGAAGAATAAGGAACTCCTACAATTATTGCAGTTGGAAAAGTCTCTGGTATACTTTTCAACATCACTGACAGCCAATGAAGCTACTCTAGACAGGTTGCTAAAGCTAAACGTTATAAAGCACTATGCTGAGGATGAAGACCTTCTAGAGGATGTAATTATAGAGAATAAACAGGCCCTACAAATGTCCAAGATGTATGGTGATATCCTTAGTAGGATAATGGATGCCTTTAGTGCAATTATAAGCAACAACCAGAACAATGTTATGACCTACTTAACTGTAGTAACAATAGTAATGGCAGTTCCAACCATTATTTCTGGTCTCTTCGGTATGAACGTTGGTGGTATCCCATTTGCTCACCATCCATTTGGATTTTTGATTGTAAATGTGGTTACTATACTTATATGTTTCTTGTCTACTGCCTACCTAATAAAGAAGAGGCTCCTATAGGATGGTGAGATAGATGAAAGAAGAAAATTATGAGAAATTACTACATATAAATACCTCCAAGATTGAAAGTAGAATGGACAATAAAACTATCTACAACCGCTATGAGCCAACACCATATAAGGCTCTAATCAAGCTTTTTGATGAATATAAGGCTGGTATAGAGGACCACTTTGTAGACTTCGGCTCAGGTAAGGCAAGATTTGCATTTTTAGTAAATTTTCTCTTTGATTCAGCCTGTACTAGTGTAGAAATTTGTGAGGACTTCCATAAGATGGCCTTGACGAATAAGAAAAACTACCGGCCAAGAAACCCAGCTTCCAAGGAGAGGTTATTTTTTGTAAATTGTCCAGCAGAGAAGTACCAGGTGAGTGGATTTGAAAATAAGTTTTATTTTTTCAACCCCTTCGCCTTAAGTATATTTATAAGCGTAGTGAATAATATTTATAGGTCAGTTGAAGAAAGGCCTAGGGAGGTAGATATCATCCTCTATTACCCATCTTATGAATATATCGAATACCTGGAAAATAGGACTAACTTTCATTTGTATAAGGAAGTCTTCCTTGATGATTCTAAGAATGATCCCAGGGAAAGGTTTGTTATATATAGGTTGGGTGAGGACAAACCTATTTACGATGATTGTTTTACAAGTATATGTATCAAGTCAGTATACAGAAGAGACTTGATGATTTTTCAAAAATATAAGAAAAGGTCACTGTAATAGAGTATTTTAAACCTATACAGTGACCCTTATTTTTATTTCTTTTATTTTTTTAGTCAATTGCCTTATTCTGTAATGACCTGTTGTATTTTATCCTATCTTGTTCGTTTAGGATCTTCTTTCTTAACCTGATTGAATCAGGTGTTACTTCTACTAATTCATCATCCTCTATAAATTCCAAAGATTCTTCTAGGGTAAATATCTTTGGTGGTGATAACTTGATGGCATCATCTGAACCTGATGCCCTGACATTCGACATCTTCTTATTCTTACATGGGTTAACCACCATGTCTTCTTTTCTAGAGTTCATACCAATTATCATACCCTCGTATACGTCAACGGCTGGATCAACAAATAGGATACCCCTAGATGATAGGGCATTAAGGGCATAACCCATAGTCTTGCCTGCAGTCTGAGATACTAAAACACCATTTAATCTTGATGGTATTTCACCCTTGTAGTCATCAAATCTTTCAAATGATGAAAGTAGGGTACCTTCACCCCTAGTGGCATTTATAAATTCACTCCTGTAACCAAGTAATCCTCTTGTAGGCACCAAAAATTCTATCTTTACATAGTCGCCCTCTAGGATTTCCATTGACTCCATTAGACCCTTTCTCAGATTTAATTCGTTGATAACTGTGCCCGAGTAAGCCTCTGGACAAGAAACAGTAACCCTTTCTATAGGTTCAACAAGGTTGCCTTCCGGGTCCTTATGCATAAGTACCTGTGGCTTTGATACTCCTAATTCGTAGCCCTCTCTTCTCATATTTTCTATAAGTATTGAAAGGTGAAGCTCACCACGACCACTAACCCTATAACCATCTGTAGTTTCAAGAGGTTCTACCTTTAGACCAACATTAACTTCTAGTTCCTTTTCAAGCCTGTCCTTTATATGCCTTGTAGTTACAAACTTACCACTCCTGCCGACAAATGGTGAATCATTAACCATGAAGTTCATAGATAGGGTAGGCTCCTCAATTAAGATGGCACCCATTGGCTTTGGATTATCTTGACTACATATAGTTTCACCTATAGCTATATCGGGTATACCAGCAACCACTACCATTTCACCACTCATAGCCTGGTCTGTTTCAACCTGCTTAAGTCCCTCGTAAACTGATAGCTTAGAAATTTTACCCCTTCTAGGCTCATGGCCCTCTGAGCAGATGCAAATCTGTTCTGTTGAGTCTAACTTGCCCTTAAATACACGGCCGATTCCCAGTCTTCCTATATAATCGTCATAGGCTAGGGCAGAAATCTGAACCTGTAGGGGCTCATCATCATAGTCTGGATATGCGTCTACATGGTTAATTATTGTTTCAAATAGGGGAGATAAGTCCTTACCCTCATCCTCTAGTTCTTTTAGGGCTATACCCTGCTTGGCTATACCATATACAATAGGGAAGTCACACTGTTCATCTGTTGCATTTAAGTCAATAAATAGGTCAAATACTTCATTAACAACCTCTTCAGCCCTCTGGTCCTTCTTGTCTATCTTATTGATGAATAGGATAGGTCTTAGACCCTGTTCTAAAGACTTCTGCAGTACGAACCTTGTCTGAGGCATTGGTCCCTCAGTTGCATCTACTAGTAGTATAACTGTATCTACAGTCTTTAATACACGCTCAACCTCAGAAGAAAAGTCACTATGGCCAGGTGTATCAACTATATTGATCTTGTATTCACCATGTCTTATAGAACAGTTCTTTGAGTAGATTGTTATACCCCTTTCCTGTTCTAGGTCGTTACTGTCCATTACACAGTCTTTTACGACCTCATTATCTCTAAAAACACCACTTTGATTTAGGAAGGCATCTACTAGGGTAGACTTTCCGGCATCAACATGGGCTATTACTGCTATATTAATTATATTATGCTTAATACTCACTAAAATCGCTCCTTTATAATACATATTAAATTTTAATCAACTTTTATATTATACCAAATAATAGGAATACTGTATAGAAAAATCTAAACAAAAAACCCTGATTTTCACATTTTAGCAAAGATCAGGGTAAAAAATATCCTTATATAGAGAAAGGTACTATTTTTTTGGCATAAAGTCATCATCCTTGTTGTATGATGTAACCAGGTAAGTAAGTACGAAACCACATATCAAGCCTCCTATAATTGGAAACATGGGTACATCTGCATGCAATATATACTTGTAGATTAAACCACTCACTGAAGAAAAAACAGAGAATAGGGCTACAAATAGTAGTAAATTTCTAGTTGACTTGCTCATAAAGAACCCCCTCGTCTATAATTGTATGGATAACTACAAGTATCCATACAATTATTATAAGGCAAATATAAAAAAAATACCATATATATTTTCCCACTTGATTTAATATACCTCGTAGGGGTATAATAGGCTTATAGATGAAAATAATTATAGATTCATAGTATAAATCTATTGATATAGGAGGTAAGTCATGGAAGATAAGGATATTAAATTAGAAAAAATAGATTTTTCGGTCTTGGGTATGTCATGTGCAGCTTGCTCAAAATCTGCAGAAAGATCACTAAAAAAGACCGAGGGTGTATCTTCAGCAGTGGTCAATATTGCTACAGAGAAAGCAAGTGTAGAATACGATCCAAAAGTGTGTAATGTAGACAATTTGAGGGCTGCAGTAGAAAAGGCCGGCTTTACAATGGAATTAGAGGACCATATAGACAGGGAAGATGATACAACCAGTTTTAAGAGATTTCTAGTCGCCATAGTATTTGCTAGTTTGCTATTTACAATATCTATGGGGCCTATGGCAGGTATAAGTCTACCAGCCATAATTTCACCACATCATAATCCATTAAATTATGCCCTTATACAGGCGATTTTAGCCATTGTAGTCATGGTAGCCGGTAAAAAATTCTATATCAAGGGATTTAAGGCCCTATACCAACTGGGTCCTAATATGGATTCCCTAGTAGCTGTATCTACATCTGCATCCTTTATATACAGTATTATATCTACTTTTGAGATAGCCTATGAACCTGGCTTTGCAGATAATATACTTGCCAGTGGCCACCACCTGCCCCTATACTATGAGTCCTGTGCCATGATTATAGCTTTGATAATGTTGGGTAAGTATTTAGAAGGCAGGAGCAAGTCAAAAACGTCTGAAGCCATAAAGTCCCTGTTGGAACTCCAGGCTAAGATAGCTATTATAGAGGTTGATGGTCAGGAAAAGGAAGTGGAAATTGATAAGGTAAGGGTAGGAGATATAGTTATAGTAAAACCAGGTCAAAAAATTCCTGTAGACGGTAGTGTTATATTCGGGTCTACTTCCATAGATGAATCAATGTTGACAGGAGAGAGTATACCAGTTGAAAAAACAGTAGGTGACCCAGTTACAGGAGCCAGTGTTAATAAAAATGGATACATTAAATTTAAGGTGGAAAAGGTGGGCAAGGATACCACACTTTCACAAATTATAAGACTCGTGGAGGAAGCCCAGAATAGGAAGGCTCCTATAGCCAACCTGGCTGACCTTATATCAGGTTACTTTGTACCAACAGTAATAGGAATTGCCCTAGTTTCAGGTCTTGCCTGGTTATTTATCGGAGGAACAAGTTTCCAGTTTGCCTTCACTATATTTATATCTGTCTTGGTAATTGCCTGCCCATGTGCACTTGGTTTGGCAACACCTACAGCCATTATGGTTGGAACAGGTAAGGGGGCAGAGAATGGTATACTAATTAAGGGTGGAGACTCACTAGAATCTGCCCACAAGATAAGTACAGTGGCTTTTGATAAGACGGGTACAATTACCGAGGGTAGACCTAGGGTTACAGGTGTGAAAAATTTAAGTAAATCCCTAGATGAAGATCAGCTTATGTCATTTGCGGCATCGATAGAATCAAATTCCGAACACCCCTTGGCAGATGCCATAGTTGACTACTCTAAAGAAAAAGGGGTAGAAATATATCCAGTTGAAGACTTTGTAAGTATAACTGGCAAGGGGGTAGAGGCTCTTATTAATAAAAAAAGGGTTAGCCTGGGAAATCTCAAGCTAATAGATAGCTATGGTGATATAAATGACAAGTCTAGCCTAAAATCTATGGTAGATGAATATGCTGAAAGGGGAAATACGCCTATGCTATTGGCTATAGATGGACATGTCAAAGCAATTATAGCAGTTGCCGATACCATTAAGGAGGACAGTGCTAAGGCCGTAGAAAAGCTCCACCAGATGGGAATAAAAGTTGCCATGATTACAGGTGATAATGAAAAGACAGCCCTGGCCATAGCCAAGCAGGTAGGAATAGATATAGTAAGGGCAGATGTCCTTCCATCAGAAAAATCTCAGGTAATTAAAGACCTACAAGACCAGGGTGAGTTTGTTGCCATGGTTGGTGACGGTATAAATGATGCCCCTGCCTTGGCCCTAGCTGATGTTGGCATAGCAATTGGCAGTGGTACTGATGTGGCTATAGAATCCGCAGATATTGTCCTAATGAAGAATAGCCTAATGGATGTGCCTAATTCAATCAAACTTAGTAAAGAAACTATAAGAAATATTAAAGAAAATCTTGGTTGGGCTTTTGGTTACAATATTATAGGTATACCTTTTGCAGCCGGTCTAATTTACTTGTTTGGAGGACCTCTTCTAAACCCTATGATAGCAGCTGCAGCCATGAGTCTATCATCTGTCAGTGTGGTTTCTAATGCCCTAAGGTTGAGAAAGTTTAGGACATTTTAATCACTTGATTTTTTAAAAATATACACACAAAAAAAGGGAAGTATAGAGTTAGATAAATCCTCTATATTTCCCTTTTTACTTTTAAAAATAGTCTATTAGACTTAATATAAAATAAATAAAATTCCTGATCTATTATTCATGAATATCTATAACAGACTTTTCTTTTAATCCTAGAGACTTTAGTTTAACAAGGACCTCTTGGTGGTCTGGATGGTCTATATATCCTCCTAGATCGCCTGCTTGAGCAAGGTCTACAAATAGGACTAAATCCATATTATTTTCCTTTTCTGGTAAGCAGTTGATGAAAAACTTATAACCCTGAATTACCTTGTGAACCTTTTCTAATTTTTCATAGGTTTCTGATACTAATCTATCCACCTTTCCTAGGCAATCCTTATTCTCAAACTTGAATAAAACTATATGCTTCACGCTGAACCTCCTGTAGAATTATTTTTCTCTTTTATTATATAATAAAAGAGCTAGATTTCCAATATATTATTTTATAATATAAGACTATATTTCTCATATGATATATAATATTCATATTATAACGAACTTTATTTCTTGAATATTGCTATAAAATTTGATATAATTGTCTATAGATTGTAGAGGCTTACTGTATTTATATAGGAAATTGAATGAGTCAGGATAATCTGATATAATATTTCTGTAAGTGAGCTTGAGAGAAGGGATAATATTATGAATCGACAAAGAATTCTAATTGTAGAAGACGATAAGGAAACACTAGAGTTGACAGCTGAATTTTTGCAGGCTAAGAACTACCTGGTTGATACTGCCACTAATGGGGTTGAATGTATTAAAAAGTTTAAAGAATCTAAGTACGATATGATCATCTTAGATATAAAGATGCCTAATTTAGACGGACATACTACTTGTAAGATGATTAGAAATACTTCTAATATTCCCATAATATTCCTTACTGCCTTGTCTGACGAATCCGACCAGATAAAGGGCTTTGAACTTGGTTGTGATGACTATATTACTAAGCCATTTTCCTTTAACCTCTTACTAAAGAGGCTGGAGGCAGTCCTAAGGAGGAGTCACAACGAAAATAAAAATACTTCATTGAACTTTGAGGATATATCTCTAGACCTGAATACCTACACCTTAAAGGTTAAAGATGCAGTAGTAGAGTTGACTCTTAAAGAGTTCAATATACTTAAAGAGTTAATAGAAAAATATCCACAGGTAATTACCAGGGAGACCCTTTTGGACAGTATATGGGGCTATGACTACTACGGAGATTCCAGGATAGTTGATGCACATATAAAGAATATAAGGAAAAAAATTGGCCTACCCTATATAAAAACGGTTAAGGGCATTGGATATACACTAGAGAAACTTGAAGGAAATCAGGACTAGATAATTATGTTATTTCAAGTTGGGCCTCTTTAAGAGGATGGACTCAACTCTTGATATATTTTATTATTTATTTTTAATTTTGGAGGTACTAAATGAACTCAAATCAGAAAACTGCTAGTAGACAGGGGCCTTTTCCCCTGCTTTCTGAAAAAAATGTTAATATGAAAAAAGAAATATTAGCAGGTATCACAACATTTTTAACTATGGCTTATATTATCGCTGTTAATCCTAGTACACTAGCTGCAGCTGGTATGGATGCTGGTGCCCTGGTAACTGCTACATGTTTGGCTGCTGCCCTTGGTTGTTTTATTATGGGATTTGTTGCTAACCTACCATTTGCCCTTGCATCAGGTATGGGCTTAAATGCATTCTTTGCATATACAGTTGTTTTAAAGGGTGGGGTACCATGGGAAACTGCACTTACAGCAGTATTTGTAGAAGGTATTATCTTTATATTCTTAACATTATTTAAGGTTAGAGAAGCAGTAGTTAACTCTATACCACTTAATATGAAGCATGGTGTTACGGCTGGTATAGGTATCTTTATAGCCTTCATAGGTTTAAAGGGATGCGGTCTTGTAATAGCAAATGAAGCTACTTTTGTTAGTATGGGTCACCTTTCACCTACAGTTATATTTGCCTTTGTTGGCTTATTTGTAATAGGTGTTATGGACAAGAAGAATATGAAGGGGTCTATCTTGGCTGGTATAGCAGTATCTTCTATAATGGCTTGGATATATGCTGTGCTTAATCCAGAAATGGCAGCTAAGCTTGGAATTTATCTTCCTACAGGTATATTTAAGTTCGAATCAATTGCTCCAATAGCTGGTAAGGTTGACTTTGGATTTTTCTCACATCCAAAAGATATTGGTAACTTCTTTGTTATCGTTTGTACTTTCTTGTTTGTCGACTTCTTCGATACAGTAGGTACTCTAGTTGGAGTTTGTTCTAAGGCTAATATGTTAGATGAAAATGGCAATGTACCAAATGTCGGTAGAGCCCTACTGGCTGACTCATTAGCAACTACTATAGGCGCCCTACTAGGTGTATCAACAGTAACTACATATGTTGAGTCATCAACAGGTGTACTTGCTGGTGGTAAGACAGGTTATACAGCTATTACTGTAGGTATCCTATTCCTCATGGCTATGTTCTTCTCACCAATATTTATAGCTATCCCAGCTTGTGCGACTGCACCAGCCCTTATATATGTTGGTTACTTGATGATTAGCTCTCTACGTGAAGTAGACCTACACAATGTAACAGAAGGTCTTCCAGCCTTTATTACAGTTATCAGTATGGCCCTTACTTACAGTATAGGTGATGGTTTAACTATAGGTATCCTATCATATGTATTGATTAACCTAATTTACAATATCTTTGCTAAGCCAGATGAAAGAGAAAAAGTATCTTGGGTAATGATCATATTGGGAATCCTATTCCTAATTAAATTATTATTCTTATAAAATGAGTCAAGGATAAATATTAATTGACAAAAACTGTCTAATTGGTATAATTAAATATAGGTTAAATATCTGGGACTATTGTATATGTACTTATTCAATAGTCCTTTATCTTGAAAAAAATTATTTTACATAAATACGAGAGGAGATACAATGTTACAAGTAACAGATGTCGGCCTAAGATTTGGCGACAAGGAGCTATACAAGGAAGTAAATCTTAAATTTACAAAGGGAAACTGCTATGGTGTAATTGGGGCAAATGGAGCAGGAAAGTCAACTTTCTTGAAAATATTGTCCGGTGAAATCGAGCCTAATACAGGAGTAATATCAATAACAGACAAGGAAAGAATGTCTGTACTAAAGCAGGACCACTTTAAATATGACCAAACTTCTGTCCTAGATACAGTCATAATGGGACATGAAAGACTATGGACTATTATGAAGGACAAGGATGCCCTATATATGAAGGAAGACTTTTCAGATGAAGATGGTATAAGGGCAGCCGAACTAGAAGGTGAATTTGCCGAATTAGACGGTTGGGATGCAGAAACTAATGCTGAAAAAATCCTTATGGGATTAGGTATAGAAAAGGACCTTCATTACTCGCTTATGGCAGACCTAACAGGTGCCGAAAAGGTCAAGGTTTTATTGGCCCAGGCCCTATTTGGTTCTCCTGAAATACTTCTCCTGGACGAGCCTACAAACCACTTGGACTATGCATCTATAAAGTGGCTAAATGAGTTTATAATAGGCTTAGATGAGACCATAGTGATAGTAGTATCCCATGACAGGCACTTCCTGAACACTATATGTACCCATATAGTTGATGTAGACTTTGGAAAGATCCAGCTATATACTGGTAACTACGACTTCTGGTATGAGTCAAGCCAACTAGCCCTACAGTTAATGAAGGACCAGAATAAGAAGGCAGAAGAGAAGATTGCCCAGCTAAAGGAATTTATAGCCAGGTTCTCATCTAATGCTTCTAAGGCTAAGCAGGCAACTTCTAGGAAGAAGCAGCTAGAAAAGTTAAACATAGAAGAGATACAGCCTTCTAGAAGGAAGTACCCATATGTTGCCTTCAAGCCAGAAAGAGAGATTGGTAATGAGGTCCTAGAAGTCCACAATATTACTAAGGTAATTGATGGGGTTAAGGTCCTAGACGATATATCATTCAGGCTAGAAAATAATGACAAGGTAGTCTTTATGGGGGATGACATGGCTGCTACAGCCCTATTTAACATCCTATCAGAAAGGGATACTGACTTTGAAGGTAGCTTCAAGTGGGGTGTAACTACTTCTCAGGACTATATGCCAAAGAACCACAATGAATACTTCGATGGTTGTGAATTATCCTTAGCAGACTGGCTAAGACAGTATTCAGAAGAGAAGAGCGAATCATATATCAGGGGCTTTTTAGGCAAGATGCTATTTAGTGGTGATGAAGCCCTTAAGGAGGCCAACGTCCTAAGTGGAGGAGAAAAGGTTAGGTGTATGCTATCAAAGCTAATGCTATCAAATGCTAATGTATTGATGTTAGATGATCCAACCAACCACCTAGACCTTGAATCTATAACTTCAGTCAATAAGGCCTTAGAAGATTATAAGGGCGTTTTACTATTTACATCACATGACCACCAGTTTATATCCTCTATAGCAAACAGGATTATATTTATAGGTGAAAATGGAATCCTGGATAGAAAGACTAACTTCGAAGACTTTATAGAAAGTGAAGAAATACAGGACCTATTAAAGAAAATTGTTCAGCAGTAGGTTATCAAAATATAAATAAAGGTATCAAAACTATAATTTTATATTTGAAACGCTTACTTTTCAAGGGTTTATAGGTATAACTACTGACACTTATAAACCTAATTTATAAAATAAATTTTCTAGAATGGTAAGAAAATAATAGTGAACTTATGATTACAATAAATTAGTCTCTACTACAGGTCATTTATTGTAACCATAAATTTCCAACATCTCATTAGTAATATTCAAAAATATTTTTCAATTTTTGAATATTACTAATTGTATTTTATGGCTAAAGTATGTTATAATGATTTTGTTAGGATATGGCAGGAAAAAATCATAAGTTATGAACATGAATATCAAAGGAGGTGTGGCACTTGATTTATGGTTACTGTAGGGCAACTACAAGCAAACAAATAGAACTCGGTTATTTGGAAGAGCAAGAAGATCTTATAAAAGAGAGATACTATGAAAGCATTATATTCAAAGAGTCCTCACTTGATATGAATGTGAAGCCAGAATTTGAAAAGATTATAAATTTATTGAATCCAGAAGACATACTAGTGGTTACTCAATTAGATAGGTTTGCCACTTCTATTGGTGATGCTGTTGATATTATAGCTTCTATAAGGGGCAAGCAGGCATCTATTCATATTCTAAATATAGGACTTATTGATTTTTCTGTTTTGGGAAATATCCTATTCAAGACTTTGTGTGCTGTAAATAACTTTGATAAGGCACTATTGGTAGAAAGAATCCAGTCAGGTAAGAACAAGGCCAAAAAGACGAGTGGCTTTAAAGAGGGTAGGCCTAAAAAATTCAGTCAGGACCAAATTGAGGAAGCTTTAGAAATGCTAAATTCTTATTCTTATAAGAAGGTAGAAGAATTAACTGGTATATCTAAGAGTACCCTTATAAGAGCTAAGAAACAGGCAATAAAATAGGCTTTTAAAGGAATTATTTTATTAATATGAATTTTCATGGACTAATTTGTGGTTTATACCATAGTTAGTCTATTTTTTTATATAAAATTTTCCAGCATTTTAAAAACTTCTATCAGACTTGTTTATTAATAAATTTAGACTTATAATAGTAATAAATATTATAAATTTTAATATATTAATTATATATCAAGTAACAAATTGTATTTTTATTAAGGAGCATATCATTATAGCTAAGTTACTCTTTAACTACCTAATGAAGATTTTTAAAAAAAGTCTTGTCTTAGTGATATTAATAGGGCAAGTCTGTTCTTTATTTCAACTTTTTATAAAAAGCTTTTTTATATATTTATAAAGTGGGTATATACTTCATATGGTATACTGGATATATATCATATGAGATAGGAGTCTAATTAATTCTACAAATTAGTGCTAGGGAGGAAGTTCAATGTTTGATTTAAATAAAATATTCAAAGACAGAGAGCCTGGCTTTATAGGCATTAAAAATAAGACCTACTCCATCGTCGTACCTGTAATAGACATAGATGGTGACCAACACCTTATATTCCAGGTAAGAAACAAGAAACTAAATGTCCAACCAGGAGAGATATCTTTCCCAGGAGGACAAGTAGAAGATGGAGAGTCTCCTTATGATGCAGCAATTAGGGAGTTTTCTGAAGAAATGGCCTGTGGTCCAGACCAGGTAAATATAATTACCAAGTTAGATACCTATGTCTTACCTGCAAGAGGCTTGATTCATTGTTTTTTGGCTGAAATAGACAAGAATTTCAAGCTTGACATAAGAAATGATGAAGTGGAGTCCTTATTTACTGTACCAATCAGATATTTCCTGGATAACGAACCTCTTGTGCTTAAAAATACAGTTCGTATTGAGCCAAGCAAGGACTTCCCATACGAGGAAATGAATATACCTAAGTCTTATTATTGGGGTTCTTTTAAGTATCCTATATCTTTTTATAAGATAGGGGAGACGGTAATATGGGGTATTACAGCCAATATAGTAAATAGTTTTTCAAAAAAACTAATATAACTATTCTTTAACCTATACATATGATATAATTGTAGTGTAGGGTATATCAAATTGGAATAGGTATAAACTACTAAATAAAGAAAATTTAAAAGGGGAGCTTTTGCTGAGAGGAATTATTTCGACCCTTAGACCCATTGGATAATGCCAGTGTTGGAATTTTTTGTCTCACACTAGTGAGACTTTTTTTATTATATAAAAGGAGAGGATAGTTATGGTATTAGGAGATATAGCAGTTATGCCTTTAAGGCCCTATGGTACTGAAGAAGAGATGTACAAGGTCGTAGATGAGTGTATAGAACTTATAAAGAAGAGTGGGCTTAAGTATGAAATTGGGGCAAATTCTACAACTGTAGAGGGGGACCTTGATAGGGTATTTGACTTAGCAAAGAAAGTCCACCTTGTTCCTTTTGAACTTGGTTGTGAAAGGGTTATAACAATATTTAGGGTAGATCAGAAAAAGGGTGGATTATCTATTGATGAAAAACTTAAACACCACAGATAGGATAAAGAATATTGCCTACCCCCTGGCAACTTTTATTGGGCTGATAATTTTATGGGAATTGACTGTAGATAGGTTTTCTATACCTTCCTATATACTACCTAGTCCAAGGGATATTTATTTAGAGTTTGTAAATGATTGGCAAGTTTTGGCCATGCACAGTAGGGTAACCCTGGAGGAAACAGTAATCGGTCTATCCCTGTCAGTCCTTATTTCCCTATTTATAGGTATGATTATGGACTTTGTGCCTTTTATTAAAAAATGTTTCCATCCAATCATGTATGTGACTCAGATGATACCAACTATAACAATAGCACCACTCCTGGTTATTTGGTTTGGCTTTGGAATCAAGTCAAAGGTTATATGTGTTATCTTAACCTGCTTTTTCCCAATGTTGATCAATTTCATGGATGGTATGGACAGTATAGACAGGGACCTAATCAATTTATTTAAAATTATGAAGGCCAATAGGTTAAAGACATTTATCCACTTGAAATTCCCTATGGCCATGGATAAGTTTTTTACTGGCCTAAAAATTTCATCCACCTATGCCTTTATAGCAGCAACAGTTGCAGAGTGGTTGGGTGGTAGTGCAGGCTTGGGTGTATATATGGTAAGAGCCAAGTCTTCTTATGCCCTAGACAAGGTATTTGCCTGTACTATATTAGTTGTTTTGTTTAGTTTATTATTTGTAGGACTTATCTCAATATTAAAAAAAGTATTTATTAAATGGAGGTAAATATGAAAGCAAAGAAAATTTTATCATTAGCCTTTGTGGGTATGCTAGCCATAGTAGGTTTATCTGCTTGTACAGGCGACAAGAATTCATCTAATGGAGGAACAGGCGACAAGCTAGAAAAGGTTACTTTAGTGCTTGATTATACACCTAATACCAACCATACAGGTATATATTTAGCCAAGGAAAAGGGCTATTACAAGGATCAGGGTATTGACTTAGAAATTATTCAGCCATCCGACAGTGATTCAGCAACCCTAGTTGCAAGCGATAAGGCCCAGTTTGGTGTCAGCTACCAGGAAGACGTAACCTATGCCCTAACAAGGGAAAAAGACCCTCTTCCAGTAAAGGCTGTAGCTACGATTATCCAGCATAATACATCTGGTTTTGCAGCTCCAGTAGAAAAGAATATTAAGACTGCCAAGGACTTTGAAGGAAAAACATACGGTGGTTGGGGATCTCCATCTGAGGAGGCCATTATAAAGCTTGCCATGGAAAAGAAGGGGGCAGACTTTAGTAAGTTAAATAGGGTAGATATAGGTCAGGACGACTACTTTACTGCCACTAAGAAAAATATAGACTTTGCCTGGGTATTCGAGGCATGGACAGGTGTAGAGGCCAAGTTAAAGAAGATAAACCTAGACTATATACCTATTAGGGATATAGATCCTGCCCTAGATTACTATACACCAGTATTAATAGCAAATAATAAGACTATAAAGGAAAAACCAGATTTAGTTAAAAAGTTTATGACTGCCACAAGCAAAGGTTATGAAGAGGCTATAAAGGACCCCAGTGGTGCAGCAGATATACTTTCCAAGGCTGTTCCAGAACTTGACAAGAACCTAGTAAAGGCCAGCCAGGACTACTTGGCTAAACTATACCAAGACGATGCTCCTAGGTGGGGTGAAATGAAGGCTGATGTATGGAAGAACTATGCCAAGTTCATGCAGGACAATGGCCTAATTAAAAAAGCATTAAATGTTGATGAGGCTTTCACAAATGAATTCTTACCAGAAAAAAAGTAAAGTAGTTTTTGAAAATATCAATAGGTACTATGGTCAAACAAAAATTTTAGATGATATCAACCTCCATATAAAGGAGGGGGAGTTAGTTGCCATAGTAGGGCCTAGTGGGTGTGGAAAGTCTACTATCTTTAATATAATGGCAGGCCTGATAGAACCATCTTCAGGTAACTTTAGTATAGATGGTAAACTCAGCTATATGTACCAAAAAGACCTCTTATTGCCATATAAGAATATCCTGGACAATGTTGCCCTTCCTATGATAATAGAGGGCCAGTCAAAGAGCGTAGCCAGGGAAACTGTAAAACCATATTTCAAGACCTTTGAACTAGAAGGCTATGAGATGATGTATCCTCATGAGCTCTCAGGCGGTATGAGACAGAGGGCAAACTTTATGAGGACCTACTTTTCATCCAATGATATAATGCTTTTGGATGAACCATTTGGTGCTTTGGATTCTATAACAAAGGCTTCTATACAAGACTGGTTTTTAAAGGTTAGAAAAAAGACTAACTCAACTATATTTCTGATAACCCATGATATAGATGAGGCCATCCATCTGGCTGATAGGATTTATGTAATGTCAAACAAGCCAGCCCATGTAAAAGAGGAAATTTTACTTTATCCCAACCATATTGATAAGGCTGATATAGGTCAAATAGCCAGGGTGAAGGCCCACATTATGGACCTGATCAGAAGTTAGGACCTACTATACTCAATGCATGACTATTATATATTTATAAACTTATATAAAAATTAAATAATATTTCAAGACCAACCTCAAAAGAGTATTAGGAACCTAATTTTCTATCCTTTAGAGGTTGGTTTTTTGTCAAGCCTTATAGAAATATGGTATAATTAAATATTGAGAAATAAGACGGAGGTAGTCATGAATATAGATAGAGAAAAACTTTCACCCATGATGAAAAAATACTTAGAAACAAAGGATGAATATCCTGATTGTATTCTTTTTTATAGATTAGGCGACTTTTATGAAATGTTCTTTGACGATGCCCTCTTGGCATCTAGGATATTAGATATTGCCCTTACAGGTAAGGCTTGTGGTCTTGAAGAAAGGGCTCCTATGTGTGGAGTTCCATATCATTCTGCATCATCATACCTGACGAGACTTGTAGAGGCTGGTTATAAGGTAGCTATAGGTGAGCAGGTGGAAGATCCGGCTACTGCCAAGGGATTAGTAAAAAGAGAAGTTGTCAAGATAGTTACACCGGGAACCCTATTAGAAGATGATTCTCTAGAAAAAACTTCTAATAATTACTTGATGGCCATATACTGTCAGGGCCAGGATGCTTCAATAGCCTATGTAGATATTAGCACAGGGGAACTAAATACAAGCCTGATATCCCTAGACGGAGTAAAAAATGAGGTTGCTAAAATTCTTCCAAGAGAGATACTATCAAATAGTCTAGACCTTTTAGGTTCTCTAGCCAGCCTATCTGATATGGCAAATATCTACCTAAACGAAGACTTTGATATCAGCCTTTTAGACAAGACGGTCATATATGATAGGTTTGAACCGGCCTATCTTGATAAGCTAGGTTTGGACAAGGATAACTTGATCCTATATTCACTGGCAATTATCTTGAATTACATCAGTAAGACCCAGATGATGAATGAGACTAACCTCAATACCATAAATATATACCAGTCAGGTGACTATATGGCTCTGGACTTATTTACCCGTATAAACTTGGAGTTGACCAAGACTATTAGGACCAGCAAGAAAAAGGGGAGTCTACTCCAGGTGCTGGATGCAACATCTACACCTATGGGGGCCAGAATGTTAAAAAAACATATAGAGCAACCTCTTATAAAAAAGGATATGATAGACCACCGTTTGAACATTACCCAGGAAATTAAGGATGACTATATACTTAGAGATGAGTTAAAAACATCAGTATCTTCAATATTTGACCTGGAGAGGATTTGTGCAAAAATAGCCTATGATAGGGTATCTCCCAAGGACCTGGTAAACCTAAAAAACAGCCTTCAAGTCCTACCTTATATTGTGGATACAATATCAAATTCCAAGGCTTCTGGTCTTAAAGACTTTATAGGTAGCTTAGACTGCCTAAAAGACATCTACATCCTAATAAAGGATTCTATAAAGGATGAACCTTCAACAGGTATTAAGGACGGAAATATTATTAAAGAAGCCTATTCCCATGAGCTTGACCAACTAAGGGATATATCTCAAAATGGGGCTTTTATGATTAGGGATATAGAGCAGAGAGAAAGGGAAAAGACTGGGGCAAAGTCTCTTAAAATTGGATATAATAAGGTCTTTGGCTACTATATAGAAATAACCAAGGCCAGCCTATTACAGATAGATATAGACAATTCCTATATAAGAAAGCAGACCCTGGTAAATGCTGAAAGGTTTATTACACCAGAGTTAAAGGAAATAGAAGATAAGATACTCAATGCTGAGGACAAAATCAAGGCTATGGAGTATGAATTCTTCAAGAATATTTGCAGGCAAGTATACCAAAATATAGACAGGATACAGATTGTAGCATCAAAAATTGCCCAGTTAGACCTCTATATATCTAATGCCATTATAGCTAATAAGTATAACTATGTAAGACCAAATATAAATCAAAATGGTGTACTGGCTATAGAAGGTGGACGTCACCCAGTTATAGAGCAGATTATAGGAGAAGAAAACTTTATAAATAATGATACGGACATAGGATATGATAATATGATTAATATTATTACAGGGCCAAATATGTCAGGTAAGTCAACATATATGAGGCAGGCGGCCTTGATTACCTTAATGGCCCATATAGGTTCTTTTGTACCTGCAACATATGCAAATATACCTATAGTAGACCGTATTTTTACCAGGGTAGGGGCAAGTGATGACCTAGCCCAGGGCCAGTCTACCTTTATGGTGGAAATGGATGAAGTTAGCCAGATACTGTCAAACGCCAGTAGTGATAGCTTAATTGTCCTGGATGAAATAGGTAGGGGGACTAGTACCTATGATGGTATATCCCTAGCCTGGTCAATAGTAGAATACATATACAAGAGGATAGGGGCCAAGACCCTCTTCGCTACCCACTACCATGAATTGACTGACCTAGAGGACAAGTACCCTAGGATAAAAAATTATTCAGTAGCCGTCCAAGAAGAGGGGGACGATATAGTATTTTTAAGGAAAATAATAGCAGGAGCTGCCGATAGGAGCTATGGTATCTATGTTGCCAAATTGGCTAAGTTACCTGGCCAGGTAATAGAAAGGGCCGACCAAATACTTGTAGAACTTGAAAAGAACCATATAGAAAACTCAGCTAGTATTGACCAGTCAAGGGAGAAAAATATACAACTTAGCTTTGACATGGACGTAAATCAAGCTCAAAATAAAGAGATTGAAGAAAAAAATAAGGTCTATAAAAAATTTATAGGTCAAGTCCTGGATATAGATATAATGAATTCTACACCTATGGACATTATGAATACAATGTACGAATTGAAGAAAGAAGCAGAAAAAATAAGTAAGAACTAGGAGGTGGCTATGACTAGGATAAATATATTAGATGATTCTACTATTAATAAAATCGCTGCTGGTGAAGTCATAGAAAGACCTTCATCTATTATAAAAGAAGTTGTCGAAAACTCACTGGATGCTGGTGCAAAAAACATCACCATACAAATTGAAAATGCTGGCAAGGATATGATCAAGGTCATAGACGATGGGGCTGGTATTGAGGCTGATGATATAAACAAGGCCTTTTTGAGGCATGCTACCAACAAGATTAGGAGGGCAGAGGACCTTTCTAACCTCCACTCCCTGGGTTTTAGGGGGGAGGCTTTGGCATCTATAGCTGCCGTATCCAAGGTAGACATGGTAACGAAGACCGAGGATGCCCTTATGGGTACAAGAATACTTATAAATGGTGGCAAAATCGAATCTAAAAACCCTATTGGGGCAAACAGGGGTACCCAACTAATAGTTAAAGACCTCTTTTACAATGTACCGGCCAGGAGGAAGTTTTTAAAGTCCAACCATGCCGAGATTATAAATATTACCGACCTAGTAAATAAATTGGCTATTGGAAATCCTGGTGTCAGCATAAAATACATAAATAATGGTAAAACTATATTTGAAACTATTGGCGATTCAAACCTATATAATGCCATACGTATGATTTATGGAAAGGATACAAGCGATCACCTTATAAAGATAGACTACCAATCTAACTATTACAAGATTGACGGTTATATAGCCAACAACAACGTATATAGGTCAAATAGGAACAACCAATTAATATTTATAAATGGTAGGTATGTAAAGAGTCCTAATATAATGAATGCTATTAATAGCGCCTACAAGGATATAATACCTATAAATAAATACCCAGTCTATTTTATTAACCTTGAAATAGACCCAGGTAAAATAGATGTAAATATCCATCCTAGCAAGCTTGAAGTCAAGTTTGACAATGAGGGTCCTATACTAGAGGACCTGGGTGATTATGTAAGGGGGACCCTACTTAAAAATAGTCTGATTGGTAGGTATAGGTCCAAGGATAGGCCAACTAAGACCTATGAATCAAATGAGACCTTTAGGTCTTTTGACTCTTTTTCCTACTCTAAAAATGAACAAAAGGAAAATTCAGACCTAGTAAGGGAAAATGGTAAGTCGGCCTTTATAAGTGAAGATGATAGTGGTAAGCCTGGCCATATAGATTGTAAAAACTCTATCCAGGAGGTAGGTGATAAGGTTGCTTCATATCCTGACAAAGGCCTTGCTAGGACAGACCAGGTGGTTAGTCTTGAAGACTTAAAGTCACTAGAGGACCTAGGTTTGGATAGACTAGGCCAAGATGGTAAGAATTCCAGTTTAAAAAAGTTGGACCAGAGTCCAAGCGACCTTGATAATAAGCAACTTGACCTAAAAGTAAGTCAAGGGGCTCATATTCAAAATAAGGGCCAAGACCAACAACTTTCTTTTATGGAAGGGGCTACTTCTACCAGACCAGAATTTGAGGGTTTAAACTATATAGGCATCGTATTCAATACTTATATTCTTTTCTCTAAGTCTGACCAATTATATATGATGGACCAACATGCAGCCCATGAAAGGGTAAGGTTTGAAATGTATATGAAGTCTTTCAAATCTGACTCAATCAGGATCCAATACCTGCTAGACCCTATTATCATGGACCTATCTCCAACAGACATGGAGGTGGCTATCAGGAATATTGACCTTTTTGAAAGGTATGGTTTTATAGTTGAAGCCTTTGGTCACAAGAATATAAGTGTAAGGGGATTACCGAATACCTTTGGCAGGCCTGAATCTGAAAAGTTCATCTATGAACTTATAGACAAGTTCTTAGACCTTGACAAGTCGTCAAAAAGGGATAGTATTTACGACAGCAAGTATGACCAAATAGCTGAAATGGCCTGCAAGTCTGCAATCAAGGCAAATGACAAATTAGACTATAATGAAGTAATGGCCTTGCTTGAATCGCTTAAAAAGTGTGATAATCCTTATACTTGCCCTCATGGAAGGCCTGTAATGGTATCTATGACTAAGTATGATATAGAAAAGATGTTTAAGAGAAAAATGTAGGGGCTAATCCCAGAAAGGAAGAAGTATGGAAAATAAAATACCAATACTTATACTCACAGGTCCAACTGCTGTAGGTAAGACAGACCTTTCTATAAAACTAGCCAAGATTTTAGAGGGTGAAATAATATCAGCCGATTCTATGCAAATATACAGGTATATGGATATAGGTAGTGCCAAGGTAAGGCCTGAAGAAATGGATGGGGTAGTCCACCATATGATTGATATTGTCGACCCTCAAGAAGATTTTTCTGTATCTGAATTCAAAGAAAAAGCGGAGGCTATAATAGGAGATATCCATTCAAGAGGCAAGTTCCCGATAATAACTGGTGGGACAGGCCTCTATCTGAATTCTATATTATTTGATATGGATTTTGGTCAGTCCCAGGCAGACCCGCAAATAAGGAAGGAACTTGAAGATATTTTACAGGAAAGGGGCCTTGATTACCTTTACTCACTCCTAGAAGATATATCACCTGAAACAGCCAAACGTATCCATAAAAATAATGCAAAGAGGGTCATAAGGGCCATAGAAATATTTAAATCGGGAGGAAGCCTAGGTGATTTTTCAAATGACCTGAAACCTAATGAAAAATACCAGGCTCATATTGTTGTCCTTAATAGGGATAGGTCCCACCTATACGACCGTATAAATTACAGAGTAGACCTAATGTTTGACCAAGGCCTCCTAGATGAGGTAAAAGATTTGCATGAGAGGGGCTATACTAAGGATATGACATCAATGAAGGGAATTGGCTACAAGGAAGTCCTTGACTATTTTGATGGGCTTATAAATCTTGAAGATGCTAAAAACTCTATCAAGCAGTCATCAAGGAGGTATGCAAAAAGGCAGATTACCTGGTTTAAGAGGTATCCACATGCCCTATGGCTTAACCTAGATGAGGTCAAATCTATTGATGACCAGGTAAGAATAATAAGAGAATTCGTAGCTAATCAAAGCATTGAATAAGAAGGAGATATATAATGTTAAAAGAAACTGAAGAACTGCTACTCAGTAAGTATGGAATAGACAAGAATATATTAGACCTGTCTAAGGAAGTTGACCAAGAAATAAAGGCCCAGTTCGATAGGCTAAAGGAAATAAGGGAGTACAACCAGTTAAAGGTCTTAAATGCTATGCAGGAAGCAAACCTGAGTGACAACCATTTCAATTGGACTACCGGCTATGGTTACAATGATATTGGACGTGAAAAATTAGAAGAAATCTATGCCAATGTCTTCCATGCAGAAGATGCCCTTGTAAGACCCCAGATAGTAAATGGTACACATGCCCTTTCCCTGACTGTCCAGGGTATAGTTAGGCCTGGTGATGAAATACTATCAATAACATCAGCTCCTTATGATACACTTCAGGGCGTGATAGGAATAAGGGAAGAGAAGGGATGTTTAAAGGAATTTGGGGTTACATATAAGCAGGTAGACTTCCTAGAAAATGGAGAGATTGATATTGAAGCTGCCAAGGCAGCCATTAATGAAAAAACAAGGTTAATCATGATTCAGAGGTCCAAGGGCTATGCCTGGAGAAAGTCCTTAACTATAAGGGATATTAAGGATGCTATAGATGCTGTAAAGTCTGTAAAGCCTGACCTTATAGTCATGGTTGACAACTGCTATGGTGAATTTTTAGAAACACTTGAACCTACAGATGTGGGCGCTGATGTAATGGCAGGGTCCCTAATCAAAAACCCGGGTGGTGGTCTTGCTCTGGCTGGGGGATATATAGTAGGTAGGGCAGATATAATAGAGTTGATAGCCTATAGGTTGACTTGTCCTGGTATAGGCAAGGAATGTGGTCTTACTTTTGGAACTACAAGGGGAATTCTTCAAGGTTTGTTTATAGCCCCATATGTAGTCTCCCAGGCTATAATGGGAGCAATATTCTGTGCTAGATTATATGAAAAACTTGGCTACAAGGTAAATCCTGCCTATGATGCTGAAAGAAGTGACATAATTCAGATAGTCCAACTCCATAGTGCAGAGGAATTGATAAAGTTCTGTGAGGGTGTCCAGGCTGCTGCACCAGTTGATTCATATGTAACACCAGTACCTTGGGATATGCCTGGCTATGACGACCAGGTAATTATGGCGGCAGGTGCCTTTGTTCAAGGCTCATCAATAGAGTTGAGTGCCGATGGTCCAATTAGGCCACCTTATAATGTATACTTCCAGGGTGGGATGACCTATGACCATTCAAAGATGGGGTCATTAAAGGCCTTACAGCAGATGAATATCCTATAAACTTCATGATTCTTTGAATAAGAGCTATATATAAGTAAGAAGTAATGAGTAAGAAGTGAATATTGAATAATAAGTAGCTAATAGGTGAATACATATTATCTATAGCAAGTATAAAAAAGCAAGAAGGGTAGTAGAATCATCCCTCTTGCTTTTTCTTTAAGCCTATACAAGATTATTGTTTTTAAGACCCTATTTTATAGGTCAATCAGATTTACTATAACCCCTATTGAGGCCAGGTATTTTTTTAAACCTTCCAGGGATATGTTAACAGTCTTATAGTTAACATTTGGGTGGAAGTTAAGTTGTTGGTCTGTAATAAGACTCTTGTCTAAAAAGAATTGAACTTCCTTATTTATATCATTTATTAGAGAGAAGGGATTTACTGATCCTGGTTCAAGTTTCAAGACCTTCATTAGTCTTTCAGGTGATCCAAAAGATAGTCTAGTTGACCCTATCTTTTCTCTTATATCTGTCATGTCAATTTCAGCATTGTGTTCGGCTGTTATTAGGTAGCACTTGTTACCCTTGGCATTTCTCAAAAATAAGTTTTTACACTGGATACCTGGAGCCCTATCTGCTATTTTATCCATATCTTCAGCAGTGAATAGGGGTTCGTGTTCTATTACCTTATATTCAATGCCTAGTGAATCTAATTTATCATATACTTGCTGTTCGTTTTCTAAAATCTCCATAATGTCCCCCTTATTTGATATATATTTACTTACTGCATTATAGCATATATATAGATTATAAGCTAGCAATTATAAAAATAGATGAAAAGCTGACCCAAGCCCTCTTTGAAATGAAATTTTTCTATCACATAAACTTGTATCTATTCCCAGTTTCTTGTGTCAAAAATAGCATATTTAGTAGTTAATGAAGATACTTATCCGGTTAAGGAATCAATATATAGTGTTATATGTAAGTTAATAATAAAAATTTTCACAGTTTTTTTGCCTTAATTTATTAATTAATCTTGGTAGCATAAAGTACAAAAAGTTTAATCCTATATGTTATGATAGTAATGGTACCATAAGCAACATTATTATCTTAAGTTTGACTATTTTTCCATCATTTTCAACCCAAAATATAGTCTTGTTTTATTTTCTAAAATGACTTATACTATATAGCGAAGACACAACATATTGTATCTATAGAAAATACCTGATCTATATGTTGTATTTTAAAGATAACATTACACAATCTAGTAAATATCAATAATTCGAGTATACTGTATCTGTTTGTAGACTTATATTATAACTTTTAATTTGGAATTTTGAGACAGATGATTATACTTTTTATTTTTGGATATTGTGATAATGTGTTATAAATGAATGTCAAAGATAAAATGTGAAAGTGAGTGAATTATATGTACGCAATTAAGAGAGACGGGACTACTGTTCCTTTTGACCGATCGAAAATAAGAATAGCCATAGAAAAAGCTATGAAAAACGGTAGTGGTTTGTACCACCCTGATATAGCTGAAGCAGTTGCCAGAGACTGTGAAAATCATTTTTTAAAGCTAGATGAAACACCGACAATCTACAAGATTGAAGGTTTTGTATATGATAGGCTAATCCATTATAATCACAGCGAAACAGCCAGAGCCTATGAGGGTTACAGGGCTGTCCAGCAGTTTAAGAGACAGGTAAATACTACTGACGACTCTATACTTAAGCTGATGAGAAAGTCAAATGAAGACCTTATGATGGAAAATTCAAACAAGAATGCTGTTATATGCTCAACTCAAAGAGACTTAATCGCTGGTGAAGTATCAAAGGATATAGCTAGAAGAAAACTTATACCACCACATATAGTTCAGGCCCATGATGAGGGTGCTATACACTGGCATGATATGGACTATACACTACAGCCAATATTTAACTGCTGTCTAATCAACATAGAAGACATGCTAGATAATGGTACTGTTATAAACGAAAAGATGGTAGAAAGCCCTAAGTCATTTTCTACTGCTTGTACGGTAACTACACAGATAATGGCCCAGGTTGCCAGCAACCAGTATGGTGGTCAGAGTATCACTATTAAGCACCTGGCACCTTACCTAAGGAGGACTAAGGATAAGTTCTATAATTTCTACCTAGACAAGTATAAGGATGAAGAACTAGCTGTAGATTTGGCTAATGATATGATGCTAAAGGACCTTAAGGATGGTGTTCAGACTATTAGGTACCAGTTATCGACCCTAATGACTACAAATGGTCAGGCTCCTTTTGCCACTATATATCTCGAAATTGAAGATGGCAGCGAGTATGAAGAGGAAATGGCCCTAATTTGTGAGGAAATGATCAAGCAGAGACTAGAGGGTATGAAAAACTACAAGGGACAAAATGTAGGTGAAGCCTTTCCTAAGCTGGTTTACTTATTGGATGAAAACAACTGCCTTGAAGGAGGCAAGTATGATTATATAACTAAGATGGCAGCAGAGTGTACTGCCAAGAGACTAGTACCTGACTACCAGAGTGCTAAGATTATGAAGATGAACTATGAGGGTTGCACATTCCCACCTATGGGCTGTAGGTCCCACCTGTCTCCATGGATAGATGAAAATGGAAACCACAAGTGGTATGGAAGGTTTAACCAGGGTGTTGTATCCTTAAACCTACCTCAGATAGCTATTATATCTGGTGGTAGAATGGGTCAGTTCTGGAATATACTAGACCAGAGGCTAGAACTGTGTAAGGATGCCCTACTTAGAAGGCATGAAATGCTACTAGGTACGCTTTCAGATGTATCTCCTATACATTGGCAGCACGGAGCTATAGCAAGACTTGAGAAGGGTGAAAAAATCGATCCACTACTAAAGGATGGATACTCAACTCTTTCACTGGGCTATGTTGGTATATATGAAATGGTATATGCAATGTTAGGTCTTAGTCATACTACACCTGCAGGGGAAAAATTTGCCCTAGATGTAATGAGACATATGAAGGATGCCTGTGATAGGTGGAGAAATGAAACCGGACTAGGTTTTAGTCTTTATGGAACTCCAGCAGAATCTCTTGTATATAGGTTCTGTAGGATAGACAAGGCCAGGTTTGGTGAAATAGAAGGCGTTACAGACAAGCTTTACTATACAAACTCTTACCATGTAAATGTTCTAGAAGAGATAGATGCCTTTAGTAAGCTTCAGTTCGAATCACAGTTCCACGGTATATCTACTGGTGGTTGTATATCATACATAGAAGTACCTGATATGACAAGAAATCCAGAGGCCGTAGAACAGGTAATCAACTTTATCTACCACAATATTCAGTACGCTGAAATCAATACAAAACCAGACGTGTGCTACGAGTGTGGCTACACAGGTGAAATGCAGTTGGATGAAAATCTAGATTGGTATTGCCCTTCTTGTGGTAACAGGGATAGGGATGAAATGCAGGTAATGAGACGTACTTGTGGATATATTGGAACTAACTTTTGGAACAGGGGAAGGACTCAGGAAATAGGAGATAGGGTCTTACACCTATAAGTTTTGACACCAAACATAAATATATTATATATAGATTATTGATGGCAAGAGGTTACCTTTTGCCATCTTATTCGTATCTAGTTATTAAGGAGCAAAGATGAAATACAGTAAGATAAGAAAATTAGATGTTACTAATGGCCCAGGAATCAGGGTTAGCCTTTTTGTATCTGGTTGTAGTCACAATTGTGAGGGATGTTTTAACAAGGACCAGCAAGATTTTAATTACGGTGATGACTGGACTGAAGAAACAGAGAAGTACTTCCTAGACCTTGTATCTAATCCTGTCGTTGTAGGCTTAAATATACTTGGTGGAGAGCCTCTTCAACAGACTATGGACTCATCCTTACTAGATTTACTTACAAAGGTAAATGAAATCTATCCTGACAAGGATATCTGGTTGTGGACTGGAGACCTATTTGAAGATGCCATAAAAAACCCTAAGAAATTAGCCCTGATAAAAGAGGTTGACGTCCTGATTGATGGTAGGTTTGAAATAGATAAGAGGAATATTAAACTTAAATACAGGGGGTCTGAAAACCAGAGGGTTATAGATGTCAAGGCCTCTTTAGCTAGTTGTGAACCAGTGGAATATCCAATATAAGGTCTTTGATACTTGTAAAAACAAATGCAAAATAGTAATTTTTATGATATAATAGGCTTAGTTTTAAAATATATTATTGATTATTCTCATACATAAATGGATATATAGTCAATATAGATAATAAAAATAATGAAAAGTGAGGTATAAAGAAATGAAAGTAGATGCACCACAGCAGGCTATAAATGTTTTAAAGGAAATAATAGCTGAACAGGCAGACCAGCCAGCAGCAGTAAGAATGTATTTTGCTGGAGCAGCTTGTTCTGGACCATCATTTGGTTTAGCTCTAGATGAAAAGAAAGAAAGTGACGTATCCTGTATAGTTGAAGATATCGAATTTATAATGGATGCTCAGGAATACCAGGAATTCGGTGATATGCTAATCCAGGATATGAACAGTGGATTTAGAGTTATACCTGAAAAAATGAAGGATATGCAGAGCAGTTGTGGAAGTTGCTCAGGCTGTCACTAAGATTAGATTTATATATACCGTAGGCTAAAACCAGTCTACGGTATTTTTTTGCCTATTGGATATGACCATGTTATAATAAAAATATCACTAATATAAAAAGTCTCTAAGGTCTAATTTAGGTCTAGGGGCTATTATATTATAAATGAGTTCAATAAAGGAGACATTATGAGAAGACGTAGAGTAAAGGGGGCAGATGAAAAGCTCCTGTCATGTAAAGACTATATAATTAACGGGATGGTTGACCAAGTCCTAGAAAGGGACGTAATTGATCTTTCAAATCCAGAAAATACAAATTCTAAAGTTCCTAAGCCTAAAAAACCTAGAATAAACAGAGTAGGAAAGCTAATTAGGAGAGAAGACCTTAGTAGGGATTTTTTGAATCCATTTGACAATAGGTACTTCTTAAAAGATGATGTCTACAATAAGCTTGTGAAGAATTATAGGGGCAGGTGGAAAGAAATTTTTGGTAACGACAATCCAATCCATGTAGAAGTTGGAACAGGTAGGGGCAAGTTTCTAACTGGTATGGCCCAGGCTAACAGGGATATAAACTATATCGCCCTAGAGATCAAAGAAGAAGTCTTGGTCAAGGCAGTAGAGAAGGCTGATAAATTAAACCTAAACAACATAGTATTTCTATGGGGTAGTGTAGAATTATTTGATTTATATTTTGCAGACTCTGAGCTTGATAGGATTTATATCAACTTCTGTGACCCATGGCCTAAAAAAAGGAATGCAAAGAGGAGACTTACACATAAAAACTTTCTAGAACTATACAGGAAGAAATTAAATAATGGTCAAATACACTTTAAGACTGACAATCGAGACCTCTTTGAATTTAGTTTAAATGAAATATCCAATAATAATTGGATCCTACAAAATATATCTCTTAACCTGGCCAATAGTGATTACGAGGGTAATATTACTACTGAATACGAAGAGAGATTTATGACTTTGGGTATGCCAATATATAGGTTGGAAGCTATTGATAGGAGGCAATATCAAGATGGAAACTATAGGTAACTACCTGCTGAGTGCCCTTATACTTAGCCTGGAGATATTATTTGTCCTATCTCTACTGGCCAGTATATTCAGCTTTCTTGGTAAGAAAAATACCTTCTATATATACAATTGCTTTGGTATGAACGGTCTCGTTATAACAGGCCTAATAGGTACAGTTGTCCACGAATTTAGCCATATGCTATTTTGCCTTATATTTAGACATGAGATAGTAGAATTTTCCCTATTCAGACCCTATAAGAGTAGGTTTGATGGTGTAATGGGTTATGTCAACCACAGCTGTGATAGGTCCAGCCCCTACCAAATGGTCGGTAATTTCTTTATAGGAATTGCTCCTATCATAGTTGGTACTGGCTGCATGATACTCTTTATGCGTATTTTGTTGCCAGAAGAGTTTAAGGCTACCTACCAGACCTTTAACCAGAATATGGCATATATGTCCAATATAAACAGTATAGGTGATTCTTTGAATATCTATATAAATATAGTTATAGCCATAATCCATAATTTAAATCCATTTATAGGGCACAGCTGGCCAAGGTACATAGTTTTTATATATATAATGTATTCTATAACCAGCCATATGGACCTTAGCAAGGAGGACATTATTAATAGCAGGGCTGGACTCTTAGTATTTATAATCTTGACCTATTTGATTAATTTGATATTTATAGTCCTGGGTATAAAGTACCAGATCCTACTACTTAAAGTCTTAATAAGTGTATTTTCATTTTTGACAGTAGGTTTATTTTTTGCCTTTACAACGATGCTAATATCTAAGACCCTTGATATATTTATAGGTTAAGCCAAATGACTTATGGCTTAACCTATATAATTATAATTCTCCCTGAGAGAGAACTTAAGCCCTTATATGTAGTTTGGCTAACTTAGATGTTACTGGTTATATATCATATTAGGCATTATATATTATGCCAGGTCTTAAGTTAGGTGAGTCACACACAACTATTCCTTAAATGTATATTTAGGGAATAGTTGTGTGATGATAGGACTATACAGGTTAATATTATATTGAAATAAACCAAGGTCTTATTTGGATGATTTTATAACTTATATACTTACACTTATATATATTTTTATGATATAATATAAGCTAGCCTTAAATAAACGTATATTATAAATCAAATGCCCTAAATATGTATGGGCAGATAAATATAATTAGGAGGATTTTTAATGAGTATTAAAATAGTCGTGGATTCTGCTTCAGAGTTCACTTATGAAGAAGCAAAATCTTTGGGCCTTTATTTCTGCCCTCTTAGTGTTACTTTCGGGGATAAGGAATATAAGGATAGCATAGATATAAATAACCAAAAGTTCTATGAATTATTGGAGGCGGCAGATGAACTTCCTAAGACTAGCCAGGTTGGTCCATTTACCTTCCAGGAAGCATTTGAGGAAATTATAGAAAATGGTCATACAGCCCTTGCAATTACTTTATCTTCAAAGTTATCAGGAACATATTCAAGTGCAAGATTGGCTGCCCAGGGATTTCCGGGCAAGGTCTTTCTTTTAGATAGTTTGAGTGCAACTATAGGTGAAAAGATCCTAATCTTATATGCCCTTGAACTTATTAAGACCATTGATGATCCAGAAGAAATCGTCAAAAAATTGGAAGCAAAACGTGAAAAAATTACTATCTGTTACCTATTGGATACCCTAGAATACCTACATAAGGGTGGTAGACTTTCAGCAGCCCAGGCACTTGCCGGCTCTATCTTATCACTAAAGCCCCTATGTGGCTTAAGTAATGGTGAAGTTGAAGTTGTAGCTAAGGCAAGAGGCCTAAAAAAAGGTATGGAAAAATTAGCTGATACAATCAGGTTAGCTGAGGACTATGACCCAGACATGCCGGCTATGATGGTTTACTCTGGTAACGATCCAAAGGGCCTAAATAAGTTTAAGGACTTATATCCTGATATCTTTGGTAAGGATATAGAAAGCATACCAGTATCAGTCATGGGGTCTACTATAGGTACCCATGTTGGACCTGGAACTATAGGATTGGCCTTCTTTAAGAAGTAAACATATGAAATAAATTCAAATCGACTGTTTGATGTGATAAATATAAGGTAGGCTGCATTTCTATCTGTTTAGAAAGAAATGCTTGCCTACCTTTTTATCCGTTATATAACTTTTTATATATCTTTATCACTGTATATAACTTATTATCAAATTTATATAACCTATTATCCAATGCTTTAATAATTATCTCTCATCCCTTGGCTTATATTCTTTAGCTACAACCAAACTCTTGTAGGCTGGTCTGATAATCTTATCAGCAGATATGAGCTCTTCTATCCTGTGGGCAGACCATCCTACTATTCTAGCCACTGCAAATAAAGGGGTAAATAATTCTCTTGGTATACCTAACATATCATATACAAAACCACTGTAGAAGTCGACATTAGGGCTTACAGGCTTTAGGGTATTCCTATATTCCTGTATCAACCTAGGTGCAATCTTTTCTATATTATTGTATAGTTTCATATCTTTAGAATGTTCTGTTTCCTTGGCTAACATCTCCACAAACTTTTTAAATACTACCTCTCTAGGGTCAGATAAAGTATAGACTGCATGTCCCATACCATAAATCAAACCCTTTTTATCAAAGGCTTCCTTGCTAAGTATTTTCCTCAGGTAGGCCTCAATTTCTGCCTCATTATCATAATCAGAAACGTGGGCTTTTATATCATCCATCATATTAATTACCATAAGGTTGGCTCCACCATGCTTCTTCCCCTTCAAGGAAGACATGGCTGCTGCTATTGCAGAATATGTATCTGAACCACTAGATGTCACTACCCTAGTTGTAAATGTAGAGTTGTTACCTCCTCCATGCTCCATATGTAACATCAAGGCTATATCAAGCGCCCTAGCTTCTATCTTTGAATATTCACCATTTGGCCTTAACATCCTTAAAAGATTTTCAGCCAAAGACAGGTTCTTGTCAGGCCTATGTATATACATAGACTTGTCATTTTCGTAGTGGTTATAGGCATGATAACCGTACGCTGCCATCATTGGAAATGTGGAAATCAGCATAATACACTGTCTTAAAACGTTTTCTAGACTAAGATTATTCAACTCGTCATCATAAGAAGACAGGGTTAATATACTCCTGGTCATATTGTTCATGATATCTGGTGTAGCAGCCTTCATTATAACGTCTCTGGTAAAGCTAGGTGGAAATGACATGGCATTAGCTATAATGGACTTAAATTCATCTAACTCCTGGCTATTTGGCAACTGGCCGAACAACAGTAGGTAGGCTGCTTCTTCAAATATATACCTCTTTCCCAAGGCTCCCTGAACAAGATCGACTATATCATAGCCCCTGTACAATAGGAAACCTTCTGTGGGAACCTTTACACCATCTACAAGTTTAGTACCACCAAGATGAGATATATTGGTAAGACCTGTTAAGACACCCTGGCCCTTCTCATCTCTCAGACCTCTCTTTACGCCATACTTGCCGAAGAGATCCCTATCTATACCATCATTTTTATAACATAATTCTTTCTTATTTTCCACATAATTGTCTAAACCTTTTATTACGCACATACAAAACACCTCTTTGAATTATTTTAAATTAGTATTTCATTTATTTTTCAATTGCAAATATAAGTAAAATTATTTCATTTAAATCAAGACCATTGTATTACTTGTATTTTAATAGTTCTAGTATAATTTATTTATTTTTCTAGATGTTATATTTTTAAATACCTCTTATATCTCTTTTATATATTGCAATTTTTTGAACAAGTCTTTCTTTAATAATACTATAAGCTTTTTTCATTTTTTTGTCAATATGCAAGTTTTATTACTGATATTTCATATCAAGAATATAATTAGATAAAAAGAGTCCTGGTAAACATAAAGTATACCAGGACTGTAAAATTTACATATAAAAACTTATTTAATTTACTTATTTCTAATAAACCTTTATTTTCAGTATTTCTTTCGGATTATCAAAGTATTTTCATCTATTATATATATTAGTCTATACTTAAAGACTTGCTATAGTTTCTAGTAGGTAGTCTATATCTTCTCTCTTAGATGCCCAACTTGTACAAAATCTTAGTCCATTTGAATTGTCTTCTTCATAAGATTCAGTTGTATAACTAATCCCCCTATCATCAAACACCTTCTGTTGTTCCTTAGTCAATATAGGAAACTGTTGGTTGGTATAAGAATTTGAAAGGAACTTTATATTTTTATTCAAAAATGCCTCCTTTATCTCTAAGGCATACTTGCAGGCCTCTATACTACTCTTAGTATATACATCATCCGTAAACAGGTATTCAAACTGGACTCCCAAAAGTCTACCCTTGGCCATAATAGCCCCCTTGCTCTTAGATAGGCAGGCAAAACCCTTATTATATTTATTGTTGGTAAAACAAACAGCCTCACCAAACATAGCTCCACACTTTGTACCACCTATATAAAATACATCCGAGTACCTAGCCAGGTCTTCTAGGCTAATATCATTTTCTTCTGAAGCCAGCGCATAGGATAATCTTGCCCCATCAACAAATAGGGGTAGGTTGAACCTATCACATATAGTTTTAATTTCAATCAACTCCTGCCTTGTGTACAGGACTCCCCTTTCAGTTGGATGTGAGATATAAACTGCACCTGGCTGAGCCCTATGCCAGTCCCAGTGTCCAAAAAAGTTTGATAGGTACTTGTCCAGGCTCGTTGGGTATAATTTAGCCTCATTATCAAGGACTTCATCACCATTAGATACAGTGATGACTTTATGCCCGACCCCTTCAATCGCTCCACACTCATGTATATTCACATGTCCCAATACAGGTGATATAACACCCTCATGCGGTCTCATAATTGAAGATAGAACTGTTAGGTTTGCTTGTGTCCCACCGACAAAATAATGTACATCCAAGTCATTAGACTTACATGCTTGTCTTATTTTTTCAGTAGCACTATCACAGTATTCATCTAACCTATACCCGGCTGTTTGCTCCATGTTCGTCTTTACAAGTCTGTCAAGTAGACCTGGAAGGCAGCCTTCTAAATAGTCATTTTCGAATCTTAGCATAAATTTTTCCTCCTGATAATATATTTTTCTTACCATCCTTATTATATAGGTAAATTTTAACCTAATCTTACAAGTAATAAAAATGATATGTTATAATAGTATATTATATAAAAGAATTTGTCCAGTAATTTTTATAAATTCTGAAAATTTCTTACAATCTAAAGAAAGGTGAACGAAATGGCTAAAAAAATTAATAATAAATCGTCTAAACCGAACAATATTGTTATAAGAGATAGCAATGTTATGGATGAATGTATGTTTTTAGAGTCACAACTACCCCCTTTTATGAAGGATTACTTTATATATTTGAGGGGGGCTGTGGCAGTAACTACCAGAAGAGCCTATTTAAATGATATAAAATTTTTCTGTACCTATATTATAGATTCTGGCCTATATACTAATGCAGAAAAACTATCTGATATAAGCTTAGAAGATTTCGCTGAAATTAGTGCCAGAGATATAAATATCTTCCTTGGCGACTACTGTAATCGCTACTACAAGGAGATAAACTCTGACAGGGTCCTATACGAAAATAACAACAAGTCCCTGGCCAGAAAAAAATCATCCCTGTCTACCCTATTCAAGTTCCTTTATAGGAATGGACAGTTAAAAGATGACATAAGTGGTGGCTTTAACCCTATCAAATTGCCTAAGCCCCAACCAGATGCAATTAAGAGACTCGAAATTGATGAGGTGGCTACCATGTTGGATGTTGTAGAAAATGGTAATGGCTTGACTGACAAGGAGAAAGACTACTGGTTAAAGACAAAACTAAGAGACAAGGCTATCTTGGTTCTATTTATTACCTATGGACTTCGGTTAAATGAATTAAGAGAACTTAATATATCATCCTTTAATTTTTCTAGGGGTGAATTCATGATATATAGGAAGAGGGGCAAGGAAGTACTTATGCCTATAAATAAGGCCTGTGAAAGGGTTGTAAAGGACTATATCGACTATGAAAGACCTAAGTCAAGTGATATAGGAGAGGAAGACCAGGATGCCCTATTCTTATCCTTACAAAAGAAAAGAATGACATCTAGGTCAATTAGAGACCTTGTAAAAAAGTATACATCTATTGCCATGAAGACTTCTAGAGACAAGGGCTATAGCCCCCATAAACTAAGGGCAACAGCAGCCACTTCCCTGATTGAAACAGGCTTTTCAATATATGATGTCCAAAATCTTATGGACCATGACAATGTTACAACTACCCAACTCTATGCCGCCCATAGAAAAAATCTAAAGAGGGATATTGTAGAAAACTTTAACTGGTTAGATGAAGATACTCCCCTAGGTAAAAAAAGAAATGATTAGCATAGGTTAATTAAGTATGATAATACAATTAATATAATAGTCCTGTATAGATACTTTTATATAGGACTATTTCTATTATAGTTAACAAACTTGAACATATGTTCTAGATATGATATACTCTAACTATATAGGAGGGATGCTCATGTACGATAATTTAACTGAAAAAGAGCTTTCTGTACTGAATTTCTTAAAGTACCATACCAAGGATAAGGGCTATCCACCTTCAGTACGTGAAATCTGCAAAAATCTCGATATCAAGTCAACTTCAACTGTTTTTGGTATCTTGAATAGACTTGAAAAAAATAAGTATATCAGGAAGGACCCTAGTAAAACCAGGGCTATTGAAATATTGGGCAATGATAATGGGTCCAATAATTATAACTTTAATCCGGAAATCATCAACTTGCCGTTAGTTGGCAGCATTGCTGCAGGTAGCCCAATCTTGGCCCAGGAAAATATAGAAGACTATATTGGTCTTCCCTCAGCTTATATAAAGGGAAAGGACTGCTTTATGCTAAAGATTAAGGGTGACAGCATGGTAGAAGTAGGCATAATGGACAAGGACTACATTATAGTCGATGCTGCCGATACCAGGGCTGACAATGGTAAAATTGTGGTAGCCCTTATTAACGGGGAAAGTGCAACTGTTAAAACCCTGGAAAAAAAAGATGGCAAAATATGGCTTATACCACAAAATTCTGCCTATGAACCTATGATTTTTGAACCTGACCAGGTGAAGGTAATGGGCACAGTTACAGGTGTATTCAGGGTATATTAGAACATATAAAATGGTATTTTGAAAATAAAGGATGTCCCTCTTTCTGAGTAAGACACCCTTTTTACTTCTAAAAAGAACCACTAGCCAGGCTGGTGGTTCTTCTCTTTTTTTACATACATTTACTTATTTTACCCTATAAGAATATGCCTACAGCATATAGGAAGATAGTTCCTCCTACCCAGCAACCAGCAATGTATCCATCTACTCCAGACTTGTCTGTCATAAATTTATGCCTGAATTTAACAGCTACTTCGTCACCCTGTTTCTTTAACTTATTCACATGTTTGTAGTAGTCGTGAATTCCATAAAAACCTGCACGCACATATAGACCAAAGGACAAGATATATATACCTATCCATAGGGGTTGCCTAATTACAGATGCCACCATGGCTAGAAGGACCTGAAGGCCAATAATGCTGGCCCCCTGTAAAACCATCTTACGGTATATGTACCAGTAAGGAGCAAGTAGCATGGCATGAAGGTTAAAGACCTTCTTGTCTCCACCCTTGTCAAAGGATTCAAATATAGGTTTATAGTAATCTAAATTCTTTTCTATCAGGTCATCCCTTTCTACAGGTTTGGTATAGGACTCAAATTTCAATTCTCTTCTAAAAGCTTTCATGCACACAAACTCCTTAATTATTTTCTAAGTCTGCCCTTATAGCAGATTCCAATTGCTGACTGGCTTCTACAAAGTCAGCCTTTTTTGTTATTATATAGTTGTTGTCAAGTATATCCATGAACTCTTCACCAGTTATGGTTTCATTTTGCAACAAATATTCAGCTATCTCATGCAACTTGTCTATATTTTCATTTAGTATGTCGATTGCCCTCTGGTGACAGTCATTTATTATTTTTATAACTGCCTTGTCTATATTGGTAGAAGTTTCAGGTGAACAAGCAAGTGAAGTATCTCCACCAAGATAGGCATTGCTAACAGTTTCAAGGGCTACCATACCGAATTGATCATCCATACCAAACCTAGTAACCATAGACCTGGCAAACCTAGTGGCCATCTCTATATCATTAGATGCACCTGATGTCTTGGTATTAAATATTACCTCTTCAGCAGCACGACCACCAGTATAGGTAGTTATCTTGTCCAAGGCTTCTTCTTTTGACATTAAGACCTTTTCTTCCTCATCTACCTGCATAGTATATCCTAAGGCACCAGAAGTCCTAGGTATTATTGTTATCTTGTGGACCGGAGCTGAATGCTTGCCCATGGCCGCAACCAAGGCATGTCCAACCTCGTGGTAGGCTATTATCTTCTTTTCTCTTTCGTTTATAACAGCCCCCTTCCTCTGGTAACCTGCTATAACGGTCTCAACAGATTCTTCCAAATCTTCCTGAAGTACTTTCTTCCTGCCTAACCTTACAGCCCTAAGAGCTGCCTCATTTACTATATTAGCCAACTCAGCACCTGAAGCACCTGATGTAGCCCTAGCAACTTGGTTATAGTCTATATTTTGGTCTACATTGACACCCTTTGTATGTACCTTGAGTATAGCCTCCCTACCATTTAAGTCTGGAAGTTCAACCGGAACCCTCCTATCAAACCTACCTGGTCTAAGTAGGGCCTTGTCTAATGAATCAGGTCTATTTGTGGCAGCCAATATTACTACACCAATACCGTCTTCAAAGCCATCCATTTCACTTAGAAGCTGGTTTAGGGTCTGCTCTCTTTCGTCATTTCCACCAAAGTTAGCATCCCTCTTTTTACCGATAGCATCAATTTCGTCTATAAAGACTATACATGGTGCCTTTTCCTTGGCCTGCTTGAAAAGATCCCTAACCCTTGAAGCTCCCATACCTACAAACATCTCAACGAATTCTGAACCAGATATTGAGAAAAATGGTACTCCTGCCTCTCCAGCAACTGCCTGGGCTAGTAAGGTTTTACCTGTACCAGGAGGTCCAACTAAAAGAGCCCCCTTAGGCATCTTGGCCCCTATCTCCGTATACTTCCCAGGATCATGTAGGAAGTCAACAATCTCACTAAGGGCTTCCTTGGCTTCATCCTGGCCAGCTACATCATCAAAGCTGACTCCAGTAGTCTTTACGTATAACTTGGCATTACTCTTGCCAAATGACATGATTCCACCTGAACCACCCATTCTCTTCCCCATACTGTTGAGTAAATACCTACCCAGCATCCAGAAGATAAGGAAAGGTAGCACCCAAGTAAGTAGGAAGTTTAATATTGGAGAATTTTCCATAGGAACTTCCTTAGAGTACTTAGCCCCTGATGCATTTAAGGTTTTAACCAGGTCTGGATCATCCATTGCCCCGGTCACATAAACTTTTTTACTATCCTTCTTTGGAGTGAACTTTATCTTCTTGTCTAAAACAGTTACGGTATCGACTTCCTTCTTTTCCAACATCTGGATAAAAGTTCCATACCCAACCTGGGTTACCCTATTTTTTTCTACATTCGGTATCAAAATTGTATTAAACAATAATATGACACCCAACAAAACTGCGTAGAACCATATAAAATTTAAATTAGGTTTCTTATCTTTATCATTCACTTTATATCACCTACAATTCTTTTAAAAAGTTAATGACTTCCTCTATTATCCAGTCTGGTGTTGAAGCACCAGCTGTTATACCTATAGTATGGTATTTCTCCAAGAGGTTTCTATCAAGATCTTCCTTGGTTTCTATAGAAAAAGTATCTACTATGTCTTGGCATATTTTAACTAATTTCTGTGTATTAGAACTATGCTTGCCACCTATTACTATCATGAGATCAACCTTTTGGGCTAATTCTCTTGCAGACTCCTGCCTAACCCTTGTGGCAGAGCAAATTGTATTTTCTACTTCAAACTTTATATCCAATGACCTTATATAATTAATAATTGCATCAAACTCCTTTTCATTCATGGTAGTCTGTGCAACTATAAAGTAGTCTTTATTGGTTTCAAAACTTATATTACTTATTTCTTCTAAATTTTTAGCTATTATAGCTGAGTGGCTGGACCATCCGTTGATACCTATAATCTCAGGGTGGTTCCTATCGCCTATAACTATTAGTTGCTTTCCATCTTCAAAGCACTTATTTGCCAGGTAGTGGATTTTCCTCACAAAAGGACATGTTGTATCTATTATCGGTATATTTTTTAACTTAGCCTCATCATATATAGACTTTGATACGCCATGAGACCTTATAATCATTTCCCTATCTTTACTAGCATTTATTCCTCGTCTAACTTTTTCACTCTCAATCTTTTCTATTTCTTCAATAGTATCAACTGTCAGCATACCTCTTTCTTCATACTTGGCAACAGCCTGTTTGTTATGGATAAGGGGACCCAAGGCATATATGGCTACCTTGTCACTCTTATCTAATTCATTCCAGGCCATATTCATAGCCCTTTTGACTCCAAAACAAAAACCCGCATTATCAGCAATCAATATATTTTTCAATCTACATCACCAACCGTTTATATTAATTTAATTCCATCCTTATTGTCATTGAAGTTCTCTATAACCTTGTCAAAAACTTCTTGGGAGATTTTAGGATATTCTGTCTTGTCAACCTTGGTATTATAATAGTTAGACATATCAATAGGTTGTCCTATAACTACCTTTACCTTGGAAAAGGGTCTATAATTTGTGATTATACTCATAGGTATTATATCTGCCTTAGACTTTATAGAAAATAAGGCAACTCCAGGTTTAGCAGGTAAAAATGTATTTAAGTCTAAACACCTTGTACCCTCTGGAAATATACCCAAAACCCTGCCATTCTTTATCTGTCTCAATATTTCCTTTACAGTAGATAGGCTAGGATTAGCCCTATTAATTGGTATAACTTCTACCTTATTGAGTAGGGACCTTAAGATAGGTATCCTAAAAAGTTCTTGCTTGGCTACCGGTATAATTCTCCTATTTTTTACTGCCCCTATCATAAAAAGGGGGTCAAAATAGTGTTTGTGGTTTGCAATTATAATATACTTACCTTCATCCGGTATATTTTCTTGTCCTATAACCTCTATTCTATAAAAAATAGCAAGTAAAAACCTCACTATAGAACATGCAAAATTGTAAAATCTCATTATTCACCAATCCTTCTCACCATATCAGATATATAAGTAACGACCTGGTCAATTGTCATAGATGTTGAATCAACCTCTATAGCATCATCAGCCTTAACCAGAGGTGCAACTTCCCTAGTTGAGTCTATATAGTCCCTCTTATTTATATCTTCAATTATATCTTCTAAAACAACTGTCTGACCCTTGTCAACTAATTCCTGGTACCTCCTTCTACCCCTCTCCTGGGCAGAAGCATTCAAGAAAAATTTATACTTGGTATCTGGAAATATGTGGGTACCAACATCTCTACCGTCTAAAATAACATCAGACCTCTTGCCGATTTCTCTTTGTTTTTCCAACAAAAACTCTCTTACTTGAGGTATTTTGGCTACATCAGATACCTTAGAACTCACTTCCAAGGTCCTAATCTCCTCACCTAGTCTAACCCCATCTAGGTAAATAGAGTTGTCCACAAAGTCAACTTCCGTCCTAGAGCAGAGGTCAACCACCTTCTGTCTGTCATTTATATCAATACCCGATTTAAGGCACTTATAAGTTATTGCCCTATACATAGCTCCCGTATCTATATAATTAATACCCAGATTTTTAGCAATCAATTTTGAAATAGTACTTTTTCCAGCCCCTGCTGGCCCATCAATTGCTATCACCAAATTTTCCATATCAGTACCTACTTTCCTTTAAACCAATTTTATAATTAAAGTATATATATACAACCTTTATTTTCACTTAGCTTTTAAACTTTTAGCCAGGGACATACCTGCTAAATATCCAGTTGAAAAAGCTATTTGGAGATTAAATCCCCCAGTAAGGGCATCTACATCAATCATTTCTCCGACAAAATAAACCCCCGGATGAAGTTTAGACTCCATACTAGCAGGATTTATTTGTTTATGAGAAATTCCACCAGCTGTAATCGTTGCTGTCTCAATCCCAGCCAACTTCTTTACAGTAAATTTAGCCTCCTTTATGGCATCAACTACAATATCAATCTTTTCTTTCGTCATGTTTGCAGTGGTTTGGCCCAGCAGGTCAAATCCAATTTTCCTACTTAGCTCATCAAGAATAAACTTAATAAAGTTATTTGGTAAACTTCCCCTTAAGTTTACACCAATGGTTTTTTTCCTGTCATTTATTGCCAAATTATAGACCTGGTCCCTAGACATAGCTGGTAAAAAATCTATAAAAATTTCTCTATCTAATGGATTATCATTAATATAAGATGACATCTTAAGTATGGCTGGTCCACCTAAGCCCTTGTGGGTAAAGATAATATCCCCTAAAATTCCCCTTTTCTTCCTTCCTATTTTGGTCCAAACCAAGACCTTGTTCATGGAAATACCAGCCAGGTTTTTAACCCACTTTTCCTTGACTTCTATGGGAACCAGGCCTGGTCTAGGACTTACAACATCATAACCCTTAGCCTCTAAAAGGCCCAATATAGACCCATCAGACCCTGTCTTAGGAAAACTCAAACCACCAGTAGCGAAAACCACCCTCTTAGCACTTAGTAGGTAGTCCTTAAATTTAACGGATTTTATTTTATCCTCAATATTTATATCTCGAACCTTGCATCCCAAATATAGGTCTATATTAGTATCTTTTAATTTAGCCTCTAAAGCCCCTATAAAATCTTGGGCTTTAGATGTTTTAATATAGACTTTCTGGTCATTATCAACTTCCACATTATAGTCTAAACCCAGGGACCTGACAAAGGTCTTTAAGTCTTCATTTGTAAAAGAATAAAAGGAGGAATAAAGGAATTTTTTGTTAGTAACAACCATGTCAAAAAACTCTTCTATAGGCCTATTATTTGTGAAATTACACCTACCTCCACCGGTCATGGCCAACTTTTGCCCAAGGGCTTTACCCGATTCGACTAGGGCTATATTTAATGTAATATTATACTTCCTGGCTGTAAGGGCGGCCATAATACCTCCAGGTCCTGCCCCGACAACAATCAAATCATATTCTTTCTTCATTATCTATCTCTCTTAACTACTCCAGTGGACTCTGAATCTGGTTTATGTCCAAAAATGCACCTGACTCTAGGTGGTTTATATCATTCATCTTTATAACTACGGGCCCATACTCCCTAAATTCAACTATATTAAGGGCAGTATTGTCCTGTTTTATCCTATACAAGTTAGAAAGTGGTGACTCTAAAAAGCTTAAAAGCATTACCCTAACAGTTACTGAATGAGATACCAAAAGAATGTGCTTATCTTGGTATTTTTCATTCAAGTCCTCTATTAACTTGTCTTCCCTCTCCTTTACTATATGTAATGTCTCTCCCCCTGGCATATCAGCCTTATCTGGCTCATTTCTCCATAGGTGTAGGAGGTCTGGATATTTTTCCTTTATTTTTGGTATAGGCATACCCTCCCATTCACCAAAACCCATTTCTCTAAGGGCAGGTGTAGGATTAATACTTAAGTTTAACTCTTCGCCTATTATTTCGGCAGTCTCTACAGCCCTGCCAAGGTCACTACAATATATTAAATCAATAGGATATTCCTTCAAATATTTTGCCAAATTTATTGCCTGGATTTTTCCCAGTTCAGTCAAGGGTGAATTACCATGACCCTGTGTCCTTCCCTGTGTATTCCAAACAGTTTGGCCATGTCTTACTAAATAATATGTGTTCATTCTAACCTCCAAATAAGTTATATATTATACATAAAATAATAACCTAATATCTCTATTAGGTTATTGAATTACTCTCATATTAAATATTTTGTCTATTCATATATTCCATATTTTTCCCAGATATCTTCTAGTTCCTTTAGGTAAGATTTTACATCATCCTTTTCCCTCATAGCTATACCCATAACGATAGCATTAGCCACACTGAAGGCTGGCACTAGTGAATCTATAAATGATACCATATTGTTCCTAACAGTAACAACGGTATCTGATATCTTTGATATAGGGGCATTAATGCTGTCAGTAATTGCAACCACCTTGGCCCCCCTCTCCTTGGCAAAGTTAACTACCTTGTAAGTCTTCTTAGAATACCTAGGAAAACTAATAGGTATAAATACATCACCTTCACTAATTTTTGTCATCTGTTCATATGGCTCACCCATATCCATTCTTATAATAATTACATTATCTAGGATATAGTTTAAATAATAGGCCAAGTACTTGGCAACGAAAATCGAGCTTCTTAGCCCCATAATATATACCTTCTTAGCATTAAAAATCGTATCTACTGCTTCTTCATAAGAGTCTTGATCGAGATGTTCCATTGTATCTTTTATATTATTTATATCATTCTTAAATACATTGTTAAGAATCATACTGTCAGACATATAGTCTGCATCAGTCATTTCAACCCTTTCAACAGTTGTTAGCTTTGTCTTTATTAGCTCCTGAAGGGCATCCTGAAACTTTGGATATCCAGAAAAACCCAGGGCTGTTGCAAATCTTACAACAGTAGATTCACTCACTCCTACAGTTTCACCCAATTTTGAAGCGGTCATAAATGCAACCTTAGGATAGTTATTCATCGTGTACTGGGCCAATAGCTTTTGCCCCTTACTCATAGTCTTATACCTATTTTTCATTATATGCATTAGGTTGTTTAATTGATCATCATCACCATCATTTTGCTTGTTTTCATTGGTTATACCAATTCTAAGTTCTTTCTTTTTTTTCATATCGTTTGTATCGAATTTCATAAAATACACCCCTAGACAAATTTGTATAATTTACTACTACAATTATACAGTAAAAATCAATAATTTTCAATAAAGTCAAAACTTTTATAAGTATAATTAGTCTCTTTTCCCCGTAGGATTTTTTAGATAGTTTACTTCATCATCGGTCAAATGCCTATACTTGCCAACTGCAACATTATTTACACTTATCTTACCCAAGGCCACCCTTTTTAAATTCATAACTGGATGGTTAATAGCATTAAACATCTTTCTTACCTGTCGATTTCTACCCTCATGTATGCTTACCCTACATACAGAGTAGTTTTTTTTAACATCAGTCTTTAAGACCCTTATTTTGGCCTTAGATGTTACATAATCTTCTATTTCCAGTCCATTTTCAAATCTCTCTAGTTCCTCAGAAGTTGGTATCCCCTTTACCGAAGCTATATAGGTCTTGGTAATTTCATGCTTAGGGTGGGTGATCTTATAAGTCAGATCACCATCATTTGTCATTAGTAAAAGACCGCTAGTCTCATAGTCCAGCCTACCTACAGGATATATTCTTTCCTTTATATCAGTTACCAGGTCCATGACATCTTTTCTACCAAACTGGTCCTTAGATGAAGTTATATAACCCTCGGGTTTGTTCAGTAATATATATACCAATTTTTCACTATTTTTATCTATTTTTTTTCCATCATACTCTACTATATCCTTATCTTCATTAACCTGGTAGCCCAAATCATAGATAATTTGACCATTCACCTTTATTCTACCTTCAGAGACCAGGTTTTCAGCCTTTCTTCTTGATGCAATACCTGCACTTGCTATATACTTATTAATTCTCATGCTTATTTTTCTCCATTTCAAAAAGCTATCTCATAACGAAATAGCTTTTTATACATAAATTAATTACCTTTTTGTCCACCACTTGTACCTGTGCTACCAGTATTTCCTTGTGTAACCTGGCCTGTACCACCAGTTCCACCCCTGTTAATGTTATTAGTACCATTATTTACAGTACCGCTCCTGTTTATACTATTAGCTCCATTATTTATAGTACCACCCTGGTTAGTATTTGCTCTGGTATTGGGATTATACTTCCCCTGGCTCGGTTCATTAACACTTTCATCACCAGTTTGATTTTTGTACTTATTGTAATTATTTCCATATGTGGAACCATTAGCATATTTATTTTTATTTTCTTCTGCAGACTTTTTAGCATTTTCTTTTCTTACTATAACAGCCTTTTTCTGCTTATCATATTCGTCCTTAACCCTATCTAGCATTTCCTGGGCCTGACTCCTTATCTTAGCTGAGCCAGAGTTATCATTTACCAAGTCTTGAAGTTCTATTATAGCTTGCTCATAATCTTTTCTTTTTTCACTTTTTGTTGCCTTCTGTAGCTTTAAAGCCTGATAATACATACCTCTCGCCTCTGTATTGGCTTCATCCTCATCTAGAACCTTAGACAGGTTAGACATAGCCTTGTTGTACTCACCATCCTCAATATATTTTCTGGCATCACTCATCAGCTGGCCTGATTCAGTGAAGCCACAACCACTTAGGACAAGTGTAGATAACAACAAAATTGAAAGTATTTTTCTTTTCATATTAACCTCCTATTAAGGTAGATATCGCCTATTTATACAATTATACCACATTAATGTCTATAAGTATAGGAATTTGCCTATTTTAATAATGGATAAAGAATGATTTTTAATATTTATATAAATAGGCTGCATATTCATAGATTGAATATGCAGCCCTTATATACTTTTAATTGCTTATATATCTAATTGTATACCTGAAATTAAAGGTACTTTTCCCTTAGGTACTTATCCATGGCAGCAGCCGCTGTCCTACCAGCGCCCATTGCTGATATAACTGTTGCTGCGCCTGTGACAGTGTCTCCACCAGCATATATACCTTCTATAGATGTCAAGCCATCTTCATCAGCAACTATACACCTTCTCTTATTTATATCAAGGCCTGGTGTAGTAGATGCTATAAGTGGATTTGGCCTAGTACCAAGAGACATTATAACCATATCAACATCTAATTCAAATTCAGATCCTGGTACTTCTACTGGCCTTCTTCTACCTGATTCATCTGGCTCACCCAATTCCATCCTGATACACCTCATACCACATACATTACCATTGTCATCAACTAGGATTTCAGTTGGATTAGTAAGCAAGTTAAACCGGATACCTTCTTCCTTGGCGTGGTGAACTTCTTCAACCCTGGCAGGAAGTTCTGACTCACTTCTCCTGTATACTATATGAGTGTCAGCACCTAGTCTTAAGGCTGTTCTAGCAGCATCCATGGCAACATTACCACCACCTACTACTGCTACCCTATTACCAACCCTGATAGGAGTATCATAGTCATCAATATAGGCCTTCATCAGGTTGACCCTTGTAAGGAATTCATTGGCTGATAGGACACCATTGGCATTTTCACCAGGTATACCCATAAATGACGGTAGCCCTGCACCTGACCCTATAAATACAGCCTTGAAGCCTTCATTTTCAAACATCTCATCTATTGTAATAGTCCTGCCTACTACAACATTATTTTCAATCTTTACCCCCAATTTTTTGATTGAGTCAATTTCATAATTTACAACTTTTGTCTTTGGTAGCCTGAACTCTGGTATACCATATGTCAAAACTCCACCAGCCTCATGAAAGGCTTCAAAGATAGTTACATCATAGCCCGCCTTGGCAAGGTCACCAGCACAGGCAAGACCAGATGGTCCTGAACCTACTATGGCAACTTTTATTCCGTTCTTTTCTATATTACCACTTAGGTCTATATGATTTTCCCTAGACCAGTCGGCAACGAACCTTTCCAACTTACCTATTGATACAGGTTCACCCTTTATACCTACAACACAGACACCTTCGCATTGAGATTCCTGTGGACATACACGACCACAAACTGCAGGTAAAGAACTTGACCTTGCTATAACCTTGGCCGCTTCTTCAAAGTTTCCTGCCTTTACCTCCTGGATAAACTCTGGAATATTTATACTTACAGGGCATCCTTGGACACACCTAGGATTTTTACAATTTAGGCATCTCTGGGCTTCTTCCTGGGCTTCTTCTGCATTATATCCATAACAAACTTCTTCAAAATTGGTAGCCCTAACCTTCGGATCCTGTTCCCTAACAGGTACTTTTGTCTTTATAGCCATTAGTGCTTACCTCCTATCTGACAATTCGGACTAGAATGAGTAGGTCCATCCTGCTTTCTCAAAGTTTTTCTGCCTTCTTCACTCTTGAACATCTGTTGTCTCTTCATCGCTTCATCAAAGTTTACCAACCAACCGTCAAATTCTGGTCCATCTACACAGGCAAACTTAACCTCATCTCCTATGCTTACACGACAGGCACCACACATACCAGTTCCATCAACCATGATAGTATTTAAGCTGACTATTGTTGGTATATTAAGCTTCTTAGTCGCAAGACAGGCAAACTTCATCATTATCATAGGCCCTATTACTATGGCCTGGTCGTATTTCTTGCCCCTATTGGTAACTAGTTCATCTAACATTAGAGTTACATTGCCATGAAAACCATAACTTCCATCATCTGTACACATATATAGGTTTTTAGCAACGTTTTCCATCTTGTCTTCAAAAATTATAAGATCCTTAGTCCTGGCACCTATGATCACATCTACATCTACCCCGTGTTCATGCAGCCATTTAACCTGTGGATATACTGGGGCTGCACCAACTCCACCAGCTATAAATATCATTTTTTTATTTTTAAGCTCATCTATACTTTCATAGATGAACTCACTTGGCTGACCCAGAGGACCGACAAAATCCTTGATAGAATCTCCCACTTCTAGCTTGCCTAACTTCTTACTAGAAAAACCTACAACCTGGAAGACGATTGTCACAGTTCCTCTTTCTTCATCATAGTCAGCTATTGTAAGTGGCATCCTCTCACCTTTTTCATCTATTATAACAATAATAAATTGACCTGGTTTTGCTGAGTGAGCAACTCTTGGAGCTTCAATATCCATTAAGTACACAACATCGTTAAGTTTTTTCTTCTCAACTATTTTGTAGCTCATTATAATATACCCCCTGTTTCGTAATGTGTTTTTTATTCTCAATAGATAATATGGAGACAAAATATAAAAATTTTCACCATATGCACTCCTTAATTATACACTATATCTTCCATATTTTATAGGTCTTTTATGAAAAATACACCCCTCTTAAGGTCAAAATTCTTGCCATAAACTCATTTTGTGCTTATAAATATTCATAATAGGAAAATGTTTGTTTTCATATGATATATATAAATTCAAAAATTCAGAAAATATCAATATTAAAGTCTTATATTGTATACATAATAAAATAATTATGTTATACTCAAGGTACAGGGGGAATAAACTAATCCAGTTTTTAATATTATTATTAATAATAGGTATATTTAAAAGGAGATGTTATTATGAAAAGACTAATTAGCGTTAATGAATTCTTTGAACTACAGAAGAGTGATAAAAAGGTTGTTGTCCTTGACTGTAGGTTTGACCTTATGAACAAGACATACGGTATTGATTCATACAAGGAGGGTCATATAAAAGATGCCTACTTGATTAATATAGAAAAGGACTTAACTGATCCGGTTGGTCAGCATGGTGGTAGACATCCATTTAAGGACCGTGACCAGCTAAAGGCCATCATAGAAAGCTTTGGTATTGACAATGATACAATAGTTGTTACATATGATGATGGTGACCTACAAGGTGCTGGTAGACTTGTTTTCCAGTTAAACAACCTAGGTTTTTATAATGCTTTTGTCTTAGACGGTGGTCTAATTGCCTACAAGGCTAATGGTGGTCAGATAGAAACTGAAGAAAGAAAACCACAAAAGTCAGACAAGCCTTTTGATGTAAAGATTGATACTTCATTTATGGTTGATATGGAGTATGTAAAGTCTAAACTATATGATGAAAATACAATTATTATAGACTCTAGGTCTCATCCTAGGTATCTAGGCCTTGAAGAACCCGTTGATAAGGTGGCCGGCCATATACCAAGTGCAAAAAACTACTTCTTTATGGACAACCTAAATGTTGATGATATGACTAAGTCATCATACATAAGTGACGAAAAGTTAAAAGAACGTTTCAAGGATCTTGATCCTAAGAAGGAAATCATCGTTTATTGTGGTTCTGGTATTTCCCTAATGGTTAATGCCCTTGCCCTTGACAAGATAGGTATACCTTATAAGATTTATCCTGGTAGTTACTCAGACTGGATTAGCTATGATGAAAACAAGATAGCCACAGGAGAAGAATAAAATATAAAATTTTTATGAATTTAATATAATAAACTAGGTCTATACCTGGTCATCATAAGAGGTGGACACACATTGATACTCTAAGTGGCCACCTCATTTTTATATTATTTAAAATTAAAATAATACCAAGAGATATAATATCCCTTGGTATTTAATATACACCCGCATCTAGGTATTTAATATTTACTATTGGTCAATCTCAGACTTGAAAGGTGTATCCCTATACATTTGGGCCTTATACACATTTTCCTTTATATAACCCAGTTTATACATCCTTAATAAAACTGCTGCCTGCCTTTTTTTAGCCTGCTCATAATTTTGATACAGGCTTGGGTTATTAGTAATACCCGCAAGCATAGTACACTCTCCAAAAGTAAGATTGGATACATCTTTGCCAAAATATAGGTGGGCTCCAGCCTGAACTCCATAAGCCGATTTACCCAAGTACATATTATTCAGGTAAGCTTCAAGGATTTCATCCTTGGTCATTATCTTATTTAATTCTCGTGCATTATGCATATCCTGAATTTTTCTTTTTAAGGTCTTTTCATTGCTAGTCAAGAGATTTTTAGATACCTGCATATCTATAGTGCTGGCACCTTGTGTAGCCCCTCCTGTAAGGTTGTTTACTATAGACCTTACAAAGGATTTGTAATTAATCCCCTTATGGTCATAAAACCTATGGTCTTCTATAGCTACTACAGCCTTTTGTAAGTTTGCCGGTATCCTGGCTAAGGCTACAGGTTCCTTGTTTATATAGCTTTCATTAACCATTTTTTTAGTTAATACAGGCATATCGCTTACTACACTTCTTACATACAAAAATCCTGCAGAACCGCCAATTATAGAAATTACAAGGACCACTAATAAAAGCTTCTTCAGAATCCTCTTTAACCTTGATGGACCATCTTCTTCATAGTCATAATATTCATCATCATAGTCATCGTAGTCATCATAATCATCTTCATTATATGATGGCCTTTTATTTCTAGTATAATAGTCCCTATCTCTATCCTTTATATACCTATCTGTATTTCTATTTCTTCTAGAGTTGAAATCTACTATATTAGAACCCTCCTCATAATAGCTATCTCCACTTCCAGCCTGTTTCTTTATACGAACCTTGGACTTGTTTTCTTCCCTATTAGACCTAGCTTGACCAGACCTGCTTGAATTAGTCGAGCTAACCCTTTTACGCCTTAGCTTATTTTTATCATTATTGTCAGCCATAAAAACCTCCCCTTACATAGACAGCCTAATCTTCATAAATAGTTTAGCTGTTGCAAGGGTATCAGAATCTGCTCTATGGGCATTTTCATTTAAAATTCCATAATAGTCACAGGCAGTCTGCAATTTTTTATTCTTACCCTTGTATTCCTTATTCTTCTTTAGCATTTCCATAGTGCATATATACTTGTCTATAGGATCTAGGTTCATCTTTTCAAGATAATAATTTAAAAAACCAATGTCAAATTTCGCATTATGGGCAATTATTGTCCTATCACCAATAAACTTCCTAAAATTAGGTAAGACATCCTCAAGTGGCAGGGCATCCTGAACCATATCATTTGTAATATTGGTAATTTCAGTTATAACACTAGGTATAAATCCATTTGGTTTTACAAGCCTAGAGTAGTTTCTGTATATCCTATCTCCCTTGATCTCAGTTACACCTATTTCAATTATTTCATCACCATTGAAAGGACTCAAACCTGTAGTTTCTAAATCAACTACTACATATTCTTCTTCAAAATATACCATGTGACCACCTCCTAGTTTACCTACTCAAGATCACCTAAATCATCCTTATCAAACCTCTCCATAAAAGTATGCTTGACTCCGTCTAACTGCCAACCAAGTACAGAATCTATATTAACATTTTCTGCAGCCTTGAATATAGATTTCTCTACGTTGGCAAAGTTATCAGACAACTTACTTATAAGTTCTTTTATTTCATACCTCTTATTACCTGTCCTGCTTGCAGCTACTGTACATGCACAGTTTATAGGTGCAAGACCAGTATACTTAATCCATCTTATTATATCTTCTTCTCTTATATAATATAGGGGTCTAATCAATTCAAGACCATCAAAGTTTGTTGACTTTAGTCTAGGCAACATGGTCTTGAAATTACCAGAACAAAGTACATTCATCATGGTAGTCTCTATCACATCATCAAAATGGTGACCTAGGGCTAGTTTGTTACATCCCAGTGCTTCTGCCTTACCATAAAGTGCCCCCCTCCTCATTCTTGCACACATATAGCAGGGATAATCGCTGGCTATCCTATCAGCAACTTCAAATATCTGGGAATCGAATACCTGTATTGGTATCTCAAGATATCTGGCATTGTCTAGAAGAATATCTCTTATGGTCTCATGGTAGCCAGGGTCCATACCTATATATACAACTTCAAAGTTAACTGGGGAATGTCTCTTAAGTTCTTGAAACATCTTGGCCATAAGGATGCTATCCTTGCCACCAGATATGGCTACAGCTATCTTATCCCCTTCTTCGACCAGGTTATATGCCTTAATAGCCTTTATAAACTTTGACCACAACTTCTTCCTATACCTCTTGGTAATACTCTTCTCTATTTCTTTTAAATCCTTTTTATCTTCATCAGGGACTATAAGGTTACAACCTAGTCCTGCTAATCCATTTTCTGACATTTTTCCTCCAAATTTATTGCTATAAAATCCATTCCTCATTATATCATAGATATACCTGCATGGTCAAAGCTATAAAAAATAAGGAATTAAGATTTGAGTATCCATAAGATATGGGTAGAGGCCAAAATACAACTTATTCTTATTTAGCTTCAATTTTTAACCTTAAAACCTTGTCAGGACTGATTCTATAACCTATCTTGGCTTCAAACTTCTTGCCATTTATATCTTGTAGTCCCTTCAGGTTAGCCTCACCTTTTTTAGCCAGGGAACGTACCATGGTTTTATTAGGTTTTTTATTATAAGATGCAAGCTGGGTGTCATTTTTCCAAATTGTAAAGCCACATTGTTTATAATTTTTACAAGAAAATGCCTTCGGTGACTCTATAATACTGGCCCCACATTCTGGACACTTTCCTATTATCTCTAGGCCGGTTTGTGGATCTATGACCTTTTCCTTAGTCTTTTTAATGGTCTTTGACCTTGTACTTGAAATTTTCTTATCTTGTTCAATGCCTTTTTCCCCAAGTTTTTCACTGATCTTAACAGTAGTTTTAGCCTGAGAAGTCTTAGCTTTAAAGCTTGATTCCTTAACAAATTTTTTTGTCTTTGGATTATAAACTATTTTATCAGTATTAATGGACTTATTGGGTCCGAATTTTATCTTATTCACATTATCATAGACGAACTTACATATCATATTAAGGTAGTCCTTCCTACTGAAATTTCCCTTTTGTATATCGAAGAGGCTCTTCTCCAACTTACCTGTAAAGTCAACATCAAACAAGTCGTCAACAGGGAATATCTCTACTAGATTTATACCTAAATCAGTTATAGAGTAGCTTTTACCCTTCTTTTTTACATAACCTACTTGTCCAATCTTTTTTAAAACATCTGCCCTGGTAGCAGATGTACCTATTGAATAGCCTGATAAGACGCTCGTATCGTCTTCAGGAACATTCTTACCACAGTTTTTCATTGCCTTTAAGAGAGAATCTTCCGTATAAGGTTTAGGTGGACTCGTTACCTTTTCTAGAGGCTTTACGGAGACAACATCTACACTTTCCCCCTTTTCAACCAGGGGTAATAGATTACCACCAGCCGACTTGCCATATATATCCAGGTAGCCCATAACTTTTAAAACCTTCCCCTTTGACTGGAACCTGTGTTTGTCAACATCAGTCATAATTTCAGTATTTTCATATTCAGCAGGTGGCATAAAGTTTGCCAAAAACCTATCTCTAATAGCCTCATAGACTATCTTTTCATCCTTTGATAGACTATTAGGAGGTATTATATAGGTAGGTATGATGGCACTGTGGCTCTCTACCTTTGATGAGTCAAATACCCTTTTTGACTTGGAGAACTTTATATTAGATTCACAAGGATGCCCCTTTTTTATAATATTTAAGGTTTTTTCAACCTTACCAACCAAACTTTCTTCCAAGTAAAGAGAATCTGTCCTAGGATAGGTTATATAGCCTCCTTTCCCTTTACCTTCATAAAGATTTTGACATACGCTTAGGACCTTGTCAGATGTAAAACTAGCATATTTTGATGTTATAAAACCTTGAAGTGAAGTCAGTGAAAATAGTTTGGGTGCATATTCCTTGGATTTAGTAACCACTTTAGAACTTATGACACCAGTATTTGAATCTATTTTAGATATTATACCCTTGGCCAAGTCAAGATCTGTCATTTTTTTATTCTTATCTAAAACTAGTTTACCACTATATTCACCATTTTTAGCCCTGAACCTTCCCTCTATCTCATAGTACTTCTCTGGTACAAAGTTTTTTATTTCCATGTGTCTATCATATACTAATTTTACTGTTGGTAGGATTACCCTTCCTATGTTAAGCATCTTACCATTGCCATATTTTAGAGTGGCTGCACAGGTGAAGTTAATCCCAATCAGCCAGTCTGTTATCAACCTAGTGTATCCAGCAGCCTGAAGGTTTCTCATATCCTCATCATCTTTTAGGTCATTGAGACCCCTAGTAATGTCTTCTGGTGTCCACTCATTAACTAATATACGTTTAACAGGTTTTGTGTTTTTTGCCATCATAAATATCAAGAAAGATATTAGTTCACCTTCCCTATCATTATCTGTAGCATTTATAATATATTCTACATCCTTCCTATTTATTAGACTTGAAACTATTTTAAACTGTTTATCCTTATCTTTATCCACCTTGAATTTGAACTTAGACTCCGGTATAAATGGATAGTTTTCCATCTTCCATGAACCAGAATACTTGTCCTTATTATAGTCCTTCATGTCAAAGAGAGATACAAGGTGTCCAACTGCATATGTTACTATGTAATTATTACCCTCAAAATATCCGTTTTTTCTAGCGCCTGCCTTTAAAAAGGCTGCTATTGTCTTTGCTACTGAAGGTTTTTCTGCCAATACTAATATCATATAGGTCTCCTCCTATATATAATTATTTACCTATATCTATTTTAATTATTTACCTATATACTTATCTTTTTATTATACCATATCATAAAGTATCAGACCATTTTTTTACTAGCTTCAGTAGATCAGACTTGTTGGATTGGAGAATCAATAATATAAATAGGCAGTCCAAGTTATTAATTAACTAAGACCGCCTATTAATTGCTACTTTAATCTATTTACTTGTATACTTATAAATTTACTCTTAAACCTATAATACTATCTTGCTACTACAAGAGTTGGTTTTAGATGGGTCACTTGGTATTCCACCTGCATACTTTCCAGTAAAGCAGGCATCACAATAGTCAAGACCTGGACATAATTGTCCAAGATCCTCTATATCCAAGAAACCTAAAGAGTCAGCATTTATGCTTTCTTTTATCTCATCAATCGTATTATTGACAGCAACTAGGTTCTCACTACTTGGAACGTCAGTACCATAATAGCATGGATGCTTAAATGGTGGAGAGCTGATCCTTACATGTACTTCAAGGGCACCCGCATCCTTTAGCATTTTAACTATGTTTCTTATAGTAGTACCCCTAACTATAGAGTCGTCTACCATCACTACCCTCTTGCCCTTCACTACGTCCCTAATTACGTTTAGTTTAGCTTGGACACCGGCAGTTCTCTCATTTTGTTTTGGCTTTATAAAAGTTCTTCCAACGTAACTATTCTTGTAAAAGGCCATTCCATAAGGTATGTTTGACCCCTGTGAATATCCTACTGCAGCTGCTAGACCTGACTCTGGTACACCAATAACAAGATCTGCGTCAACCGGGTATTTTTCTGCTAAGATACTACCAGCCCTTACCCTTGAAGAGTATACACTTTGTCCATCTATTATACTATCGGTTCTTGCAAAATATATATATTCGAATATACACCTTGATTTTACAGGAGCATGGTAGATCCAGTCAGAATAAATCTGACCATCTACTATGGTTACAATTTCCCCAGGTTCAACATCCCTGACAAATTCTGCACCTATAGTATCCAAGGCTGCTGATTCAGAACTTAAGAAGTATATGCTGTCCTTCCTTCCTATGCATAGGGGTCTAAAACCTAATGGGTCTCTGGCTCCAATTAGCTTTGAAGGACTTCCTACTACAAGAGAAAATGCCCCTCTTAACTTCTGGGCTGCAGATTTTACTGCATCCTGTATAGACAGAGTATGTAATCTTTCTCTGGCTATAAGATAGGCTATAACCTCAGAATCTGTATTAGTCTGGAAGATTGCGCCAGTTGTAGCCAAGCCCTGCTTCAACTCTGCTGCATTAGTCAAGTTACCATTGTGGGCCATTGATAGTATCCCCTTCATATAGTGAATTACAAATGGTTGGGCATTTTCACGCCCTATTCCACCTGCTGTAGAATACCTAACATGACCAACTCCTAAGTTACCTTTTAATGATCTCAATACATCCTTGTTGAAAACTTCATTAACTAAACCACTATCCTTATGGAACATTACGTTCCTTCCTTCTTCATTTGTATCTGTAACCGAAATACCAGCACTTTCCTGTCCCCTATGTTGTAGGGCAAATAGACCATAGTATATATAAGATGCTACATCTTGACCACTAAAGTCAAATGCACCAAATACCCCGCATTCTTCTTTTAATCCTGCCATTATCATTTCTCCTCTATAAGTATATATAAATTTCGTACATTTATTTCTTCATATATATATTTTATTCGTATTTACCATTTTTTGCAAGACTAAATACGTATTTTTTTATAAAAAAAGTGGCAAAGAGTTGAATAATATCGAACTATATCTCCCTTGCCACTTGTATAATATTCGTATTTGTATATTCTTCTCGAATTATATACTATAACTCGAATAAATTACTAGCTGAATGCTATAAAAGATAAATATAAAACATTATTTAATGTCACCAAAAATTTTATGCTAGTGTTTTGAGATACTTTTCAATTCTTGCAAGTACTCTATCACGGCCCATAACCTGTTGGATACTCCATAAGTCTGGTGACTGTTGTCTACCAACCACAGCAACTCTAATGGCTGTAGATACATCAGTAATATTACCCTTGTAAAGTTCCGGTTCATTCTTAAAGGCCTTATTATTTGATGTGAATCCATTTGTATCAGTTATAGTTTTTACCTTTTCAAACCAAGCTTCATTGGTATCATCCTGGTTATAAGTATCTATATATGCCCTTAAAATTACCCTTGCATCCTCTTTTGATACCCTTTCAGGCAGGTTATCAACATACTTGAAATCTTCATCAAAATAATATGATATAAAGTCCATAATCTGACTACAGTTCACTAGGTCTTTTCTAGGTTTCTTTCCTGACCTTCCAATGGCCAATAGCCTGCTTAGGTCATCCCTATACTTAACTAGAAGCTGGTTGGCATCCTTATCGAACTTTTCAGACCAAGCCATCATAAAATCAAGGATTTGGTCTTCACTCATCTTTACTAGGACATCCTTGGAGATGTCATTAAGTTTATTTAGGTCAAATAGGGCACCAGATGAACTCATATTTTTTGTCTTAAAGGCAAATTCCCTGTAAGACTTGTCTGGATTTTTCATCCTCCACTCTTCATAGTTAGAATTCATCAAAGTCATAAGATACTCTGTAACTGCCTCTGGAAAGTAGCCATCCTTCATATAGTATTCTAGGGATAACTCAGGATCCTTTCTCTTAGATAACTTTCTCTTCTTGCCATCTTCTACCTTCATTAGGTGGGCAGTATGGTTGTAGTTAGGTCTTGTCCAACCCATAAGGAAGAATAGCTCTAAGTGTATAGGTAGGGTAGATAGCCATTCCTCACCCCTAACCACATCTGTAACCCTCATAAAGTGGTCGTCCACTACATGGGCAAAGTGGTAAGTTGGTATACCATTTTGCTTAAGTATTACTACATCAAGATTGTTTTGTCTAACATTTATTTCACCCCTGATACCATCCTTAAACTTCATGGCAACTTCTGGGTCCCCACCAGACTTTAGTCTTAAAGTCCATGGCTTACCGGCATCAAGATTTGCCCTTATCTCTTCTAGACTTAGGTTTCTGTCAGTAGCCCATTTTCCATAATAGCCGGTATTGACACCAGCCTTTTCCTGTTCTTCTCTTATTATGGCCATTTCTTCTTCTGAAACGAAAGATGGATATGTAAAGCCCTTTTCTGTAAGATACTTGGCAGCAGTCTGATAGATTTCCCTTCTATCACTCTGTCTGTAAGGTCCATAAATACCCTTTTCACCATCTAGGCTTACCCCTTCATCAAATTCTATACCGAAGAATTTCAATGATCTTATAATCAGTTCTTCAGATCCTTCTACCTTCCTCTTATCATCTGTATCCTCAATCCTTAAGAGCATAGTACCATCATTAAGATGGGCTATTCTCTCATCTACAAGGGCTCCATAAAGGTTACCTAAATGGATAAATCCAGTTGGGCTCGGACCCAACCTTGTTACCTTGGCCTTCTTGTCAAGGTTTCTTTCTGGATATAGGTTTTCATAGTATTCTATCGTCTTATCAACATTTGGAAATAGCAATTGTGCTAACTCTTTACTCATTACACTCGTCCTCCATTTTTAATCAGTATTATTATATCATATATTATTCATTTAAACTATGATTAAAGTTTACTTATATATAAATCATACAAAGTCATGCAGATTAATCTAAACCCATAAAAAATAGATAGTAAGCCTAGTCTTTTCTATATAGAAAAGACTAGCCATCACGACTAGTCTGTATTATTTATAATATGTATTATGCTAAAAATTTCATTTAGTAGATTTTATGCTCCTGCACCTGGACTTGCTGACTGACCTCCACCTGGTGCTGGTGCTGGAGCTTGTTGCTGTGGTTTTGGCGCTACTTGACCCGGCTTGCTTGGTTTTGCTGCCTTGGCTGCACCCACCCTAACTACACCTACCTGGGCTGGGTAATTACTATAACCTATCTTTTCAGACTTAACAAGATTTCCCTTTTCATCCTTGTACTGTCTATATGTAACAACATTATATCCTGCTCTTGAATATTTTTCTACAACCCTTGCACCTGCTGGTAGACTAGGATCTGAAACAGTCTTACTTCCACCACCATAAGAACCTAGGACCTGAGTTGCTATATCTATATTCTTATAGTCGCTTGAAGCCCCATACACTTCAGATATAACCTTGCTACCATATGTATAGTTCTTTATATATACATTGTGTTTGAATGGGTTCTTGAACTTTAGGTCCTGACCTGGATTACCATCAAATACAGTAGCATCCCTACCCATATTCACATAATCAGAAGGTATTGTATGACTCCTTCTAGTAGTTATTTCCATACCTGATAAAAGGGCTGCATTGAATATAGTTGATGAAGTCTGACAAACACCACCACCGATACCCATTACTAACTTACCGCTTTCTATTACCGGAGCTGCCTTATATCCCCTAGCTAGGGTTTTCTCACCAGTTAAACCGTTGAAAGAATATTCCTGACCCGGCTTTAAAACTATTCCACTTGAATCCCTTGTAGATTTTTCTATGTTATAGTTTCTAGAAGAAAGCCCCCCATAAACTGTTGAATAAGCTCCTAGAAGAGTATCTATTCCCTTTAAGTCTGCCTTAGTAAATTTTGCAGGTTCCAGTTTAACTACCATTTCTGCATCAAACTTATCAGTTCCTAAGTTTTTAACCAACTTGTCATGTGATGCTTGAAGGTCCATTGTCTTACCAGGTTCATCTGCTACTATAGTAGTCTTTTTAGTCTTGTAATCATAGTCTAAAGTAGCTTCCTTAACCTGACTGTCCAACTTTGATTTAACCTGTTTTAAACTTTCATTAAGCTTACTATCATTATAGTTCATATCAAGGGCAACACTAGCCTTGCTACCTAAATCTGCCTTCAGAGTTCTGGCTAGATTAGTAAAAAAGCCATTCTTCCTATTATAATTATAGGCAGAATCTACAGTTGAATTATAATTTATGTTTAAGTCTATGTCACTTGCAGAAACCTTCCACGACTGATTGCCATAATACATCCTAATATTTTTCAAAGTATCTAATGATTCCAATTTTGCCAGGGCCTGACTCTTAGTCATGCCACTAAGATCTACATTAGCTACTCTAACGCCCTTTAATATCTTATCTGATGCAACCTGCATAGATAAGGCACCCGTACCTATGGCTAATATACCAACTAGTACAGCAGCGGATATTATTACCGCCTTTTTATGTTCTTTTAATATATTCATATATCCACCTCACCAACAATTATATTACTCTTTTTTCATTATACTACATAAACAAAAATATTCAAGCAGGCTTTATGATTTATATTGTAAATTTTTGATTAATTAGAAAATTCACAGTTTAAATATGACTAGTACCTGCTCATTAAATTGTAACTTTTAAAGTATCATTTTAGTATTATAACATATATCTAGGATAAAAGAATAGGAAATTTTAAAAATATAGAAAAATATTTCAAATAATAGTTGCGTTTTCATAACTATATGTTATAATAGTATTATAGATTGATAAATCGACCAAATTACGAGGAGGTAGCAAGTATGAACAAGGAATTATTCATAAATAGATTAAAGGCTGCTATGAAGAATAAATCTATAAGCCAATACTCTCTCTCCAAGATTAGCGGTATTAACAGGGGAACAATTAGCTCTTATATGTCTGGAAAATATCTTCCCAAACAAGATAAAATATTCATCCTAGCAGACATATTAGAGGTAAACCCTGAATGGTTAGCCTGTAATTCAGATAGCATGGACAGGATAGACCTTAATACACAAAGTACCTTTGATGATGGTCTTTTAATAAATTCATATCCTTTTGTCGATGCAGGTGTATCTGCAGGTCTAGCAAACGAAATTGAAGCCCAACAAGACATAGACCTAGTTAATATACCCGACCTACTATTAGGAAGGTATGCCGGTAGGAAAGACCTTCTTCTTATGAGGGCAAATGGTGAAAGTATGAACAGGGTCATACCTAATGGTTCTTTAATTGGTATTATCACTAATATATCTCCTTCTTCCCTATCAAATGGAGATATTGTGGTTTTTTCCAATAATTATGAATACAGTGTCAAAAGGTTTTTTAAAGATAAGAAGAATAAAAGATATATATTTAGTCCTGATAGTTATGAAACTTGTTTTGATGATATAATCATTCCTTTTGATAATTCTGATGGTTTAAATATTATAGGTAAGGTTATAATGTACAACACGGTATTATAGAGATAAAAAAAACACAACATCTCTGTTGTGTTTTAAAGTCAAAATTTAAGAAACTGCTCTATTGTTCTTTCTGTCTCTTTCCCTATTGTTCTGTCTTGCTCTTTCAAGCCTTTCACGTTCTAGTCTCTTAATCAATGGCTTGTTGACTGGTGCAAACATCTTGCGTCCATGATATAGGGTAAGCGAAAGAGTTATAAAAATAATAGAACCAAATAAAACATACCTGTAGAATACTACAGATGCCTGTACACCTAAAAATAGGTTCATAATTAAAATAGTCGCACTCAAAGCAAGGGATACAATAACTGAAAATACAAAAAGTCTTATTATTCTACTCCAAAAACTACTTAATTTAATTAACAAGTCTCTCAATATTTTCACCATCCCTTCCCAAAAAATTCATAATTTGTATCATAATTTCCATAAATTATATTCATCCTACTAATATAATAACAAATTATGACACTTTTAGCAATTATATTTTACAATTTTTTTTAAATAAATCTGAGGAATGTTTATTTTGCTTTAATAAAAATATCAATACTTATATAAATACTGCTTGTTTAGCTAGTTTGTCAGCCATATCATTATACTTATCACCACTATGGGCCTTTACTTTTTTGAAGCTAATATTGGTTTTTTTCATAGCCTCAATACAAAATTGCCTATAATAAATAGTACCTTCCTTGTTGGCTTTCCACTCTCCTGTACACCATTTTTCTATACCTTCATAGTCATAATATATAAGTAAATCTCTGTAACCCCTATCAATACAGTACTTCATGGCCAAAATTGACGCTTCGATTTCTCCTGCAACATTTCTCATTGAAACATAATTTGGGTTCTTGCCTGTGTTTGAGATTGTATCTAGTATTTTACCATCTTGCAAAATTACCACACCTGAACCATAAGTTTTACTTGCATGTTCATAACTTCCATCTATATATGCTTCAATAGTGCCAAAAATATGGTTTTTTTCATCATTTTTGTCCATATATTGATTTTTTGTGTTTTTTATATCTATATTTTCTTCTTTTAAAGTATTTTTTTTCTCGTTTTTAATTTCTAAATTACTTGCATTAGTATTTTTTATCTTTATGAAATCATCCTTAACTTGCTTGGTATCTTTAACAATGTCACCATCCTCTTTCCTTGCTAGATCTTTTACTAAAAAATCTATCGCTTCTTTAGGATCTTCAAAGGACTTATAGCTTGCATTAGGATATCCGCTTACTGAATCCTTGCAGTCCTCCCAAGTAAGGAAAATCCCCCTAACCTTTCCTCTTATAACTACATAATATTTTTGCTTCTTCATTTTACTCCTCCTAGTTCAAAATATATTTTGAACATCTATATTCCTAACCCTGTATTTATATATACTTAATCCTTATCTTTATGCCTTTTGACATATATCTTGTCTATATCCTTGTTCATCTTGTTTGCCAATAAATAGGATCCAATCACTATTATAGCGACTACAAATATCTTAAGTGGACTATGTATAAAGCCTACCAGGTCACTACCTATATAGCTGGCAGTGAACATCATCAGAAACTTACCGAACATCATAGGTACTACAAAGTCTTTTAATTTTATATCACAGAATGCCGCCGCTATAGTCATAAGTGAACTCGGCAAAACTGGTATAGTATAAAATAGGAATACAACCTTAAATTGAGATTTCTTTACCTTATGTATTATATTTTCAACCTTTTGAGTCTTCCTTTTTTGAAAAAAATCTTTATGGGCAAGTCTCTTTACCAGTAAGAAAACTATTACGACCCCTGTACACGATCCCAGCCATGACACTAAAAAACCTCCTACAAGCCCATTGATAGCTGCATTTATTGCTGCTATAGCCATGATTGGAAGGGCAGGTATAAAGCTTTCTATACAGGCAGCTAGGTATCCTAGAACCAGGGATAAAATAATATTATCGCCTGCCCAATAGAGAATCTGTTCAATATATTGCATATTATATCACCTTCTATTTTTCATTTATTAGGTATATTATTAAAATGAATCCCTCACCAAAATAGCAAAGTATAAAAAAAGTTCGTATAAGGTTTATACGAACTTTATTAGCATACTGAATGTGACTTGACTGTATTTTCTAAAATTGACTCTAATATATAATTTGTAACAGTATTACAAACATAAGTAGAATGCTTCAAGTCATTTTCTTCAAACTTACCATTTGACTTGTATTCTGAGTACAATTTATCGAAAAAAGCATCAAATCCTTCTAGGTACTGTTGTCTATCATTAATTATCTTATAGTCCTTAGCAACCTTAGTTAGGTTTCTCTCATATTGGATGTGGATTTTCATACTGTGCTTAAATTCCCACCTCTCGCTATGGGCTAGGCAGAAAAAATCTGTCAAAAAATGACAAACTACTCCAATTTCCTGGGATAGACCTGCCCTAGTATAGTATTGGTATAAATTATCCAAATTTAAACTTGATAAAAAATTTATCTTTTGTCTTACCATGTCATATGACTCATCTAAATAGTGTTTTTTTAATTTATACTTTGATACAATATCTGGCTTTATATTCCCATATATAAAATTCTTGCTATCCAAGAAAAACTGCTTATTGGCATCAGTGTTTTCCAGCAAGGACTTAGATATAATTATATGAGACTTCATCATCATATTAATCACCCTCATTCTCTTAGTATATTATATACCTCATTTCTTAATAAAATATTAAAAAAATCCGATTATTTTCACTAAATTTATACTTTTCTTGTATAAAATTTCCCTTGCCAACTATTCCTTCTCTTCAACTCATCATCGATAGCATTTAAAACTTCCCATTTCTTAAGACTCCACATAGGTCCTACAAGGTCTTCCTTCTTACCATCGCCTGTTAACCTATGTATGACCATTTCTTGTGGTAGGATTTCCAACTGATCACATACCAAGTCAACATATTCTTCCTTGGATAAAAGTTTTAACTCGCCCTTATTCAGCATGTTAACCATGGGAGTCCCCTTTATAACATGGAGCAAGTGAATCTTGACGCCCTGAATATCCATGTGGGATACCCTTCTAATAGTCTCCATCATCATATCATAAGTCTCTCCAGGCAGACCATTTATCACATGTGCTACAACCTCTATTTCCCTTGATCTCAACCTATTCACACAATCTACAAAGACATCCAAGCCATGGCCCCTATTAATTATATTAGAAGTCTGATCATGGACTGTTTGTAGACCTAACTCTACCCAAAGATTGGTTCTAGTATTTAGTTCAGCAAGATAATCCAATATGTCATCATCTATGCAGTCCGGCCTGGTTGATATAGACAGACCTACTACCCCATCCTGGTCTAGTATGGTTTCATACTTGTCCTTCAAGACTTCTAGTGGTGCATATGTGTTAGTAAATGCTTGGAAATAGCCTATATACTTAGCCTGTGGCCACTTCTTTTCCATCATTTCCTTTATGTCTTTGAATTGCTTTACCAGGTTGTCCCTAGGATTTCCAGCAAAATCTCCTGAACCATCCTTACTACAGTATGCACAGCCACCATAACTAATACTTCCATCTATATTTGGACATGTAAATCCAGCATTAATGGATACCTTAAATACCTTTGTTCCAAATTTTTCCCTTAGATAGTAGTTCCAGGTATGGTAGCGCTTATTTTCTATCTTGTACTTAAATTTTTTATTTTCCATCATTAATCATTTACCAACCTAACGCCAGCAGCTATGAAACTAATGCCAAAGACAATGGCTATAAATGATAAGACACTAACCAAAAACCTAGTAAAAAATAGGGGTGATATTATCAACATAAGCCCTAGTATAACCTTAATAATATCCCAAGTTCCAAAACTGTAACCAGCATATTTCCTACATTGTAGGAAATATCTTATCTCCTTATATAATAAGTATATTCCCAATAGTATTGATAGAATCATATTAACCTGTCTTGGGAAAACAAATAGAAGTATTGACATCACTAAGAAACCTAAACACCTCAACCTCATCATATTAACCTGGCTTTTTACTGCATACTTATTCAACTCGTTAACTTCTTTGAATGCCAACCATGTAGCATATAGAAAACAAAGGGCAATCCCCCAGGAAAAAATGTTAATCCCAACTGATTTCCTGGAAATGCAGTAAAAACCAATAGAAAGGAGGATTACTCCCAGGATAATCAACTTCTTATAGTTCTTCTTATCATAGAAGTTAAGAAAGTAAATCAAATCCATATTATCCATATTAATTTTAAATCCCATAAACCTAACCTCCTATTTCTTCATTATAGTCTATTACCATCTTTATAGCATCTGCTACACTTGGGGTAGAAAAAGTTGCCTCCTTCTTAACCATATCCATAGCATCGTCCATTGCAAAGCTCATCTTTATATTCTTCAACATGCTTATATCGTTTGGTGAGTCCCCTATAGTAACAACTTCATTTAAACATAAATTTTCCTTCTTACAAATAAACTTAATAGCCTCAAATTTTGATACGTGGGCTGGAACTATATTAATAGTTGTCTCACTTGATATGTAAACTTCTAAATCCGTGGAAAGTTCTTCCTTATATTTTTCAACCAATTTATTTAACTTATCCTTGTCTGGACTCAATATACCCACATTACCTACCTTATTTTCATAGGTGTCCTTATCCATAAAGCTTTCATCAACCTCATAACCCTTGGTGAAGTAGTCAGCTGATGAACCATCCCTAGTCATTATAATCTGGCCTTCATACTTGAAATAAATCACATCATCTACCATATCTATATAGTCAAGTGACCTATATACTTCTATGATCTTTTTTATTTGGCCATCAGTCAAGCTAGTCTTGTGGATGCAGCTACCTTCTGGGTCATAAATATATGAACCATTTTCACAGATTAAATACCCCCCACTAGCCACATCTTCCAGTATATTAACACTGTGTTTATATACCCTTCCTGTCGCTATATTAAAATTAATACCATTTAACCTGGCTTCATTTATAGCTTCTATGTCACTAGGACTGATTCCACCCCTATATAGGGTTCCGTCTAAGTCACAAAATATGTTTTTTATCATAAAAGCCTCCTAATCATCTGTTAACAGACACCTTACTTCATTTAAGGCAGTCCTTGCAGCTCTTTCTCTGATTTTTCTCCTATCGCCTGTAAATACCCTCCTTATAGAGGTGACTTGACCCTTATAATATAGGCCAATATATACCAGGCCTACTGGTTTTTCTTGGCTACCTCCACCAGGTCCTGCTATACCTGTAGTAGAAAGTCCTATGTCTGTACCAGCAGTCTTGGCTATACCCATAGCCATTTCCTCTGCAGTTTGGCTACTAACAGCACCAAATTCCTCTAGGGTTTCTGGCTTGACACCCAGCCTCCTGACCTTAGCATCATTGGTATAAGTTACACATCCTTCAATAAAACAATTGGATATACCTGAGTTATCTATCAAATAGGAGGCTATTAGGCCTCCAGTACAAGATTCCGCAACAGCTATTGTCTTTTTCTTTTCTATAAGTAGGTCTCCAACAAGCTTCTCCATTTCTGACTGACTTTCAGAAACAGAATCGTCACCTATCATATAAATATACTTGCCAGATATAGCCTTAATCTCATCTATTTTTCTTTCTATTAAACTAAGACATTCTTTCTCTTCCCTGGCTCTCGCAGTGACCCTAACCATAACCTCCCCCTCCTTGGCATATAGGGCAACAGTCGGGTTGGTCTGCTTATTCAATATATCTAATAATTCCATCTCAAGACCTGACTCGCCTATACCAAAAAACCTGATATACCTAGATAAGAGTATGTCCGGATTCTCATCTATCAATAGGGGTAGTACTGAACCTTTAAACATGGCCTTCATCTCTCTAGGTGGTCCAGGCATTACTATTATCCTCTTACCATCTTTTTTAAAGACTGCCCCTGGAGCTGTCCCATTTTTATTAGGTATAATATCAGCCTCTTTAGGGAACATAGCCTGCTTGATATTATTCTTTGGTATCCTATCCCTACTACCACTATACCTTGCACACATGTCTTCTATTATGTTCCAAGATTCCTGGTCGACTACCATTTCCTGGCCAAAGTATTTAGCTGCGGCTTCTTTAGTTATATCGTCACCAGTCGGACCTAGGCCCCCAGTAGTAAGGACAATATCTGCCCTTTCAAAGGCTATTTCAAAAGACCTCACAAGCCTGTCTATATTATCACCTAAAGTCATCTGCCTATAGACATTTATACCTATGGCTGCAAGTTCCTTAGATATATATTGGGCATTAGTATTTACAATATCACCTAAAAGCAACTCCGTTCCGACTGAAATTATCTCTACATTCATTATATTTCCTCCTGGCCTTTGCCATCCGTCATTTCTCATAAATATATCTGTATAGGTTAATAATATCAAAAAACTTAAAAATAAACAAGTTTTATGCTCTTTTTCTTGCATGATATCAAACATAGATATATAATAGACCATATAAGACTTTATAAAATTTATGGAGGGAATATACATGAAAGTAGCAGTAATATACGGTGGTATTTCATCTGAAAGAGAAATATCTTTAAGATCAGGTAAGGCTATAATAGATAATCTTGATAGAAATAAGTATGAAGTTATTGGCTGTCAGATTGATGAAATGACAGATGTATTTAAAATTGACAATGATATTGATATTGCCCTTATAGGCCTACATGGTAAATTTGGCGAAGATGGTGTAGTCCAGTCTATCCTAGAAGCCAAGGGTATCAAGTACTGTGGTTGTAACCCATTAACTAGTGGTATCCTAATGGATAAGAACTATACTAAGACTATAGCTAGGCAAAACAACTTGTTGACAGCTGATTGGACTAGTGTAAAGAGTGTGGAAGAAATTGACTATGGCCTAATTGACAAGATGGGCTATCCAGTATTTATAAAACCTAACTCTGGTGGGTCTAGTGTAGCGACATTCTTTATTAAGGACAAGAAGGACGTAGAAAATGCAGTAAGAGAAGGTCTAAAGTACGATGAAATCGTCCTAATAGAAAAATATGTCAAGGGTGTTGAATATACTTCTTTTATATTAAATGGCCAGGTCTTCCCTACTATAAGAATAACTTCTGACAATGAATTCTTCGACTTTGAAGCCAAGTACTCTACTACAAATGGTGCTAGAGAAGAAGTAGTTGAATTAAGCCCAGAGCTTGATAAAAAATTAAAAGAGGCTTCTAATACATGTTGGAAAATTTTTAACTGTAAGGGCTATGTAAGAGTTGACTATATAATTACAGATGACCAGGATGTTTACCTGCTAGAATTAAACACTCTGCCAGGAATGACTGAAACAAGCCTTATACCAAAGAGTGCCAAGGCTATGGGAATCAGTTATCAGGGCTTACTTGATAAGTTAATCGAAAGTAGTCTTTAGCAGATAGTGGCTAAAATTTAATATAGTAATTTTAAAGGGGTCAGTATAAATTGACCCCTTTTAATTGCTTATTCATTATCTATTATAGGCAAGGACTTCTTGTCCACCTTACCTATTGGTGTAACCGGCAAATGGTCTAGACACATTATATGCCTTGGCAACATATGCGGTGGTAAGTTTTCCTTTAAAAAATCTTGGACCTTGTCAGGTGGATAATATCCTTCAAACGGTTCATAATATGCATCTAGATATGTATCACCATCCTTGTCTTCCTTGTTAACGACAACTGAATTTTTAATTTCAGCTATCATGTTAATCATATTTTCTATTTCAAAAATTTCTATTCTTATACCCTTAATCTGTACCTGGGAGTCCATCCTACCCAATATAGAAATTGTACCTTCGTCATCTATCCACTTAGCCAAGTCGCCTGTCCTATACATCTTTTGTGTATATTGGTTATGTTTGAAAGGATTATCAACAAAGGACATCTTATTCTGCTCTTCCTTATTAAGGTAACCATTGGCTATCTGTATGCCAGATAGGCACAACTCTCCTGGTACACCAATGGCACAGACATTATTGTTGTTATCCAGTATATAGGCTTCGGTATTGTAGATAGGTTTACCAACTGGCACATTCTCGTAGAACTTATCAACCACGAAGGATGAGCACAAGACCGTAAATTCAGCAGGCCCATATTCATTTATTATCTTATATGACCTCTCTACATACCCCTTGAACTTGTCTCCCCCAACCTGGAGAACCCTTAAACAAGGACATGGGCAATTGGTCATAAACAACTTCCCTAAAATTGCAGGTAGGGCTAGAATAGTGATACCCTTTCTCTGACAATACACTTCTACTGTTCTCTCATTTTTCCTATGTATTTCTGGTATTATATCAACACATGCCCCAACCAATAGATATGGAAATATCTGTTTCATTATAGCGTCAAAACTAAAGCTCAAATATACACCACACCTGTCATTTTCGTCAGCATTAATATAATCATTTGAATAGTAACACATATTTAGGAGACTTTCATGCCTTACACTTATACACTTAGGTCTTCCCGTAGTTCCTGATGTAGATATCCTATAGGCCTCATCAGTAGGTTCATTACTTTGTGTCAATGTATAATCGTGTTCTAATAGCTGAGGGTTATTTATATCTAGAATTGAGTACCCCCAATGCCTTTCCCCTATCCTCAACATCTGACTATCACAAGTTAATATCAGTTTAGTCTGACCATCCTCTAAGAGATAGCCCAGCCTTTCATCAGGGTTGGTCTTGTCTATAGGAAAGAATATTGCTCCAGCCTTCAATATAGATATGGCAGATAAAACTACATTCTTGTCCCTATCTTGTAGGACTGCTACTGTGTCACCCTTTTTTATGCCCAGATGGTTTAGATAAGCGGCTATCTTGTCTGTTACCCTGTCCATCTCCCTGTAAGTAATATCTTCCTTATAGTCACTAATAGCTATATTATCTGGAGTTTTTTCAACTTGTTTTTTGAGAAGGTCCACATATCCGATGCTTGGGTCGAAGTCAAATACATTTTCATTAAAACTTCTTATAAATATCTGTTTATGTTCTTCCTTCATACTCTGTATATCTTTTATCTTTATATCCCTATCAGCTACTATCTGGGTCAAGATATACTTAAATAGGTATATAATGCTTCTTGCAGTAGACTTATCGTAAAAACAAGGCTTGTAGGCAAGCTTTATCCTGATTTCATTGGATACACTTACCTTCATATATATATCAATTTTTTGCATGTTTTCTTGTGAAACATTTTTATCGTTTTTGACCTCATGTATAAACAAGGTGTTGATCAGCTTTTCATTTAGGCCTGTTTTAAATCCACTAGGAGCCATCATATAGTAGTCATATTCTTTTGACTCTGTCAACTGGTCCATTACTTGTCTACAGACATCAACAAACCTTACATCGGTATCGTCTATTTTTAAACGCATTGGTAGCCACTTGTCAGTCTTTCCAAATACTACATCATCCTCATGGGTAAACCTTTGAAGGACTATGGCAAAGACAGTATCTAAAACTGCTTCAAATGATAAGTTGTTTTCATCACAGTATTTTAACAGGTTTTCATAGGGTGTCCTCTTTATAGTCTTTTGTATGAGGCTAAATTTGCCTGTATCTTCATTAAAAAAATCATTAGGAAACCTAGCCAGGGTTATATAGTCACCTAATAGGTTGTCCCAATATTCTTTTGCTCTTTTATAATGCCTTGTATCTCCCATATTAACACCTCCTTCACAGCTTTTTCTTAGCCTTATTCAGCTTAATTCAGTCTTTTATCTATATAAAAATCTTATATCCTATATTTCTACATATTATTACATATTTTCATCTAATATCATTCTATTTATTTATAATAAAATCGTCCTTTTAATATAATCGGGTCTACCTACTAGTTCTGGTTATAAATCTATCTATACGTTTTGCAGACATATCCTGTTGAATAGAAGTACCAGTTCTGGCCTCCCTATCTCCAGTAATCAAATTAACATCAGCAAAGTTAGTATTGTTGCCTCCTACAATTTCCATAAATTCAGCACTTGCAGGAAGGTTACTTTTATAGGTACTAAATTTTGAGAAATCTAATACCCCATCATTAGTTCCCCAAATAGTCAAAACTGGCTCGTTTATTAGTTTTAATTCATCATTTAGAGGATAAGTACCCATAAAGACAACACCCACAATCTTCTTATTGCCTGCAGCAGCCTTGGCAGCCACCTCACCACTAGTGTTGTGGGACACTAGGTACCACTTTTCATCTTTAGAGTTAGCGCTTATTATCTTGTTGGCCTTATCAAAAGAGAAAAATGGATAATTCATAGGAATTTTAGCTATTACAACCTTGTATCCCCTAGCTGCTAACTTTCTACCTAATCCAATATATCCCTTAGGTTCTATACCACTACTCGGGTATATAATTATAGATTCTTTCTTGCTAGTATTATAGGGTCTTAATACGAGGTTATCATCCTTATCGTATATAATGTTAATTTCCAAGTCCGATTTTATAAGGTTTTGAGTATAAGCTTTAAGCTTGTACGTCTTATTTATATGAAATAAAAACATTGTAAAGACAAGAATAATTGCAATTAGTATAGTCTTAATAAGTAGACTTTTAATTTGCTTTTTTTTCCTAGCCTTGAGTTTTTTTCTCTCCTTTTCCAACTGGTCACCAATTGATAAAGACTTTTCGAGTTCCATTGTTATACCAAGTGTATCAGATTCTATATTATTTTTTTTACTTTTAATCCTAACTTTTGAATCCCTTATTACCTTCAATAGACAGCCCCCTCTTAGTTCAATCAAATAACTGGCTTTACAAAATACTCTAACTTATTTATAAAATCGTCTAACAATTTCATAAATAATTGTACATAAAAACCATTCTGGTACATTTTATACTATTATTCTTTACTTAGTCTATATTGTCTATAATATTTATAGCATAAAGGGGAGGTATAACCTCCCCTAAAATATATGAAAACATAAAGAACTATCTACTTAGAACTCAGCATTCTTTGGTGTTCTAGGGAATGGTATAACGTCCCTTATATTTGACATACCAGTTAGGTACATTATAATTCTCTCAAATCCTAGACCAAATCCAGAATGTGTTGCTGTACCAAACTTTCTAAGTTCAAGGTACCACCAGTATTCCTCTTCATTAAGACCTAGTTCCTGGATCCTATTCATTAAGACATCGTATCTTTCTTCTCTCTGGGATCCACCTATTATTTCTCCGACACCTGGAACCAATAAGTCCATTGCCCTTACTGTCTTACCATCTTCGTTCATCCTCATATAGAAGGCCTTAATATCCTTCGGATAGTCTGTAACAAAGACTGGGGCATTGTAAACCTGCTCAGTAATATATCTTTCATGTTCAGTCTGTAGGTCACATCCCCATTCAACTGGATATTCGAACTTTTGACCTGACTTGATTAGGATGTCCACTGCTTCGGTATATGTAATTCTCTTGAAATTAGAATTTAGGATGTTATCTAATCTCTCTAAGAGACCCTTATCGATAAAGCTGTTAAAGAAGGCCATTTCTTCCGGACAATGTTCAAGTACATAGTTGATTACATACTTAATCATATCCTCTGCCAAGTCCATGTTGTCTTCAAGGTCAGCGAAAACTATTTCAGGTTCTACCATCCAAAATTCAGATGCATGACGACCTGTGTATGAATTTTCTGCCCTGAAAGTAGGACCAAATGTGTATATATTCCTAAATGCTAGGGCCATTATTTCACCGTTTAACTGGCCTGAAACAGTCAGGTTGGCTTCCTTACCAAAGAAATCCTTACTATAGTCTACCTTGCCATCTTCAGTTAGTGGTGGGTTTTCCATATCAAGAGTAGTTACCCTAAACATTTCACCAGCACCCTCAGTATCTGAACCTGTAATAAGTGGTGTATGTGCATATACAAAGTTTCTTTCATTAAAGAACTTATGTAGAGCAAACGCAACTACTGACCTTACCCTAAATACAGCTGAAAAAGTATTTGACCTCGGTCTTAGGTGGGCTATAGTTCTTAAGTATTCGAATGTATGCTTTTTCTTCTGTAGTGGGTAACTAGAATCTGAATCCCCCTCTACTATAATCTTACTTGCATGTATTTCTATTGGATTCTTAGCATTATCTACTGCTACTAACTTACCTTCTACCAAGATTGATGAAGAAATGGCTAACTTAGACACCTGGGCAAAATTATCCAAGGCCTTTTCGTCAATTACGACCTGTAGGTTCTTGAAAAAAGAACCATCATTAACTTCCATAAAACCAAAACTCTTTGATATTCTTGATGTCCTAATCCATCCCGCTATCTTTACTGTCTTGTCTATATACTCTTCACTATTCCTATAAAGAGACTTTACTTCTAAAAATTCCTTTTGCATAATTCCTCCTAATTAAACTATATAATATATTTTACACCTGGACTACCTAATAAATAAAAAAACACGTAGTCCACAAAAGGGACGACGTGTTATAATCGCGGTACCACCCTAATTACCGGCCAAGGCCGATCTCTTAGAAGATTTATAACGGTATCCAACCGTCTGAGCCTACTTTATTCGGTCAGAAACTCCTAGGTGTTCTTCATCATAAGTATATTACCAGTCTTACACCACCACCAGCTCGCTAAAACATTGACCTATGACTACTCTCCTAATCACTGTCTTTAAAATTCAATAACAAAAGTATAACAATTTTAAAATACTTTGTCAACGTTTATACTGGTATATTTCCTATTTATTCCAAGAAATTTGATTTTACATTAACAGGCTTGCTAAAAGTAGATACCTGACCATGTTCGTTGACAGCTATTATATAAAAATCGTAGTTTATCTTGCTCCTATCTATTTTTAGGGTAGTCGTATTTTTTTGTATATTCTTTGCCAGCAATATATGATTGCCTTCTTTTCCATTCTTATCCACATAGTATACCCTGTAGCTATATTTAGCCCCGTCTATCGGACTCCATCTTAATCTAACAGTGCTGTTTTCCCTATCTGTAACTGCCTCTAGGTTTTTAACGTACTTATTTTGGAATGAATTACCTATATGGCTAGATATATGTAGGACCTTGCTATTTCTTGTTTTTTCCCCATAGTAATTATTTCCAACTATATATATATCATAATCAAAGTCTGATCCGGCCCCTATATCAAACCTTAGAAGTTCTGACAACCTATTGCCAAATGGTATTCTGGCATTGTCTGCCCTTGTCCTGGTATATAGACTGTAGTCCTCACCCCTGATTTTGTCCTTAACATATATATCATAGGAGTTTATCCTAGAATTATGGTCCCAACCTAACTCTATATTTAACTTGCCATTATTAACATCATACCTATACTGAAAACTTTTTGGTTCAATATTTTCAAACTTAGCTGGACCCACACTCACAAGAGCCCTGTCAACCTTATTTCCACTCTCAGCTTCTATCAAGTATGTTCCCAACCTATTAGCCTTTACATTACCCTTTTCATCAATTTCTATCCCAAAACTAGTTTCAAGCCCACTTTCTCCAAAGGCCACCTTCTTGTTGGCATCATATTTATCAGAATCCAAGACCCTATATGTAACCTTAGTCTTCATATTTATCGGTAGGGTTGCAACCCTGGTATTTAAATTTTGGCTAGTATCGAGTTCTATATCGTATAGGTCTTCTAAATCCAACTTAGATACCCTTGGCTCAATCTTTATAGTGGTCTGGGTTTCCTTCCTATCATACCTGGATATCAGTTTTACTTCTCCAACCCCAACTGCTTCTACACTGTTGTTTTCCACCTTTAAGACCTTGTCATTAGTACTTATATACTTAAGTTTATAGCCTTTCTCTAATTTTTTAAAATCATCAATATCTATATTGGCATTAATTTTGCTCTTGTCACCATAATACCTAAGTGGCTTGTCAAAGCGAACCTGCATACTGGTTATTTTAGGATTTACTACCATTATGGTAGCCTTTCTCAAGACCCTATTTTTATTCAATACACCGATTGAAGCATATCCTACCTTGTTGGCAGTCAGCTTATCACCCTTGATTGATACCACAGACTTATTATCAAGAACGGCAAATTTTAGACTTGGCTTTTTAGCAAAATCTGGAACCATTATATATTCACCAGGTGATATAGAAACCGTGTCACCCAGTTTTATCACATACTTATTTACATTGGTAATAAAGGTACCACCTATAATTCTTATATCTATCCCCTTGACCATAGGACTAATGTAGCCATGTTTAAGCCCATAAAAAATTCCAAATAAAAGGAGAGGAATGACTGCTATTATACCTAATTGTCTTTTCTTATGCATAAGTAGTTCACTCCTCTCTATTTATATCTTTTAAATATTGTTTTTATTGTACCATTAATTTTTAGACAAAGTGACAATTAATTTCCTGCTACTTCATCTATAAAGTACCTCTTGTACCATACTAGGAAGACCAATACTGTATAGATTTTTCTGGCATTGTTAGTTATACCATGATAATGGTCATCTAACAACTTATTAATCTTGTCCCTGTCAAAGAATTCATCTACATAGTCTGCATTGAAATACTCTTTTACAAAGTTATAATGCTTTTCTTCCTGGAACCAAAGTCTGATTGGAACTGGGAAGCCCTTTTTCTTTCTCTTATACCATTCTTCAGGTAATTTCTTTTCAGCTGCCTTTCTCAAAACATATTTAGTAGTTCCATGACTGATCTTCTGATCTGAGCTGATACCTTCCCCAACCTTCATTACTTCCTTATCAAGGAAGGGAACTCTTAGTTCTATAGAATGAGCCATACTCATCTTGTCAGCCTTCTGTAGGATGTCCCCTTCCATAAATAGCTTGATGTCCAAATACTGCTTCTTAGTTATATCATCCTTACCCTTTACCATATCGTAAACTTCCTTGGTAATCTGCCTTACACTTCTAGACTTTTGGTATTTAGGCTTTAGGATATCCTTAGCTTCATCTTCTTCAAATATTAGGGCCTCTCCTATAAAGGTTTCTTCAACTGGTCTACCTGCCCTTAGTAGGGTAGTCTTTCCATGGAATTCTGGCAAGTGCTTAGCTATTGCAGCTGCAGGCTTTAGGATAAATCCTGGCAGTTTTTTAAGTTTTTTCTGACCAGGATCAGTATCATACCATTCATAACCACCAAATATTTCATCTGCACCTTCACCAGATAGGACAACTGTTACACCGCTATCCCTTACCAATTTGGACAGGAAGTAGAGTGGTAGTGTAGATGGGTTGGCCTGAGGTTCATCCATATGATACTGGATTTCTGCCAATTTACCTAGGCAATCATCTCCATTTATAGTCTTTCTTATATTCTCAATACCAAGTATTTTTGATAGGTCTGCTGCAAGAGTAGACTCATCAAAATTATCCTGTTCAAACCCTATAGAGAAAGTCTTATCAGGCATTAGACAAGCTGTTATATAGCTTGAGTCTATACCACCAGATAGAAATGCACCTGAAGCGACATCAGAACGTTTATGAAGTTTAACTGAGTCAGCAACTACATCCTCTATCTTCTTTATATTTTCTTCTAAACTTGAATGTGTATCATTGAAGTCAACATCCCAGTACTTCTTAATTTCCATCTTGCCATCCTGGTATGTAAAATAGTGACCCGCTTCTAGTCTCTTTACCCCCTTAAAGAAGGTTTCATCCTTTTGAGATGAATACTGGAAAGTCAAGTAAGGCCTTAGGGCTTTTTCATTTACTTCCTTCTTGAAGTCTGGATGTTCTAAGAAAGACTTGATTTCTGATCCTATTAACAAGCACTCCCTACCATCCTTTTTATATTCATAATAGTATAGGGGTTTAATGCCAAAGTGGTCCCTAACTACAAAGGCCTTCTTTTCTACCTTGTCCCATATACAGAAGGCATACATACCCCTTAGTCTATCAACCAGGGCCTCACCATATTCAACATAACCGTGGATTAGGACTTCACTATCAGTATCACTCTTAAAAGTATAACCCTTACTTATTAATTCACTTTTTATTTCTTCAAAGTTATAAATTTCCCCGTTGAAGACAAGGACCTTATTGCCATCATGGCTATATAGGGGCTGGCCACCAGCCTCAGACAAGTCAAGTATGCTCAGTCTCCTAAAACCAAGGGCAGCATCGCCATCATAATACTTGCCCCCCATGTCAGGTCCCCTGTGAACAATCCTATTCATCATCTTATCTAAAATCACTTCTTTGTTATTGCTATTGTCAAAAAATCCAACAAAACCACACATATATTAAATCCCTTTCTTATTTTGTCTATCCTTATATTTCGTCTCTAATTTAAACCAAAAATTAGTTGATATATTGGCATTATTTTATACAAGTACCATAATACCATAAAAATGGATATTTTTCAATTTATAGACCTCCATAATAGAGCTTTGCTTTATAGGTTTATTTTCTACTCATTTTAGCTTATAGCTTAAATTATCAAATAATGCTTGGCTATGGTGTATATGGTGTCATAAATATCCTCATTAAAGATTTTAAGGTCACAAACGGTCTCATATCTTATATTCCTTTTGTTATAAAGATCTATTAATACCTGAGGTCCTCCCTGAGAAAGGGGTCTACCATCTATGGCAAGATCTTCTAGGTTTCTATCGATATAGTAGACTATATTGGTTGGGTTTTTAATATAGGTTAAGTTTTCATCCTTGGTAAGAATGCCGCCACCAGTAGCTATAACCTTACCTTGTTCCTTAAGCACCCTTTTTAAAGCATCTGATTCCAAACTCCTAAAATGACTTTCACCATACTTTTCTATGATTTCACCCGGTTTAGACTTATTTTCCTTATATATTACTTCATCTATGTCTATAAAGTCCCTATTCAGAAAGTAGGCCAATTTCTTTCCTATTGTAGTTTTACCACTACCTGGCATACCTACGAGAATAATATTTTCTTTTTTTTTCTTACATTCTTCTTGTAGTTCTTTATATGAGGCGAAGTTTTTAGACTGCCTAGCCTTACTTACAGCAAATATTTCTTCAAAAATATCCAATATTGCCTCATCCTTTGAGTCGTAGTCATTTATAAGTCTATCTTTTATATAGGATTCCCTATCCTTATTTTCAATTTCCAGTCCTTCGATATACTTGTATAGGCCTACCTTGTCAACTAAATCTAACCTCCTATTTAAGAGCTCAACTAGGTTCCGATCTACCTGGTCTATACTTGTCCTAATCTGTCCTAAATCCATAATATACTCCTCAATATAATATATATTGCCTATAACCTATTCCATTTAATTGATTAAATCTAAAAATAAAGATTATTTATAATACAAAATCTGCCAAACTAATTGCAGTCATAGCCTCAACTACTGGAACCATCCTAATACCTATACAAGGGTCATGTCTACCCTTGATTTCTATTGTAACATTCCTTTTTGTAAGCAAATCAATTGTTTTCTGTTCTATTCCAATGGAAGGTGTAGGTTTTATTGCCAACCTAAATACTATAGGCATGCCTGTAGATATACCCCCTATAATACCTGCAGAATTATTAGAGTAGTAACCTATACTGCCATCATCCTTATAGTACATCCCATCATTATGATCTGAACCTAGCATATCAGCTACCCCAAATCCCTGTCCAAATTCTATACCCTTGACCCCTGGTATAGAAAATAAATTTTTTGATATGGATGATTCTATTCCCTCAAACATAGGGTTACCGTAGCCAGCCTTTAAACCCACTACACCGCATTCTATAATGGCACCTATACTATCCTTATTTGACCTAACCTCATTTATATAGTCTTGCATTCTTCTTCCAACCTCCTGATCAATGGTTGGAAAATCAGCATTTTTTAGTTTTTCCGTATCATCATAACTTAGGTCCAATAAATTGTAGTTTGCATCTATAATCGGTCCTACCTTGTATAAATGTGCGCCAATACTTATACCCTTATATCTCAAAAGCTGGATAAGTATACCTCCAATCACACAAATAGGTGCCGTTAACCTACCAGAAAAATTTCCTCCACCTCTCATATCAACCCCATCTCCAAACCTAAGTCTGGCCGTTAAGTCAGCGTGGGATGGTCTAGGACTTTTAGCAAGATCAGAATAGTCACTAGACCTGTGGTCGGAGTTTTTAATTGTAAAGGCAATAGGTGTTCCTATAGTATATCCATCTAATAAGCCACTATGAAAAACTGGCCTATCTTCCTCTTTTCTAGGACTAGTTAGTTTTGTCTTGCCAGGGGCCCTCCTGTCAAGGAAGGCTTCTAATTCTTCCATATCTATTTTAATACCAGAAGCTAGGCCTTCTACCACACCACCTATTGCAGGTCCATGAGATTCTCCAAAAATATTTATTTTTATCCTGTTTCCTAATATCCAAGTCATACAACCACCTACCTAATTTCAAATCCTAGTCCTTTAAAATCATCAAAAAAAGTCGGGTAAGACTTGTTCACAGCCTCTGCCCCCTCTATTATAAGTTGCCCATCTAATAGACTTGCTGCTATACTTGATGCCATAACTATTCTGTGATCATTGAAAGAATTGACCCTATAAACCGGCAACTTCTTCCTGTCTCTACCAGATATAATCAAGTTCTTGCCTTTTAAGCAAGCACAAGCCCCTAGGCATTCAACCATACTTATAACCGACTCTATCCTATCACTTTCTTTTATTCTTAGCCTATCAATTCCTGTAAAAGAGCTCTCTCCCTCTGCAAATACAGCAAGTATAGCCAGGATTGGTAACATATCCGGTGTATCAGCTATATTTAGGTTCAGAGGCTTCCTTTGACCCGGTAGAACCTCTATATAAGAATCCTTGACCACAAGCCTTGCCCCATACTCTTTAAGTATTTCTATAATCCTCTTGTCACCCTGACTAGATTCCAAGTCAAGGTTTAATACCCTTATCCCCCTGAAAAGGGCTCCAATGGCAAGAAAAAAACCAGCATTTGACCAGTCTGATTCGGCCTTTATCTTATTAGACTTATAGGCCTGTCCCGGTTTAATGCTATAAGTTTTTATTATCCTATTTCTATCCCCATCAGCTAGGGATTCTCTACTATCGTACTCTTCTACCTCGACACCAAACAAGGACATTACATCCTTAGTCAAGTCTATGTATGGTTTAGATTCCAATTTATCCATGACATCTACCCTTAGTTTACCGTCCATAAGAGGACCAGCTAGAAGTAGACCAGAAATGTATTGTGATGATATATCCCCCCTAATCTGGAAATCAGATATTTTTTTAGGCTCTATATCCCTTTTTCTACCTATTCTATTCCTTATTTCTATAGGCAGACTATCAGAAGATATACTAAAGCCTGCCTGTCTTAAAGCCCTTGTTAAATCATCTATGGGTCTTGCCATAAGCTCCTTCTTTCCAACAAATACATAGTCATCTGATAATCTGGTGGCCACTGGAAGTAACATCCTAAGTGTAGACCCACTTTCCCTACAATCAACAATCTTCTCCCCATACTTTCCATCAGAACTAATATGGTCATGGTTTCCTTTGCTACCAATACTATGTGACATATTATCCGCTGGTATAGCCTCTACGGTCATCCAATCCTCTTCTATATAAATCTTAGCCCCCATCACTTCTAGGGCTGATATGGTAGCCATAATGTCTTCAGATAGCCCCTTATAGCTTATAGTGGACCTTCCTTGAGCAAGGCTAGCACATATAAGGGCCCTATGTATAAAAGACTTAGAACTTATAGCCTCAACTTCTCTAATAGGATTTTCTTTATAATCCACAATATCTAACCTATTAATGGTTACACTCTTGTTACTAGCCATAACTACACCCAAACTATCTAGAATTATACTTTCTTATCTTCTCATATACAATATTGCATAGGATAAAAAGTACAATAAATAAGAGGCTGTAATAAATTGTCATTTTTTCCCTATTATGACCGAACTGCTTAACTAAGTTTCCGTTCCCACTTTTAATCAAATAATCTATACCACAAACACCTATTGAAAACATCAAAGAGTTTGCAATCTGCTTTATTCTAACTTTTTTCATTTTAAGTATCTTCCCCTCTATAAAATCTAATTCTTTAATTAAGGTAATTATACCACAGTTGATAACTTGTTACAAAATGTAAAACATATTACGGAACTGTAATAGTAAATAACAGGCCTGTAATCTTAAAATACTAATTAATATGATAATATAATAGTATATAAAACTGATAAAAAGGTGTAATAACACATCAGTATAAATTTATTTTTCTTTATAGCAAAGGATGTGATTTTATGAAAAAGAAAGTATTGACAATAGCAATTATAGTAGCAGGAATCGTTTCAATAGGTGGTATAGGTCTAGCCCTAAATGCCCATCAATCATTGAATATCTCAGTAAAAGAAAATGATACTATGTATGCTGAGGTAAAAAAACCTGTTTACGAAGATAATAATTACAAGCAGGATAATGAAGATATAGATAGCAATACACCTGTTAATAATCAAGAAGGTATCACTATTGATGAAGTTCAGTCTGGCTCAAAAGATACTTCACAAAATATAGATAAGGCAAAAAATAAGGATCTAGTAATAAATAAAACTAGCAGGGATATTGCTAAGAGACCGGCACATAAAATCGATGCTAAAGCAGTAGCGGATGATAAGTCACTAGCAAAAGAAGATATAAAGGAAGAAGATAGCCAAAATCCAAAAGAAGACTTGCAAAATGACCAAAATTCTTCTAAGCCTGCAGGCCTAAGCAGAGAGGATGCTTTAAACTTGTTAAAGGAAAAAAATAACAAGGTAGACTACAGCTATATGGGTGATGAAAATACTTACAGTGTATTGAAAGAAAAGGGTCATGAAGGTTATGTATTCCTACCAAATGCACCAACTGATTTAGGTATGTTCGTTAACAAGAATACTAAAGAAATATACTATTTCCATCCATCAGGCTATATGGATATATATTAAATAATAATAAACTTTATATAATAGCCAATTCAATCTTTAATAATCAGTCAAAAAACAGGTAGACATTCCATAATTGTGGATATCTACCTGTTTCTATTTTAGACTAAGCCTATGGCAAGTCTTTTTATCTTAAATTATATTATTATACACTAGACTATATATCTTGTAATACTACTTACAAGCTACCCTGTCCTTCTGTCCCATTTCACAGAATAGTTCAAATCCCTTACCATCCATTTTGACAGTATCTATACCCATGTGGATCAATACTTCAAGACCATCTTCTGTAGCAATTATTATCGCATGCTTAGTTGGGAATATCATACCTACTTCACCACTTACTGGAGCGTATATATCTCCATCAGCAGATTCAACAGCAAATCCTTCACCCATTAGTTTCTGTGAAAATACATCATCAGGAACCTGACTTAAATCAAGCAAGTCTCCATTTGCTGGAGAAACTATTTCCAAACTAGATTTTCCAAGTTCAACTTTCTTTTCTTCTTCAAGCATGGCACCTTCACTTAACTTACCGGCAGCCAACATATCCCCATAAGCATCTTCAACATTAGATCTTTCCAAGTATTCTTCAAGGTTAGACTTTATGATTGTTACCCTAGGACCATATATTACCTGTACTCCTGCTCCTGCCTTTACTACACCAGCAGCACCAGTTCCCTTTAAGACATCATCCTTAACAAGTCCTGAATCCTTTACAGTACACCTTAATCTAGTGATACAGCAATCAACTGATTCTATATTAGACTTTCCACCTAGACCATGTACTATAGCCATTGATAGGTCATCGTCAGCATTTGCCACCTTGTCTCCTGTAGTATTTTGCTCCTTCTTGGCATTTACATCAGCCTTGGTATATAGCTTAACTTCTGCATTGTCATCTTCTTCCCTACCTGGAGTCTTTAGGTTGAACTTCTTGATTAAGAAGCTGAATAGGAAGTAGTAAACTACAAAATAACCTATACCAACTACAAGTACCATCAACCAGTTAGTCCTTGCATTACCTGGTAGGATACCAAATAGAGTCAAGTCTATTAAACCACCAGAGAAAGTCATACCTACACCAACCTTGAATATGTGCATTAGCATATAGGCTGCACCTGCAAATATACAGTGAATTAAGTATAAGAATGGGGCAACAAATAAGAATGTAAATTCTATTGGCTCAGTGATACCTGTTAAAACTGATGTAAGAGCAGCTGAGAATAATAGACCTCCAACAATCTTTTTCTTTTCTGGCTTAGCTGTCCTATACATAGCAAGGGCTGCACCCGGTAAACCAAATATCATTAGTGGGAACTTACCAGACATAAATCTTGTAGCAGCTACACTAAATACCGATGTATTCGGATCTGCAAGCTGGGCAAAGAATATATTCTGTGCACCCTCTATCATCTTGCCACCAACTTCCATTGTACCACCAACTGATGTCTGCCAGAATGGTAGGTAGAAAACATGATGTAGACCAAATGGAATAAGGATTCTTTCCATGAAACCATATACCCAAGTACCAAAGTAACCAGAAACCCTAACTATTTCTCCTACAGCATTGATACCAACCTGTACTGTAGGCCATATGTAGAACATGGCTATACCTACTACCAAGTATACAACTGCAGATATAATTGGCACAAACTTAGTACCAGCAAAGAAAGATAGTGACTGTGGCAATTCTATCTTGTAGAACCTATTGTGTAGGTAGGAAACACCTAGACCTACTATAATACCTCCGAATACACCCATCTGTAGTGACTCAATACCAACTGTAGTAGCTACAGAACCTGCCAACATCTTGTCTGCCCCACCATGAACTGTAATCATGGCACCTATAGCAGCATGCATGATAAAGAAGGCAAGTGCACCAGCAAGTGCTGCAACAGCCTTTTCTGCCTTGGCCATACCTATAGCAACACCCATGGCAAATAAGATTGGCAGGTTGGCAAATACTATATTACCTGCACTATTCATAACTGTAAGTATAGAGTTTGCAAAAGTACCGGGCCCTAATACTCCCATTAAATTATAGGCTTCCAACATTGTAGTATTGGTGAATGAACCACCTATACCAAGGAAAAGCCCAGCAACTGGTAGGATTGCTATTGGAAGCATAAAAGATCTACCAATTCTTTGTAAAACTTCAAAAATTTTACCCTTGTCCATAATAACCTCCTAAAAAATATAAAATTGAATCCTTTAGAACTATTGTTCATAAGATAATCAAATAAAAAAGACTTAAGTATATAGGAATATATGAAAACTTAAACACAAAATAATAGTGTTCTAAACACTTCACGACACACCTATACACCTAAGTCTTGCCTTCTTCAGTAACAACCTTAGTCCTATAAGATTTTTTGTAACTCTATCGATATGTAGGGTTAAATATAATTTCTCATCATTCCCAATTTCATAAAAGTAATTATTAACTATATAATCATTAATCTTCTCTACACACCCATAGGCTTTACAATATTTAATTTTAACTAATTCCAACAAATCATCGTTATTATCATCCAGTCGTTTGTTCAAAAGGACCCTCTTTGCAAAGAATCGCACATGCGTAACCAGACGGTCATAATCCAAATCGTCTTCCTTGTATTCTATTTTATAATAATATCTAATAATATTCAAGACATCTTTCAAAATTTTTAGAACTTTAATATCTTCCTGATACTTCTCGGAATTTCCCTGATAGTATGAATTTACTATATGGATGGCTATAAAACCAGCCTCATCCTCAGGCATATCTATATCAAATTTACTATTTAAGTAATCTACTGCCAACTTACCTGCTTCAAACTCCCTCTTATATACCCTCTTTATTTCATACAGAAAAGTATTCCTAACTAGTATACCCTTATTAAACCTCTTGATAGCGAAGGCTATATGGTCTGTAAGAGACAAATATATATACTTATAAAGGTCTTCTCCCAGGAACTTTTCAATTTGGCCTATTATCTCACTGGTAACATCAAATATATATGGATCTATTTCTTCTGTCAGGGCAATCAGCCTCTTTTTGACACTGGTATCATCAGATATAAATTTCTTTTCCACCTTATCTATATCAACAACCATGCCTTTTTTCTTCTGGAAGCCCAGTCCCTTGCCTGTTAGAATATATTCTCTATTTTTAAATTCGTCATAGACCAAGACTACATTGTTATTAAATACTTGTTTTATTAACATATTCTCTACCTCCATACTTAATTTACCCTATATACTATAGATTATCACAAATAAGATTCTTTTGTACATTTTTTGCTAATATTTTTTATATATTTTAAATATTTGACATAAAATCTTATAAAAGCCAAAAAAGCCGTTCAGCATTCATTTTCATTTCTGAAGAACACGACGGCTTTTCTGCTTAAGAGTGGCTTCTAGCTCAACCCCTTAAAATATTCTATTTATTTAACTCATTTTCAACTTTTTTTGATACAGTATTAACTCCTCCAACAATAGTTATATGCTTGACTGATGACTTCATCGTAAAGTCTTTTGTTGGCTTTGGTAATGAATTTTTATTAGTTAATAATATCGGTGCTTCAAATCTTCCTGCTACAGGTCCAACAACAAGTGAATCTATAAATATTTCTCCACTTGCTATAAATACTCTGTTAGGATTTGAATATGTATTTTCTGCTATTTCCTTTGCAGTTTCATATCTATCCAAACCTGCATAACGCACTATTTTACCATTTATTGATTTTTCAACTGATTTTGAAATAGTATTGACTCCACCAACTATAATAAAATCATTTGCACCAATATTTTTGATAGCCTGCTTTGAATATGAAGGAAGTTGGTTGTGCTTTGACAATATTATAGCTAAACCTTTCCTTGATGCATATGATCCAACTGAAAGTGCATCTGGGAACACCTCTCCGCTTGCAACCACAACTTTATTTTTATTGTCAGTTAATTTGTTAACCTCATATGCTATTAACTCTGAAGTTTGATATCTATCTACTCCTCCGATTCTTTTAATATTTTTTGCAACCTTTTTTAATGCTGAAACTTCTTTATCACTAACACTTGAATTTCCACCTACGACTATAATATTTTTTACTTTCAGTCTCTGAATTTCATTTATTGTAGCTTTAGGCACACCTTTTGATTTATCACCTGTTGTCAACAATATGACTCCATTCTTTAAGTATGCGAGTGGTGCTGATGCCATAGCATCCGGAAATTTATAAGCATTTGCAATTATAACTGTATCTGACTTATCTACTTTTTTACTCAATTCTACGGCAGTTTCAATTCTCGTTTCTCCACCTATTCTATCCACTATAATTTTATTATTTCCGTTTCCTGGTATATATGGATTATTTTCTTTCTTGTAAGTGTTTGTTACTGTTATCTTGCCATCTTGATTTTTAACCAAATTATTTGAATATGCTGTTTCGTAATTATTTATTTTTTCCTCTGCAATGCTATAAGTAATTAACTCTCCCTTATCATCTCTTTTTTCAAGATTTACAAATTCACCCTTCCAATTATTGTTTTTATTTAACTCTAACGATTTGTTTGTTTTCTTTCCGTTCATTAATAAATTTATCTTGACAGATGATACAGGTCCATTACCTTTCCATTCCTTATTTACCGATATATTAATAGTGCTTACATCCTTTAATATATTAGTAAATAGAACATTTACTGGTTCATTTTTCCTAAGACTAATATTTTGCTCTACACTACCAGATACTTTATACAATGCATTTTCAGGTATTACTTCTTTGATAGTATAGTTTACATAATAAAGCCCATCTATTTCCATTTTTGATCCAGCTTTAATCTGTACAGTTTTTCTATAACCATATGGTCCTTGAACTTCAAAATCAAATACCTTATTCTCTAAATATTTAGGAATATTAGTAAATTTTTTCTCTATTGTAAGTTTTCCTTTTTTAGTCTTATCATCTTCTAGTTTATTGGTGATTTTTCCTTCACTAGGGTTATACTGACCTAATACCCAGTTATCATTTTCTATTTTGTTTTCTTTGAAGTTTTCTTTTACGTAGTATGTGTATACTTCTCCATCCTTGTTTGTTTTATCCAAATTTGTCCAAGTCGCAGTTAAATTTGTTTTATTTATTTCTTTAGGCTCTGCGTTTACTACTTTTTCTTCAGCTACGCTAGCAGTTTTTCTATAAAGATCAAATTGCATAGTTGGATAAGTTACTTTATCAGCCATACTTGGATCAACAGACCATTCTTTTTTTGCTTCAAATTTATCTATCTTTGGTATTGTATATGTATTTGTTATTGTGTCACCATTTTGGTTAACTGCATAAGTATTTCCATTTATTGTTACATTACCATTACTAACGCCTTCTTCTTCAACACTGTATGTATATTCTTTTACATCTTTGTTATATTTAGGAAGTTTTGACCATTTATAATCAAACTTATAGTCATCTTTTTTTACCTTTGTAGGTGTTACATTTTTGACTTCTTCTTTTGTTCCACCACCAACAGTTCTAAATAATTTAAAACTAACTTTATCAAAATCAGATTTATTACCATTTACCCATATCTTATGAGCTGTAAAATCTACACTTGCACTATTATGTTCAGAATCAAACTCATTTACAAAATTTATTTCCTTACCTTTATCTTTATTATTTAAGACATCATAAAGATATATTTTAAATTTTATATCATTTTGTTCTGGCTTAAAAGGAGTATTTGGTTGTATCGATTCTTCATTTTCATGTAAAGTATATTCCTTAAAACTTAAACCCTCAAAAGTTTTACTTCCTTTAAGATCTGAACCTATCTTTACTTCTCCATTTTTTATTATTGTTTGACCATCTTTGATTGAAAAAGAAAAAGATGTTTCTTTTGGTAAATTCGTATTTTTAGCAGACCTAGTTGGTGATACTGATCTTTTCACCTTAATAATTTTATTAACTGTCATTTTTGCCAAAAGTTTCTTTTCAGAATTTTCCACAGTCAAAAATTTATCACTTTGTCCATCGATATGAATATTTGCCACTGGAGTTACACCTCCACTAGCAAGAGCTCCCTCTACTTTACTTCCTTTTTGAGTTAGATCATTTGACATATATATTTCACTATTGTTATAATAATCTTTCACATTAAATACTTTATGATTATTATCAGTTTCATCATAAGCTAAAGCCCCTTCTGATTCATAAACCTGATATCTAGTATTCTTTTTCACATCTTTAAGAATTTTACAATTTTTATATGTTCCTATTACAGAAGACTTAAGTTCATATTCTTTATTATAATCATCACCAATAACCTTGAACTTGAATATCCTATGTTCATTGTCTATAGAAGTAGAATCTTTTATAATCTTTCTAAGTACATAAAGTTTTACTTCTTGTTCAGAATCTTCTTTTATCGGTATATTTTTTTCTATTCCATCCTTATCTTTATATGTGAAATTTATATTACCTAATAATTTCGTTCTTTTAGGATTAGATGTAGATAATATTTCATCATTTACACTTACTTTAAAACGTATATACGCATATTTGTATTCTGAACCATCTTCAAGTGGAGTATCAACAGTACCTAACTCCCATACTGGTTTACCATCTTTAATACTTACTGCTCCGCCTTCATGATCAATATCATTTACACTAACACCAGTTTTTAATTCTATACCCTTTTGGAAGTTAACATTTACACTAGCATTATTAGTTGCATTATATATCTGAGAAGCAATCTTGGAAAATTCATTTTTTAAATAATCAGGATCTTCAACTCCTATGAACTTACCTGTAGTTGCCATCTTCTCAAGTATACTTTTCCCCTCTTCCTCCAATTGAAGGCCTACCGTATACATTGTAACACCATCACGCTTTGCAAATCCAGCTTCATCAATTGCTGCTATACCACAATCCATATGAATTTTATTAAATATATTATAAAAACCAGTATAAGCATATCTATTATTACCATTACCAATTTGCTTATTATATATATAATTATTTTCAACTATATTATCTGTTATTACTTTTTTTCCATGCTTTTTTTCAATACTCAGACCGTTAATATCTTTTATACCGTTGCAAAATGTTGGTTCTCCATCAGATAATAATACTATATACTTATTTTCATTTCCACCACCTTCTAACAGTTCTCTAGCCTTATGAACGCCTCCTTGTGTAAAAGTTCCTCCATTAGCCGACAATCCGTTAATAGCATTCATTAAATCCTGTTTACTGCTATTAAATCCTGCCTTTTCTGAGACATTGGTCTCATATCCAATTATTGCTATGTCAGCTTTTTTTTCACTTTCACTCGGATATAATGTATTTACAAATACCTTCGCAGCTTCTTTAGTCTTTATCATTCTGTTATTATCATTCATGCTGCCAGAAGTATCTATTACTAGTACCACCTTTGATTTTTTAACACTATCATGAGCAACTACTCTCATCATTACTTCCCATGTATTTGCATATGTTGGATCCTCTGTTACTTTTGCTGGATAAACATGAACATCACCCGGATTTGGAACCTTATTCTTTGCTTCATCGATGCTATCAAATACCTGACCAGGGCTTAATTTGCCTCTCCTAGCACCTCTACTTGTTGAATTGATTGAACTATTAGTAAGTTCATTGTGTGCTTGTTCCGAGTTTTTAATTGCCTCTTTATTGATTTTTTCAGTAGAAGATATTTCTCCATCAGTTTGTATGTTTTCAATATCCTCTTTTATTGTTTCTGCCATCAATAAACTACTATTATTCTGGTCAATTATTTCTTCAGCAAAAGATAAAGGCAACGACTGAAAAATCATTGATATTGAAATTATCAACCAAAATATTTTTTTAAAATACTTTCCCATAATACCTCTCCCCTTAAATATTTTTATATTATTATAAATGTCAACATATTTTTACCCAAATCATATTATTTCTATATTGTATATAGATACTTAGTGTATAGATTAATGTGTATTATCTCTCTATATTTCAAAAAATTCCCCCTTTTAGTTTTCATTGAGTAAAAATAGTATCTTGTATTAAAAATTATATATCTAAACATATGATTTGTCAATAAAATCATTAGTTTCATCGTTTATAAAATATAGTGTTGATAGTTATTATCAAGTAAAACAAAAAATCAAGACCTTCCTTCCAACGGGTAGTTATTTTTTGTGCACTTTGCGTGTTCAACAGGGATGTGTTCTTACAAAAGATAAGAGACTAAAGATTATCAATATTTGAAATCTCTAGTCTCCTACTAGTTGAGATCTACCTATAGGCTAATCCCGTTTATATATATACTTATTCTTATCTATCTGCTAAAGCCTTGTAACCTTCATATCTTTCTCTAGCATTCTGTTCAGCAAGAGCGAATAATTCTTCACTTTCTTCTGGGAACATCTTAGCTATTGAAGCATACCTGTTCTGACCCATGATGAATTCTCTGAATGATTCAGTTGGTTCCTTAGAATCAAGTATAAATGGATTCTTGCCTTCAGCCTTAAGCTCAGGGTTAAACCTGTATAGATGCCAGTATCCACACTTAACTGCATCAGCTTCGTTTTCTACTGATTTACCCATACCCTTTCTAATACCATGATTGATACATGGAGCATAAGCTATTATTAGAGATGGTCCATTGTGCTTTTCGGCTTCTATGATAGCCTTAAGTACCTGGTTCTTATCAGCACCCATTGCAACCTGAGCTACATATACATTACCGTATGTGGCAGCCATCATACCAAGGTCTTTCTTCTTAGACCTCTTACCTGCAGCAGCAAACTTAGCCATAGCAGCTACTGGAGTAGCCTTAGAAGACTGTCCACCTGTATTAGAGTAAACTTCTGTATCGAATACCAATACATTTATATCTTCTCCTGAAGCTAATACGTGGTCAAGTCCACCGTAACCGATGTCATATGCCCAACCGTCTCCACCAAGTATCCAGTTTGATCTCTTAACGAAGTAATCCTTTAATTCGGATAACTGACCTGTAAGTTCTGTGAACTTTCCTTCTGCTAGATACTTGTCAATTAGACCTTCAAATGCTTCACTTGTTGCAACTGTAGTATCACCATTGAACATATTAGCAAGGTAGTCATTTATTATAGCCTTGTCAGCTTCTGGAGCTAGACCTACTAACTCTTCTGCTAGTGACTTAACCCTATTTCTTAACTGCTTAACACCTAGATACATTCCGTATCCGTATTCAGCATTATCTTCGAATAATGAGTTTGCCCATGATGGACCCTTACCTTCGTGGTTAATTGTGTAAGGTGTTGATGGAGCAGATGCACCCCAGATTGATGAACAACCTGTAGCATTGGCAACCATCATTCTTGGTCCAAACAACTGAGTAACAAGCTTCATGTAAGCTGTTTCACCACAACCTGCACATGCACCTGAGAACTCAAGAAGTGGCTGTCTGAACTGTGATCCCTTAACTGTAGTTGGTTCCATAACATTTGGCTTAGCTGATACCTTTTCAAAGTCAGTTGCAAAGTACCAGTTAGCTTCCTGAGCTTTCATCTGTTCTTCCATAGGCTTCATGATTAAGGCCTTAGTCTTAGCTGGACATATGTCAGCACAGTTACCACATCCTGTACAGTCCATAGCTGATACCTGGATTCTGTACTGTAAGCCTTCTAGACCCTTACCAGCAGCCTTCTTAGTTTCAAATCCTTCTGGTGCATTGGCAACTTCTTCTTCAGTTAATAAGAATGGTCTAATTGCAGCATGAGGACATACTAATGAACACTGGTTACACTGGATACAGTTATCTATCTGCCATTCAGGAACATCAACAGCTATACATCTCTTTTCATATGCTGCAGTACCCTGTGGGAAGTGACCGTCTTCACGACCATTGAAGGCAGATACTGGTAGAGAATTACCTTCAACTGCTGTCATAGGTCTAAGTATATTCTTGATGAACTCTGGTTCACCTATAGTAGCTAATTCTGCTTCATCAACTGCATCAGCCCAAGTAGCTGGTACATCAATCTTAACTAGGGCATCTATACCCTTATCAACAGCTTCGTTGTTCATATTAACGATCTTGTCACCCTTCTTACCATAAGTCTTCTTTATAGAATCCTTTAGGTAAGCCACGGCATCTTCTACTGGTATGATGTCTGCCAACTTAAAGAATGCTGATTGACAAATCATGTTTATTCTATTTCCTAGTCCTATTTCTTTTGCTATATCTACAGCATCAATAGTATAGAACTGTATTTCATTTCTAGCTATATATCTCTTAAGAGCAGCTGGTAGGTGTGTATCTAATTCTTCTGGAGTCCAGATAGTGTTAAGTACAAATATACCACCCTTTCTTAAGCCCTTGATTACGTCATACTGGTGTACATAGCTCTGCTTATGACAGGCAATGTAATCAGCTTCATCAAGTAGGTAAGTAGACCTGATTGGAGTATCACCAAATCTTAAGTGAGACATAGTTATACCACCAGACTTCTTAGAGTCATAGTCAAAGTATGCCTGTACATACTTATCAGTATTATCACCAATAATCTTTATAGCCTGCTTATTAGCACCTACAGTACCATCAGAACCTAGACCCCAGAACTTACATCTTACTGTTCCTGGATGAGCTATTCTAACTTCCTTGCTAGCCTTTATTGAGTGATGAGTTACATCATCAATAATGCTTAGAGTGAATCTATCCTTTGGCTTGTCAGAAGTCAAGTTCTCAAATGCTGCCAATAGGTCTGTTGGTATAGTATCCTTTGAACCTAGACCATATCTACCACCTATTATCATAGGAGCATTTTCTCTTCCATAATAGATATCTCTAACATCTAAGTATAGAGGTTCTCCATTAGCACCTGGTTCCTTTGTTCTATCTAGTACAACTATTCTTTCAACTGTCTTAGGCATAGCTGCTAGGAAGTGGTCCTGAGAGAATGGTCTGTAAAGGTGAACTTTAACCATACCATACTTACCACCATTTGCATTTAATTGATCTATCAATTCTTCAGCTGCCTCTGTAACAGATCCCATAGCAACCATTACATACTTGGCATCTTCAGCACCATAGTAGTCAAATAGACCGTGCTTTCTTCCTGTCATTTCAGACATTTTTTCCATATACTTTTCAACTATACCAATCATGTTGTCATAGTACTTGTTTGATGCTTCTCTAGTCTGGAAGTAGATGTCAGGGTTCTGAGCAGTACCCCTAGTTACTGGAGAATTTGGAGAAAGAGCTCTGTCTCTGAAATCCTTAACAGCATCAAAGTTTAATAACTTAGCATAGTCTTCATTTTCAAATAATTCTACCTTCTGTATTTCGTGAGATGTTCTGAAACCATCAAAGAAATGTATAAATGGTAGCCTACCTTCAATAGCTGCATAGTGAGCTACTGGAGCTATATCTGCAACTTCCTGAACAGAACCAGATGCTAGTAAACAACATCCTGTCATTCTAGCTGACATAACGTCCTGGTGGTCACCAAATATTGATAGTGCCTGAGCTGCAAGTGCTCTAGCTGACACGTGGAATACACCTGGTAGTAATTCACCTGCACACTTGTACATGTTAGGTAACATCAATAATAGACCCTGAGATGCAGTGTAAGTTGAAGTAAGTGCACCTGATGCCAATGAACCATGGAAAGCACCTGCTGCTCCACCTTCAGACTGCATTTCAACTACTTCTACAACCTGTCCAAAAATGTTTTTTCTACCCTGTGATGCCCATTCATCAACAACTTCTGCCATTGTAGATGATGGAGTGATTGGATATATAGCAGCTACATCTGTAAAACTATAAGATACGTGGGCAGCAGCTGTATTACCATCAACTGTTTTCATAAATTTAGCCATTTTTTTCCTCCTTAAGAAAATAAGAATAAGTATATTGTTTCTTGTATACAATATGGAATACACTAAAAGTCTCTTGTTCTTCTTTAATGACAACAATATAAATAAATTATATACTAGTCGCATTTGATAATACAAAAACTTAAAAATAGTGTATACTAAATTAATTAATAAAATTTACAATTAGATTGGTTAGGAAAACTTTTTTAAAGTTTTTCTGCCTTTCTAAACGTTCAAACTCATTATACTAAAAAAAAAACAAAAAATCAACTTAATAAGAAAAATTCATTTGTCTATTTATAGTCATTCAAAATGTCAAAATGCGACTTGAATTAAACACTCTGTTTATATAGTATTATATGATTTTCCCATTTCAATTCAAGATAACACTTCTCTATTAATATTAAATAGATTATATTCATATATCTTATCTTTTTAATTATTCCCATTTTTTTCATAAAAAAACAAGTTAATTGGCGTTAAACAATTAACTTGTTTTTGTTGGTTTTTTGCGTATAGTTTATCAATTAATAATCCTTATCTCATTTGAAATTATATATGCTATAGTCTAGAAACTGATAATTTACATCTACGACTTTATAGTAACAAGTAGGATATCATCTCTCTTCTCTTCATCATAAGTATTTTCTTTAATGGTCTTATCCAGTATATCCAAGAAGAATTCTTTTTTATCATCTATATGGTCTAAAAAGAATTTTTCAAGCCTAGACATACCAAACTCATCACCATTAGAATTTTTCAACTCTATTATACCATCAGTAAATAGCAATAAACCCTTCAAGTTTTCAATATTTAATTCCATATTTTCATACTTGGTGTCATCTAATATACCAACCGGTATACCCTTTTTATCGTCCTTAAAATACATTAGCTCATTGTCCTTATCTACCATTATTGGTAGGTAGTGGCCTGCATTGGATATAGTCATAACTCTTTCATGCCTACTAATAGTACCAACTAGGGCTGTAGAATAGACGCCCATCTTGTCAAACTCATCATAAAGATACTTATTCATCTTGGTTAATAAGTCTGCGGGACTGTCTACGTAGCTAACCAAGGCATTAAAGGCCCCTTTCATAGTAGCAACTATATAGTTGGATATTATACCGTGCCCCATTACATCGGCAATTATAAATACAACATTGTCGTTTGTCTCAATAGCATAGTGGAAGTCCCCCCCTACGACCTTGGCTGACTTGTGATAATAGAAGATGTCCTTACCATTAACCTTTTTTACGTTGTTTTGTTTCATTATAAGTTCTTGCTGTTGTTTCAAAACATTAAGATCATTATCTATAGACCTATGTTTCTCATAATTGAGTGTATACTCATAGGACTGCATACTCATACCAATCTGTCTGGAAATGGCTGATAGGGTATTTTGGTCATCCTTTGTATATTTATTTTCACTTATACACCATAGTATTAGCTGGGTCTTTGAGTCTATTATAAATTTATAATATAGATAATATCTTGCTTTTTTTCTATTACTTTCAGCCAAGTCATCACTCTCTCCAAAGGCAGTCATCTTATTTTGCCTGATTATCTCTGGTATCAATTTATTCATATAGTTTGAATCTTCTATAGGGTCAACTATACTTATCTTCTGTCCTTGAATATCTCCATTACCATCCAAATTGTATATATTTAATAAACAGGAAGAACTATTTGTACTATTCTTAAGTATGGCTGCCATCCTTTTAAGATAATCATGCATATCCTTTGTAGAATAGAGTTGCTTTGAAGCATTATTTAAACTAGTCACTGAATTTCTCAGCTTATTGATTAGCTTATTAATACCATTGTTTTTCTCGGTAATTGAGATTGACAAGGTCATAAGTGAAGCTACCTGGGTGATGAAGTCTATATCATCATCACTCAAAACATCTGTCTCACTTAGGTAACAAGTCATAAAACCTACAGTCTTATGGTTTATTACAAAGGGAAAAACGGCCCTACCAACATATTTTTCATTAGTTGCAAGTTCGACTTCCTTGGCGGCCCTAGGATCTTCAAATATATTTTCAACAATAACAACCTTCTGTTCTTCTACTGATTCATGTATGTAGTCTGGATATATATCAAAGTCTATCTTGACACCGTATTTTTTATCGGGTTTAAAAAGTTGAGGTATGTACTCAAGTGTTGCAGAGCAAACCAAGTGTGCATAATTATAATCATGCCCATAAAAAAGATTGACGCAGGCCTTAGTTGGATGCACAACATTAAGCATCTTGCTAATTATTAAGTCTTTAACTTCGTAAAAGCTATCTGCCCCTGTAACGATCTTGGTAATCTCAACAAGGTTTTTCATTCTCTCAATATTACGCATAATACTCTCCCCTCTTTAATAATAAGTATATTATACTATACTTTGGGAAAAAAAAGTAATTTTTGCAAATTATTTATTATCATAAACTAGCTTTTTCTATTTTTTTATTGTAAAATTAAAGTAGAGGTGATGCAGATGAAGTTTTTAGATCTTAGTTTAAAGCATCGTTACGACATCTATACCCGCACAAAAAAAGTATTGAGAAAGTACCAAAAAGGAATTGTATCTGGAAAACTAACAGCAGATAAATTTGCTGATAATATGTTAAAAGATAATTCCATGATAGCCTATTTAGAAGAAATAGGAATAGTTGTAACAGAATTCAGGGACGCCTATAAGGAATATGTACAAACCCTTATCCTAATACAAAACGACTGCTTGGCTTACCATAAGCAGAAATCACCTTCCTATTATTCAAAAAAAGCAGACTATACCAGTATTTTTAAACTAAATACCTTATTGACTGAAAGCGGTTACAATCTTTCTATACCCGCTCAATATCTAACTGAATGGGATGTAGATTGCATAGAAAGGTTTTTAGAAACGGGCAATATAGATATTGGTAACGAAAAGATTTACAATTATATTACTAACTTATAATTAGATCTTTAGTTCGCCCTATAAATCGATTAAATCATACGGTAGGATGAACTTGAGTATTTATTTTTCGGAAAATTGTCCAAGCCAATAAGAGGCCACTTCCTTCTTCCACTTTGATTTGCCCTCCAAGTCCCCATTTACATATCCTTGGAGTTGAATCAATCTGGAAGAGGTTGGTGACCTCTTTATACTTATTTTATATTTTTACTCTACCCTTAAAGGTATTATATTTTCCCAAATTTATTATTTTTCTCTAGCAGAACTTGTGCCAGCCAAATATCCTGTTGAAAAAGCAATCTGTAGATTAAAGCCTCCAGTAAAAGCATTTACATCCAAGATTTCACCTGCAAAATACAGACCTTCCACTAATTTAGATTCCATGGTGCTCGGATTCACTTCCTTAACCTCTATCCCACCTTCAGTTATAATGGCCTCATCTATTGGTCTTAACCTTTTTATATCAAAGTCTGTTCCCTTTATCAGGCTAAGAAGTCGGTGCCTTTCTTCCTTAGATACCTGATGGACTGGCTTTTTCCTATCTATACCTACCTTATCGATAATATAATCTATCATCTTCTTATGTAGGAGGTCTTTTAAGCCTGTTTCAAAACTATTATTGGAATACTTTTCAAAGTCCCTCAAAATCCTAGCATCTAACTTTTCATTCGACAGGGCTGGTTTTAGGTCTAAAAGAATCCTGTAATTATTTTTTTGGAAGTCATCTATATAACATGATGCCGACTTAATTACCGGTCCATCCAGACCATATTCTCTAAATTCAAGCTCACCAAAGTCCTGGTAAATTTCCTTACTATTTTTGTATAGTTTTATAGAAATATTCCTTAGATTAAGGCCTACCATGTCGCGCTTGATATCTTGAACAGTTTCCATACCTATAAGGCTTGGATAGAGATTGGTCACCCTGTGACCACATTCTTTTGCCATCGTATAACCATCCCCAGTAGACCCTGTAAGCGGATAAGACTTACCACCAGTTGCTAATATTATCTTATCAGCAAATAGCTTAGTTCCATTAGATAAAATAAGACCCTTAACCTTATTTCCATCTAGGAGTATGGACCTTACCTTGGCCCCTGTTTTAATATTTACAGCCTGGCTGTCTAGCATTTTCTCCATAGCCTTAACTACATCAATTGCCTTATCACTTAGTGGAAATACCCTGTTTCCTCTTTCAGTCTTTAACTTTAAACCGAAGTATTCGAATAGGTCTATAAGGTCGTCATTAGTGAAGGAATACAAGGAACTATACATGAAATTGCCATTCCTGTATATATTGTTTATTATAGTATCAAGGTCAGATGCATTAGTTACATTACACCTACCCTTACCAGTTATCCTGATTTTTCTACCCAATATTTTATTTTTCTCTATTATTGTAACATGGGCTCCTTCTCTTGCTGCAAAATAGGCCGCCATCATACCGGCTGCTCCAGCACCTATAACTATTACCTTCTTCATCTTAGTATTCACCTATATCCCTATAAATTATCTAGTATAAATCATATAAAAATATCATATAAAATCTAGATATATAATAAATCCAATAATTTCTAATCTTTGTTTCCTAGTCTATCCAGCCAAAGTGCCTACATGCATATTCTATGCCACCATCATCAGCATCCTTAGTCACGAAGTCTGCTATTTTCTTCAGTTCTTCAACCGCATTTCCCATGGCAATAGATGTCCATTCTGGTCTAAACATTTTAATATCATTAGTATTATCACCAAATACAACTACATCCTGGTCTTCTATTCCCATCAGGTCCATAACCTTCCTAATACCCAAGGACTTGTCATCCGGTTCTATAACTATATAACCCGGCCTATACCTAGTATAGGTCACATTTTTTAAGGCCTCTAGCCCAGCCTCTTCTTCCGGATTTATACAGGCAAATCCCTTAAATATATCTTTGACCTTTCTGATGTCAAGGTTTGGATCAATTACTGTATCCATATAGTTCATTTTATCCTTTTCCATAATATCATAGAACTTCTTGGTCCTAGTATGCCATACCCTTTCATCAGCCATACATATAGCCCAGGGGATATTCTTTTCTTCAAAGACATCCACTATGTCTATCATCATCTGCCTGTCTAGTGGTTTTATATCTACCTGACCATTTAAAACTGTACCAAATCCACCGTCAGTCACCATATTGCTTATACCAAATTGATCGCAAAAGGGCTTGGTCATTGTGTACAGCCTACCTGTAGCCACACTTATAAAATGACCCTTCTCTTTTAACTTATTTAGGGCGTACTCAGTTGACTCAGGTATATACCTTGGCATACCTATAGCAATCGTCCCATCTATATCAAAAAAGAAATACTTTTTCCTAAATTCCTTTTTACCTTCCATGACTTTCCCCTTCCAAAAAAACTGTACCATCATTATATCATATCAGGTACAGTTCTTATAAGCTATCGTAAAATATTTAATATATTAGTCTTCCACGTCCTCAACTATAGCAATGTATGGAAGATTTCTATACTTTTCATCATAATCAATACCATAACCTACTATAAACTTATCCTCTATTACAAAGCCTACATAGTCAACATCTACATCAACCTTTTTCCTGGCAGGCTTATTTAGTAGGGTGCATAATTTTAGGCTTCTTGGTTCCCTAGTCATAAGAGTATCATATAGATTTCTTAGAGTGATACCAGAATCTATTATATCTTCAACAATTAATACATTCTTATCCTTTATATCTACATCAAGATCTTTTAAAATTTTTACTGTACCAGACGATACAGTACCACTTCCATAACTTGACACACTCATAAAGTCTATATTCACATTAAGGTCTATCTTTCTCATAAGGTCTGCTACAAAAACGCTAGCCCCCTTTAATATACCAACTAGCAGAAGGTCTTGTCCCTTGTAGTCTTTTTCTATCTGCTTAGCTAATTCAATAACCTTAGCTTCTATTTCTTCTTGACTAAACATAACACCAGTTAACTTATACATACTGCCTCCAATTTCTATACAAATAATTATAGTAGGTGGATACCTGCCTTGGCACAATCTCTAATCATACCATTTGGCCATATACCAACCTGGACTTCACCAATATGCGCTTTTCTAAGGAAGAACATGCATATTCTAGATTGACCTATTCCCCCTCCTATTGTGTATGGAAGGTCACCATTTAATAACTCTCTATGATAGTCAAATGACTTTCTATCCTCAGCACCGGCGATTTCTAGCTGCCTACTTAAGGCCTCTTCGTCTACCCTGATACCCATTGAAGATAATTCTATTACATCATCAAGGACTGGATTATAGAATAACAGGTCTCCATTTAGTTCCCAATCATCATAGTCTGGTGATCTACCATCATGTTTTTCGCCTGACTCCAATACTCCACCTATTCCTATCAAGAATACAGCCTTATGCCTCTTTACAATGGCCTTTTCCCTTTCCTTAGGAGTTAGGTTTGGCCATTCATTTTCTAAGTCCTGACTTGTAACAAAGGTAATCTTGTCAGGTAGTAAAGGAGTAAACTGGGGATATATACTTACTATATACCTATCAGCCCTCTTGAATACTTCATATATTTTTTCAACTATCCAAACTAGCTTTTCATATGTCCTATCTTCTTTTTTAATATGGTACTCCCAGTCCCACTGGTCAACATACAAAGAATGTAGGTTATCTAGTTCCTCATCCTTTCTAATAGCATTCATATCTGCATATATACCTTCATACACAGGTATATTGTACCTTTTTATAGCCATCCTCTTCCACTTTGCCAAAGACTGGACTATTTCTGCCTTCTTGTTCATAAATGGCACAACAAAACTTACTGGTGTTTCAACACCACTTAAGTTGTCATTGGTACCAGTTTCTGGAAGGACGAAAAGGGGAGAAGAGACTCTTAAAAGGCTTAACTCCTTACTTAGTTCAGATTGAAAAAAATCTTTTAAATTCTTTATGGCCTTTTGTGTTTCTAAAACACCCAGCTCACATTTATAATTTTTAGGTATTATCATTACCATTTTTTTACCTCCATTGAATCAATATCTCCATTATACTTATTAATAAACTACTTTGTCAATCTCAATGACTTATCAACTAATAAATATATTGGTCTGGATACACAAACTTGTAGTTATTAGTACCCTTACCTACATTAGCAAAACCTGCATTAATATTAGTCCTAAATGTAGATATTTTTTCTAGAAAATACGGATTGTAACATTTTTTAATATCCGTATCCTTTCCTGTAATATTTACAGCTAGTTCCAAGGCTGTCCTTAGGGTATGATTTTTAGGGTCTGCACTAGATGAACCAATCCTGTTACTAGAATTATTAATCCTGTTTAAGTATGTAGACACTTGTGAGTTCAAGTAGGCATATTCACACCTCTGCCTATGTATGTACTTAATACCAAACTTATTCAAGATGTAAGTAAGCCTGTTTGGTTCAGATAGTTCTGACACATAGTACTTATTTTCTGTAATCCTACTAACCAAAACGTCATCAACCACTTTGCTAGTTGAGTAGTAGCTCACCTTATCACCATATTTTTTAGCAATATCATCAATTAGATTAGATATATAAGCCCTTTTTTGACCCTCTTCTAACTTTGGTAATTTTACTTCTTCATATGCCATATCATAGGACTTAGTTTCTTTTTCTAAACCTTCTATATTAGACTTTACTGTAGGTGACATATTTTCCTCATCTACTATAACTACAGTCCTATCTGCCCCCATAGTTTTAGCCAATTCAGCTATATTTTTCGTCCGATCTGACCTATCAGTCTTAAAGTTCATGTCAAAAGTATTTATTAAAGCCTTTGACAAGTTATTTTCACTTGCACCAGACTCCTTTTCATCAATATTTTTAATACCAGTAGTAGACTGGTCAGCAGATAATAAGACTAGGTCTTTTCTCGACTTTTTAAGTTTATTTATGTCTGATATTATATCAAGATCAGATGTTGAAACTACCAAGGCCTTAATATCATTATTATTCTTTATCTTCACCAGAAGGTCATTCTTATTCTTTTTATAAGTTGACAAGCCCTTCTCTGGTAGAGAATAATTAATGATTTTTGCCTTTGTCAATTTGTTATTCAATTTAACATCATACTGTTCTTTTATTGACTGGGCCATATCATAAGTAGCAAAATCATCTTTTTTGCCATCTGTCAGTATAGCTATACTGGCCTCCTTGTCAGAGTCAGAATCCAGAATTTCTTTTTTAACCTTGTTATTATCTCCTGAACAGGCAGTAAGAGAGGCTAGAACTATTGCGAGGCTTGTAAATACACATATTTTTTTGAATATATTTTCCATAAGCACCTCCTTAATAAATTCTAGTCAGGAAGCTAAGCTCCCTGAAATACCCATAGGCAATTCCTAGGCTATCAAAGTTTAGACCAAGATTCAAATTAGTATTGGCCCTATTTAGTAAAGATATATTTGTATAACACTCTTCTAGGGTGAAATTTTTTTCATACATATAATTAGCTACTTCAATTACCAACTCAGTAGTTAGAGCCCTTCTTGATTCGGATATACCTGCTAGTTTACTTTTAAGCCCTCTCTTAGCAAGTTGATATGAAACCGCCTTGTCAAAATCTTCTCTTGACTTGTACTGGTCCATGCTTTTAAGGCCCAGTTTATTTGCCACTAGGTCTCCATCATTAGATGAGTTAATATTTGGCACTATAAACTTGTTCTTTATAAGATTATCTAGACAAAAGTCTGAATACATCTCATCAGATGGATAGATTGCAGTGCTAGACTTTGTATTTTCATCCATTGCATCCAATTTTTTCTGTAGGTCTTCTAACTTATCTCCGACCTCTTCTACAGTAAAATTAACTTGATATTTTTCAGCAACCAGTCTAGCCCTATTAATGTCTTCTATGATTTTTTTAGAAGTTGCATTATCCTTAGACACAAGATAAATAAAGTTCTTTGCCGACATTTCCTTGGCTGTTATAAGAGATTCTCTGCCAGAATATCTAGACTCTATAAGACCAATATCTATATTCTTATCCTTGGCAACCATGTACCTATCTATAGAAGATAGTTCACCAATTCCATTAGCTACTGTAACCACACCTGGTAGTTTTTTCTTTACCCCCTTAAAAACTGGCTCTAAACCGCTTTTATTAGTAGATATAATGACCACCTTAACACTTTTATCTATATTATTTATGATTTTGTCAACATAATCCTGGCCAAAATCTCCCTTAATATTCGGTAGGTAATTAATAGCAACCTTTCCACTGGTCAAATACTTGGGGTCGACCTTAGTACCCTTATCTATGTATACAGTTATTTCTGCCTTATTATCTGTCATGTCTAATGTATCTTTTTTTGTGTTTTGACTTTTATTGCATGCAGCCAGGCCGACTGCAATTATAGAAGCTAAACAGAACATCATTATTTTTTTTAACATTCTACACCTCTTTAGTTTACGCATATTCCTAGGTATCTATAGTTCAACTATAATATATGTTCAAGACTATAGTATCTATTCTTCATAACCTTTAGGATTATTTTTTTGCCATCTCCAAGAGTCCTGACACATCCTATCTATATCAAATTCAGCCCTCCATCCAAGGTCTCTTTCAGCCTTTGATGAATCTGCATATGACATATCTATATCCCCTTTTCTCCTTGGCCCAATCTTATATGGTATATTTTTTCCACAAGCCTTAGAAAAAGATTCAATAAGTTCCATTACACTATAACCCTGACCAGTTCCTAGATTATAATAATCTAATCCTATCTTTTCACCAAGTAGTTTTTCTATTGCCTTTACGTGGCCCTTGGCCAGGTCAACAACATGGATATAGTCTCTTACACCAGTTCCATCCTTAGTCCTGTAGTCATTACCAAAGACATTTATATGTGGCAACTCTCCTATTGCAACCTTAGTTAAATACGGCATAATATTGGCTGGTATCCCACCACAATCTTCACCTATCATGCCTGACTCATGGGCTCCAATAGGATTGAAATATCTTAGGATGATTGCATTTAACTTACTGTTAGCATGGCAGGCATCTTTTATAATTTCTTCTCCCATAAGCTTGGTAGTCCCATAAGGATTTGCAGTTGATAACTTGTAGTCTTCCCTAGCTGGTAGATCTTCAACTTCTAAATCTCCATAAACAGTTGCAGAAGAGCTAAATACAAAGTTATGCACATTGTACTTAGATATTATAGTCAACATATTTATTAGTGAAAGAAGGTTGTTATCATAGTACTTTAATGGATTGGCGACAGAGTCACCAACTGCCTTATAAGCAGCAAAGTCAACAACAGCATCTATATGATTCTCTTGAAATACTTTTTCCAAGTCGGAAGACCTGGTATCTATTTCATAAAATTTAAGAGTCTTAGATGTTATCTTTTCTATCCTGTCTATAACAGTTTTATAGCTATTAGATAGGTTATCTACTATTACAACACCATATCCTGAATTCAATAATTCAACAGCAGTATGACTTCCAATATAACCAGCTCCGCCGGCTAATAAAATATTTTTCATCTACTTACCCCCTATATAAGCTTGCTAGAAACTTCCGGATCAACTATTTCTATAATATTATCCCTATCAATATTAGTATCAGCTACTAGCAAGTCATCTAAATCTATTTCCTTATATTTAACACTTTTTTCCCTAGCCACGAAATTACATAACCTGAACTCCTTGGCCATTATTTCATCTATTAACATAAGACCTCCTATCTATACCCACCAGTGAAATAGTATTCACTATCTATCTTCATGCTTCCAAACTTCATAAGAGAGTATAGGTCTTCTATAATATCCTTTCTTAAGACCTTTGACTCCTTATTGATATTAAACTGTCTGAAAATATGGGTAGATTTTATCCTTTCCATTAGTTCTATCTTCAAGTTTTCTTCATCAAGTTGTCTGTAGTTTGGATAAAAACTGTAGTAAGTCTCAAATACCGTCTTTACAGTTTTAGCCACATAATGTGGAAGAAGATTATAAATTATATGTTCAAGTTTCTGGTAGGCCATATCTGCATGTAGGTCTATCTGGTATATTTGAGCTTCCCTTAACATCCTGATGCTTGATTTTCTCATTTCATCAGGTAGTATCATATATGACATCTTGTCTATAAGACCTATAATCCCGTTTATATCCATCTTTATATCATTTCTCAGGTCAAAGAAATGTCTCTGGAGTCTTGATATATCAGTCAAATCACAAGTCAAATCTAGAGACTTGAAGTATCTTTCTTCACTTCTCTCCAGTATATCTGACATATGTACTGTTATTAGGTCTATATTACTAAGCTGGTCCTGTAGGTCACTGTATAAATAGTTTATAAAGTCAACCTTGTCTGCCAGGTCAATATTATTATTCATCATATATGAATACTTGCTGTTCATATGATATATATGTCCAAAGAAATTGAATATCACCATATCTGACACTGACTTTATCCAGTTGTCATATACTTCATCAAGATCGGTAGTCTCTAGTAGGGACTTCTGGTATTCAGAAAAAATATTGGCAGATAGGTCCGTGATTATCTCCCTCTTCAAATTCATAATGACAAGTTTATCCTTGAATTTAATTTCTACACCAACAAATCCCTCACTTTCGAAGAGGTCTTCATTTACAGAAATATTAGATATAGAACTTTTTTCTATATCCAAGATACACTTGTCTTCTGCCTTCATTATTGATATATAATCATCATCTATCTCGATAAAGAAGGGCCTAAACTCCTTAGAAAAACCTATTGACTTATTTTCTATTGCCTTTAATGAATCAAATCCAACCTTTTTGGCTGAATCAGAGTCAATATAAAGTGTGAATACATCTTGTCCGTCATACACTATATAATTATCATCACCTATATAGTAGCTAGTAAAAAGAGACCTTTCCTTACACACTAATTCTTTCTTATTTTTCTTTTCATATAGAACATATAGGTCTTCATGTCTAATCAAAAACATATTCTTGTTTAAATATTCGTTAGACCTAAGCCTACCCGATAGTTTACAAAATACTATTGGATCTTGGGCAGGCAACCTACCTATTTTTGAATTATTCTTTACTATTTCATCTATATTCTTTGGTATACTTGCCTTATTTATCCTACCCATGAAGCTAATATCCCTATATACTCTTGATTGGAAATCAATATAGAAATAGCCCTTTATATTCAACATATTGTCTGTATTGGTATAAGACTCAAGGTCATAAAGACTAAATTCAAACCTCTTCCCACTACTAACAAATACTAACCTGCTATCCTCATATTCTAAAATACCAGTATATAGGTCTCCATCAGCATTCATAATTAGGTTTCCACCCTGAATATCAAAGATGAACTTTTTAGAATTCTGTCCTATCTTTACCAATTCAAATAGGTCTAATACCATTATCAATGATGGGTATACCCTATAGGATTCGCCATCCTTAACCCTCATAAATGGTATGGAATCTGCAATTACACTTACACTATCCCCATCTATCTCTGTATATAACTTTTGGCCTTCTGTAGACAAGTCATAGTATATGTAATCTTCGTTTTCCCCTTGTAAAGAATCAACCTTGGAAACATAAATGTTTCCAAGGTTAGTAAATTGCAAATACTTGTCCTCAAGGTTGAAGTCAACTAATCCATTTAAGCTATATCCAGATTTTATTTTAAATACTACTCTTTCACTATCCTTTAACAAAACCTGTGACCTCCTTAATTATCCTTAAGCGCTTGTTCATATATCTCATCTAAATTAGTAACATAAGATGCATTCTTTCCAGTTGAAGATATTTGATTCCTCAAATCATTGTAGTCAGTTTTCAACTGGTCCTTAGATAGGTTAGGTATCCTTATTTTATAGGCACTAATCTTCAAGTCATAGTACTTATTCTGACTAGCAATATAGTTCTGTATACCTTTTGCAGATATTGACTTTGACTTTGCATAAGCATCATTGTAGTCAAAGAATTCTCCTACCTTTAGCATATAGTAGCCTGCATTTCTAACGACCTGGGCCTGGACCCCCCTCTTGGCAAAATTATTTGCCACAGACTCAGCCCCATCCTTATCCTTAGTGGCACCCACAAAAACAGTATAGTAAATACCCTTACCATTTTTATACTGTTCTGCCTGCCTATCTAATTCACTGGCCCTGGTTTCATTTTCATCTCTAAGCTTTTCAGCCTCGGTCTTTTGTGTTATTTCAGCTGTTGACTTAGGATTGTCTTTTCCACTTGTATTTGTACCAGAAACTTTTTTCTCAACCTTCACATTTTTTGTTGTATTGTTAGTTTCCTCAACTGAAGGCATTGTAAACTGCTTTATAAAGAAAATATATGAAGAGAATAGGACTGCTATTATAACAATTATAATTATGCCATCCCTAGCCATCTTAGCCTTCGGTAGTACTTCCATAAAGCCTTCCTTTTGACCAGGATCAACTTCTTCTTTTAACTTTTTCTCTTCCCTTGCATCTTTTAATTTAGTAAACTTGGCAAAGAATTTGGAATCCTTGAACCTGTCCACAAGTCCAGGACCATCGTCTATATCGTCATATTCATCATCTTCACCATAATCTTCTTCAGGCTCTTTTACATGGCTTTCATCTGGAGAACCCTGTGAACCATGTCCTTCCAGGCTTTCTGAATTCTCTTTATTCATAGCTATCAACATTTCAAGTTCTTCAAAATCATCCTCTTTCTGTTCAGATGATTGACTGTCATCTGAAGAATAGCCTGCCTGATTTTGATCATCTAATCCCTGCTCTTGATTTTCTATATCGTCTTCTTGACTTCCTGTATCTTCTTGATTTTCATTCAACACTTCATAGTCTTTATACTTGTCATCTTCTTTGTGTAAGTCTCCATAAAAGACGGGTTTTGATTCAAGACTTTCTGTATGCCCTTTCTTAGGATACACACAGTCACCTTCTTCAAATACAATATCAGCCTTACCTGCTAGTGACTTGATGCCTGGTTTTATTATCTCTTCAGCTAAATGTCTTTCATCTATTAGCTCATCGTATTCTTTTTTGCTATCACTGACTTCCTTACGTCTATTCTTTTCCCTCATCATAAGTATAGCTAGGGCGTTTTCATCCTGGATTGATTTATCACCATTAAACAGGTTAGGATCTATGTCATTATACTCATCCTCATCCATATTTGAATACCTAGAGTACTCTTCTCCCCTATACTTCTTAGAAAAGAAATTCTTAAACTTGTCTGATATCCTATCTTTTTCATAATAGTCTTCGTCATCGTTGATTTCATCATAATTATACTCTTCAAATTCATCATCATAATACTCATCTGAAGCAGTATCATAATCCTGCCTATTCTTTTTCTTAAAGAGATTATCCTTTAATGAAGATATAAAGCCACCCTGATCTTCTTGTCCATAATGATCTATACCATCAACAATATTCTCTACTCTTTCTCCTATCGGAAGGTCCATTCCCATATCCAATAGGTCCATTTTCTGGGCAAAGTCTATCTTATCATAGCTAGTATCAACTACCTGTCTACCAAAGAAATTATTATTTTCTATATTGAAGTCTGATTTAACAAGCTTGTAACAAGCTGTCCACCTAGACTTGCTTAAAAATGTCTTGTTTCTTACAAGTCTTTCAACTACTTCTTTAAACTCATTTTCATCTATAAGACCTATAACCATCATCCTGAAAGTATTTATAAAATACTGCTTATTTTCATCAGAAATATAGTCCATTAAAAGAGCTACACATGAAACATAATCTTTTAAGCCTTCTGAAAAACCGTAAGCATCATCTTCTTCAATATCTTCAGCAAGTACTGCATCCCTGAATATATCATTGATTTTAACTGATATTTCAGGTGTACTTATCATTGATACATACTTGGTGAAACTTATGCACTTGTCTTCATCTGCCAGCTCGTATTCTTCCGATATATCGTCATCTTCTACCAGGGCTTCATCTGTAAACTCCTCTATTGGGGTTTCTTGACTGAAAAGTATCTCATTGATCATGGTGAATATTTCATTCATCAGGTCTATTTTAACCTCTTCAGTACTCATATCTAGAATATCCTTATACTTATCTACATTCCCAGAGATTACAGTGATAACCATTCCCAGAACATCCTTATAGATATTAAGTATCTTGTAGTCATTTTCTATCTTCTCAATTTTTTTAACACCTGAATTCTTGTCATAAGACATAAATATCTTTCTATCCTTATCATTTAGATGTTTATTACCATTCTTCATGGCCTTATTTACATACTGTCTAGAAGATGCTTTAATATTTTCTATACTTTTTTCAACAGACTGGTGACCCTGTATAAGGTCATTCTGTATCCACATTTCAAGTATATACTCTAATTTTTTAATTATTGACTTGTAATATATTATATTGTATCTTAAAAGTTCTATATATTTTTCTTCATTTTCATCTACTTTTTCAAATTTATTTTTAAGCGTTTCATTTAAGTTGCTGTTCATAGCAAACTTGTCATCAATATATCTTTCATTGACTTCAAGAACAGCTAACCTAATTAATTCTCTGCTATTATTCAATGTATTCACTCCTTATTAGTTTTTTATTACTAAATTTCAGTTTATCATTACTATTATAGCATATTTTCTATTATTAGATTCAAACTATTTAAAATTAGTTAATAATATTTGCATATAATTTGTCTTTTTGATATAATTGTTGACAAGTATAGCAGGTGATCGCAGGTAGAAATACGTGAGGAAAGTCGGAGCTCCATAGAGCAGGGTGCTAGGTAACGCCTAGTGAGAGCGATCTTAAGGATAGTGCAACAGAAATAAACCGCCCTTATAGGGTAAGGATGGAAAGGCGAGGTAAGAGCTCACCAGCATATAGGTGACTATATGGCTATGTAAACCCCACCTGGTGCAAGGCCAAGATAGGAATAAGAGATGTTGCTCGCATCTCCCGGTAGGTAGGCCGCTTGAGCCTATTGGTGACAATAGGCCTAGAAAGATGATCATCAAATACAGAACTCCGCTTATAGCTATACTTAACAAAGAGACTGTGGCCTTCCACAGTTTTTTTGTTATAACAAGGGTATTTTTCAACTTATATTACCATAAATTAAGCTTTATGATTTATCCTTATTATTATGACTTAGTAAACTAATTATAGATTCTATATAAAAGGATCAATTGGTAGTTATTGGAGGTGATTTTATAACTAGTTTAGACAGAAGAGTTAGAAAGAAAAAAATACAAGCTAGTGGAAAAAATAACAAGTATAAGCAGAAAAATCGAAAATCTAAGACCAGTAAAAAAGCTAAAAGACCAAAAAGATTTTTTCGCCTTATCATACTATTAGTTCTTATCATTTTTGCCTATACTTTTGCAAACTTATTTAGTTATTTTGATAATATAGATACTAAAATTATGACAGAAAATAATAGGAGTAACCAGGAATTTATAGATAGTCTAAAGGAAATTTCTATTGTTGAGTATAGAAAAACTGGCCTACTTCCTTCTGTAACAATTGCCCAGGCCATATTAGAGTCAAATTGGGGTAGGTCTAAATTAACGAAAAATGCCAACAACCTTTATGGTATAAAGGCAGACGCCTCATGGCATGGTGACAAGGTATTATTTAATACTAAGGAATACTATAACAGCCACGTAAATGCATACTTTAGAAAATATAATTCTTGGGCGGATAGCGTAACTGATAGGTCTAATTTTTTGATGAAAAATAAGAGGTATCTGAAGTCAGGACTTTTTGAAAAAAATACCTATCGTGCCCAGGCTCAGGCACTTGAAGATGCTGGTTATGCAACTACTACAAATGCTAAAGGAGAAAAAATATACGCTGATAAACTCATATCAATTATAAAAAATTACAACTTGTATGAGATAGATTATAGTGTTAAGCCTAAATAAAAATCTTTAAAAGCGTTTTATCTATTTAATCGATTGCTTATTATAAACATATTAGTCTAATTCAATAAAATGGGAGTATGTAATTTCACTTACACACTCCCATTTTTCTCTTGTTTTACTTTTTCAAGTATATAGACATCCTATAATTTAAAAGAACTCTTTAGTGGTACTATTCTATTAAATACCAACTTATCATCACTTGAATACTTAGAATCTACACAGTAGAATCCATTTCTAATAAACTGGAACTTATCATTCTTCTGAGCACCTTCAACTGCTGTTTTTTCAACAAATCCCTGCTTGATTTCCAGTGAACATGGGTTTATCTGGTCTAAGAAGTGCTTGCCTTCATTAGCTGGATCATCATCTAAAATCAATGGTTCAAATAACCTAAACTCAGCTGGATAAGAATTGTTTGCGTCAACCCAATGAATCGTGGCCTTAACCTTTCTGCCTACAAAACCAGATCCACTCTTTGTGTCCGGATCATATGTACAGTGGATTTCTGTCACGTTTCCATCAGCATCCTTTATCACATCATTACATTTGATAAAGTAACCACCCTTTAACCTGACTTCATTTCCTGGGAATAATCTGAAGTACTTTTTAACAGGTACTTCCATAAAGTCATCCCTTTCGACATACAGCTCTCTAGAGAAGCTCACTAGCCTCTTACCCATTTCTTCATTTTTAGCATTATTCTCTATTTCAATCAACTCTGATTCACCTTCTGGATAGTTAGTTATAACAACCTTAAGTGGGTTTAAAACTGCCATTGCCAAAGGTGCCTTAGGTTGCAAGTCTTCCCTTAAGAAGTAGTCTAACATCCTGCTATCAACTGTTGAATCTGCCTTTGATATACCTATTTCTCTACAGAAGTTCCTGATGGCCTCTGGTGTATACCCCCTTCTTCTTAGACCAGAGATAGTTGGTATTCTAGGATCATCCCAGCCATCTGCAACACCATCATCAACCAACTGCTTTAACTTACGCTTTGACATAACAGTGTTAGTAAGGTTAAGTCTAGCAAATTCTATCTGTCTTGGAACAGCCTCCATCTCACATTCCCTTACTACCCAATCATAAAATGGTCTCTGATCTTCAAATTCTAGGGTACAAATTGAATGTGTAATATGCTCTATGGCATCCTCTAGTGGATGGGCGTATGCATACATTGGATATACACACCACCTATCACCAGTATTATGGTGGGCATTATGAGATATCCTATATATTACAGGGTCTCTTAAATTGATATTAGGTGAAGCCATATCGATTTTAGCCCTTAAGACCTTTTCTCCGTCCTTAAATTCACCAGCAGTCATCCTGTTGAATAGGTCCAGATTTTCCTCAACAGGTCTGTTCCTATATGGACTTTCCTTACCAGGTTCAGTTAACGTTCCCCTGTATTCCCTAATCTGGTCTGCAGTCAAGTCATCAACATAGGCTAAACCCTTATTGATTAAGAGCACTGCCCTCTTGTGCATTTCCTCAAAATAGTCCGACGCGAAATGTAGTTCGTCCCAATCAAAACCTAACCATTTTACATCTTCTTTTATAGACTCAACATACTCAACATCTTCCTTAACAGGATTAGTATCATCAAACCTTAGGTTTACCCTGCCCTTAAATTCATTTGCCAAGCCAAAGTTTAGGCATATACTCTTGGCATGACCTATATGTAGGTAACCATTAGGTTCAGGTGGAAACCTAGTAATAATACTCTTGTGCTTACCACTTTCCAAATCGTCTATAACTATATTTCTTATAAAGTTCGAATTTTCTCTTTCAAACGACATATTGTACCCCCCGCTTCTATTTTTAAATGTCTATAACTATATTCTATAGTATAATGGTAAAAAAATAAAGTTACTTTCTAATAAGTCTAATATGATTTTAAATTTTTATCGTAAAATTTCAGCAAAGATGTCTGCATTTCTGATATCTTTTTGATATCATCCTGGTCAAATTGGCCATCTTGGCCTAGTTCGAGACCCGCCTTAATCGTAGTTAATATCCTTAGCATAGACTCCTTATTCCGACCTACATTTTCCTTAACTTTTTTTATTTCTGTCTTATACTTATTATCATCCTTATCATTTTTAGATATATCCTCTGCCTCTTTATCTATGGCAGCCTTTATCTTATCTGTATCAAGCTTCTTTATTTCATCAATCTTAGAATCTACCTCTCCTATAAGAGACTTGATATCATTAGGATCCACCTTATTGGAACCATCTTTTATATCTACAAGATATTGGTTGACATACTTACTATACCATGTATATTCTGAATCAACTATATTTTTCCTGTAGGCATCATACTCTAATGCATTTTCCCTTAAGGAAGAATCCTTCATTCTGTTGTCCGTTGTTACCTGAGACTGGCAACCAGCCAAGAAAACACTAACTAACAAGGTCATAGCCATTATTTTAATCTTCATAGTATCCCCCTTTTCACCTGATTTAAATTTTAGATTCACCAATCCTATTTAACCAATTCTCCATTTAGGGAGAAGGATTTGGGATCTGTTATCTTTACCTGAACCAACTTTCCAATCATGGACTTGTCTCCACCAGTAAAGTTTACAGTCTTATTATGTCTTGATTTACCAGTCAGAACAGCCTCATTTTTCTTGCTTGCTCCTTCCACAAGTACCTCCAAGGTCTTGCCTAGGTAGTTGGCATTTTTTTCCCCCGAAATCCTGTTAACAACCTCAAGGACCCTTTCAAACCTTTGATGTTTTACATCATCTGGCACCTGGTCTAACATTTTTGCCGCTGGTGTCCCCCTCCTCTTTGAATATATGAAGGTAAAGGCTGAATCATACCTTACCTGCTCGCATATATCTATAGTATCATCTACATCCTGGTCTGTTTCACCTGGGAAGCCTATCATTATGTCCGTTGAAAATGCCAGGTTCGGTATCTCCCTCTTGGCCTTTTCTATTATTTTCAAATAGTCTTCCTTAGTATAGTGTCTATTCATTTTCTTCAAAAGACTAGTACTGCCTGCCTGGAATGGCAAGTGCAGGAATTCACAGACCTTATCACAATCTCTCATAGCATAAATTACATCATCTGATATATCTTTTGGGTGAGATGTCATAAACCTAATCCTCTCTAGACCATCGATTTTATTTACCTCTCTTAGGAGTTGGGCAAAGCTGATTTTTTGGTCATCCTCCAGAGTCTTTCCATATGAGTTTACATTCTGTCCCAAAAGGGTTACTTCTTTTGTTCCATCTTTTACCAGGGATCTTATTTCATCTATTATATCACCTGGCTTCCTACTTCTTTCCCTCCCCCTGGTATATGGTACTATACAGTAGGTACAGAAGTTATTACACCCATACATAATATTTACAAATGCCTTAATTTCAAATTTCCTGTTGCTCTTAAGACCTTCTACAACCTCTCCATCAACATCCCATACATCGACAATTATCTTATCTCTGTTAAATGTTGATTCTAGAAGTTCAGGAAACTTGTATAGGTTATGGGTACCGAAAATCAGGTCAACATGTCTATACTTTTTCTTTATTTCTTCTACTACATGTGGTTGTTGCATCATACATCCGCAGACTACTATCTTCATGTCGGGTCTCTTTTTCTTTATACTCTTGAGATGGCCTAGGTTTCCATACACCTTTAATTCAGCATTTTCCCTTACCGCACAAGTATTGTATATAACCAGGTCTGCCTGGTCCTCTGACAGGGCTTGTACATAACCCATTGCTTCAAGCATGTTAATTAACATTTCAGAGTCATGCTCATTCATCTGACACCCGATTGTATGGCATATCCACGATTTACGCTTGCCAGTCCTATTAAATAAATCTTCATTCATCCTATGAATTGCTTCAATGTATTTTTCTTGTTCTTCTATTTTATCCTTTGATAACTCAATTTGTTTTCTTTTACTCACTAATAATACCCCTTACTATAAAAGCCCTTAATCAAGGGCTTTATTATTTTTATTATTCTATTTTACCATAGTTTATCTCTTTTTGTATTTCTGCTTTATATAATTTTCATTAATTAGCCATGTTGTACCTATTTTTTTTATATGATACTTATAAATCATACCTTTATTGATGTACACTCTTAAGGAAGAGGCACTAACCTGGTATTCACTTTCTATCTCTTTTAACGTCTTCCATTTAGCAACTGCCATTTTAATTTGCCTTTCCTCCTGCTACTGCAAGTTTAACTAATTGATTTGTTGTATAACTTGAATATACCTGCATTAAAGATTGATCATATTCTTGTTGCGTGTACCCTCTTTCTTTTTGATTTTCTATGAATTTATACAGGTTTTTACTTACAGAATTATTAATTGCTAGCACCCGAATACCTTTTAATTCTCCAGTTTCGGCATCAGAAATCAATACATTTAATGCGTAACCACTATTATTATTTCCTATACTTGTAATGCTATTATAGATGTCTTGATTACCAAAGAAAGGAATATCCATCCACATTTCATTTCCAAACTTAACCAACAATATTATTACATTTTTTAAATATAAAATTTTATATTGCACATTTCCTTTGGTTATGTTATCAATTTCGTTTTTAGTTGGTTTATTATACTTTATTTTTAGTATGAATCCAGCACTTGTAAAATCTAATACAGGACCCTCTGCACCTATTAACTCATTATATTTCTTGCCTACTTCTAAAATCATTACTATTACCCCCTCTTATTAAATACTATTCTTCATTGCCTCTTGGAGTCCAACTATTACTAAACTCTTTATCTGCAAATAAAGAAGCTAATCCACTTATTTGTTTTAACCTTAATATTTCGTCAAAATCCATACCTAAATTTTTAGCTATCCAACTATCACTCATACCACTTTCAACTAATTCAGCTACTATATTAGTCATTAATTCTATTGAGTGCGACCCCCTAGCCCTATTATGCCTTATTGTAGAGGCCATACGTGACTCTATAGGCTTATCTATTACAGATATAGGTAAACAACCCTCTTCACGCTCGTATATATCCTTATGTTTAAGCATAATACTATACCTATGAAAACCATCTACTATCTCATATTTGTCCTCTTCTTCCAGGTAATAACATACTATCGGCATTGTATAGCCATCCTCTTTTATAGACTGGTATAAAAGTTTCATTTCCGGTGGTGCTACAGAGTTAGGATTATACGCATTGGCCTGTATCTTTTCAACTGGTATCCTCTTTATATTGTAAACTGGGCTTATATATTTATCTCCCATCTTATTTCCCCCTTACTATATCCTTATACTTTTTAATCATATTGTTTCTTTTTTCTTTTTCTGCCTTAGTTTGCCCAAACCCCATATACTTGCATAAGTGGTCATTTTTCATTATACATATACACATCCTTTTATATGATGGTACAGACTTAAAATCTGTTACATTGGCATCGTCAGGATAATCCTTAAATCTAACAGGTTGTTTTATTGTGTTGTAATTAGTCTTTCCCCCTACATCACAAGCAATTTTACAATCTCTTAACTCCTGTATTGTTTTTTCATCTAGTACTCCGCCTTTATCTTTCCAAAATTTAATTGATGTTTCAAACTTTTTTCTATAATTGTCTGCCACATTTTCAGGCAGTGTATTTAGTAAAAACTCTAAATAAGATTTCCATGTATGATTTTTAGGTAATTTAATACTCTTCCAACCCATAGCAGTTGTGCCGCCATAGATACCTGCAAAATTTACACCATTTACCCTACCTATTAATTTCCCCCACATATTAGGCTCTACAACTTTATATATTTTAAGGCTATCTATTGCACAGTCATTAAATGGGCTTGCAACACGCATTTCATGTAAGGATAACCCTGCCTGATAAAATAAATCATACAATTTATTGTACTTATATCCAAACTTACCATTTGCAATCCAAACATCCTCTACATGCCAATCATATATCGTGTATGCTTTAAAATGGCTAGGGCATTTACTATCCCTTAAGATCCAATGTTTATTTTTATATTGATTTACCTTGTTTTCGCTTGATATGGCACTCATACGATGTAAACTTTCATCTGTCCTAATGCCTACCACTACTGCTGTTTTGCCAAATTTATTACTAAACCACCTACCAAACTCAACCTGTAAGTCATAATCCCACATACCCTCGTAAAATTCAAATGGTATATTATCCTCGTTGATTACATGTTCTGATTTAGGCATTTCTCTGGCCCATATATCCTTATTTTCTTTCTTCCAAGGTATCCATCTATCTTGTGTCATGCTAACTGCACATTGTGCAGCCATTGGCAAACATAACCAATACTTTTTAATTTCATTAAAATTATTCATAAATACATCTGTTACATATTCTGTAGTAGCTGTATACTGTGCCTCATAATCAAGATGAAACACGGCTAACTTATTTAATTGGCCTGTTTGTTTAGCATAATCATATGCTATATTAAGACATACCCCGCTATCTTTACCGCCGGAGAAAGCTATTAACACGTTATCAAACTCATTAAATAAGTATTCATATCTTTTTAATGTAGCTTGATATACATTCAGTTTATTATTATACTGCTTAATCATCTATTATTTACCCCTCTCTCTTTTTTTAGATTTAGAATAAACTAGCCTAGAAATGAATTCCTTATCTTTATTTTTATCTATACTTTCCCTAAACCATTTTACTAAATCTGTTTTATTTTTAAGGCAATCAATTACTTTATTCTCTATAGTGTCACTAGCAATAATATTTATATACTTAACTTCATTTATTTGTCCGATTCTATGCACCCTATCCTCACTTTGCGACCTTGTCCCCTGGTCCCAGTCATTATTATAATATATAACTGTATCACAAAATTGTAAATTCAAGCTATACCCTGCACAATCTTTGTTTGCAATGAAAAACCTGGCTTTACTTTTAAACAATTCTTCATTTATATTTCGCTGTTTTTGGCTTACAGTACCATCATACCTTACAACTTGGCTAGCTCCATATTTATTAGTTAAAATCTCAACAATGGAATCAATTTCACTTATAAACTCACAAAAAATGATTACTTTTTTATTCTCACCAATAATATCTAGTTGATTTAATAAGCATATGATCCTAGGGTTATCTATAGCCTTTTCATAAAAACTATATTTATGAGTTTTGTTGTTTTTATCATCTATGGTATAAGCATATCCACTAGTTACATTTAAAAGATGACTAAACAACCTATATACAGTATTAGGCTCGTTATTATCCATTAAACTTATAAGATATTCAGCAATTTCAATGTACTTTTCATAGTGAATAACATCTAAATCAAAATATACGTCTTTGTAAATTTTCTTTGGTAATGTTATCGCCTCTTCTTTTTTTATCTGATATGTATAAGGTGCTATTTTTCTAGTTATATAATCAACATTCACCATTTTAAAATACTTACCATTACGGCCATCAACCTCTAACACATGGTTTCTATTAAAGGTGTGTTCTGATTTATAACCTAATATTCTCCAATCTAAAAAATACCATTGGCCAAATATATCTTTTTCATCCCTTGATATAGGAGTTCCATTGAGTATAAATTTATACTTACAATACCCCCCTAGCCTAATTATATTAGTACTCCTTATGGCTCTTACATTTTTGATTTTTAGGCTTTCATCAACTACAAGCATACACTTATATTTTTTTACATATTCCAATAAAAAAGAGTTTAACCTTATACTACTCGATAGACTCTCTATCCCAGCAATTAAAAAGATATCTAGCCCACTTTTTATATGTTTTTTAAAATCTTTATTAATATTTTCTTTAGCCGAACAAGGACATAGCCATATAACTTTTTCAAACTTCCCTTTATCAAGTTTGTTTTTTATAATTTGTAGCATAGTCCTTGTTTTGCCTGTTCCCATTGGCATATATAATGCTCCTACCTTAAGCCTGTTAAATTTCTCTACAGGCCTAAGTTGGTGTTTTAATAACTCCGTCTTAAATTCCAACGTCATTTAAGCATCCCCTAATCATCTAATAAATCCTCAATAACATCATCGTCAACCTCTTCATATCCGAACAACTCTAATATAGTATCACAACTAACTATTTTTTCATTTGTGATACTATGTTTATTATATTTTCCCTGCCCATTTTTAAATATCTTATACTCTTTATCGTCTTCAAATAACAGTCTAATTTTCGTACCCCTGCTATTTTCAGATTGTGTATATCTTTTAGGAAACCAAAATTTATACTTGCTCTTAGGTACCTTTATTAAATATGCCCTATCTGTTTCCCATTCTATTTGACTTAAATTAATAGTTATGCTATACATATTATCTCCCCTAGTCTTCTAAATCAGGCAATATTATAGCATTTGAATCTAATAATTTTTCTAACTCTTCTTCAAGGCTAATATGTTTTTGTTCATCTACTTTTTTCACATTAAACCTATTTACAAATGCTTTATCAATATTTTCTATGGTTTTAATTGCCTTTTCAGTAAACTTGAAATTATATTTATCTGCCTTTATAACAATGTTATTCGTGCTTTCTAATGGTGTTAATAGGCATTTAAAATCTCTATGCCATTGACTTCCCAGAATACTCTTGAAATCGTTATAAATTTCTTCGTTATGTTCAAATATAATAACGAAGTTATTTTCAGATACTCCAATCCATCTCTTATGCTCGATTTCATAATCAGCATTTAAGATCTTATTTTTTAATTCTTCTTCATCTATCTTTACAGGATAGCCTAAGTTTAATATTTTATTCGCGATTTCTATTTTTCTATCCTGAATATTGCCGTTAATATTTTCATTTATAATCCTGTACCAAGCAACTTTATTTGAATTCCAACTATAACCATTAGTTTTACAAATATCTTTTAATTCATTATTTGCATGAAATTCACAATAAAGCTTATTACCATTGCTATAAACACTTACTATTTTTTCATCTTTTAATTCACTAGCAGGCATAATTACAACATCTTCTTTAATGTCTACTGTTGTTTTTCTAATTCTTTTATATTCATTGTAAATAATGCTATTAAACAACTCAAACGTACTGAAACTTGTTTCTAAGTCAATAAATGTTTTAGCCTTATTGACCCTAGATAAAGCACCAAATACTAAGTCTTTTGCTAAAGCTTCTTTATCACTTTCAGAACTATTTCTAATTATATTTGTTAGTTCTTCTGCAATAGTATGCCCCTCTACACCTTCAACCCATGCAGATGCATATTTTTTAAGATCTAGCAGTATATCAAGAGGCTTTACAGAAATGGATTCTTTAAATGTTTTTTCCCAATCATCCATCATATTTTTTCTTATAGTAACAGCCCAGTTTATCTGTTTTTCTGTACCAATTAATTCAGGGAGTTTGACTTCCCTCGCTCTTTCAATCTCTATTTTTGCAACCTTTTCTCTTTCTTCTTCAATTTGTCTCTTATAACATTCTCTACATACTCTTTCTGTAAAGTGCTTATCTATTTTGTCCTGTGAATCATACCTATGTCTATTTGTATAATTTACCTCAAGCGTCCCTTCGTGTCCGCACTTATATAATCCATGATGTTTTGCCATTGTGATGTCCTCCTTAATTTTTATATCTCAATTATATAACGCTTGCGTTACTATGTCAATACTCTATTTTTATTTATTTTTCAATGTTTATACGGGCGATAAAATTCAAAACTTATTTTATATTTTATATTGACTTTTATAAAAATAACTATTATAATCTAACTATAGAAAAAAATAAAAAAAGGAGCCATTTAAAATGAACAAAAACTACAAGGAAAAAACAATTAGATTGGGGTATAGTGATATAGCAACACTAATACTTAAATCACCATGTAACATTGGTGAAGTACATACTGGATCAGATGGTAGCTATAAAGGATATTTAGTAGATGAAACTATTGAAATTCCTGATTATTATAAGAAGGTGTACGAGGCAGACACATGGTTGAAGGTATATGATGATGAATCGTTAGTTCTCCAAGTTAGAGCTGAAAAGATTAATGTATACAATGCTGGCAATAGTTGTATAATTCAGTTTATAGGTGATTATGATATTGAAAAAACAGCAAGCTATGTAGGTATTGATAATAGGGATTGTATATATATCAAGGACCATAGATATGAATAAGTAGATAAAAAAAAGGGGGCAACAAGCCCCCTCATTTTATTATTTACTATTTTCTTTTATGAAATTCTTAACCTGATCTAGTGTTTCCCATCTATCCTTACCGGCAATAACAATAGAGCCTGTAGGGGCTCCTGACCCTCCTACATGGACGATTTTAGCATATCTAGTTCTATCAAAGCCATTGGCTGTTGTAGGAATTATTGGATAGCCTAACCATGTATTTATTAGTAAGGCTGCAGGTAGGTCATTGATATTTGTATAAGTAACAACAGTCAAATTGTTAGTATCAATATTAGGTGGGATATCTGTTTCAACATTCTTCTTATATTCAGTAGCTAAAAGCCCCCTATATAACTTCATAATGTTTTTACCATAATCAGGGTTAGTATTCCACTTACCTTCACCACCTAGGGCAACTACAGTCTTAGCCTTTCCAAATAGGAAATCAAAATGCCTTGGGTCTACTGGATTCTTAAGAGGGTAGCCCTCCGCCCCATAGTATAATAATAGGTGTTGACCCATAGCCCTAAAGCCCTCGTTCCAGTCCTTAAATACCTTATGTGCATTCTTATCAAAATCGCTACCACCTTTTGATATCTTCAAGCCACATGGATTGTGATAACTGGCATCTATTCCGGCTTGTGAGTGGCCGTTCTTGTATAACCATCCTGTTTCTAGTGCTGTTTGTGCGTATACTGGTGCCGGATCAAGTCCAATAGATAGGCAAGTATCATAGCAAGCCTTCGCAATCTTAGCAAACTCTATAGCGTTATTCTTAATTGCCCATGCTTCCATCTGTGCTACTGTAGTAGTAGGATTACCCACAAAAGGAACATCATCGATTATAGGCCTCTCAATAGGCTTGTTAGAGCTTGCAGTGTCATTGTTAGGAATATACTCCTTAAGCTGTAGTCCGTACGCTATAGCCTTAGCTACTTCGTCCTCATGGCCTTTGTACTTAGCATAATCATCGGCATCATCAACAAAACATATTTCTATTAATAATGCTAGTGGATTAGTGCTATTTAAAACCATTAAATCGGTCCTATTTTTATTAGCTACCCCATGAGTTGATATTCCCATGTTGTTTAGATTTTTGCATATTTGAGTGCCGTATTTATGTGTCCTGCTATCATAGTGGCATACCTCACACCCCATTACCTTGCCATCTGTATGATGTTGTGGCTTGTAAGCGTTAAAATGCAGTGATACGGATAATTCTGTATCCTTGTTAGCATTTACCTTAGATACTATCCTGTTTAATACATTACCCTGTGAGTACCCATCATTACAAGTGCTATCATACACTTTATGCCCTGCACTCTCTAATATAGCCTTAACCTTGCTTAATATTAATCTATTTTCCTTTGATTCATCTAGTAAATCACTGGCCCCACATGCTATCTTACCAGCCGGATTATGGCCGGCATGTAAATCAAATACTGTCATATTATCATCCTTTCTATATTTCTATATTTTTTATATAATTACCTTATAAATTAAGATATATAAAGGAACTAGTCACCTAGTCCCTTAGTTGTTGGATTGTTAAATATACCCAGTATGGCTATCCCTGTAGTTACTACTAGATAAGGATTAGATATAGTAGCTACTAGCAACTTACCCACACTAGACCAACTAGTCAGACTAGTAGCCTCTACCTGCAAAGTTGTTAGAATTACACCGCCTAGAGTTAGCCAAAAATATGGATTCTTCATCCTTGATATTGTGTCCTGCGTTCTCTTGTTTTCTTCTGCCTGCTTATTTTCTACTCTACTCATATTTTACTCTCCTTTGTATTTTTTAGATTCTTCATACTTACATGACCTCTGTTCAAGATTATCAAGCCTCGTATTATGATTTGCTACATCCAACTTTAATGCATTAATCTCTTTCGTAAGGTCTATTATAAGCTTTCCTTGTGTAGTAATTTCCTTAGTTAAACTCTCGATAGAAGCATTTAGCTTTACTATATTAGCACTAAGTTTTAATATTGGACTCATAGCTGTTACTAATACAGGAACCCCTATAACTGCCCCATATATAAATTCCTGACTTGTCATATATCACCTCAATTAAAAATAGGCAGTTTAAAGACTTGCCTAGGTCTATGCAAAATAAAACTTAAACTTTAGAGTTTCCAGTTGTTGGACTATGCCTGTGGTTTAGGATTATTTTCCTGGTTTGCTACAAGGTATCTTATGGCTTTTAATTCCTCATTGCTCATAATCATGTTGTTTATTTCATCCTTGTATTTCTTAACTATATCCTTTGAAAGGTACTTACTATACAATAGTTTAGTATAAACCTCTCCCTCTAGTTCATGAGCCATTTTTAGTCTTGTGCATACAAATACTGTCATATTTTCATCTTCCTTTCTTAAATTAAATATTTTTTTGATTTTTTTGATAAATTTATTAAAAATGTCGCGACACATTTTAATCACCTCTACTACTGGTTTAATATCAATTCCTCTATTGTTGAGGATAATGTATTTAATCTACCTTCGTTTTTTTCAGTCTTTTTAACATTTTCTTTAATAAGCTGCTCAACTCTTTCTAATTCGGTTTTGTTCTTAGATTCGTTTTCTTTTCTTCTTTTTTCAGCTTCTATATTGTCTTTTTTAGACTGTTCAATATAGGCTTTTACTATATCTTCAGTAGTATTACCTTTGAAAATTTTCTTTAAATCCTCTAAGAATACTACCTCAATGCCATCTATTAGTATCAGGGTTTCTTTTTCTGCCCTTGGATATGATGAAAACCATACGCTTTTATCAATTCCGTTTAAATCGCTTTTTCTATCCCAAATTTCAATTTTAGAACTCATATTTAAAACATCTCCTTCATCTTTTTAACGTTAATATATTCTAAGTTTAAAGCTACTAAACAATTGGTGTTTTTTATCTTAGCTATTGTGCTATTACAAATTATCCTTGTTCCAACATTGACTACTTGCGTGGTTTTTGTATTTATGTCAAATACAGTAATCTTTGAAAATGTAGGTAAATTGGAAAAAGGACTATCGTTAACATCAGCAAAAATATAGATCTTATTATCTTCCCGCAAATAAAATATTTTCGCATTTGCACTAGATATATGATCTACTTTTATAATGCTTTCGCCTGATTCTGAATTTTCGTCTACATATGAATAACCAAAAATTTTCTCATATGATGTCCCATATTTATAATAGAAAAATCCAGTACCATTACCTACAGGAAATAATGAAAATCCATAATTCGAAATGGAGTTCATATTAATAGGACCCATTAAAGTATCATCCACAAAATTATAGATATAGGTTTTTTCTTTTCCATAACCTTTTTCCTTAAGAGCCAAATAATTAGTTTTCACATTGCACATGGCATCTATTTCAAAACTTTCCCCATATAGTTCTACATTTGTGCCTTGTATATTTGATTTTTTGGAATACGTATTTGTCTTTAAGTTCCATACATAGGCTATATTATTTATGTCTGCTACAACACAAAAATTACCACGAATTTTTACAATACGCGATATATAAATATTGCTTTTCGCAAAAATATTATTACTATCACTATCTGATGTCGATATCCTAGTCATTGAGTTTGTAGATAAGTCAAGGAAACTGACTTCAACATAACTAGATGAACCATACACTTTTTCATAAACGAAACGGATTTTATTTTCGTATACATCATACATTTTTGTGCCAGATTTCATAGTTGGTAGTGGTATTTTTTTAAATTTTGTACCCAACTCACCTTTTAAATCGTAAACATTAACTGACGTATCTGTAAAATTGTTTCCACTGTCTAAAAAACCAAATATGTAGATTTTATTATCATCTATTACGTAATTTACAGGCTGTTTTGACCCTTGCATATAGGAATTACCTATATTTGTAACATACATACCTAGTTCAGATATAGGGATTGCCAGGTTATTAAACTTCTGCAACCTATCTCCATTTCTTTCCAGGTATTCTAAAAGTTCTTTAATAGTTGATATCCTAGCACTACTATCTATCTTCTTAACCTCACCTACAATAGCAGTAAATTTACTTGAAAGATTTTCGATTAGCTTTTTGTATACTTTTTCTCTGAATTTTATAGCCATACTTATATACCACCTCTTATATCTTCAATATTTACTCCTAAAAGCTGGGCAAACTTCTCATTATCATCTTTTAGTAAGGTATCTACCCCGGTTAATTCATTATTTAGTGTATTAATACTTTTTCTATCAAGAATTTCTGCTTCCTTAACATCCTTAATTGATTTAATTATTCCCTTTAATACTTCTTTAAGGGTTTTATTCCCGTCACTTGTAACGGTTATTTTTTCGTCCGTCAATTCCATTGTGGATAATTTTTTCCATAATGCTTTAACAATATTAGTTAAATTCTTTTTCCCAAAACCACCCTCTGATTCAGGTCTTTCATCATAACCATCTAGATTTAACTTTTTTACATCCCCGATGTCATTACGTAATTCACGTAACATAATCACTATAGATCCGGTATCAGAAAATTCACCGGAAGCAGTGCCAAGGTCACCTATTAATTTATATACCTTATCTAGGTCTGCCTGTGTAACAAATACGGCAGAGGAGTCTATTACGATGGTTACAGCGTTAGTATTAGTTAGTACCAACGCTATTCTGATAAATAGTTCCATTGTAGACCCTTCTTCTGCTACAGGCTTATATGTTTCCTCATATGATGTTAATACTATTAAATCACCCTCATCATCATACAGGCCTATTTCTCTGATATAAAATCCCCCTACATCAGATGGTATTAAGCTTTCAATTAGTATAGTGTTAGGGTTTAATGGATCTTGTTTGAAATTGGCTATATTAGTTTCATAAACTACATGCTTTAGCTTAGTCATAGATTCATCTATTTCATATGATGAGCCATTACCATCCCCAATTTTAATCTTATTAATAGCAACTTTTTTGCCAGTTGCAGCAGCTTTCATAATTTTTTGACGTCCTCTGTTAGTAACGAGGGTCATATATTTTTTTGCCATTTATACTACCTCCTAATTTATAGATACTCTTTTAACTATATGCGTATATGTTCCACCTGCATATGTATTAACCTCTACTTCTATAGGGCTTAAATCATAAGGTAGAATAGTTTGCACTAGCCCGACATAAGTACATGCACCGATGTACATATTGGCATCCTGCTGTAAAATAAACTGCAAAACATAAGCCATATGCGATGGCTTTATACGTTTTATTATTTTGTGTATTTCAAATGCTTTATTCATATTCTTTGCATTAGTTTGTACTGCAAAGGTCCAGTCTTTTAACCATTCGATAATTTTTATATCTGCACCGGTAAAGTTTTTTGTTATAACGGCCATTGTTTCAGGGTTAACAGTTACCTTGGACTGTATTTTGGCTATTACCTTACCTCTCCTGTTCTCCATGTTTTCAGATTCATTAGTAGGCAAATTCAATCTTCTTTCCCATAATTCTAATCCCCATGTTGCCGTCTGTGGGAACATTTGTTTTAGGATATCCTCAAACATATAATTAACATTATCAAATTGTACTCCTAATGCCTCGTATACTTGAACCATGATTTTGCAATCATCATATATACTGGTAATCCATTCAAATAGCATTTTACCTGTTTCTGAATGTAGCATTGTTTCTTTTAGTGTTTTATTACTCATAAACCAACTCACCTCAAATCAAACTATGGACTATCTTCCACATTATATGTTGTTGTTTGGTTATTTTGAGTAATCCTAATATTTAACCCTGTAACACTAGCCAATTCAGCGTTAAGTTTTATACTATTCTTTGCCCCATTTATGGTTATATCTGAATAATCATCTACTCCCATATCATTAACCATTAATGTTCCTATAATAGAGTTAACCATGTTATATGATATAACCCCATCTATATCCAGCTTGTCAAAATATTTGTTAATTAGCATTTTCATCTTACTTATAACCCCTTGGCTTTCAAAACTGCTATTAACAACTATATTGCCACCTATAACTATTTTCTTTATTCTAGGTGTATCAATGGTGCATTCCTTTATTCCTGTGGGGGCTTTACCACCTCTATTTACTTGCCCCGGTTTTAAATCAGGCCATATATATTCTTTTACCTTTGCTAACAATTCACTAGAAGCTGGCTTCCTATTTTTATCTAGTATATGTACCTTTACTGTTCCTGGGCCATTCCATGTTTCTCTACAATAAGCATATCCGACACCATCGACTTCTTTCGCCCATCGCTCATAGTCAACATCGGCACCACTTAACTGTTCCTCTTGTTCGGCGGCACGTACTCTACCCCTTAAGCTCTCATCATCTTCTATATTAGTACCATTCTTAAATTCATCATTACTAACCCTAGTTATATCATTTATTTCTGATACTAACACCTTTACAGAAGATGGTTTGACATTGCCAACATTTCCGGCAGTTGTACACTCGGCCAGCACTTTAACATAATCATTTTCTATCTCTCCCATTTCAAGGGTGATAAAGCTTATAGCATTTAGATTTTCAGAGCCTTCTGTACTAACAATAGTTCCTTTAGGTATAATAGTCCCCTTTTTACCATAGAAAATAATATACCCTGTACTCTTAGTTGCTTTTTTTCTCCATACGGCACGCATATCCCCCAACAATTCTAGGTATTCGCCATCTGATGTTTGAGTAAATGCACGCATTAATAGGAAATGTATCATCATTTCCCTTAACATAGCTATCTGCTCTGCTGACCCCCTTGTCGCATCGTATGCAAACTCGCCCGGTATCGTTGATATATCCTCGCTAAATGTTTTCAAAATCTCTGCATGAATATCTTCAACATCCTTTTTATACTCTTTTGGTATCGGTAATTCTTTTTTAGCCATTTAACCACCTACCTTTTAATCTTGGAGTCAATTTCAAACTTTTCACTATCCGTATCTGTCACCACACACGAATATATAAGCATTTCAAAACTGTTCTCCCACTCAAATCTAAAATCACTAACTTTTAATGTCTTAGGGTGTACCATTAAAGCTTCCCTTACCATTCTTTCAATCTCTATTTCTATAGCCCCTATACTCAACCCCGAATTAATTAAAGTGTCTAACTCGTTACCATAGTAATCAGGATAGGCAAATTTCTTAAATCTAGGAGTTAGCATGACCTTTTGACACCATTGACGATAAGCCTGTTTGGCATTACATTTGATTAGTGAACCATCAGGCCTTTTAACAAAATCACCTGTAGTAAAATCAAATAAATACGAACTTTTATCGGTTTCATCGTATTTGTCAATACTTTCAATTTCTAGTGCTTCTAATGGATCATTTAAAGGGAATAAATTATTTTCCATTTTCTTTTACCAACCTTCCCAAAACCACAAATTCACCATCCACAATGGCCATGACAACTAAATCACCATCTTTCAACTTATATAGTTGTTCAGGGGTAACAACCTTGTGACTATGTGGATGTTCTCCATCAACAGAGGTCATAGCCATATACTCACCAAATGCAAACGGATGAAATATATGGTAATCTTCAATAGGTTTGCCTTTAAATCTATTTGTAACTATCCCTTTAGGTGTCACCTCGCCAAACATTAATTCAAGGCCATCCACAGCCTTGTTAGACTCTGTAATAGCTCTATCTTTCATTTGTCTAGCAATACCAATAAATCTACTCATCGAAAAACTTCCTCCGCATATAATCTAATTTACCAGCCTTTATAGTCATTGTTGGACTAGATTTTATATTATGAACAATATCAATAACATAGTATTCATGGTCAAAAAACCTAACCTTATCACCTGCTCTAATAGTGTTAATATCTACAACACATTGAAAAGTCTTTAAATCTTCGCCACTATTAAACATGGTTTTTGCAGCCTTTTCAGCATCTTTCTTATTCTTTATCTTTTCATCTTGTTTGACTTTCTGCAAAGTCCCATATTTATCTGTATCTTTTTTGAATACACCCAATACAGGAGTTGCATGTTTATCATCCTTAGACTTTCCTAACACCTTTACACTCGTTACAGCACCCTCTAGACTGTTTGTGTCATCTACTTCCTCGCAAATACCCTCTAACTGGTATACTATTTTGTTTTTGCCTAACTCATACATATTTAGCTTATCTTCCATACGTAAGATATACATTTTTCCACCCTTTTTTACTGTTTCTCTTAGGGCTTTACGCATCAAGTCTAATAAGTTCCCTTTTTCAACCTTTTTATCAAGCTTTACATTAGTATTAGGGATATTTCCTATAGGTATCCCCCAATCCTTTGCAATCTTTTTTATGCGTTCATCTGCTGTACCCGCCTTAAACATGTATTCATCCTCGGATGCTTCAATATATACAGTACGTTCCTTTAAGTCAAAACTAACCTTATCTTTTTTATACGTTTTTCTCCTAGCCCATACAACACCATTGAATATTGTATTTTCCTTTTCTGTTTCATATATCTTATCTATTATCTGTACTGGTCTAGCTTTTGCAATTTGCAAATCATATATACCATCAGACTCTACTAAATCCATAGTTGCTTTATAAGCTATACCATCTATTGAATCCGTCAAAGATAGTGATATTAAAGCATTTTCTATATAGTATTTTCTATCATATATAATCTTCATTTAGTCACCTACTTTTTAGGTATTTTAATTACTGTACCAATAGGGATTCTATGAGGATTTTTAATAACATCTTTATTAAGTGCATAAATTTCAGTCCATCTAGAACCCTTACCTAGTGTTTTCTTGGCTATATTCCAAAGACGATCACCCTTTTTTATTTTGTGGGTAGTATACTCCGTCTTTGTATTAGGCCTATCCGTTTTGTTTAGGCCCTTATTAACCTTATTTTTACTAGTATCAATAGATTTAATTTTTAAATCTCTATGAGTCCTAAATTTTAAACTTAAAAACCTGCAATTTTCCATACCAGCCTTAATAGATGTATCAACATTAGCAATAAAAACTAAATTATTAAAAGGCATAGTTGTTATAATTAACCTAACAGCCTCTTTTTGAATTACATAATCCTTTAGTTCATCAATATACTCATATACCGGCTTTATATCCGTAACCCTATTAAAACCATCCTTATAGTCATCAGGTAAAATAACCTTAAATGTTATATCTTCTATTTTTTCCCCATATTTATGGAAATCCATTTCGCCTAGCTGGTACATATCATATGTTTGGAAATTTTTTTGAGTCCTAACAATAATTTCATCAAGAGGATTTAAGGGAAAATGGAATATTCCCCCTTGCTTATCGTTGATTATATATACATCCATCTTGCCATCATCAGCTAGTTTAGGTTGGAAAATATTAGGTTTGCCAGGTTGTTTGTTTTCCATATACTTATGTAATTTTACTTCTACTTCCAAAACATCACCTCTTTGAATTTAACAAGGGCTATATAAAACTATATAGCCCCCATTACATTTATTATGATAGATTGTCTAAAGCATCCTCTAATTCGGCCCTTACACATTCTACAGCCTCATTAATAATATCTTCTTTGTTATTAACCCCACCAGCATTTACATTAACATTTACATTAACGTTATTAGTGTTTCCACTATCATAACCTACTGGCTTAGGGTTATTATTATTCCCGAAGTTCTTATCAGCGATACCATTAGCAATACCATTATTAATATTACCATCACTTGACTGTTTAACACCAAGCATTTCGCCGGCTTGTTTAAATAATTCCAATCCTCTAGCACGTTTACCCGGTGATAGTGGGATTACCGCTTCTGGTCCTGCCTCGGCAACTAACCCAATATGAGGTTGTGTTAATATACCACCCTCGGCATGAGGAACTGCACCACCAAAACCACCAACAGTTGATACAGATAGTACAAAGTGAGCTGTTACAGTTGCAGAAACAACTGCCTTCATGGCATTCCATAAGGCAATTATCCTACTACACATAGCCGATACTTGACTTGTAGCACTAGCAGACAAGCTACTAAATGTTGATGAAGTTCTACTTGCTAACTGTGATACTGAATTACTAGCCCCATTATACATATTTGTATATGCTTGTTTGACTTGCTGTGCCATTTGGTTAGCTTGTGTAACCATTTGATTGTTTTGGGTCATACTAGCTTGCATTTGTGACTGTGCCTGTGACATGCCCTCGGACATACCTTGACTGAATTGCTGCCCTGCTTGTTGTCCTGCTTGCTGTGCTTGCGTTCCTATTGTTTCAGCTTGTTGCGTAAACATATTCATAGCAGAGTTAGAACCCTCGCTACCACCCTGTGTCATAGCTTGATTCATGCCTTGGTTGAACTGTTGGCCTGCTTGTTGTCCTGCTTGCTGTGCTTGTTGTGTCATTGAATTGCCTAATTGAGTAAATATACCTCTCATGGCCTCGGTTGCTTGTGCAGGATTCATATTGCCTATATTCTTCATTATCTGCTCTGTTTGTTGTTGTATGCCCATAGTATTAAAGTCTATACCTTTAAACATACCCTCCATAGCAGTTTTATTAGACTGTATTGCCGACTGTATTGTCGGACCCGCAGACCTAATGTTTTCTACCATTCTTTGAACTCCGCCTTGAATATCACCGGCCATCGCAATATCCTTAAAGCCATTAAATATATTACTAAAATCAGCTTTCATATTTCTAGCAGAAGAACCCGAATATTTTTCAAGCTTAGACATAGCCGTTTTAAAATCACTAGTCATATTATCAGGGGAGAAGCCACTAACTCTAGAAAGTTTTTCCATATTACTTCCTATCTTTTTAGCCTTTTCAACTTCACCCATTGTGCTATTGATTCCAGTTAATAACTGTTCCATATTTCTGCTTGTTCCTCTAAGCATATTAATTTGGTCATCAGACATGCCTTTCATAGAAAGTGATACAGCTTGCCCCATTTCTTTATACTTACCAGCAACAATATTCTTTTGTTGTCCTAAAGCTGTTGCAAAAGTTTCTTTTATCGGTCTTAATTCTTGAGTAGACATATGCCTAATAGCTTTCATCGACTTTGATGTTTGCATAGTTAAATCGCTTGTACCATCAACCCATGAAGCTCTTATATCAGCAAACATATGCGAAGCGGCTGCATTTGCCCCCTTAATGTCTCCAGATGCTATTGCACCAAACATCTTAGTAGAACCAAGGAGAAAATCACCTATAGGTTTAAGGGTCATCTTGAACAAACCGCCCATAGCCTCTAATGCCCCAGTAACTCCTGACCCTAGGTCACCTAATGCACCCTGTAATTGGGCTACCATATCCACATTATCACTTATAGCAACTCCAAGGATAGTTAATGCAGACACTACAGCAAAAATACCTGCAGTGCTAGCACTTATACCAAGTAGACCACCTTTTAAAGCACTAACAGCACCACCAGCACTTGACGAAGCACCAAATATACCTGCTAGAACTTCTTTTAATATACCAAAGTCCCTTACGGCATTATTAAGGAACATAATTCCTCTTAACCCCTCAATAGCACCATGAATACCTAATATAAGAGGTATGGCAGTTTTCAGGCCTCCTAAAATAAGATCCCAGTTGTTGGCAAAGAAATCAATACCCTTGCTTAATGCTTTTTCTATATCAGGAATTTTATTAGTTAGCCATTGTACAAATTGTCTCATATGTGGCTCTAGTTTTGTACCTAGTGAAATCATCATACCCTCAACAGCAGACTTTAATATAGTAAAATCGCCCTTTAGATTGTCTAATCTAGTTGCGGCCATCTTTTGGGCTGCACCCTGTGAATACTCAAGTTCTTTAGTTAATTTAGCCAGTTTATCCGGTCCTAAGTTTAATAAAGCCTGAATACTACCTCCAGCAATATCACCAAACATTTTATTAATTGCGGCTCCCTTTTGCTGTGGGTTTAACTTAGATAATGACTTATCTAGTTCCTGTATAACCTGTGGGAATGGTTTCATCTTACCAGTAGCATCAAAAGCACTAAAGCCATATTTATCCATAACTTTTTTAGCACCTGCGGTTGGTGCCATTAAGGATGTAAACATACCTCTTAGACCCATACCAGCCTTAGACCCCTTGATATTAACCTGTGATAGCATACCTATAGCGGCCGCAGTATCTTCTAAGCTAACATTTAGCATTTTAGCATATGGGGCCGCATATTCCATAGAGTTTCCTATTTCGTTTACTTCTGAATTGGTAGCACTTGCAGTCTTGGCTAGTACATTGGCAACATGACCAGTTTTACTAGCCTCTAAATTAAAGGCTCTTAAAGTACCGGATGCAATAGATGTCGCTTCACCTAGCTGTAAACCGCCTGCACTAGCAAGGTTTAATAGTCCAGGCATAGCCTGATATATTTCTTTACTTGCAAAACCTGCCTGTCCTAGTTCTGTCATACCTTGTGCAACCTGTGAGGCCGACCACTCTGTAGATTTTCCTAGGTCTTTAGCTTGTTTGTCAAGCATCCTAAACTCTCTGGCAGTCATATCTGTAACGGCTTTTAATTTAGACATTTGCGAAGTGTAGTCGGTAAATGTTTTTATCATGGAAGTTAATCCAATACCACCTAACGCACTAGCCCCTATTGACGCTATACGTCCTACTCGTCTTATCGCACCGCCCACAGCCCTATGCATTCTTCCATATACAGTACCACTTAACTTATCTCTAGCAGTTAACAAGGCCTCATACTTACCTGATGCGTATTCTCTGGCCTTGTGTTTTGTTTCTTGTATCTTTTGTATGGCTCTATTGTTATTTGCCTTTATAGTAGCTTTAACGTTACTAGCAGACTTTAAATTTTGAATACTTGATCTTGCCTTAGCTACTGTTTGAGTAACATTTTCTGTAGCGGTAATTTTTATAGGACTACCACCTAGCATACTAGTCTTACCCATCATTAAATCCATAGTGCTATTTTTAAATATACTATTTTGTTTAAATCTCTTAGCCTGACTATCTAAAAGTTTTTGAGTACTTACAGAAGAATATTTCATCATTCTTTCAGTTTGCCTCATATTCTCCTGCATTCTTTTAGTTGCTATATTAGACCCTGTAGCCATACTATAAAATGCCGAATTACTTTTGCCGGCCATTTTATTTGACATAACATTCATGCCTGTCATCGCCTTATAAAAAGATGAATTAGTTTTATTAGCCATTTTACTAAATGACTTGTTTAATCCCGACATATCGACCCTAGGTCTAATAGTTTTTTTAGCCTTTTTCTCTAGCTTAGATAACTCTTTATCCATTTTTTTAAGTTCTGCTGTACCTTTATCTACTCCGTTAACATTAATATTAATATCAACATTGTAAAGCTCCCTACCTGCCATAGATAACCTCCTTTCTTTGGTATTTTCTGTATAGTGTTATTTTTTATTTTTTAATTTTTCGTATTCTTTTCTTTCTTTTTCGTCTAACTCGCATTCAATTTGCGTAAAGTTTATTAATAATCGCTGTGTTAGTAAGTTCTTTTTAGCAAATTCATCGGGTGTAATATGGTGATGTTTATACATGTAAAACATAAGCCCTAAAACACCCTGACCCTCTTTTATGCGTTTTTTAATAAACCCTCATCAAATTCAACCCCATAGCCAGATAACTCTGATATTTCATCAATTATTGCCTGTATTTCTCCTGGTAGTAGAGTAGACCTTAAAAAGCCCATAGCAGACTTATAACCCTGTTCCTGTAAGAACTCCTTTGTTAACTTAGGCTTAACCAAACCTGCCCCAAGTATTAAAGCCCCGAATACGTCATTGTTAAACTCCTCTATCTGCTGGCCCCCTATTTTTTTCTTCTTGCTGGCTTCTTTCCTGAAATTACTCATTTCTCTATCAGTAACGCTCTGAATTGTAAACGGCACCCCTAACCTTGGTATAGGTATAACTTTCTGCACCCTAACACTAGCACCTGCCAATATATTCAATATATCCTCATCAGACATATTAACATCAATTCCTGATGTTTCCATGTCTGTTTCTTCCAAACCTAGCTTTTCTTCATTTTCTACATAATCTATCATAGTCATATCTCCTTTTAAAATTAATTACAAAAAGGGCATTAAAAAATGCCCTTTCCTTACTGTTGCTTTTTTGTGTTTACTATTCTTCTATCAAGGATAAAGCTTCTAACCCACTAAATGAGCCTTCCCATTCTTCCTTAATTAGATCTCCAGCCTTTGTACTATTACCTAACTTCTTTAGCTTACAGTTTTTAAGCCTAAGTTTTTCAGAACCATACTTTTCAGCATTTTGAATTGTTATGATTTCAAAAGGCTTAAATCCTGTTCTTATTAATGCAGAGTCTGTCTTGTATATTGTGCATTTAAAAGTACCCTTTTTAATACTGTCCTTTTCATACTCCCATTCAGACCCTATTACAGAAAAACCTTTCTTATCATTTTCAACAGACCATTCAAATTCTTCTGCGTACTTTTCTTCGTGTCCATCTATGATAAGCTTACAGTCATTTCCACTTAAAACCCTATCATCCTGGACGTACTCATCACCTATCCAGTCTAGTGAATAATTATCCATAGTTTACCTCCTATCTTAATGTACCAGTACCATACAATCTCTTGATTTTATCCATTCTTATAGCATTCCAAGTAAAGAAGAATTCGTCACTTTCTGCCTTATCCTGTCTTTCATGGTCAATAGCTATTGAAAACTCTTTCAAAGCTTCGCTTGATACTAGGTACTCAAATCCTTTCTTAAATGCAGATATGATAATATCATGTCCCAACTCGTTAGAACTAACCTTTCCTATTAAAGGCTTACCTGCAGTTATTAACATGTCATTAATAGCGGATACAGTTCTGATTGTCCTATTAAAGCCGTATACTGCTTCATATTTATTGTCATTGCCATAATCCTTATATGTATTAACGTCATCAACTATAACAACGTCATCACCATCTACATCTAGAGTTATAACTCCTGCTCTGTAGGCTTCTTCCAACTCTGAATTAGTAAATAAAGTAGCAACACTATCAAAGACAGTAACTCTATTACAACTAGACTCTTTTAGCTTGTTTGATACCTCAAACCCACAAAGATACACAGCAGTTTCAAGTGGTGTATATTTCACATTGTCTATAATGCCAGAAGATGCTGTAATTGAGTATAGCTTGTGATTTACTTTTCTAGCCTTGTTACAAACCCCTATAATATCCTCATTAGACTTAGCCCCTGAGAAATACATTATTGTCTTTCCGTTTGAATAGTTTTCCTTTATCCATTCAAAAACAGTAGCATCCAATGAATCATCTTCTTTGCCATCCAAGGCAAAACCATCGATTTTTTCACGGTCAAATGCCTTTAATGAGGCAATGTAATCCTTGTTAGCCACTCCTGCACAACCATCATTACCACCAGTTAACTTTTTATTACTAACATCAGCTAGTATATCAGTTGATTCTGCTAGCTTTTCAGCCACTATATACTTGTTATCATGTGTCCCATTAATTACCTTAACCATTTCATCAACTGTACCCCTAATTCCGTATATTTTACAAAGTAGCTTAGTTCCCTCATAAATATACATTTCTACAGTCTTTTCAGGTGCTACAGACTTTTTAACAGTAACATTTAAATCCTTAGATGTTGGATATTTTGATGTTAGCTTTATTATGTCTGTTGCGGCCCCATTTACATTTTTTAGGTTTACAGTAGACTTAGCTGCACTATTATCGGCAACTCTATACATCTTGATATACTTCAAGTTTGTATTTAATAGTAGTTTTCCCAGTCTAAACGCTGTATATCTACTAGCTTCATCATCCCCAAACTTTTCTTTTAGGTCTAACATACTGTTTTTTACGGTAACAACTTCACCGACAGGACCCCAGTTAGATTTAACAGGAATACCTATAGTACCTACTAACCCCTCGCCATATGAGTTGGCCACCTTTAAAAATCTGTTATACACACCAGGCAAAATTCTATCGCTAGGTGTATTCCATGTTCCTACTTTAGCCATTTACTACCTCCTATTTACTTAAAAATTTATTTACTAGGTTATCTAGTTCCTGTTTAGATAACTTTTCATCTTTCACATCATGCAAAGCCCCTACAACAACATATCTATCATATCCTAGAGTTTTTGCATTATCTATCAAGTCTTGCTTAAAGAATTTATCAACTGCGTTGTTTTCTTCTGCAGTTTCTTCAACATTTTCAAGCACTTCTTCTATTTCTTTCTTCTTAGCCATTGACTACCTCTTTCTAATTTTAAGGCCCTTATCATCATAGATTTTATCAATTACTATAGGTTTGGTATTAGATGTTATATAATACCTAAATGTCGCTGTTATCTGTCCTAATGTAAACATATCAGACTCCCTGTCCTCGCTAAGCCTAGCAAGTTCCAATTTCCATTTGTTAGTAGTTCCATCTTTCAAGGTTTTGTTAAATACTATTAATTTATCAAGGATTAGTTTGTCCTCAATACGTTCAATAATATTAATCATCCTATCAACATTAGTATCAACAACATGTATTTTCATCGTTTTATCTACTTGATTAAGGTTATTAACAATTGTTTTTCTTTCAACTTTATTTGTCCTAACCAAAATAGCCGGAATAGTTAAGTCTTGATTCCAGCCATCTTTATATACGCTTATATTAATTCCACTATTATTTTTCAATATCTCTTCAAGGTACATACATACAAGTGATACCTCATTATCTGCTGTAACGTTATCGGCTTTATCTAAGGCTATAACGCTAAAAGATAATGGCCTAGCAATAATATCCCAGTCAGGATCATTTACATCACTACTAGTTACACCTTTATATATACAAGTGAAATGTTTTTTTGTTTCATCATCAAATAAAGGTTTAAAGTTGATAGCTTCAATTATTTTCTTTTGCATGCTATCAAGTTCTTTAAATGATGTTCTATCATTATATATCCAGATGTTTATTTTACGTTCCGAACCTATTGCCCCTTGTACGGATTCGCTATCATTAACCTGCTGTATTACAGCATAAGGTTTTTCAGTATTCCTATTAGGTACGCTAGGTTCAAATACATCTACAAACTCTGGAATATAATCCTTTATTGCTTTTCTAATCGCACTTCTCATTATAGATTACTCCAATATTCTGCAAGCTTTCGCCCTATTTCCGGAGCCTCTGCCTGTACAGTACTTTTTATACCATTGTATGGGCTAGTACCTGGGTGATTAACCATTTTAACCGGATGGGCTGCTCCCGGCCAATATAAAGCCTGTCTTGAATTAGGAGTAATAACATGAGGACTAGACCCTTCTTCTAGTATTGCCCCATAATCTACTCCATGGGCCACATTAATATTGTAGTGCATTCCTCCACCGGTAACAGTTGAATGAATCATCTGTCTAGCATTACCAGTTTGGTCTGACCAACTAGCATTGGCCCTAGAGTCATTTTGTAGCTGTATACCGGCCGCATTAACTATTTGGCCAAACCCATGTTCTTTTCTTTTTAGTCTTTCAGCTAAATTTGCCAAAATACTCATGATTAATCAACCCTTTCAAGTCCACATTCATAACCTGCTACCTTATCCTCAATAAAAAAAGCATTTACAAAATCTATTTCAAACTTACCCTCATTGCATATAATCGTTATTCTAAGATTAGAGTCACTTTTTATTTCAGCAGTTTCATCGGCTATTAATTCATAGTTTTTATTTTCAAAACTAGTAGCCTTTACGTCTGATGTGATTTTAAGTTCGTTTGTTTTGACTGGCACTACAACCCCTATAATAGTTCTTTCACTATTACTATTTACATATGCACCGTCCTTTAAAACCTTACCTTTTTCAATAACTTTAATTTTTTGAGGATTTAAGGCAATAGCCTTGTGAACAGCCCTATTTACTATCCTGTATCTAACCTGTGTCATTGCCCATCATACCTTGTCATCATATTTTTATACCTGCCCGAACGTTTAGAATTACTTTGTCTAAGTTCTTCCTCATATTCTTGCTTGTACATCTCTGCTAGTTTCAACCAATAGTCTTTACCACTAGACTTTAACTCTATAGGTCCAACCTTTACCATATCATCAGTATTGGCCTTTAATAAACAAGCTTTCCAGCAGGTTTTAGGAATAGAGCCACCATTATTTTTAAATAACATCTCAAGTTCTTTTTCATCAAAGAATGGATAGTCTTTTTCTCTAAGGTTTAACTCTAATAAGGTACGCATATCATCAGTAAATACTATATCTGACATACTTTACCACTCCTTTTTTCTTAGGCCCTTTCTACAGCCCCTACTCTTAGCAAATATTCAGCCTCATCCTGCCTTAGTTCTACTGTTTCACCTACCAAAATATAATCATCACCTGATTTTATATTTGTTAAGGCTACTAGCTTAACTAGTTCTGTTTCGCTTTCACTTGCCGGATCAACTTCCTTTTCATTGTCAACGCTATCAACTTCATCATTAACATTGTTTAGATTTTCATCGACAACATCAGTCTTTTTAGCTCTTGGCATTATTAACCTACCTTTCTAATTAAATAGGGTATACCTATATGCGATATACCCTACACACTATAATTACTTTTTTTAGCCTGCTACAGTAGCAAAGAAGCACTCATCTATTCTATCAAATGATGGCATACCTATCATAGATACCTTAGTATCAACACCGACAGGGTCTTCTTTAACCATTGTTGTAATAGCTATAGCTGTATGTACAATAGATGTATCTAGCTTACCTGAACCATACTTTGTGTCATATTCTTCTGGAGTAGTACCATAAACAGTATTACCTAGAGTACCGTTAGGTATTAATGTTACGATATTATCCTTGTAATACTTCTGTTCTGCTCCCTTTTCATCAAGGTATACACCTGATAGCAAGGCTACATCAATATCGCATTTAGCCTTTAATAGCTTCTTGTAGTCACTATCTGTCGCAATAATCTCACCAAATGCCCTAGCCTTTAACTCCTTATTTATAGCAACATTAGAAGTTACATAGCCCCATGTCTTTTCAGTTAGCAACATTCTTGTTGGCTTAGAGAAGCCCTTATCTGTAAACTTCTTCTGCCATCTTCTTATATCGCCTACTATATCCGCTGTAGCAGTTTCTGACCATCTAGCAGTTAGGGATAGAGTTTCCTTGTTATCTGCAGTTATACCATAGTCAACGATAACATCTCCATCATCAGATACAAGGTTTATCTGCCCTGTCTGAATTACCTGGGCTCTCATCCTCTTCATCTGAACAAGACCACCTTCAACTAAGGCTGTATAGTTGCCAAACACTTCGGACATTAGTATATTTACTATTTCTTCATTGTTAGTTCCTAGTGCCTGTATAATCTGTCTTCTGTCATTTTCCTTTAGGCCTATAGCTTCCTTGAAGAAAGGCATTTCTTTCTTTTCAATAGCTATATCAGCCTTTAACGCTCTTAGCTTAGCCTGTACATCAAATGTTGACTGTCTTAATGCTACAGGTCTCTTCTTAGTTCCCTTAGCCTGTTCTAGTTCTATGCCTAGAATCTTCTTTACAGGGAATAATGCCTCGTCTATTGTTGGAACTGGTGGCAGTCCGTTAATATACAAAGCAATATTTTTTGAATTTAAAAAATCTTTTAATTCTGCCATTAATTATTACCTCCTGTTTTACAAAAACTGTATTTTTCCCTTAAGTGCTGTTATTACACCATCAGGAACTGCCTTACCGATGTACTCGGCTACTCTTGCCTTATCAACAAAGCCATCAATCATTACAGATGCTACAACTGTTTCGCCATTCTGAATACCTTCAAAATCTAAGTCATTGAAAAGTAATCCAAAAGGTGCAGCCTCATCAACCTTACCTTTGTCGCTTATTGGTGTTCCTGCAGGCAACACATTATCTTTTAGTGCCGATGCAACATCCGCCTTTTTAATTTTGATATTAGTCATTGTATCTCTGTCACCAGCGAACTTTCTAATATCTCTTTGAGCATTAACAATATTTTTCTTTGTCTGCTTCATTAACTATACCTCCTATTTTTATATTACTTAAAAAAGTTATCTAGCCCATCGCTAGATTCTTTTTCAGCCTTTTTTTCTGCAAGAAGAGCGTCTACAAATTTATTACCTGTAGCACTATTCCCATCCTTGCCACCTCCAGGATTATTTAGCGTATCTATACGTTGTCCATTAATACTACCTGTTCCTCCTGGGTTACCTTCATCGTTGAACAAATACGCATCAGTTTCCTTTAGCCCCTTTAGCTGCTCATCAAGACCTACTAGAGTATCATTTACTAGTTTTATTTTATCCTTGTCAATCATACCCATTATAGCCTTGCTATTCTTGGCCCCTGACTTCTCTATTGCTGCATTAAGTTCATAGTTGTACTTAATTTCTTCTTTTTCTCTCTCATATGTTTCCTTTGCGGTCTTGTTCTCCTGCTCTAGTGCTGTTATTTTTTCCTGTAAAGTTTCATGATCCTTTAGGTCTTTCTTTAAGTCTGCTAAATCGTCCTCATGCTTTTTGTTTACCTTTTTCAGATTCTTGTTATCCTCTGTAACCTCATCATAAAGTTTTTTATCTATATATGCAGGTTCTTTCTTATTCTGCACTAATAAGGTATTATTAGTATCCTTATTTATCTTTTCGTATGCCTTTTTGCCATCTTCTTCCCCTAATATAGATATTAGGTACTGTAATAAATCCATATTTTCCTCCTACTTATTTTCATAAAAAATAGACCTTTTAATGACTTGTCTAGGTCAATTATATTAATTTATAGTGCATAGCCCTTTTAAGACCATGCACCCACATATAGGGCCTCTTTTAATTAAAAGTCAGCTATCTATATGCTAAATTTATTATCTATCTATAGGAAACCCTAGCATAAGGATTGCTTTCCACACAATCAATTACCTGTTAAGGTGCTAGGGTATAGAT
>OKSA01000043.1_pt1 | contig 103057 bp, 100 predicted proteins | sample 1601181 | NCBI WGS metagenome assembly OKSA01 (sample SAMEA3541538, study PRJEB24748) | human gut metagenome | biome: human gut; feature: human-associated habitat; material: faeces | place: China | collected 2012
TTGGTAAATATATTTTTCATTATGATTACAAGGCGCAGCAAACGGGGTTTATTCAGCCTTATGCAGACAGTCCTATGGATAATGAACAGGTTGGAGAAGAAGTTTATATCAGTATGATAAATAAAGCTGAAAAATACTGTTGGTTCATGACTCCATATCTGATTATAACAGACGAAATGACACATGCGTTATGTTTGGCTGCTAAGCGAGGAGTGGATGTCAGAATTATTACACCGGGTATTCCAGACAAAAAATTTATTTATAATATCACTCGTTCTTTTTATCATGGATTGGTTAAACATGGTGTGCGTGTTTATGAATGGACTCCTGGTTTCTGCCATGCAAAAATGAGTGTGGTGGATGACTGTATGGCAACTTGTGGAACAATTAATCTGGATTATCGAAGTTTATACCATCATTTTGAAAATGGATGTTTTATGATAGATTGTCAGTCTGTTTTAGATATAAAGAGTGATTTGATAAAAACCATGGGTGAATGTCGTGATGTGACAGAACAATATTGTACCGGACGCAGTGCATATTTACGATTAGGACAATTATTTATGAGATTATTTGCTGGATTGCTATAAGAATCTGATGTAACGATCTCTCAAAAAACAGTTAATTTAAAAGTCGACTGTTTTTGAGAGGTCGTTTTGTTATATCGAATGATTTGTACAGAATTTCCGTTTAGGTGAAAAAAATAAATTTTGTTGAGGTTGAATTGAGATTGATAAAAAACAATGGTGCCTGACACAATAAATCACATTATGGGTTTCTAATAGAGAAAGAAATGCAGGCTTGTCATTATTAAATTTATTTTGGCAATCTTGAAAAATATCTGCCAAAGAAAGCTGTTTATATGGTATCATATGTATCAGAATAACTCCTTTCTTGGGTACATGGTTTGTAGTTTTTAGTCAACTCTATTATACCATATCCGGTGAGGAGTTATTTTAATTTGGTAACAAAAAATGCCGTATTTATGCGGTCTGTGGCGTTTTGCAAACGCCTAACAACACAATCGAATGCGAGGTGTCTTTTTTATGCAAAATCACGAACTTGTTCATTTATAAATTACAGAATAGGCTTGTTATACTAATTCAATTTATATAAGGGTATTTTCCTTTTTTGGCAAAATGGTTTACAGATATTATTTTTGTGACTTATTAAATGTTGTAATTACAAATTATATTAATAATCAAAACCTAGGTTATCTAAATTAAAAAAGGAGTGTATTGAATGAAAATTAGTGCAACAGGTATCAACCTAATCAAAGAGTTTGAAGATATACGTCTTTCTGTATATGCTGATTCCAATGGTTATCCAACGGTAGGATGGGGGCATTTATTAACTGATAAGAGAAAGTATACACCAGACACCCAACTTTCTAATGAAGATTCAAAGTATGAATTGAAAAAAGCAGGTTTATCAAATTCTAGTTCTATTACAAAAGATCAGGCAGATAAGTTATTAAAATCTGATATTTCGACCGTAGAAGTTTTTGTAAATGATAAAAACAAAGAACATTATAACAAAATGAATCAAAATCAGTTTGATGCATTGAGTTCTTTGACTTTTAATATTCCAAAAGCATTAAAATCTGATGATGTGAAAAAGTTGTTAGATTGCTCTATGACTTATAGCGATTATGGCGCTCCTATGTCAAATGCACAGCTTAAAGAGATGGCAGAGAAAGTTACAAAAGCTTTTACATGGACTATAGCAGGTGGAAAGAGATCAAAAGGTCTTGTTAAGCGAAGAAATAAGGAAATGGATTTATTTTGTAAGGGATTAAAGTATTCTTATAATAAAATTTCCTATTAAAATTTCATAATAAAAAGTTATATCTATTTTGGTACACATTATGATATTTCGATTTTGAAATAATATGTAAAAGAACCAGCATTATTTACAAAATAATGCTGGTTCTTTTGAGTTAGAGTAAGACTTTGTCGAACAAAGTTCAATAACTATAAATATTGTTAAAGATATTTTTTGCTTACAATAAAAACTGTTGTAATAAGTTATCAGAACTGTAAGCATCACATTGTATTTGCCTAAAATGTGATGTAAGTAAATTGTCTTATGATTTGGTTATTATCTGTTTGGTCAAATTATTTTTAATACCAGAAACGAGTCTTTAGGGTGTGAGCAAACTATTAACTAGCGGTTTTGATTATGATTAGTTTATTTTTTCTAATAAATAGAATTCACTGCCATCTAAATCAAGAATAACAAGGTGACTTTTGCTGGAAAACATGATGTTCACAGAAGGATAAGTAATGGCGGGATCTTCGGTTGTCCCTTTAATATCTAAATCTAATAGATATTCGTCTTGAATAATGTGATATAAATTACTATTTTCATCAATGGATTCATTTATATAATAAATCAAGTGATTATATTTAAAGTAATCTACTTGATATGTTGGATTTAAAATTTTGCTTTGGTACTGTGGATAGTTTTTAATACCTTCGCTTGAAAAATTATCTTTGTTGATAATAATATGATTTCCTATAATATCATGCCCATCAGGAAAAATAACAGTATCTTTTTCAAATTCTGAAAAACCGAGCAACTTACTGATGGCCCATTCACCAAAAAATATATTTTGTATTTCTTCATCCGTGTATTTTTGGCTATTCGGTATTGTGGTGTCAGGAACTTCATTAATTTTCTCTGAAGAAGATGAAGGTAAGGAAGTGTGCGTTTTACTTAGCTCGGTGTTGGATACTTTTGGCATAGATTGTGAGGTATTGCAACCGTTTAAAAAAAACAAAGAGATTGTAAAGAGTATGAGTAATTTTTTTATTTTCATAATGTCTCCTCCTATAACTAATGGATGTATATGTATAACAATATTAACATAAAACAAAAATTAAATCAAATATACTTCGTTAACAAAATCAATCATTTTTTCAAGGGCTATATTTTGTTTACGCTTGAGAGTTCGATCACTTCTGCGATAGAAATCACCATAAACTTTGGCAATAAATAGATCAGTTTCTTTCCAAGTATGATGTTCTATGAGATGGTACTGAATTAAAAAAAGTTCTTTTTCATTAAGTATGGAAAGGGCATCATTAATTATTTCATAGGTTTGTTGGTTTTGTTTTAATTTATCTGTATGTATAGTGGTGTGCTCATTCAAATAAATATATTGAATTTGTATTTTGTAATATTGTTTAAGAATTTCTTTAAGTTCTGTTTTATTCATATTTTATAATGTTTCCTTTCACAGTTTTAAAATTATATACACTCAATTCGTATGATTTTCTACAAAAAAATAAAAGTGTCACAAAAATGTCACTTATAGAAAAATAAATAATGAATTAAAGTATGATATAAGTTTCTAATTTTATTATTTTTTCCTTTTTAACACAAAAAAGGAGAAAATAATGAAGTATACCGTCATGGAATTAATTTTGAATTATAAGAAAACAAAAGAGGAGTATTGGTTTGAACAATTGTTAAACCGGTTTTTACCACTCGTAAAATCGTATGCTAGAAAAATATATTATTTGGAATATGAAGATAGCTGCCAAGAATTATCAATTGCCTTATATGAAACGATAGTAAATATGAAATGTGTAAAGGAAGAATATGCTTGCATTTCATATATAAAAAAATCGTTATATCATAAATTCACAAAACTTTATAAAGAAAGTCAACAAGAACAACAAATACAATTTAATTCTGTTGAAATTATGGAGAAATGTGACTCTGATAGTCATGTAGAGTTTTCAGATCAAGTTGTTTCAAATATAGATTTGACAGAATATTTAAAGAATAAAAAACCAATAGAATTAAAAATTATAAAAATGATTATGAAGGGGTATAGTGATGAAGAAATTGGAAAAATAATGGGATATAGCAGGCAGTATATCAATCGGTTTAAAAAAAAGATTATGCAGAGAAAAGAGTGAAAATATCTTTTCCCTGCATAATAAAATTAGTTAGATGATGAGTAATAGTGATCTAGTTTTTCGTTAATGGTATTAATGACAGATAGTTTTTCTGTCAATTGTGATACCAGTTTTTGGTATTCTTTTTCTCGTGCATTCTGAAGTTCATCTAAAGAATCATTTTTCTTAATTGTATATAGTAGAAGAAAGACAAAAAGAATTGCCCATATACTTTGAGACTGAATGGCTTGTATTAATAGATCTTCCAAAATAGTATCCTCCTTTCGTTTTTGATTTTATAGTAATAAGATCATTTTTGGAAAATATGAAACTATTTTTATTAAAATATAACTTATAGTATAAATAATAGTACTAATATTTATTGGTACGCTAAAAATCAATTTTGTATAATTACCTATAGTATTAGCAGACAAACAGGATAGAATCATTTCTGTAATTTCAGAAAAAATGTCAATTGGATAGAAAAGAACCCCAAGGTAGGATGAAGTTGTGTCTTGGCAGATGTAAACAAAACAATCAAAACATTGGAGATTCAAAATGAACTTAATATAGAATGACAGATTACTTTAAAAGTTAATGTCTGCCAAGAGTTCAATTGGTGCTGGATTACAGGAGTGTTCTCAAACAATGACAAAATAGAGCGATTCGTTAAGAGGGAATGCCCCTGAATAGAAACAGAGATAGGGTTGGACGAAGGAATTAGGATTCTTGTAAAGAAAAATTATTCGGCTAGATATGAGCGGTTAGTAGCCATAGGGGAAGAATGGGATACAGATTCATCTTTAAAAAAAGATGACGTTTTATTTCATGGACCTTTCTGTTGCTTGAAAAACGAAGTGCATTGAAACAGAAATGACATAGTTTCCGCGCATTATTTTATGCTTATCATTGTTTCTAACTAACCATTGTACAAATGGCCTAAATATAGAATTTTTTGTGTAAAATAAATAAGAAAGTATAGAGAGATTAAAATGGACAAAAAGGCATTTGGAAAACAAATACAAAAGTATAGAAATAGATCTGGATATAGTCAAGAAAAATTAGCAGAACTGATGGGATGCAGTGCAATATTCATTTCTTATATTGAACGCGGAGAAAAAATGCCGGGATTTGATAATTTAATAAAACTTGCAAATATTTTAGGAGTGTCCGTTGATATTTTATTGGGGGGAGAATTAAAAGAATATAGTATTGCTAAATTAAAAGATATTGAAAAAAAATTAAAAGAATTTCCAATTAAAGAGCAGAGGAAAATGTTAGAGGTAATTGATGCTGTGATTACCGTAGAAAAAGAATATTTAGAAAAGAAGATGAAATGATAACATGCTAATAATAATGATTGTAGATACACCAGAGGAAAAAGATAAGTTTCTCAAATTATTTGAAAAATATGAAAACATAATATATTATACAGCAAAAAGATTTGTCAAGGATGAGATGGTAATAGAAGATATCTCTCAGGAAGTTTTTATTCAGATTGCAACGCATTTAGATCGGATAGATGATGATAATGAAAAAAGAACAAGAAATTATATTATTACTATTACGCGAAATTTATGTAAAAATTTTTTAAGAGATCAAAGTAAGAGAGAAGAATTTTTTTATGATACAAGTTTAGAATATTCAGCTTTATATGATGATACTGTAGAAAAGATGTTAGGGAATGCATTTAAAGAAAAGTTAGTGGAAGAAATTAATAAATTGGACGATCGATATCGAATGGTTCTTGAACTAAAATACGTTACACAGTATAGTAATGATGAGATTGCTAATATGCTTGGTTTAAAGAAAAAAACAGTAGAAATGCAAATATACAGGGCAAATAAGATGTTACGTGAAAAAATGAGGGATTGGGTAGATGAATGAGGAGTTGAAAAATGATATATGGGAAGCGGTATTAAAAGATGCTCTTATTTTGTATAGTGAGCAGGAAAATAGAAAGTTTAAAGCTGAAATCTATGATAATGTACCAAATGAATATAAAAAAATATGAAGCATTTTATTATAAGATATAAACAAAAGCAGGACGTAAAAAGAATATTAAAAAATTTGCGTAAGATGGTTGCAGTGTTTTTTGTTATTTTCGGTATGTTATTTACTGTACTGTTAGGAGTCAAAGATATTAGAGCAGTATGTGTTAGGTTGATTCATAAAGCATATGATAGATTTGTAAAATATAATTATTATGGGGAAAATAAAGAAATAATAGGTGAGTTAGAGTTAAAATATTTGCCGGATGGATATGAATTAAGAGATTTTTTGAATGACGATACAATGCAATATATTTCTTATTCTAATAAAACAAAAAATAAAATTGATTTATTACGATATTATGAAAATTGCGAAAGTAGAATTGATAATGATAACCATGATTGCTACATGACAAAAGTAAATGGAAAAATTGCTTATTTTTGGAAGAGTAAGGATGCACAGTTAGATAATATTTTGATATGGGAGAATGAAAGTGGATATTTTGAATTATTGTCTACATTAAAGAAAGATGAAATGATTAAAATTGCAGAAAATGTAAAAATAAAGAAATAAACACTAATTTGTGTAGAAAATCTTGTTGAGGAGGTGTTAATAATTAAGAAAAATAAAGAAAAATAAAGAAAAGAGGATTATTTTATGAAACTTAAAAAAAATATTGTTTTTGGACTTATGGGGTTGGGAATAACTTTGTCGCCAATTTTAGGAACAAATATACAGGCATCAGATTTGCAAGCAAATGAAGAAAATCAAATAATACCGCGTTATCAATATACGGAGCAAGTCAATGCAACTATACGAATTAATGAAACGAAAATTGCCTGGAATGTTTTGGTTGAAGCGGTAGGATTACAAAAGTTGACGGGAACAGCAACTGTTTATAAGGAGGAAAGTGGAAAATATAAAGCAATAAAAACCGAAAAAGTTAGTAAAACAACTAATTCTGATGTAATAATATATTTAAATAATATGCCATCTCAAGGAAAAGGAAAGTATAAAATTGTGTTTTCTGGTACTGTATATACTACAAATGGAAAGGAGAATATAACTGTAAGTCAAAAGAGTACTTTTTAATGTATTGAAAAATATGTAAGAAAGAATATATTCATAATAAAGGAAGATATATGGTATAAAAAACCTTAGAATTGACATTTAGTAAATTTTTGCTATAATAGCAAGCGTCGGACGGCACAGAGGATGTGCCTTGCAAGGTGTCTCAGATGAATTTGAGATTCCCGGATGGACATGAAAATCATGAGCCAGATAAGACAACAGTCTTATCTGGCTTTCTTTTTTTGGGAGGAAACCGATGGATTTATTAAAAGATAATCTGAAAAAACTGTACTTACGTTTTTTGATTCCGTCGCTTGGAAGCGCGATGGTAATGTCAATTTATACACTGACGGATGCAATTGTTATCGGAAAAGGTGTCGGTTCAGACGCACTTGCGGCACTGAGCATCACCACACCGCTTTTGTGTATTTTGATGGCAATGGGGATTCTGTTCGGTGTTGGCGGCTCGGTGCAGATGAGCGTTCACCGCGGAACCGGCGATTTTTGCAAAGCGAACCGGTTTTTTACACTGGCAATTATTGCGGGTATATTGTGGATTGTCTATGGGTTTGGCATTTCCACGCTGCTTCGTCTGATGGGCGCAAATGATACCCTTTATCCATACGCGCTGGCTTATATGCGCTATATCAATATCTTTCTTCCGGTAGCGGTATTTTCCAATTATATTGCGATTTTTGTCCGGGCAGACGAAGATCCGAACCGCGCCATGCTTGGTGTGATGCTCGGCGGTGTGGTAAATATTTTGTTGGATATCGTGTTTGTTTTTCCGGTTCAGATGGGAATCGGCGGGGCTGCGCTTGCGTCCGCAATCGGCATGGTGTGCAAATTCTGCTCGAACGGTACGCTCATTCTGAAATCGGAGAAAACAATGGTGCCTGACACAATAAAAACGCATAGCCCAACTTCGTTCGGTATAACTGTCTGATTGTGTCGAAATTCGTATTTTATCAATTATATCTGATAAAACTGGATTTGCGGTATTGAAAATCAGTTATAGCCGTGGTACCATATAGACAGTTTCAGAAGGGAGGCTGGTCTACATGATTAAACGAGAAATTTATATGAGCCGTATTCGTCCTTTTATCGGAAATGAGCTGATAAAGGTTCTGACAGGGATTCGCCGTAGTGGAAAATCTGTCATGCTGAACCTGATCCAAGAGGAACTTGCCCAAAACGGGGTCCAACCAGAACAGTTTATTTCCCTGAATTTTGAGAACATGAGCAATGCACACCTTTGTACGGCTGTTGCATTGCATGATGAAATCCTTCGCAGAACAAAAGAAATCAGCGGCAAGGTTTATCTGTTCTTCGACGAAATCCAAGAGGTGGCTGATTGGGAAAAATGTATCAACTCTTTCCGGGTGGAGCTGGATTGTGATATATACATTACCGGTTCCAACGCCAAGCTGCTTTCCGGTGAGCTTGCCACTTATCTTGCCGGACGGTATGTGGAGTTCGTGATTTACCCGTTTTCATTCAGAGAGTTTATGGAGCTGTATCACACCGTTTACGAAGGTGCAGACGAAAGACAATGCTTTACAAAATATCTGACGCTGGGAGGAATGCCCTATTTGAGCAACCTTCGCTACGACGATGCCGCCAGTCGTCAGTATTTGCGGGACTTGTTCAACTCCGTAGAGCTGAAAGATATTATCAAGCGAAACAATATCCGTGATGTGGATATGCTGGAGAGAATTATTGCTTATATAACTTCCAACATCGGCACTACCTTTTCTTCCACAGCCATTTCCAAGTATCTGAAAAGTGAAGGGCGCTCCGTTTCACCAGAAACGGTACTGAACTACATCAAAGCCTGCACGGACGCATTCCTGTTTTATCAGGTGAAGCGCCAAGACCTCCAGGGAAAGAAAATCCTGACCGTCAACGAGAAATACTATGTTGCAGATCATGGTGTCCGGGAAGCCGTGTACGGTGGCAACATGAAGGACATTAACCTTGTCCTTGAAAATGTTGTCTACATGGAGCTGCTGCGCCGTGGTTATTCTGTGACTGTTGGGAAAGTCTCTGACAAGGAGATTGACTTCGTATGTGAAGATCATGGGAAAAAGCTGTATGTTCAGGTTTCCTATCTACTTGCCTCGGAGGAAACCATCCAGCGTGAGTTTGGGGCGTTTGCCGGTGTTCGTGACAATTTCCCGAAATACGTTGTAACGATGGACGAACTGGATATGAGCCGAGATGGAATCAAACACCGCAATATTCGTGACTTCCTGCTGGCAGAGGAATGGAACTGAAATGTTCTTCTTTCACCAGAAGATATGCAGAAGTTCTTCCAATGCCGAGAATGAAAAAACAATGGTGCCTGACACAATAAATATTGTATAAATGTCAATGCTGTTGTGGTACATGTTGTATTCTGCGTAAATGGTATTCATGTTGTGTCTCCTTTAAACCAATAAAAATATAGAAGCATTTCAATCAGTTCACCATGTCAGTTTCATTTTGTGTTATACTGGTTTATGGAATTTACCAATCTGCTTCATTATTTTGTATTCTGAAACGTTCGAAGCATGCGAAATACCTGTTCCACCGTATCGGTCATATTCTGTTTTGCATGATCGGTCTGCATGGCTTCTTCAAGCGAAACTGCGCCCCGCACAATCGGGAAAAAGGCATCAATTCCTGCTGCATGACAGGCTTTTGCATCTTCCGTCACGCAGCCGGAAAATGCAAGCACAGGTTTTTGAAATTCTTTGGCAATCTTTGCAACGCCGGCAGGTGCTTTCCCCATGACGGTCTGACCGTCCAGACAGCCTTCTCCGGTGATGACAATATCTGCATTTTTTATATAGTCGGAAAGATGGGTTTCTTCCAGAATGATGTTTACACCGGATTCCAGAGTGGCATGGAAAAAGGTGAGAAAAGCAAACCCAAGGCCACCGGCAGCCCCGGCTCCTGCATGCGCGGGATTCGTTTCCGGAAAGCTTTTTCCGGCGAGTGCGGCATAGGAGGAAAGCCACTGATCCATCTGCTGGATCATGGCAGAATCTGCGCCTTTTTGCGGACCGAAAACGGCACTGCATCCCTGCGGACCGCAGAGCGGATTTGTCACATCGCAGGCAATCCGAAACGTACACTCTTTCAGTTCCGGCAGTACATGGGAGTCTGAAATCACAGCCAGATCCCTTAAGCCCAGAGCACCATGACGTACCGGAACCCCTTCCTGATCCAGCAGGTCAAATCCCAGTGCCTGCAGCATACCGATTCCTCCATCGTTTGTGGCACTTCCGCCGATTCCTATAATAAAATGTCTGCAGCCTCTGGCAATGGCGTCTCTGATGACTTCCCCAACCCCGTAGGTCGTTGTATACAAAGGATTCCGTTCGGTTTCGGAAAGGAGTGTAATTCCGGCAGCCCCGGACATTTCTATGACTGCAGTTTTTCCAGCATCCAGAATGCCGTAACTGCAAAGTACCGGTTTTTCAAGAGGTCCGGTTACGCATACCTGTGTGCATGTGCCGCCACAGCCAAGCGTCAAAGCGTCCACCGTGCCTTCGCCACCGTCTGCAAGTGGGCGGATGGTGATATCTGCATCTGGATATATGCGCCGGATTCCGGTAGAGGCACTTTCCCCGGCTTCGAGGGAAGTCATGCTTCCTTTAAAAGAATCGATGGCAATAACAACGTTCATGTATATTCTCCTCCTGATATCTGATGGTTGTATTACAATGGTGTGCAGCACTGCCAAAGTTATTGCAATGTGTAAGTACGCGTATAATAAATTTTACAGCATTTTCTTACGACACCTGTCAGTATAACGACGCCAAGCATACCAAGAAAGGCTTCCAGGCTAAAATAGCAGACAATAAATCCGGCAGCGACAGCAAGTATAAGTGCAATCTGTACACTTTTCTGACTGGCGAGAGCCTCAATCTGCTGTGCGCGTTCATCATGGCGTTCGTTGTACAGACGTTTTAACAGTGCTTCATCTTTGAGCGCTTTGCTGTTTTTACAAAACTGCAGTATTACAAAAATTTCCACTACAATAACCAGACCAAGTACAAACCCATGCACAAATTCTGCAGAGTGCGGATTTGTGTAGGCAGAGGTCAGTACACCGGAGGTGTTGGTACACTGTGCAATTAGAAAAAGCGCTGCGATAATCAGATAGAAACGGTTCTGTGTTTTGATTTCCTTTTTCATTTTTTCCATTTTCTTTTCCATAGTAAATTACTCCTCATTCTCAATTTCACTGAAGTCAAAAACTTCTTCAATCGTTAAGTTAAAGTGATGTGCGATTTTATAGGCGAGTCCTAAAGAAGCGGTATATTTACCTACTTCAATAGAGGTGATTGTCTGGCGGGTAGTTCCCACGATATCTGCCAGTTCGCTTTGCGATAGTTTATTGGCTTTGCGCAATTCTTTGATACGGTTTTTCATTGGTGATCCCCTTTTGTTGAACATCAGCCCATGCAAAATTTGCTTTCAGCAAATGGGCTGACACTATCGTTTTGCATAGCTTGCTTTGCAAAAATAGAATAGTATACTTTGCATAAAATGTCAAGCAAACTTTGCAAAAAAGTAAAAGGTTGACATGTATTTACCTAAGTGCTACAATGAGGTAAACAAAAGATTACCAAATGGGAAGATGAAAGGAAAAGAGAGACGGTATGGAAGAAAAAACAATGCTTTCGCAGGGAGAATGGAGAATTATGAATCTGCTCTGGGAGAAGAAAAACCGCACGATCATGGAGATGGTCGAGGATTTTGCAGGGGTGACGGACTGGGATAAACATACGCTTATTGTCATGTTAAAACGCATGGAGGCAAAAGGCGTGGTTGCCTACGAAACTGTCGGACGTGCAAAACATTACTATCCGGTCGGAAAACAGGCGGATTTTGTGCAGCAGGAAACAAAGAGTTTTTTGGACAGGGTATATCGGGGAAGTTTTGGAGAGATGCTTACGACAATGGTAAAACAGGAACAGCTCAGCGAGCAGGATCTAAAACAATTGCGGCAGCTTTTGGAAGATACAGAAGAGAAAGGGTAAATATATGGGAAAGTATGTGTTAGCAGCGGTTCTGGTTTCTTCTTTGTTAACCTTGTTTCTTTTACCTGTAAGGAAAGGCCTGCGTAGATTTGTGGGAAGTATCGGAGTTTATGCACTGTGGCTGTTTGTGGCGATTAGCCTGCTTTTGCCATTTCCACAGATGGTTTATAAGGCGGTAGCAGGAAGAGAACTTTTTCAACAGCAAAGCAAATTCAGTGTAATGAATCTTGTGGATCTTGCGCAGAAAAATCAGAAAGCTGTGGATAACAAATCAGAAAATGAATATAACTCAGTAAAAAAGACATCTTTATCCACGGGGGAAACAGCGCAGAATAAACTTTCACAACAAGGGGATATAATTGATGAAAGCAGTCGAACAGATCCTGCACGATTAAAGGAGGAAGAAGTACAGACATGGAAGGATTATGTGAAAACATATGGGTTATATGAAATCTGGCTTTTAGGCTTTTTGCTTCTTGCGGTCAGACAGTTTGTGCAGGAAAGAAAATTCAGAAAATATCTGCTGGAGGAAAGAAGCTGTGTATCTGTACAAAGTACAATTGAAAAAGGCAGCAGACGGACATGTTATGGAATACCGTTGGAAGGAAGCCCGTTTTTGTTTCGTTCGCGTGGAATAAAGCTGGATATTTATCTTCCGGAGCAGATACTTCCAGAAGATGAAGTTGTTGACTATGCTGTTTTGCATGAATCGATGCATCAGAGACATGGGGATATCTGGTGGTCGTATTTGCGAAATTTTCTTGTTGCGCTTTATTGGTTTCATCCACTGGTCTGGCTGGCAGCAAGGTTGTCACGGGAAGATTGTGAACTCGCATGTGATGAGGCTGTGGCGGCACAATTATCGGAGAAGCAGAAAACTGCATATGGAAAAAGTCTGTTGTTTGTCGCGGCTTTGCAGCATAAAACGGGCTTTTTCTCAGTAGCAACAAATATGCAGGGGAGTAAATCACAATTGGAAAAACGAATCCGCTGTATATGCAGTAAACAAAGAAAGAGCAAATGTGTCACTGCACTGGTACTTATTCTTGCAATCGCACTTTGTGGATGCGGCATGACCACTTCGGTAAAAACCAGTCATGCGGACACAGAAACAGTAACAGTAACAGAATCAGGCACAGAAATGGACACAGAAACAGTAACGCAGAGACAGACTGTGATGGATATCACGCTTGAGGTACCAAAAGGTCTGACATTAGAAAGTTATGATGCGGCGCTTGGCGATTATGGCGGATGCCTGTTGAAACCGGATGCGTATGTTGGAGGTTATGCGCCAGATGAATGGAAAGCCGCCGGATATGTCATGCGCTTTTCTACACAAAACAATGAGGGAAGTCTTGGTGTTTTGTGGCAGGGGGATCAGATTTCGGATGTTACCATCCAGTGGAACCACACAGAGATGAAAAGGCTGGGAAATCTGTCTGGATTAGCATCTTCGGCTTATCTGATACAGACGGAACATGATCTGTATACGGCGGCGGAATGGAGTGAATTGGAGAACACAGAAAATGCGGAACCGGTAAGCAACTATTGGTGTATTATGATGGCAAGGAAGGGCGATGCATATGGATATGCAATTGCATTAAATGCAAAAAATTATACGAAGCAGGATACAATTGCTTTTGCGAAAACTGTACAGTACGACAAATAAAATATAAAATGTGGTTGCAACAACATATTCTTTTCCCGTTTTTGTGTATATTGTAACGGAAGAATGAAAAAACTGTTTGTAAGAGAGTCTATATAAATGGGAAAGGATAAAATCATGGAACACAACACACGGGTAGAACAGATCAAAACATATCTCGAGCGGCTGAGCGCCGGGGAAGAATTGGAAAAAGTAAGGGCGGATTTCGCAAAAGAATTTAAAGAGGTTGATCCGGCAGAGATCATGCAGGCGGAGCAGGAACTTCTGCAGGGCGGCACACCACTTGAGACCGTGCAGAAATTGTGTGATGTCCATGCGGCACTGTTCCGCGGTGCAACGAGTGAGGAAAAAGTTGCCAACGCGGAAAAAGCGGTTGCGGCATCGGTAAAAGAGAAAAAGCTGGCGGCTACCGCGGCTTTAACCGGAATCACCGGACATCCGCTGCAGACGTTTACCCGCGAAAATGAAGTGTTGGAAAACGTCATCCGGAAATGCCGGAATGAAATAGAGGAAACCAATACCCTTTCACCGGAGCTGTTTGGAAAGCTGCGGGAAGTTGCGATCCATTATGCAAAGAAAGGGGATCTTCTGTATCCGCATCTGAAAGTAAAATACGGGATCAGCGGCCCGTCGGATGTGATGTGGACAACCGATGATGAGATCAGGGATGAACTGGCGGCACTGGCAAAGCAGCTGCCGGTTCAAAAGACGGAAGATCACTGGCTGGAACGTTTTCGCATTGTGTTGCAGCGCGTGGAGGATATGATCTACAAGGAAGCCAATATTTTCTTCCCGAACTGTGCCCTGAATTTCACGGAGGAAGAGTGGTTTGGAATTTACCGCGATTCGAAAGATTATCCGGTCTGCTTTGGTGTGGAAAATGCGACATGGGAGGCGGCAGAGAAGTATCTGCATACAGAAAATTGCAGTAAAGATGTAAGGAATGGAGAAATCATCATGCCGGGCGGGCACCTGACCGTTGCGCAGCTTACCGCAATGCTCAACACGATTCCGATGGAGATCACATTTGTCGATGAGGACAATATCAACCGCTTTTTCAATGAAGGACCAAAGGATTTCAAGCGTCCGGGCATGGCGATCGACCGTGAGGTATTTTCCTGCCATCCCCCGAAAGTGGAGCAGCAGGTGCGGCACATTATCGGGGAATTCCGGAAAGGGACGCTCGACAAAGTGCCGATCTGGATGGAGAAAAACGGAAAAACCATGCTGGTTACCTATATGGCGGTGCGGGATGCCACAGGCGCATATCTCGGGACCATGGAGCTGGTGCAGGATATGGGCTTTGCCAAAGAGCATTTCCTTTCCAACGTAAAAGCAAAAGAAGCAGCGCTGCGCGCAGGTATGGAAGATTAACTTATTTTTGTTTTTCCATATGATTTAATTCCGGAATCACGGTAGCAAGCATCGTGAGAAAGCACAGGCTTCCACCGATCACATTTGAGACCGGTTCCGCCATAAACACACCTCTTGTTCCCATGCCAAGTGCATATGGGAGCAGGTAGGTCAGCGGCACAACAATAAATACCTTACGAAGCAGGGAGAAAAAAATCGCCTGCTTCTTTTTATTTAATGATTTAAACGTGGTCTGTCCGATGTATTGCAGATCCATGAAAATAAATGCGGCAAAATAAAGTTTTAAGGCAGGAACCGCGTCTTTGATCAGCTCGCTGTCGGAACTGAAAATCCCGATCAGGAAATGCGGTGCAACGATAATGACCGACCACATGGCGGCGGTATACACAAAGATCATAACCGCCATTGTACCAATTGCCTGTTTTACACGCTTCGGGCGGCGGGCACCGTAATTGTAGCTTAAAATCGGTGAACTACCCTCATTCATGGCATAAATCGGCGTCTCGACGAGCTGCCGGACGCTGGAGATGATTGTCATCACGGAGATATAGATATCGCCTCCGGTCACGGAGAGTACGTTGTTGCAGCAGATGCTGACTAAACTGTTGGTAAGCTGCATGATAAATCCTGCGGTTCCGAGGCTTACGATGTTTTTGGCGGTTTCCATGCACCGGGAGAGCTCGCTTCTGGTCAGAAACCGTACGTTAAGCTCCGATCGTTTTTTCAGAAAATAGAGGACAAATGCAGCGGAGAGTGTCTGGGAAATCACGGTTGCAATTGCAGCACCCCGGATTCCAAGCGAAAAGACGAAGATGAAAACCGGATCGAGAATGCAGTTTGCCACCGCGCCGATGGCAACGGATGTCATGCCGGTCATGGCATATCCCTGCGCGTTGATAAACGAATTCATACCGGTGGAGATCATGGACGGAAGTGTGCCGAGCAGATAGATCATCAGGTACGGGTATGCATAAACCAGAGCAGACTCGGAAGCACCGAACAGACGCAGGATTGGGCGCGCAAACAAAAATCCAATGACCATTAAAACAATTGCGCTGCTGCAGACCATCGTATAGGAGGTATTCATAATTTCGGAAGCTTTCCGGGAATTATTTTCCCCCCGCCGGATGGAAAAAAGCGGAGCACCGCCGCTGCCGAACAGGTTGCTGAAAGCCGTGATGATCACAATAATCGGAAAACATAAGCCGACCGCGCCGAGAGCGGTTGTGCCGATATGCGGGATTCTTGCTATATAAATGCGGTCTATGATGTTGTAAAGCAGGCTTAAAAGCTGCGCCACCAGCATGGGAATCGCTGCGTTTAAGATGTTACTTGGGATGGACCCGTGTTCAAAATCAATTCTTTTCACAATCATTTCATTTCTTTCTTTTTCATTTTGACTTTCTGTTGACATTTAGTATACCATAGATTAACATATATGAAAAATATTACTTTTATGAATTAACTAAACAAAAAATGTATGGAGAGAAGCTATGGATGTAAAACAACTGGAATACTTTCGGGCAATCGTGGATGCCGGTACGATCAGCGGTGCGGCGCGTGTTCTTCACATGACACAGCCACCGCTGAGTTATCAGGTAAAGATGCTCGAAGAAGAACTTCAGGTGCAGCTTTTTTTGCGCGGCACCAAAAAGATTACATTAACGGAAGCAGGAAAAACACTGTATGACAGGGCGGGCAGTCTTCTTACCATGGCGGATATTACCAAGCGGGAAGTCATAAAGGCAAGCCAGGCGGCAACAATCCACATCGGATTTACGCCGTCCACGGTTTCTATGATGTCCGATTACCTGATCCGTTTTTCCACGTCGCATCCGGATATTCGCTTTGATATCCACGAGGGATCGACATTTACGCTGCGGGAGCAGTTGGAAAACGGCGTGGTCGATATCACGACACTCCGGACACCGATTGTGCTCAAAGGATGTGAGAGCAGGACTTTGATGCAGGAAAAACTTCTTGCAATGGCGGCTGCAGGGAACCCAGTTTTAGAAAAAAACAAAGATGGGATCACGCTCGAGGAACTGTCAGAGCAGAAACTGATCCTGTCCCACCGCTACCGCAGTTATCTGTTGTCCGCGTTCGAAAAAAAGGGGCTTTTGTGTGACATATACTGTGAGTGTGAAGACGCCAGAACGGCGATGACTTTGGCGGAAAAAGGGCTTGGAATCGCCATTCTTCCGGTTTCTATGCACAAGTTGTCGGATCAGATGCAGTCCTGTGATATTTTGCATGCGGATCTTGCGACGGAGATTCTTCTTGCATGGCGCAAAGGACGCATGCCAGAGGAAGTGAAAGCGTTTCTTGAAATGTGGAATTAAATGAAATATTCAATATCATATATGGAGGTAGAATGATGACAAAGGAAGAAAAAATCAGACGTTTTGAAGAAATGAACAAGGAGGTTGTGCCGGGGCAGATTGTGTGCGCAGGATCTTCCCTCATGGAGATGTTTCCGGTGGAAGAACTGGTCAGGGAAAAGCAGATCCATATGACAATCTATAACCGCGGAGTCGGTGGATTTATCACGGATGAACTGCTTGAAAATATCGACACCTGTATCCTGGATTTAAAACCATCGAAATTATTTATCAATATCGGGACCAACGATCTGAGCAATCCGGATATTCCGATCGCGCAGATGATTGATCACTACGATCAGATCCTGTGTCAGGTGAAAGCTGCTCTGCCGGATGTAAAGCTGTATCTCATGGCATATTATCCAATCAATTACGATGCCGCAACCGAGGAGATGAAGCCCTGCCTTCTTGTGCGCACCAACCAAAAGATCGCTGAAGCAAACGCGGCTGTCAAAAAACTGGCCGAAAAACATCATGCAAAATACATCGATATCAACGATCCTCTGAAGGATGAAAACGGAAATCTCAAAGCTGAATATACAATTGAGGGCATGCATATAAAGGAAGAAGGGTATCGGGCAATTCTCCCGGAATTTATCCAGTATGCCATGGAATAATATAAAACTCTGGGCGCAAATGTATATGTGCCCGGAGTTTTTAAATTGTAAATTTAAATTTATCGCCGATACATAACTGCTTACATCTTTGAACAAGTGAGCAATCAGTATTATAGATTGTACTCTCGATTCGAAGAAGTGGATAACCTTTTGAAATCCCCAAAATTTTTGCTTCCTGTGCGGAGGCAAACACAATATCTAAAGTTTTGTCGGAATGATCAAAAATAATATTGTGGTTTTGCAGCACATCATAAAGGGAAGTGTCATTTAAATTTTCTCCAAATAAAAAAGAAAAGGATTCAGGAAACCGGTTGATTTCTAACAATACCGGTTTTTCATCGGCATAACGAATACGTTCCAATACGAGAATCTTTTTATCGGGTGTAATATGCATGAGTTCCATGTCTTTTTCGGTAGGATCTTCTATTGCAATTTTAATGGTTTTCGCACCTGGAACTGCTCCCATTGTACGGCACATTTCAGAAAATCCGGTAACACCTTTTGAGATATTTCGCTGGATTCTTTTTTCGGCAACAAAAGTTCCTTTTCCGGATTTGCGGTCCAAATATCCTAATTCTGATAAACCTGCAAGAGCTTTTCGGACAGTGACCCGGCTGACATTGTAGGTTGTACTTAACTCATTTTCTGTTGGAAGACGGCTGCCTGCTTTACGTTTTCCGGTGTCAATCTCTTCTTTTAACTGATCCTCAAGTTGTTTGTATAGTGGTTTGGCAATTGTATTGTTTAATTCCATGAAAAACCTCGTAATGTGTTTTGATTTGTATTATACAATATATTATAATACAAAGTTTCAGAATTGTATATATTTATTTTAAAAGCTGTTTTATATTGACAAATGTATTATATTGTATTATATTTTGGATAGAAACAAACGAGACAAATAAAAAAAGGAGAAATGAATATGAGTTATACAAGCAAAGACATTAAAAACATTGTAGCAGAGATTTTGGAGAACAAAAAAGACAAAGGAGGTGTTAAGAGCCTGTATTTTGTTGGTTGTGGAGGGTCTCTTGGAGCTTTGTATCCTGCAAAAACATTTATGGAGAAAGAGTGTTCAAATATTAAATCCGCGCTGATCAACAGCAACGAATTTGTTCACAGTACACCAAAAGATTTTGGAGAGAATTCGATCATCTGTCTGTCCTGCCATAAGGGAAATACACCGGAAACGATTGCAGCAGCAAAGCTTGGTAAGGAAAAAGGGGCAGCAGTAATTATTCTTACATGGCTGGAAGAATCTGAAATTGTGGAGTTTGGTGACTATATTATCCAGTATTCATTTGATGCAAGTCCGGATCATCTCAAAGGTGATATTGATTATGCTGGAGAAAAAACAATGTGTGCGCTGCTCGTAGCAGTGGAAACACTTCAACAGACCGCAGGATATGAAAATTATGATAAATTCTACGAAGGACTTGGTATGATTACCGGAATTATCCGGAATGCAAGAAAACATGTACAGGTAAGAGCTGAACAGTTTGCTGAAACATACAAGGACGATACCGTTATTTATACGATGGGAAGCGGAGCCGGCTATGGGGCTGCATATATGGAAAGTATTTGCATTTTCATGGAAATGCAGTGGCTTGATTCCAGCAGTATTCATACAGGAGAATATTTCCATGGACCGTTTGAAATCACAGATGCAAACCGTCCGTTTATGATTCAGATATCAGAAGGATCTACCCGTGAACTGGATGAAAGGGCTTTAAAATTCCTTCATACATATGCAAAGAGGATTGAGGTTCTGGACGCAAAAGAACTTGGATTATCTACAATTGATGCTTCTGTTGTGGATTACTTTAACCATTCACTGTTTAATAATGTATATCCTATTTATAACCATGAACTGGCTGAAAAGAAAGAACATCCGCTTTCAACACGTAGATATATGTGGAAAGTAGAGTATTAATTCAGAACATATTTAATTCGGGCAAAAGAATTTATAAGCAGACAAAGACATTGTATCCTATGTTTTTGTCTGCTTATTGTATTATAGATACAAAACAATACATATATAATACGGAAATAGCCTGGAGACGAAAATGTGCACAAAAACCGGAACTAAAATATAGGATAATTGACGAAAAACACACAGGTTCTTGACAAAGGTATGATACAAATATAATATTAAGACAGATACAAAACAATACAAACAAGAGTGATGTACGAGAATTGTATTAAAGTTTGTATTGTACGGATATGCGCACATCCAAAATGTAACTGAAAAAGACATAAAAGAGAGGGAGGACATGAATATGTTCTGGGTAGAATTAATACTTGTACTTGCCATTATATTTTTGGGGGTACGTAAGGGTGGTACATTTTTAGCAATGGCTGGTGGTGTTGGAATGTTAATTATGACATTTTTCTTTCATGTTACACCGGCAGATCCGCCAGTTACCGTTATTTTAATTATGATTGCGGTAATTGTAGCAGCTGCAACAATGCAGGCATGTGGGGGATTGGATTTCCTGGTTCGCATAGCAGAAAAGATTCTTCGCAGGAATCCTAGGATGATTACGGTACTTGCACCGGTTGTAGCATATATTTTTACATTTATGTGTGGTACAGGTCACATTATTTACAGTTTGCTTCCGGTAATTAATGAAATTTCTATTGAGACAGGAGTTCGACCGGAACGCCCGATTTCAGCATCCATTATAGCTTCCCAGCAGGCAATCACGGCATGTCCGATTTCAGCAGCAACGGTAGGTATTCTGGCTTTTATGGCTGAAGCAACGAACTATAAAACGGTTAATATTTTTACACTGCTTGTAGTCTGTATCCCGGCAACACTGATTGGTACAGTCGCATGTGCTCTTGCTGTAATGAAGAAAGGAAAAGAACTGGCAGAGGATCCGGAATTTCAGGCTCGTGTAGCATCCGGACAGGTTCAGACTCTTGTGAAAAATGAGAATGCTGCAGAAGTTAAAACAACAAAAGAGGCAAAAATCTCTGTTGCAGTATTTTTGGTTGCCATGGTAGGTATTGTATTGCTTGGCGCAGTGAGTGCATTAGTTCCAACACTTTCAGATGGAAGCAAATTACCGCTTACCACAGTAATTGAGATTTTTATGCTGGTTGCAGCAGCCGTAACGGTATTAATTACAAAACTTGACAGCAATAAGGTACTGGATCAGCCAGTATTTAAAACAGGAATGTTTGCTGTTGTTCTGGCATTTGGTCTTTGCTGGCTGGTGAATACATTTATTGCAGATCAGTCATCGTTTATTACAGATAATATGTCAGTTCTCACGAATGAACATCCATGGATTTATATCATAGCAGTGTTTATTGTTGGGGCAATAACAACAAGTCAGTCATCCTCTACAATGATTATGGTTCCGATTGGTATTGCATTAGGGCTTCCGGCAAATATTATTGTTGCTGGCTGGATTGCATGTTCATCAAATTATTTTATTCCTGCTTCCGGTCAGTGCGTTGCAGCAATTGCGTTTGATACCGCGGGAACAACAAAAATTGGAAAATATGTGTTAAATCACAGCTATATGCTTCCTGGCCTTGTATGTACTGTAGTTTCAGTAGTGTCAGCAATTTTGATAGGAGCAGTAGTATTTTAAAACATAAGGAGAAAATCTATGAAAGAACCAAAAATTATAGCGATTGGAGATAATGTATGTGATAAATATTTATCTCGTGGGAAAATGTATCCGGGAGGACAATGTGTCAATACATGCGTATATGCAAAATGGAATGGTGTCAATTCGGCATATCTTGGAAAATACGGTAATGATGAAGTAGCTGAATGTGTGCAGGAGACATTAAAAAAATTAGAGATTGATGATACGCATTGCCGGCATTTTCAGGGAGAAAACGGTTTCGCTTTGGTAACACTGAAAGAAACAGACCGTGTTTTTCTTGGCTCAAATAAAGGTGGAATTGCAAAAGATCATGCATTTGATTTCAACGAAGAAGATATGGATTATATTCAGCAATATGATTTGATTTACACAAATCTTAACAGCTATATTGAACAGGATCTTTCAAAATTGTATCAGACAAAGGTTCCGATTGCCTATGATTTTTCAATGCGCTGGACAGATGAGTATTTGAGGGATGTATGTCCGTATGTAACTGTTGCAATTATGTCATGTGCACATTTGTCAGAAGATGAACGGGAGAGAGAAATGAAAAAGGCACAGAAATATGGTGTTTCTGTTGTTCTTGGAACTGTCGGAGAAGAAGGCTCTTATGTATTATATAAAGATAAATTTTTATATACAAAAGCAGTATTGGCAGAGGATGTTATAGATACTATGGGAGCGGGAGATTCTTATTTTGCGGCATTCCTAAGTGATATGTTAAAAAATTCCCCACAACATAAGATTTTAGATGGTTCAGATGAACAGATGTATGTAAAAATTCAAAATGCAATGAAAAAGGCATCGGAGTTTGCCGCAAAGATGTGCGCAAAAGAAGGTGCATTTGGATATGGAGTACCAATTACAGGAAGAACAGAAATTTAGGGAGGTATAAGTATGAAACCAGATATGTATGAAAATAACGAAGAGGGAATTTTATGTGTCTATAAAAATCCAAAGTGGCTTGTATGTATTAAAAACTGGAAACCGGACAATGATATTAATGGGATTAAACACTTGGAGATCCATCATTCGACCGATGAGCAGTTTATTCTTGTACATGGTAAAGCGATTCTGATTACCGCAGAAAAAAAGGAAAATGGTTTTTCTATTGATCTGACATTGATGGAGCAGGGAAAAGTATATAATGTTCCGGCAGAATGCTGGTTTTATTCAATCACCCAGAAAGATACAAAAATAGTATATGTACAAGATTCCAATTGCTCTATGGAAAACAGTGATTTTTGTGATCTTTCGGAAGAAGAAATAGCATGGATTCAGGAAAAAGCATCACGGCTGCTGGCATAACTAAAGGATAGATTTATATGAAGAAACAATATATTCTTTTTGATTTTGATGGTGTTATTGTAAACACGGAACCTCAAAATGCACATTATCTGCAGGAAACTCTCAAATCGTTTGGTGTATATATGGATCACGAAGAGTTAAAAGGATTTATTGGAGTTAACAGCCGTGAAAAAATATTGCATTATTTGAGCCGGTCGAAAGAAAATGTTTCATGGGAAATGTACCAGAAAAGAAGAAAAGAGATGGGAAATACCTATGAAAATGATGCCATCTGTCCCATGCCGGGATTACAGGAATTATTTCAATGGATGAAGGGACGGAATCTGAAAGCCGGATTGGTAACATCAACGAGCGCGAAATATATTATTACGGCTTTAAACCGGATCAAAATGACAGATTATTTTTCAGTTATTGTATGTGGGGATATGTGTGAAAAAAGAAAGCCCTATCCGGATGGGTACTTAAAGGCGATACAGTTATTGCAGGCTGAAAAAGATGAGGTTGTTGCAATTGAGGATTCCTCAACCGGTATTCATGCGGCAATACAGGCAGGAATTGATGTGATTGGTTATACTGGCTCAGGAATAAAACAGGATACTGGAGAGGCGACTGCTGTTTTTTCTTCATTTCAGGACATTCAGCATTTTTTGGAAACAGCAATTTTATAAGTGTAACAGCATACGTTATATAGCAGGCGGCAGATGATTTCTGCCGCCTGTTAAGTTTATCAATATTTGTAGTTATAGCTCCTCTATGCAAAAAGTCTGCCAGAAGAACAAAATAGGACATATAAAGAAAAAAGGGCAAAAATATCCCTTTGTGTAAGACAAATGGGATATATGGATGAAAAGGTGCCTGAAATGTCCTGCTGTGATATCTGTATGGGACATATAGACAAAAAGATAATAAAAAAGTCCTTCTGTAAAAGTCTAACGGGACATATGGACGAGAAGATGCTACAAATGTCCTGTTATGACATTTGTATGGGACATAATAAGAGCTTTTTTTCGCATATGTCCCAGCTGACAAGAAAAGCAGGACATAATAAGAACTTTTTCCGCATATGTCCCAGCTGACAGGAAAAGCAGGACATAATATACAAATTTTTTCCATATGTCCCGGTTTTTCATAGAATCCATATTCATAAAATATGAAAAAGTATTATGGACAGAAAACATCAATGAACAGTAAGTATTTGTAAAATTATGAATAGAATATCAGAAGGAATATAAGTGCAAAGACAGAATGTTTGTGGTATGCTAGAGATAGGAATCTGGTCGTAACGGTTTGTTGGTAAAATGGTGGATGGTTACGAATGACATTACGGAGGTGTCAGGCATGGGAAGTTATCTGAATCCGGGCTGCAAAGGCTTTGAGGAGAGCTTAAATTCCGCAATTTATGTAGATAAAACTGGGTTAATCGAAAAAGTTAATGCGGTTGTTGACACACGGCAGAAATATATTTGTGTCAGCCGTCCGCGGCGATTTGGAAAATCTATGGCGACGGATATGCTGGCAGCATATTACGATCAGAGCGTCGATACGGCGCGGTTGTTTGATACTCTGCAGATTGCAAAGGCAGAGACTTATCAGAAATACCGGAATCAATATGATGTGCTGAAAGTGAATATGCAGGAATTTTTAAGCATGACGCACAGTATGGATGAAATGCTTGCGGTTTTTCAAAAACGCATGATTGCAGATCTGAAAAGAGGATATCCTGATTATGTCATGGATGGAGAAGACAGTCTGGTGTTTGCGATGAAAGACGTATATGCACATACGAAGTGCCCGTTTATCATACTGATCGACGAATGGGACTGTCTGTTCCGCGAGTACAAGCAGGATAAAGAGGCGCAAAAAAAATATCTGGATTTTCTGCGGGTATGGATGAAAGATCAGGAATATGTGGCACTTGCCTACATGACCGGAATTTTACCGATAAAAAAATACGGTTCGCATTCGGCACTCAACATGTTTACGGAATATTCCATGACCAATCCACGCGAGATGGCGGAGTTTTTCGGTTTTACCGAAGAGGAAGTGCGCGCATTATGCGCAACATACAAGCGCAATTTTGAAGAAGCGCAGGCGTGGTATGATGGCTATGAACTTGTCGCAATGGACGGAGAAAACCCCAAAATCTATTCTATGTACAGCCCGAAATCAGTGGTCGATGCAATGTTAAGCGGTCTGTATGATAATTACTGGAATCAGACCGAAACATATGAGGCATTAAAAATTTATATCCAGATGAATTTTGACGGGTTAAAAGATGCCATTGTGAGGATGCTTGCCGGGGATCGTGTGGAAATCAATACAGGGACATTTTCCAACGATATGACAACGTTCCAGAACCGGGATGATGTTCTGACACTCCTGGTTCATCTGGGTTATCTGAGTTATCACTGGATGGACAAAACGGTGTCGATTCCAAACAAAGAAGTGTCACAGGAATATGTAAATGCAATCAGCACCATGGACTGGCATGAGGTCATTGATTCTGTCGAAGCGTCGAAAAAGCTGCTGGAAGCGTTATGGATGCAGGACGAAGAGACAGTGGCAGCAGGCATTGATAAAGCGCATCGTGAGATTTCCATTTTGCAGTACAACAATGAAAATTCGCTGGCATGTACGATCAATCTGGCGTTTTATTTTGCACGGGAATACTACACGATCATAAGGGAATTTCCGACAGGAAAAGGGTTCGCGGATCTGTGTTTTATTCCAAGAAAAATGCATGCAGACAAACCGGCGGTTGTGATTGAACTGAAATGGGAAAAATCCGCACAGGGAGCCATTGCGCAGATCAAAGACCGGCACTATACAGATGCCTTAAAGGAGTATCGGGGAAATCTGCTCCTTGCCGGAATCAACTACAACAGAGAGACAAAAACACATACGTGTGTGATTGAGCAATTAACAAAAGAAGACTGACAGGAGGAAACCAAAATGAGCAACGTATTAGAAGAAATGAAAACCAGGAGAAGCATCCGAAAATTCAAACCGGATGCCATCCCGCAGGAAATTTTAGACCAGATCATTGAAGCGGGAACCTATGCGGCAAACGGCAGAGGCGCACAGAATGTCATCATCATTCAGGTGACAAACAAAGAGAAGCGCGATGAAATTGCAAAGAAAAATGCAGAAATCATGGGAAGTGAGGGTGATCCGTTTTACGGCGCACCGGCAATGCTCATCGTTTTAGGAAAAAAAGACTGGCCGACACATGTCTATGACGGCAGTCTTGTGATGGGAAACCTGATGCTTGCAGCCCATGATCTGGGAATCGGCAGCTGCTGGATTCACCGCGCGAAAGAGGAATTTGAAAGCAGCTGGGGCAGGGAACTGCTTGCATCCCTTGGGATTGAGGATGAATATGAGGGAATCGGACACTGTGCGCTCGGCTATGTGGACGGGGATTATCCGGATGTTATTCCAAGAAAAGAAAACCGCGTATTCTATATCAGATAGGGCGGAACTGCCATGAGAGAAGAGTATTGCGTTTATTATGAAAATTATGAAGAACTGGCCCAAGAAGAACCTGGTGCAGAGATCCCTTTGCAAAAGGATATTGTGTGGGAAAATAAAAATTCCCAGAGTGAACGATGGAAAGCATTGTCGGTTTTTGCCTGTTCACAGGGGCTGGTACTGGAACTGGCAAAGCAGGTGGCATCAAAACAGTACCTTGCGTTTTATGAGAAATGGAAAGAGGCGGACGAAGACCGGCTTACGGATCGGCAGCTGTCGCAGATTGAGGAAGAATCCCCACTTGGTGAATGCCCGGCAGTGCTGCTTACCTGTAATGGGGAGGAACTGCAAAGCGACGGAACCATGGGGATGGCCTGGTATCCGTCAGACATTCTGGAAAAGCTGGAATGGGAACAGGATCCGGAGGCAGAAGCCTGCAGGCAGCATTATGGTTTAGATCCTGCATACCTCTGGTGGATCGGGCGTTTTCATTTTATGTGGAAGCAGCCGGTAGCTGCCAGTAAGATACAAAACCTTGTGCTGACATTGCAGGCAGAAGAAAAAAGAATCTATGGAGAAGAAAGTTTTATTCTTCGCACAGGCGATCAGATCCGTTTTTCACATCCGGTCACAGGGCAGACCTACCGGCTGGATGTGCTGGAAATAGCAGAGGAAGAAATACCGGCAGAACGGATGCCGGACAATGATATCTGTTACCCACGTTTTGCGCAGAGCATGCGCTACAAACTGACACCCGATGATCCGGCCGTTTCTCTCGAGGACGATTCCCCGGCAGAAAGAATTTATAAAAAGAATCCGGACGGTTCCCAAAGCGAAGTGAGTGGGGCGATTTCATTTTTTCTTATGGGAAAATTGAAACCAGAGAAGCAGAACCGTCTGACAACCGGAAATCTGCATTATGCCCCGGTTACGGAGACTGCGTGGATTCCGGTATTTGAGGTGAAACGAAAGGAAGACATTACGGTCGAAGCGATGCCCGGACACAAAAATTAAGGTAGAAGGACAAACACCGGATTGCGATAACGAAAAAAGGAGACAAAAAATATGCCTTGTACAACGATATTAGTAGGAAAAAATGCAACTTATGATGGTTCAACCATGATTGCGAGAAATGATGATGCGGGTGGAAATGATCACTTTACGCCAAAGAAAATGATTGTGGTGCAGCCAAAGGAGCAGCCACGTGTATACAAAGCGGTACTTTCTTCTGTAGAAATTCCGCTTCCAGAAAATCCGCTTCGCTATACGGCTATGCCAAATGCAGTGGAAGGGAAAGGAATCTGGGGTGCATGCGGAGTCAATGAAGCACGGACCGGAATGACGGCAACCGAGACGATCACATCCAATCCACGTGTACTCGGTGCAGATCCGCTGGTGGAAAACGGGATTGGAGAGGAAGATATTGTATCGTTAGTACTTCCTTATATCCACAATGCAAGAGAGGGTGTCCAGCGATTGGGAGAACTTCTGGAAATCTATGGCACTTATGAAATGAATGGAATTGCCTTTTCCGATCAGAATGAAATCTGGTGGATGGAGACCATTGGTGGACATCACTGGATTGCACGCCGTGTGCCGGATGATGCGTATGTGGTTATGCCAAATCAGCTTGGAATTGATGCATTTGATTTGGATGATGCATTTACCATGCAGGAAAATCATATGTGTTCTTCAGATATGCGTGAGTTTATTGCGAATAATCACCTGAATCTTTCCATGGATGGCAGTCTGAATCCGCGGGAAGCTTTTGGCAGCCATGACGATGCAGATCATGTGTACAATACACCGCGTGCGTGGTATATGCTGCGCTGCCTGAATCCAAACACGTACAACTGGGATGGACCGGATGCGGATTTTACACCGGAGTCCGATGATCTGCCATGGACGCTGGTACCGGAGCGCAAGATTACGGTGGAAGATGTGAAATATGTGCTTTCCTCGCATTATCAGGGAACACCTTACGATCCATATGGAGCGTATGGAGATCCGGGGCAGCGCGGCATGTATCGTTCCATCGGTATCAACCGCAATGATTTTGTTGGTCTGGTACATATCCGCCCGGAGCATGGAGAGGATGCCAATGTACTGGAATGGGTTGCGTATGGTTCCAATGCCTTTAATGCCATGGTGCCGTTTTATGCACAGGTGGAGAAAACTCCGGAATATGTGGCAAATACGACAGCAGAAGTTTCTACGGATAATTTTTACTGGGTAAGCCGGATGATTGGTGCGATGGCAGATGCCTCTTATAAGAAATCGGTGTTTCATGTCGAGCGGTATCAGGAGAAAGTGCTGTCTAAAGGACATGAGATTATCAATCATTATGATAAGCTGCTGGAAAAAGAAACCGACGCAGGAAAGCGCATGGCACTTAAGACAGAAGCAAACAATGCGGTGGCAGATATGGTAAAAAAAGAAGCCGCCGATACACTCGATAAAGTTCTGTTTGAACTGTGCGGACAGATGAAGAATGCATTTGCCCGTTCCGATGCTTAACGCATCAGTTTCCGCCGCAGAAGCAGATATGCCGTGATCATAGCCGTACCGGTCAGTACCCAGGAGATCGGATAGATAATCATAACAACCCAGAATTCATGTACGGCACGGCAGACGGTGTTGATCCAGATGAGGCGCAGCACGCAGGAGCCGACCACGGTGATCAGAGCCGGTGTCAGGGAATGGCCAAAGCCACGCATGGCACCGCCGCTGATCTCGTAAGTGGAGGTCAGAAGTTCCAGTGTGGTGACGATCAGAAGGCGTTGTACGGCAAAAGTCAGGACATTCGGATCGGTTGTGTACAGGCGAACGAAAAAGTCCCGGCCGAGTACAAAAACACCGGATAACAGGCCGCAGAATATCACGGAAAAAATCATGCAGAGACGGTATACTTTTTTGCACCGCTGAAAATCTCCGGCACCGTAATTCTGGCTCGTAAAAGTAACGGTAGTCTGGGCAAATGCGTTTACCATAAAATACGCAAAAAATTCAAAGTTCAGTGCAGCTGCAGATCCTGCGATAGCGTTTGATCCAAAACTGTTAATCATGCTCTGGATGCAGACGTTGGCAAGGGAAAAGACCATGCCCTGCAGGCCGGCAGGAACACCAATGATCAGAATTTTTTTCAGTTCGCCCCAGTCAATGGACAAGCCACAGAGGCTGACACGGATTGGTTCCTGTTCATGCAGTAAAATATAAAACAGAATACCGGAACTTACAATATTAGAAACAACGGTGGCAATTGCGACACCGGATACTCCCAGATGAAATACAATGACAAGAATCAGGTTCAGTCCGGTATTGATGATTCCGGCGGCAATCAGGGCATACAGTGGGCGGCGGCTGTCACCGATGCTGCGCAGGATTGAGGAACTAAAATCATAAAGCATGATAAATGGCATGCCGAGAAAATAGATCCGCAGATATAAAACTGCCAGATCGATAACATCTTTTGGAGTTCCCATCAGTGTCAGTACCGGTCTGGCAATGAACTGCCCCAGTACAAGCACGAAAATGCCGCTGCATAAAGCGACAACGATGGCGGTGTGAATTGCCCCTTTTACATGTTCTTCGGCTTTCTGTCCGATGTAGCGGGAAATAATTACGTTGGAACCGAGCGAAATTCCGATGAACAGATTAATCATCAGTGCGATGAGCGAACTGTTGCTTCCCACGGCCGCCAATGCACGGCTGCTTGCAAAACGGCCGACTACTGCGGTATCCACAGAATTAAATAATTGCTGTAAGATGCTGCTGGCAGCCAGAGGCAGAGCAAAAATCAGTAATTTATTCCACAGTGTTCCGTGGGTCATATCAATTGTATTTTTCTGCTTTATTTTCATAGTTATAAAACCTTCTTTTTATCCTGTTTACTGGCAAACACGATTATAATCCCGGGCAAAAACAAAAGTCAATAGCCAGGCAGACGGGTTTTGACCTTTTGCATAATTGGGTATATAATCAACAAGGAGACAGGGAGAGGTATATCAAAATAAAGGTGGGGTATGAAAAAGAAAAGAAGAACGAAGAAGGTAGCGTTTTCCATTCGGAGCAAGCTGCTGTTATTGCTGTCTGTATCAATGTTGCCATTTCTGCTGATTGCAGTATATCTGTTAATTTCCATAGCTAATTACAACCAGACATATCATGAGATTGTGGATCGTCTTACCATTGCAAACACCTACAATATTCAATTCAAAGAACAGATGGATGAAAGTCTTTACAAAGTCGTTGTGGGATATGTTTCGATGGACAATATTGCAAATGATGAGACGCTTAAAGACCCGTATGTGCTTATCCGGAACCTGAAGAAGAGCTGTACCGGTTTGCGGGATGTGACGAGTGATTATGAAAGCCGTATGTGGCTGGATAGTCTGCTGCGCAATGTAGATACACTCAAAAACCGTGTGGATGATATTGCAGAAAATGTCAAAAAGGGTGATCGCTACGATGAGAACATCCGGCAGCTGGATGACAATATCTATATCCTGACAGAACTGATTCAGGAGGACATTCAGTACTATATTTATTATCAGACAAATTACATGGAGGCTGTGACAAACACCTTAAACCAGCAGATCCACACATTTGTTATTGTGTTTGCTGTAGTTCTTGCGGCACTGGGGATTGTTGTCGGGGGCGCAGGTTTTTTTGTTACGTCCGGAATATTACGCCCGCTGAGACAGCTTTACAATGCGACCGGAGAGATTTCGGAGGGAAATTTTGCTGTGCGGACACACGTAAAATCGCACGATGAAGTGGCGGTGCTTGCACACGGATTTAACGATATGGCGGAAAATATACAGATTCTGGTGAATAAGGTGCGTGAGGATGAACAGAAAATGCGGAAGGCAGATTTACGTCTGCTGCAGGAGCAGATTAATCCCCATTTTTTATACAACACACTGGATACGATTGTGTGGCTGATTGAGTGTAACGAGACAGAACAGGCAACGGAAATGGTTGTTACCCTGTCTGATTTTTTCAGACTTGTACTCAGTCATGGTCAGGAATTTATCAGTATCCGCATGGAGGAACAGCATGTCAGGAGTTATTTGCAGATTCAGGAGACCCGTTATCATGATATTATGGAATATCATATTTTAATAGATCCGGAGCTCTATGGCTATCAGATTCCTAAAATGACATTGCAGCCAATCGTAGAAAATGCACTGTATCATGGGATCAAATGCAAGCGCTCCAAAGGACAGATCTGTATCCGTGGAGAAAAGAAACAGGATCTGCTGATATTGACGGTGACAGATGACGGCGTGGGGATGGAGGAAGCCGATCTGCAGGATTTGCAAAAAGAGATTGAAAAGCCATGCAAACAGACGGATCGTGGCTTTGGACTCGCAAACGTCAATGAACGCCTGCACATGTATTTTGGCGCGGAATATGGGGTAAAGATTGCATCCAGACCGGGGGAAGGGACGCAGGTGACGATCGTGATTCCGGCGGTGCACAACGTAACAGGGGAGGCGATAACATGAAAAAGAAAGGCAGATGGATACCGGTCATCGGGTGTTTGATGCTGGTGCTTTTTCTGGCAGGTTGTGGAAAAATGATAGATATTCAAAGTACGGCAGAGCAGGAGATTCCCAGTCAGAATCAAATTGTGGTAGGGGTGTCACAGCTTGGCAGCGAGTCCATGTGGCGTACCGCAAATTCGGCATCCATCCAACAGGCACTGTGCAAAGAAAACGGTTATTTTTTACTGTTTAACAATGCCAGGCAAAAACAGGAAAACCAGATTAAAGCAATTCGCAGTTATATTTCGCAGCGTGTGGATTATATTGTCTTTTCACCCATTGTGGAGGATGGCTGGGAAACCGTGCTGCAGGAAGCAAAAGAGGCTGATATTCCGGTGATTGTCATGGATCGGAATGTCAGCTGTGATCCATCGCTGTATACGGCGTGGGTCGGTTCCGATTTTACGGAAGAAGGAAGAAATGCCGCGCGCTGGCTGGAGGAAGACCTGAAGGGGAAGAAATTTGATCAAAAGGAAACGGTACATATCGTGGTACTGCGGGGGACTTCTAATGCATCTGCAACGTTAGGGCGCACAAAAGGGTTTGCAGAGATTGCAAAGACGCATCCGAACTGGGAAATTCTGGATTCCGACGATGCTGATTTTACCACGGCAAAAGGCAGAGAAGTGATGGAAAAATATCTGCAGAAATATAAAGATATTGATGTGGTTGTATCGCAGAATGATGATATGACGTTTGGTGCAATCGAGGCAATTCGTGCGGCCGGAAAGACGACCGGGACGGGAGGCGATATTACGCTGATTTCTTTTGACGGAACGAGGAGTGCACTTGAAAAAGTAAAGTCCGGCGTGATCAATGTGGATATTGAATGTAATCCGTTGCAGGGAACATACATACAGGAAATTATCAACCGGCTGGGAGACGGTGAGCCGGTAGACAAAATTAATTATGTAGAAGAAAAAGTGTATACACAAAAAAATGTGCTTTCTGTTTTGGGAGACAGAGTGTATTAAAGGGGATAAAACAAATGTTAAAAGTATTTTTGGTGGAAGATGAGACCGTTATCCGTGAGGGGCTGCGGGACCGGATTCCCTGGGAACAGTATGGGTATCGGTTTGTCGGGGAGGCAGCAGACGGTGAAGTTGCACTGCCGCTGATTCGAAAGACACGTCCGGATGTACTGATTACCGATATTAAGATGCCGTTTATGGACGGGCTGTCACTCAGCCGGATTGTGCGGGAGGAATTCCCGAAGACAAAGATACTCATTATCAGCGGTTATGATGATTTTGAATATGCGAGAGAAGCAATTTCCATTGGCGTGGATCAGTATATTCTGAAACCGGTTACGAGAATGAGTCTGCGCAAGGTGCTGCAGGAATTAAAAGAAAAAATCGAGGCAGAGCAGGAGCAGGAAGATTTTCAGAGCAAACTGGCAAACGAAATGCACGAATATGAGCAGTTTTCCATAAGGCATTTCTTTGAGCAGGTGTTAGAAGGCGAGCTTTGTGTAACAGAAATTTATGATGAAGCTGCCAAATGGTCGCTGGATCTGTCAGCATCGTGTTACAATCTGCTGTTTTTGTACGTGCAGCAGGAAAAAGAGAATGGTTCCGAGCGGGAGATGAATACTTTTGTGCACCTGCAGGAAGAAATTCTGCAGTATTTTCTGCGTTTTCCGCAATATATCCTGTTTCGCTGGAACGTCAACTGTTATGGGGTTTTAGTCAAATGCGATGCGGAGGAAATGGAAGATTATACACAGCGGGCGATTGCACAGATCCAGATGAACTGCGAGTCACAAAACGCCAATGCAGACTGGTATGTTGTTGTGGGAACACCTGTGGAACGGCTGTCGATGCTGAAAGAGTGTTATGATCGTGTAAATCATTATGGTGCATATCGTTTTTTGTATCCGCAAATGCATGTACTTTCGGAAGAGACATTAAAAAGTTATCTGCCGGCGCAGGATGACACGCAGATTGCGGAAGTAGATGCGACAAAAATGTCACCGGAAATTATCTCGGAATTTCTGGCAAAAGGAAGCAGCAAAGAAGTATACAACTTTGTAGAGTCTTATCTGCAGAGCATATCCGAGGTAATACATTCCGTGATATTCCGTGACTATGTTGTGCTTAATATCCGGTTTACGGCGATTGCGTTTATGGAGCGAAACGGTGTGACAAAAGAAGAATTTCTGGCGCATATCGGCAAATACGGAACCAATGTGCATGTGCAGCAGGACGAGGTATTTGAATATTTCCTGAGTATTTTACAGACGGCAATCGATCTGCGTGATGAACAGAACACCAATCTGAGCAGTAAAACGTTAAAAAAAGCACTTGCTTATATTGATGAGCATTACACGAGTGAGAATTTATCGCTGGGTACCGTTGCGTGCGAGGTACAGGTGGGCGCTAATTATTTAAGTTCTGTCTTCAGTCAGAATATGCAGAAGACATTTACCGAATATATTTCGGAAAAACGTATGGAAAAGGCAAAAAAGCTACTGAAAAGTACGGAACTTCCGACATCGGAAATTGCCGCACAGGTGGGGTACAAAGATCCTCATTATTTCAGTTTTGTATTTAAAAAGACGCAGGGGTGCAGTCCGCGTGAATACCGCAGCGGTATTTAAAGTTTCCAGGAAATTTCTGTGGAAGAGACTAAAATCCCCTGCAGCTGGTGGAGGAGAACCCCGGCGGCGCGGCTGCCAGGCGCTTCGGCCGGGGTCAGGGAGAGAAACTCTGTGTGTCCAAAGTGGCACAGGTAGCTGTGGTCAAAGGAGGCAACCGTAATCTCCGGTGGCTGTGGCAGGTCTGAGACAGCACGGCAAAGTGCATAGGCAATGGTATCATTATAACAGACAATAGCGGTGCAGGAAGAAATGAGTTTCTGCATCGCTTTTTGTATGCCATAGTCCGGATCATCGGAAAAATACCAGCATATCAGGGAATCTTCCGGAAGTGCATCTGTGTCCCGCAGGGCATGCAGCATCCCCTGGCAGCGCAAAAGTCCGGAACGCATATCCGCAGGAAAGATCGCACCGATGCGGGTATGGCCGGTGGCGAGCAGATGCCGGGTGAGCAAAATGCCACCGCCAAAGTCATCCATGGTGACGCATGGACAATTGGTCAGTTCCGGATAGGATTCCTGTAAAAAGAGAACAGGGCATTTCTTTTTCTGCAGTTTACGGTACAGATCCAGATTCGGGTTCGTGCGCGCGGTTTTTACACCTTCCACAAGCAGGGCGCGTGGCGGCTGGTGGAGAATCTTCTGTAAAAGAGTATGTTCTGTGGAAAAGGTGTTTTCCGTGATGTGTACAGTCGTGGAAAAGCCCTGTGCTGCAAGTGTTTTTTTGATGTCATGCAAAAGCATCGGATACAAATAAGCAGAGTCACTGGAGAGCAGAAGGTCGATCCGGTCCTCTCCGCGGCTGCGTCCCGTGATATAGGACCCGCTTCCCTGCCTTTTTTCGATTAATCCCTCCTGTTCCAGAACGGACAGTGCCTGCCGCACGGTCTGGCGGCTCACTTTATAGCGCTGGCTGATGGCAGCTTCGGTTGGAAGCCGGTGAATTCCATTGGCTGTATAATCCGGTAATTGTTCGCGCAGACGTCCTGCCAGCCATTTATATTTGATTGCCATAAAATTTTTCCTTTCTTTGATGGAAACAGGCGTGTAATTATTTTTTTTATCAAAGAAAATTTTACCTTTTTCAAAAACAATCCACTTTTCCAGAGAAATTTATCGTTTTCACCAATAAGATTTCAGACAGAATCTCATCAGAAATTACAGAAAATACCATAAATCAAAAGATTTTCCACCTCAAATCAAAGATCTTTCCACATAAAAATAAATTTGTATTCTTTTTAGATGATATCATATAAAATATGTATTGTAAACATATTACAAACCGTTTAAAACAGGCATAAATCGGATTGAAACAGAAAAATACGAATGGTATAGTAAATGCACAAGCAAACAAAAGATTTCATATTGGGAGGTAAAAGGGTATGAAAAAAAGAATCTTAGCAATGTTGACAGCAACAATGATGGTACTTGGACTGGCAGCCTGCGGGGCTACCGATACAAAGGACGGAGCCGGAGATACATCAGCAGCCGGCAGTGGTTCGAGCGGAGATCTGATTAAGGTCGGAATCATTAACAATGATCCAAACGAGTCCGGATATCGTACCGCAAACGATAAAGACATGAAGAACATGTTTACAAAAGAAAACGGTTACGATGCATCATTTGCATACAGCTTAAAGAACGATGAACAGATTACAGCAGCACAGAAATTCATTCAGGATGGTGTGGATTACTTACTTCTTTCCGCAGCAGACACATCCGGATGGGATTCCGTATTAAAGGATGCACAGGATGCAGGAACACAGGTAATTCTTTTTGACCGTGTTATCGATGCAGATGAAAGCCTGTATGCAGCATCAATCGTATCTGATATGGATAAAGAAGGACAGACTGCATGTGACTGGTTAAAGGCACAGAATCTTGATGAGTATAACATCATTCACATTCAGGGTGTTATGGGATCTGCAGCACAGAAAGGAAGATCCGGAGCATTAACAGATACAGCAGCAGCTGAAGGATGGAACATTGTAAATGAGCAGACTGCAGAGTGGAATGCAGAAAAAGCACAGCAGATCGTACAGTCCGTTATCGACAGTGGAGAGAAATTCAACGTTATCTATGCAGAGAACGATGATATGGCAAAGGGTGCTGTTGCCGCTCTTGACAAAGCAAATATTTCTCACGGTGTTGGCAAAGACGTTGTCGTTATGGGATTTGACTGCAACAAGTGGGCATTACAGGAACTGTTAGATCAGAACTGGAACTATGATGGACAGTGTAATCCATTCCAGGCTTCTTACATTGCCGATGTTATCCAGAAATTACAGAACAATGAGGAAATCACAGAGAAGACCATCATCATGGATGAGAAAGGTTTTGATGCAACAACCATCACAGAGGATGATGTAAATAAATACGGTATCTAAACAAAACAGGAAGCATTTGGCGCGGCGCCGCGTATGAGGAAAACGCAGCGCCGCGTTTTCTAACCAAAAAAGCAAGGGGTGAATAAGCTGGTGAAAGAAAATGTTGTATTACAAATGAAAAATATCCACAAAAACTTTACAGGGGTAAAGGCATTGCAGGCGGTTGATTTCTCCCTGCGTGAAGGAGAAATTCACGCGCTGATGGGTGAAAACGGCGCGGGAAAATCTACATTGATTAAGGTGCTGACCGGCGTATATGAAAAAGATGAGGGAGAAATTTTCCTCAAAGGAAACGACAAAGCAGTGGCAATTCATTCGCCGCAGGATGCACAGAATCTTGGAATCAGTACCGTGTATCAGGAAATTACGCTTTGCCCGAATCTGTCGGTAGCAGAAAACATGTTTATCGGACGAACAAAAGGAAGAATGCAGAACTGGAAAAAAATGAACGCCGATGCAGACAGAATTCTGCAATCACTCGATATTCCGGCAAAAGCAACACAGCAGCTGGCAAACTGTTCCATTGCAATCCAGCAGATGGTAGCCATTGCCAGGGCTGTAGACATGGATTGTAAGGTGCTTATCCTTGACGAGCCGACGTCTTCTCTTGACGATAAAGAAGTGCAGAAGCTGTTTGGGTTAATGAAAGACTTAAGAGCCAGAGGTGTAGGAATCATCTTTGTTACACACTTTCTGGATCAGGTATATGAGGTATGTGACCGTATCACCGTGCTGCGGGACGGCAAACTGGTGGGAGAATACGAGATTGAAAAACTTCCACGTGTGCAGCTTGTAGCAAAGATGCTGGGCAAAGAGCTGGACGATGAGGCGCAGATCAAAGATGAGACGCAGGTATATCATGCGGATGAAAATGTTCCACCGGTATTTGAAGTGGAACAGTTACAGAGTAACGCAGGCATCAAACCATTTGATTTCTATATAAGAAAAGGAGAAGTCAATGGATTTACCGGTCTGCTGGGATCTGGACGAAGTGAGTGTGTGCGTGCAATTTTTGGTGCGGACCGTATCATTGGTGGAAAGATCAAAAAGAACGGAAAAGAAATCAAAATTACAAAACCTATAGATGCTATGAAAAACGGAATTGCTTATCTGCCGGAAGACCGAAAGGTGGATGGTATCGTTGGAGACCTCTCCGTCCGCGATAATATCATTCTTGCAGCACAGGTGCTGCGCGGTTTCTTCCGTCCGTTCAGCAAAGCGCAGGCAAACAAATTTGCGGACGAATATATCAAGCTGCTGGAAATCAAGACGGCATCGGCGGATACACCGATTAAATCTCTCTCCGGTGGAAATCAGCAGAAAGTAATTCTTGCCCGCTGGCTTCTGACACATCCGGAATATCTGATCCTGGATGAGCCAACGCGAGGCATTGATATCGGAACAAAAATTGAAATTCAAAAGCTGGTGTTAAAGCTTGCATCCGAGGGTATGAGTGTGACCTTTATTTCTTCGGAAACAGATGAAATGCTGCGTACCTGCTCCCGTCTGATCGTTATGCGCGATCGCAGGAAAGTAGGCGAAATCTCAGGTGAAGACTTAACGCAGAGCAAGATTATGGATACCATTGCCGGAGGTGAAAAAAAGAATGGCTAAAACAAGAACATTACAAAAAAAGAACTTTATGGATATGTTCAGCGGAAAGCAGATTCTGATTCCGATCGTGGCCCTGGTGCTGCTGGCGGTATTTAATCTGATCGCCGATCCATCGTTCTATAAAATAACACTGGACGTAAACAGCGCCGGAAATCATGTATTATCCGGTTATCTGATCACAATTTTGGACTACGGCTCAGAACTTGCCATTCTGGCAATCGGTATGACGTTAGTTACAGCAGCTTCCGGAGGACAGGATATTTCTGTTGGTGCAGGTATCGCGATTGCCGGTTCGGTTATCCTTCGTGTACTTTGCGGCACAAATTCCCGTCCGGATCATCTGCAGGCTCCAATCATTGTAGCCTTTCTCGTAAGCTGCGTGGTAGCTATGCTCTTTGGTGCATTTAATGGTATTCTTGTTGCCGGATTTAAGATTCAGCCGATGGTAGCAACCCTGATTCTTTATACTGCAGGGCGTTCCATTGCAGCATGGATCAACAATAACGAACTTCCGGTAATCAGTGATCCGTCGTTTGGATACTTTGGTGGTTTTATTCCGGGAATTCCAATTCCGACTCCGTTTTTTATTGCGGTAGCATGTATGATCGTTATGGGACTGGTTATGAAATTTACAAGCCTTGGTTTGTATACGCAGGCAGTCGGTATTAATGAGAGTTCTTCACGATTAAACGGATTAAATCCGGCATTTATCAAGTTTTTGAGCTTTGTTATTTTAGGACTTTGTGTGGCAGTGGCAGCACTGATCAAAGTAAGTCGTATTTCCACAATTAACTATTCTGTTATTGCAAAAGATATTGAGATGGATGCGATCCTTGCAGTAGCACTTGGAGGAAATTCATTAAGCGGTGGCAAATTTAATCTGCCGGCATCTATTCTGGGTGCATATGTCATTCAGTTTTTAACCACAACACTGTATAAGTTCAACGTAAAATCCGAAGCAATCTCTGCTTATAAGGCAATTGTTGTTATTATCCTAGTTGTCATCAGTGCTCCGGTGGTACGGGAAAAATTTGCATCTTTTTCACAGAAGATGAAAGTAAGAAATGCAAAGGAGGTAGGCTAATATGAAATCAAAATCCTTAAAAAAGGTATCACTTTCCGATGCCAACCTGCTTTTGACAATCACCATCGTTGTATTTTTCCTGATGTATATCGGCGCGATGATTTTTGAGGGCGGCGGATTTTTAAAACCACAGACATTTTTTAATATTTTAAACGCCAATGGCGCATTGATCATTACAGCATGCGGACTTAGTCTGGTTATGATTACCGGAAGCATTGATATTTCAGTCGGCGGTGTCGTTGCACTTGTAAGTATGTGCTGCGCGGTATATCTGGATTTCAAGGGCGGAAATGTGTTTGTATCTCTCCTGATTGCACTTGCCATTGGACTTGGATTTGGGCTGGTACAGGGATTTTTGGTAGCGTATCTGGATATTCAGCCATTTATCGTAACACTTGCAGGTATGTTCTTTGCAAGAGGTATGACTTCTATCGTACATACAGATCCGTTCAATGTACAAAATGAGGCATTTGTGAAATTGAAAGATACCCGTGTAATTGTTCCGGGAATGGGATCTGTCAACCGTATTGGCAAATATGTGAATGCATATGTGGAAATCGGTGTGATTGTGGCAATCCTGATCGTTGTGATTATGTTTGTCATGCTTCGCTGGACGAAGCTTGGCCGTTCGTTTTATGCGGTTGGAGGTAACCGCCAGAGTGCTCTTATGCTTGGAATTAACGTTAAAAAGACACGTTTTCTTGCGCATCTGCTGAGTGGGCTGCTCGCCGGTATTGCAGGCTATGTATATTTCCTGCATGTCGGTTCCGGTGCGGCAACACATGCAAGCGGGATGGAAATGAACGCGATTGCATCATCCATTATTGGTGGAACACTCCTGACCGGCGGTGTCGGAAACATCATTGGAACATTCTTCGGTGTACTCTCCCTCAGTACGATTCAGAATATTGTTTCCTCCGCCGGACTGGATCAGGCATGGTGGACAGGCATCACAATTGCAGCAATGCTTTGTCTGTTCCTGGTGATCCAAAGTGTCGTTCTTGCAAGAAAAAAGAGAAAATAGTTGAAAGGTGTATTGACAATTGTCGAATCAAGTGCTATGTTTTTTGTTAACGAAGAGTCATAGAGCAAATGCATAGAACAGAATACGATCACAATATACTTTTTTCCAGAGAGTTGTCGGGCGGTGCGAGACAACAGACAGATATGGTGACCATCCTCTGTGAGCTGTGGGCTGAATTCCGTCAGGACAGTAAGCTTCACCGGTATTCTACCGTTATCAGAAACCTTATTTCTGCAGAGGGGAGTCTGTTGAGATGAGAGTGAGTGGTCGTTTTATACGGCAAATAAAGTGGTAACGCGGAAGCATAACATAAGCCTTCGTCTTTATATACTGATAAGAGGTATATAGGGACGGAGGTTTTTTTATTCCTGTTCCATTCTCTTTGCAAATATTTAAGAAGGGAGTCGCCAAATGGCGAAAAAACAATGAATGGTTTAGTTATCGTATTAATTGCAATTGTGGTACTTGGTGCCGGCTATCTGTTATACGGACGCTGGCTTGCCAGCAAATGGGGGCTGGATCCGAAAGCAAAAACTCCGGCTTATACGCATGAAGATGGACAGGATTATGTTCCTTCCTCCAAACTGACAGTGTTTGCCCATCAGTTTTCTTCCATTGCAGGTGCGGGACCTGTCACCGGACCGATTCTGGCATCCGTATTCGGCTGGGTGCCGGTATTGTTATGGCTGCTGATCGGAGGTTTGTTTTTCGGAGCCGTGCAGGATTTCGGTGCACTGTATGCTTCCGTTAAAAATGAAGGAAAATCGATGGGAATGATCATCGAGAAATATATCGGAAGAACCGGACGGAAATTATTTATGCTGTTCTGCTGGCTGTTTACCCTTCTGGTTATGGCAGCTTTTACCGATATGGTTGCCGGAACGTTTGTCGGAAAAGGTGTGGAAGGGATGACAAAGGCAACAGGCTATGCGAATTCCGCAGCAGCATCCATTTCCATGTTGTTTATCGTTGTTGCCATCATCTTTGGCCTGATTCAGAAAAAGGTCGGGAAAATGAAAGAGTGGGTTCGCGCAGTGGTTGCCATTGCCCTGTTGGTTGTCATGTTTATCATTGGTATGAAACTTCCAATGTATGCGACAAAGAGTACCTGGATCTATATTGTTATGGCATATCTGTTCCTTGCCTCTGTCATGCCGATGTGGCTGCTCATGGAGCCGCGTGATTACATGACCACTTTCATGCTGCTGGGCATGATCATTGGTGCGGTTGTCGGTGTCATTGCCGAGCATCCGACTATGAAGCTGAATGCATTTAGCGGATTTAATGTAGATGGCAGTTATCTGTTCCCTACCTTATTTGTAACGATTGCCTGTGGTGCGGTATCCGGATTCCACAGTCTGGTTTCTTCCGGAACATCATCAAAGACCATCAGTAATGAGAAAGATATGCCAATGGTCGGTTATGGTGCCATGGTGGTAGAGTCACTGCTCGGAGTCATTGCACTGGTTGTTGTTGGTGCGGTTGCCGTAAACGGAACAAAGCCGGAGGGTACTCCGTTTTCCATTTTCTCTACGGGTGTTGCAGGATTTTTCGAAAAATTCGGTATTCCGGTACAGGTTGCTACCGTATTTATGACGATGTGTGTATCTGCACTGGCACTGACCTCTCTCGATTCTGTTGCACGGATCGGACGTATGTCGTTTCAGGAGCTGTTTTACGGGGATACTACTGACACTTCCAAGATGCCGGGCTGGCAGAAAGTTCTGACCAATAAATATTTTGCAACAATTATTACCTTATTCTTTGGTTATTTACTGACTCTTGGCGGATACAATAATATCTGGCCACTGTTTGGTTCTGCGAACCAGCTGCTTGCAGCACTTGTACTGATTGCACTTGCGGTATTCTTAAAGACAACTGGAAGAACCGGCTGGACACTTTACATACCGATGTTTGTTATGCTGGCAGTTACGTTTACCGCACTGATCCAGAAGACCATTGCACTGGTTTCCAATATTTCCGGTGGTCAGGCAACTTTCCTGGTAGACGGTCTGCAGTTTATCGTGGCTATTCTTCTGATGGTTCTCGGTGTGCTGGTTGCATTCAGCTGTCTGAAGAAACTGTTTACTGCAAAGAAGCAGGAAGCATAAGCTATTTGTTCTGTTTTCTCCATTCCCGCGGAGAAACACCATAAATATTTTTAAAAGCACGGGAAAAATGAAGCTGATTTTCGTATCCGACAGCAGAGCCGACATCTGCAATGGATAAGGAAGTCAGCTTTAATAATTCCGTAGCCTTTACCATGCGGTAGTTTATAAGAAATTCCTGTGGGGAGCGACCGGTCGAGTTGCGGAAGATTTTTCCGAAATAACTCCGGTTGATGCCACATACCGCAGCGATATCTTCAATCGAAATAGTATTCTGAAAATTCTGTTCCATATAATTGATCGCTTCTTTTATATAATAGTCACTCATGCGCCCACTGGAGATCAGCGTTGCTGACTTTGCCGACTGTAGCAGATAATCCAAAAACAGATACAGATGCCCGATCAGATGGAAGGAGGATTCCTGCGGATGATTGACGATATAAAGCATTTCATCGGCAAGTTTTTCCCGTAATTCTTTGGAATGGGAATGATAAACGGGCGCGTCTTTGCACAAATCTGTGACACTTAAAGCCTCTTTTACACGTAAGCCGTCAAATTCGATCCACATATATTCCCATGGAAGCTGTTCATCGGCAATGTAAGTATTGATCTGCCCCGGGAAAATCATAAATCCCTGTCCGCTTTTTACGGAATAGGTTTGTGTTTCCCCCTTTGCATTGTCTGCCATAAGCGTTCCGGTTCCGGAAAGAATGTAGTGAAACAGGTAGTGGTTGCGTGTTGCAGGTCCGAAAGAATGACCGGGATCACACTGTTCGTATCCAAACTGATACATGCACAGATCAATAAAATTTTCATTTGGAAAAATATTAAAAAATGTATTACTCATAAAACACTCCGTATATACCAAAATGCGATATTAGTATCTATTATAGCACAAAATATTGCATTTAGGTATAAAATTAAAAAAATATGGGTATTTAAGGACGCATAAAGGTATGTTATAATCAGATTATCAAAAAGGCAAGCGGATATATTTAAGAAAAGGAGAGAGGAATATGGCAAAAAGGAATATTTTCCGTGGTCTTGCGGCTGTGCTTGCACTTGGTATGTGTATGACAGGACTTGCTGGATGCGGAAACGAAAAAAGGGCGGATGGAAAAACGGAGATTGAAGTGGTTTCCTACAAACCAGAAGCAGTTAAGGCATTTGAAAAAATTGAAAAGCGGTTCAATGAAACACATGATGACATTCATTTGACGATTTCATCTCCAAATGAAGCAATGACCATTTTAAAGACACGTTTTATCCGGGAGGATTATCCGGATATCATCGCAATCGGAGGAGACATCAACTATTCCAACTTTTTAGATGCAGATCTGTTTGATGATATTTCCGATCTGGATGAAGTCCAGACCATAAAACAGGCATATCTGGATATGGATAAGGAACTGGAGTTTATTCCAAAGGATGGCACGTATGCACTTCCATATGTGGCAAACGCGGCAGGAATTTTATATAACAAAGATCTGTTTGAGGAAAATGGCTGGAAAGTTCCGACCACCTGGCAGGAATTTACCACATTGTGTGATGAAATAAAACAGAGCGGAACACTTCCGCTGTATCTGGGCTTTAAAGATACCTGGACCTGTCTGGCTCCGTGGAATGCGCTGGCAGTCGGACTTACCGATTCGGATACCTGCAATCAGGTAAATATGGGAAATACCACATTTTCCGATACGTATGGACCGGTAGCAGAAAAGATGCGTGCGCTTTTGGATTACGCCGAAAAAAATCCGTATGCATACGGTTATAACGATGCATGTACAGCATTTGCCCGCGGGGAATCTGCCATGTATCCGATCGGAAGCTATGCGATCCCGCAGATCAAATCGGTCAACCCGGACATGAATATCGGCTCTTTTACATTTCCTGCAAATGATGAGGAATCAGACAATGTATTAAATTCAGGAATTGATTTACAGTTTTCTGTGATGAAAGCATGCAAAAACAAAGAAGCAGCATATGAAGTTTTAAAATATCTGTATGACGATGAAACCATTCAGATTTATCTGGATGATCAGGGCGGAATTGCCTGCAAGGATGGGGATTTTGCAATTCCGGAAACACTTAAGGATATGCGTCCTTACATTGAAAATAACCGCATGGCAGATTATCAGGATCACCATTATCCGAGTGAGATGAGTGTGGATGCCATGATCCAGACGTTCCTGCTGGATACAAGCGACAATGCACAGGAAAAGTTTTTGAAAAAATTTGATTCCGACTGGAAGCGCTATAACCGGGATCTGATTCGGAAAGTACAGGATTATCAGAAAGAACAGGAGGATGCACAATGAAAAAGAAAATGTCAAACAGGGACAAAACATTCTGGGCGGTTGTTATACCGGTTGTGATCTTATTTTTTGCATTCAATACACTTCCAATGATCAAAGGTGTGATTTACAGCTTTACCAATTATAAAGGATATGGAACGTACGATTATGTCGGGTTCCGGAACTATGCAGATCTGTTTACGGATTCCCGCGTGGGAAAAAGCTATGTGTTTACGTTTAAATATGCACTGGCAGGAACGATATTGGTAAATGTGCTGAGTCTGATCATGGCAGTTGGATTAAACAGTAAGATCCGTTGCAAAAGTGCACTGCGCGGTATTTATTTTGTACCGAATATTTTAGGAGGACTTGTCATCGGTTATATTTTTAGTTTTATTTTTACTTACATTCTTCCAACTGTGGGAAATGTGTTCCATATTGGATTTTTGCAGAACAGTATTCTTGCAAGTGAAAAATACGCATGGATTGGTGTGCTGATTGTTGGTGTATGGCAGGCAGTTGCCATGAATACCATTATTTATATTTCCGGTCTGCAGACCGTCCCGGAGGAAGTTTACGAGGCGAGTATGCTTGATGGAGCAAGTAAATGGAAACAGTTCTGGAAAGTAACATTTCCACTGGTTATGCCGTTTGTAACAATCAATCTGGTATTGAGCACAAAGAATTTTCTCATGGTATTCGACCAGATCATGTCTTTGACCAAGGGAGGTCCGGCACAGAGCACCGAATCGATCTCTTACCTGATTTATAAAAATGGTATGGATGGCGGACAGTTTGGATTCCAGAGTGCAAATGCAGTTATTTTCTTTATTGTGATTGTGGCAATTTCACTTTTCCAGATGACAGTCATGAATAAGAAGGAGGAGCAGTTATGATGAAAGAAAAACAGAAAACAAACCGGGTACTTACGATTGTTCTGATTTTGGGGACGGTTACCGTATTTTTTCCACTGTATATGGCAGCGATCATTGCGTTTAAGAAACCAAGTGAGATGACAAACGATGTGGCGGGTGCACTTTCTTTCCCGAAACAATGGAGTTTTGAAAACTTCCGTCAGGCAATGGAAGTGACCGATTTCTGGCGTTCTCTTGGAAACAGTTTACTGATCACTCTGGTAACGATCGTACTGGCAATTCTGATCCACTCGATTGCAGGCTATGTGATCGGGCGGGGCATGGCAAGAAGAAAAAGTTTCCGTTTTATCTATCTGTATATTGTCAGTGGTATGTTTGTTCCATTTTCCATCTTAATGATGCCTCTGGTAAAACAGACGGCACACATGGGACTTGGAAACCGTGCCGGTGTCATCGTGTTGTATCTGGTATTTTACATGCCAATGAATGTCCTGCTTTACAGTGGATATTTAAAAAATATTCCGGAAGCACTCGAAGAAGCAGCAGATATTGATGGGGCAAGTACCTGGACGACTTACTGGAGAGTGGTATTCCCGATGATGAAACCGATGCATGCGACGGTTGCGATTCTGACAGCCCTTGGAACATGGAACGATGTTATGACACCGCTTGTGATCATGTCCGGAACCGGACAGAATACGCTGCCGCTTGCACAGCTTAACTTCCAGACACAGTTTGGAACCAATTACAATCTGGCGTTTGCCTCCTATATTCTGGCACTGATCCCGATCCTGATCTTTTATATGATCTGCCAGAAACAGATTTTGAATGGTGTGGCAAACGGTGCAGTCAAAGGATAAAAAATAAAACGAGGTGGCTTCTATGGCAATTATATACAATCCAAATAAAAAAATATTTACCCTGCATACGGCGCATACAACTTATCAGATGCAGGTTGATCCACTGGGATATCTGCTGCATCTGTACTACGGAGAAAAAACAAACAGTTCCATGGACTATGTCCTAACCTATGCAGACCGTGGATTTTCCGGAAATCCTTATGCAGCGGGCATGGACCGCACCTATTCGCTGGATGCGCTGCCACAGGAATATCCGTCCCTTGGCACCGGAGATTACCGCAATATTGCACTGAATATCAAAAATGAAAAAGGTGTGGAAAGTGCAGATCTGCTTTTTAAGAGCTATGAGATCCGAAGCGGCAAGTATCAGTTACAGGGACTTCCGGCTGTCTGGGCAGATGAAAACGAAGCACAGACACTGGAAATAGTCCTTGCAGATGAAAACGCACAGGTTGAAGTGCATCTGCTGTATGGCGTTTTAGAAGAAACCGATATCATTACAAGGAGTGTCCGGATTAAAAATATGGGAACCGGACAGATTACGATCGAAAAGGCAGCGGCAGCCTGTCTGGATTTTGTACAGGGAGAGTTTGATGTCCTGCGGTTTTATGGAAAGCATGCCATGGAGCGCAATCTGGAGCGCACCCCGCTGGGACATGGAACGATTGCGTTTGGCAGCCGCAGGGGAACATCCAGCCATCAGTATAATCCGGCAGTAATTCTGGCAGAAAAAGGGACAACAGAGACGGCAGGCAGCTGCTATGGCATGCTGTTTGTATACAGCGGCAATTTCTCCTGTGAGGCGGAAAAAGACCAGTTCAACCAGACGCGCCTGCTTCTTGGATTAAATGAAGAACTGTTTTCCTACCCGCTCGCGGCTGGAGAAACCTTTACGGTGCCGGAAGTCATTTTATCCTATTCGGCAGATGGATTGTCTGCGCTTTCACAGCAGTATCATAACTGCATCCGAAATCATGTGTGCCGCAGCAAATATGTCCATATGCAGCGTCCGGTGCTGATCAACAGCTGGGAGGCAGCCTATTTCGATTTTACGGGAGATACGATTGTGGATCTGGCAAAAGAAGCCGCTTCCCTTGGAATTGATATGGTAGTGATGGATGACGGCTGGTTCGGGAAAAGAAATGATGACAATTCTTCCCTTGGGGACTGGCAGGTCAACGAAAAGAAACTGGGGGGCAGTCTGGCAGATCTTATTACCCGTGTGCATGAGCAGGGCGTGAAATTTGGCATCTGGATTGAGCCGGAGATGGTCAATGAAGACAGTGATCTGTACCGGGCGCATCCGGATTGGGCGATCCGGATTCCGGGGAAAAAGCCGGTGCGCTCGAGAAACCAGCTACTGCTTGATTTTTCCAGAAAAGAAGTGCGCGACTGTGTATTTGACCAGATCTGTGCCGTGCTCGATCAGGGAAAAATTGATTATGTCAAGTGGGATATGAACCGCAGCATGGCAGATGTTTATGCCGGAAATCTTTCCTATGATTATGTGCTTGGTGTCTATGATTTTCTGGAACACCTGTGCAGCCGCTATCCGGATCTTCTGCTGGAGGGATGCAGCGGTGGCGGCGGCAGGTTTGACGCGGGAATGCTTTATTATTCCCCACAGATCTGGTGCAGCGACAATACTGATGCGATCAACCGCACAAGAATCCAGTACGGAACGTCGTTTTTCTATCCGGTTTCCGCAATGGGGGCGCACGTTTCGGCGGTGCCGAATCACCAGACGGGACGGGTGACAAGTTTCCATACCCGTGGGGTGACGGCGATGGCGGGAACCTTCGGTTATGAATTAAACCCGGCGCTTTTATCGGATGAGGAAAAGCAGCAGATCCGGGAGCAGATCAAAACATACAAGAAGTATGAAACGCTCATTAACAAGGGAACGTACTGGCGGCTGTCGGATCCGTTTACGGATGAAATTGCGGCATGGATGTCCGTCTCAGAGCAACAGGATCATGCACTGGTAAGCGTAGTGCGTCTTATGGCAGAGGCAAATCAGGCGACCGTTTATGTCCGTCTGCGTGGGTTAAAACCGGATGCCGTGTATCTGGAAGAACAGAGCGGCAGACAGTATTCCGGTGCAGCACTGATGCATGCGGGAATTCCGCTTCCACCGTTTACCAGAGAATATGAGGCATATCAGTTTGCTTTTACAGAACTGAAAGAGGCTGGAACATTGTATGAAAAAGTGCAGAAATGGTGTGACAGGAATGCCAAAAATCGAGTGGTCATCAGCCTTTACGGTGGCTCCGGTTCCGGAAAAACAACACTTGCAACGGCATTGCAGCAGTACTTTTTAAATGACGGAACGGGTTGTTATCTGCTCTCTGGCGATGATTATCCACACCGGATTCCAAAACGCAACGATGAAGAACGGATGCGTGTGTATAAAGAAACCGGGGAAGACGGACTGCGTGGATATCTCGGAACAAAGAAAGAGATTGACTTCGACCGGATCAATGAAGTGCTTGCGGCATTTCATGAGGGAAAAGATACGATCACATTGCGGCATATGGGACGGGAAGATGGCGAGATCTCATCGGAAGAAACCGATTTTTCCGGAATATCCGTATTACTTCTGGAGTGGACACACGGAGGCAGTGACGATTTACATGGTGTGGATCTGCCCGTCTTTCTGGAAAGTTCCCCGGAGGAGACCAGGGAGCGGCGCATCCGCAGAAACCGCGATGAGAATGCCGCAAGCCCGTTTATCTGCCGTGTGGTAGAACTGGAACAGGAAAAACTTGAAGTGCAGCGCAAAAATGCAGGATTAATCGTGGGAAAGGACGGAAGAGTTTATGAACCATAAACCGATGCTCAATGCATATCCCGACAGCCTTGGAGGAAATCTGGGAGATATTGTAACATTGCTAAAAACTGAGGCAATGCAGGATGTATTTTCTTCCTTTTACATTCTGCCGAGTCTGTATCATTCCGATCTCGACCGGGGATTTTCCGTGATCGACTATGACCTGAATGAGCAGCTTGCCAACCGGGAAGACCTTGACCAGTTAAAGAATATGGGGATTGACCTGAAACTGGATTTTATTTTAAACCATGCTTCCGCACAGTCCCCACAGTTTCAGGATCTTGTGGAAAAAGGGGAGGCTTCTGCGTACCGTGATTTTTTCATCGACTGGAACCGCTTCTGGGAAGGGCATGGAACCATGACGGAGGAAGGCTATATCCAGCCGGAGGAAAGCTGCCTGAAGCAGATGTTTTTCCGCAAACCCGGGCTGCCGATCCTGATGGTGGAATTTCCGGATGGAAAAAAGGTGCCGTACTGGAATACCTTTTATCAGGAAGTGCATGGCAGACACTATCTTGGACAGATGGATGTAAACATCCAGTCGCCAAAGGTGTGGGAGTTTTATCGTGAAACACTGGAGAAAATAGCTTCTTACGGAGCGGCGATCGTGCGGCTGGATGCCTTTGCCTATGCGCCGAAGACACCGGGAAAGAAAAACTTCCTCAATGATCCGGAGACATGGGAACTTTTACAGAAAATTCATGCGCTGGCAGAACCTTTGGGACTTACGCTTTTGCCGGAGATCCACGCAGCGTATGACGAAAAAATATACCAGACGCTTGCAGAAAAAGGCTATGCGACCTACGACTTTTTCCTGCCGGGACTGGTCATTGATGCGATTGAGAACAGGCGCGGAACATACCTTGCGGCATGGGCGAAGGAAATTGTGGAAAAGAAGATCTCCACGGTCAACATGCTCGGCTGTCACGACGGCATCCCGCTTCTGGATTTAAAGGGACTGCTTCCAAAAGAGGAGATCCAGTCGTTAATTGACCGGATTGTATCCCGCGGGGGCATGGTCAAAAATTTACATGGACAAAAGAATCTGTATTATCAGGTAAATGCCACGTACTACAGTGCATTGGGAGAGTCGGATGAAAAAATGCTTCTGGCGCGGGCCATCCAGATGTTTATGCCGGGCAAACCGCAGATCTGGTATCTGGATCTGTTTGCCGGAAAAAATGACCATGAAGCGGTGCAGCGTGCGGGGGAATCCGGACATAAGGAAATCAACCGGACAAATCTTTCCGGTGATCAGATCGCGGAAGGACTGAAAAAAGATGTGGTTCAAAAACAGCTTGCGTTAATCCGCATGCGAAATACCCATAAGGCATTTTCGGAAGGCGCAGAGGTGACAATCTCCGGAGAGGAGAGTTCTCTGGAAATCCGCTGGGAATATGACGGGGCATATGCCGAATTGCATGTAAATTTTGAAGAGGGGACTTATACAATAGAAAGTAATTGAGAACAGAACGATATTACATGTAAAAAATAACATGAAAGCAAGAAGGAGATGCAGGAATACCGGTATCTCCTTCTTATGGGTTTAAATCCATAAGCTCATTGCCATGTTCCCGTAACCATTTGCGGGAAACCTTATAGTCTGGAAGCACACGCTCCACCTGTGCCCAGAAGCGTGGTGAATGGTTCATCTCCAGCCGGTGGCACAGCTCATGGACAACCACGTAATCCAGCACTTCCGGCGGTGCTTTCATCAGCAGGCAGTTAAAGTTAAGATTGCCCTTTGCACTGCAGCTTCCCCAGCGTGTACGCTGGTTTCGTATGGTGATCCTGCCATAGGTCACGCCGACAACCGGGGCATAAAACCGTACCCGTTCCGGAATTACGCGCAGTGCTTCATCTGCAAGCACCTGCAATTCCCCGGGAGTTAAAGGTGCGGCTTTCGGGCGTGCAGCTTCCAATTTTTGTTTTTGTTCCATTTCCCGGAGATGGGCATACAGCCAGTCTGATTTTTCATCGACAAATTTACGGATCTGCCAGTCTGCCATCCAGTAAGGTGCCCTTACCAGAACCGATAAATCCGGACGGATTTCCAGTGCAACGGTTTTTCTTTTGCTTCGGATTATTCGAATCTGTGCTTTTTCCATTTCATTTCCATTTCCAACAATATATGTAAAACAGATGTTTTGTGTTATGTCATCATTGTACCATCATTTTATTGGAATGCAAAGGGGACAAACCAGGGGGGAATTTCTGAGTGTGGAAAAAGATAAAATTTGCATATTTTCGACAGAAACATTGCAGTGGGAGGAAAAAAGGCGTATGATAAAGCGAGTATTTTAAAGCGGAATAAAGAAAGGAACAGAGAAAATGGAAGGACGAAAAAATATGGAAGAGTTTTACCGAAAACTGAAGGTAGGAACGAAGTTGAAGTATGCATTTACTACAGTCATTGTAACGCTTGCTATTGCTGTGGTTGTTTCGCTTGTTTCCATTGTAAAGATGAATGTGGATACTTATAAGTTTTACAAGGAAGCATATGCAAACAGCACATTGCAGATGGAAATCCGTAAAGATATACAGCTTGTGGGAAAATATATTTTGTGGTCGATGACAACCGATGATGCAAGTTCCACACAGAGTTATTCTAATTTGGCACAGAAGTATGCAGATCAGGTTGGAAAAAATGTTACCGCACTGGAGAAGTCTTATAATGATAAAAAGAAAGTTGCGGAATTAAAAGATGCGATAGAAGAACTGAAAAAACAGCGGGCAGCGGTCGTGGAACTGGCGAAGCGGAATAAAAATGACGAAGCTCTGGCACTGTTTAATTCCGATTATAATGATGCAACAGAGAAAATTCAGGATATATTGGTTGATATCGGAAAAGTGGCATCCGCAGAGGCAAAGAGTCAGTATACATCTGCCAGGGTAACGGGACTTGTGAGCATTATTCTGATGATTCTCATAGGAGCAGGAACAGTGGCTTTCTCCACTGTCATCCGGACCACCATTACCGGAATTATGCTAAAGCCAATTCAGGAACTGGAAAGTGCAGCTGAGAAACTGAAAGCAGGACAGCTTGATGTGGAAATAAATTATGAATCTCCAGACGAACTCGGAAAACTTGCCGGTAATTTCCGGCAGGCATGCAAAACTCTGGAGGTGATTGTGCAGGATACCAGTTATCTTCTGGGAGAAATGGCAGAAGGAAATTTCAATGTATCCAGTAATAATCCACAGATTTATATTGGAAATTTCAAACAGCAGTATGAGTCCATGAGCAAATTAAAACATGAACTGAGTGATACCATGACACAGATTAATGAAGCATCTGAGCAGGTTGCATCCGGTTCCGGGCAGCTGGCAGGCGGGGCACAGGCTTTGGCAGAAGGTGCCACCGATCAGGCAGGTGCAGTAGAAGAACTGACAGCAACGGTAGAGAGTGTCAGCGGAATTGCAGAATCCAGCGCAGAGAGCGCTTCCGGGGCTTACCAGATGGTACGCACTGCCGTAGAACAGGCAGATCAAAGCAGAGAAGAATTACAGGCATTGACCAATGCCATGGAGCGGATCAGCAGTACCTCACAGGAAATCCAAAACATCATCGGTTCCATCGAGGAGATTGCAAGTCAGACCAACCTGTTGTCCCTGAATGCTTCCATTGAGGCAGCACGTGCCGGGGAAGCCGGAAAAGGTTTTGCGGTTGTGGCAGATCAGATCGGAAAACTGGCGGGTGACAGTGCACAGGCGGCAGTCAATACTCGCGATCTGATTGAAAAATCTCTGCAGGAAATTGAAAACGGAAACCAGATTACAGAAAAGACGGTTGCTGCATTAAATAAGATTCTTGAATCCATGAATGATTTTGCGAATGCGGTAAAGGGTGCCAGCGAGAGTTCTACCGAGCAGGCAAATATGTTAAAGCAGATCGAGCAGGGAATCGAGCAGATTTCCAGTGTCGTACAGAGCAACTCCGCAGCTGCAGAAGAAACTTCTGCGACAAGCCAGGAGCTTTCCGCACAGTCGGAAGGACTGAAAAATCTGGTTGGCAGGTTTAAGCTGGCAGAGTAGGGGAACATAATAAAAAGGAATCCTGTCCGGAAAGATATCCGGACAGGGTTCCTTTTTTTGTAACCTTTCCGATTTTTCGTTTGTATTATTAGTGAAAGGCCTTTGAAAATGAAACATAAAGGAGCGGCTCATGAGACAATCCGTATAGGGTAAACTCATTTTTCCGGGTGGTCAGAATTCCTTCGTCCCGCATTTTGCCAAGCTCTTTGGAAAGCGCACTGCGGTCGACATTCAGATAGTCCGCCAGTCCCTGCCGGTCAAACGGAATCTTAAAATAATTGCTGCCGGCTTTTGCCGCCTGGTTTGACAGATAGACAAGCAGCCGCCCGCGGATCGTTTTCGGGGTTGTACAGAAAATCCGCTGGGAGAGCGCGAGATTTTTGCGCAGGGAGATCTGTAGCAGATTCCGGATAAATTTTGGCTGCCAGGTGCTTGCGGGATGCGGCGTGTGGACGAGAATATCCAGATTCCAGAATAGAATATCGGTCTGGTGGGCAGCAACCGCATCGACCATCAGTGTTTCGCGGGAAAATGCATAAGTTTCCCCGAAAACCTGTCCGGCACCGATGTTGCTCAAAATGCTTTTGCTGCCCCACAGGTCGAGATTTTCAATATTAACGCTTCCAGACAGCACCAGCCCGATCTCGTGCGTGGTGCATCCGGCAGACAAAATCACTTCATTTTTTTCAAAATGTTTCTGGCGCATACCGCCCAGAGCGAGCATTTCTTTATATTCTGATTCTTCCATGCCAAGGCACAGGGGATTTTTTAAATAGATCATGGGTTTCTCCTGATGTTATTTGATAAAATAAGTATATGCAAATTTGTGTCACAGGGCAAGAAAAAGTGAACCGCCCAATGGAGATTCTACTGTGAAAAATGAGGATGGAACGTATACATATATCGTGTATTGTCCTGTGAACATGAAATAAGAACAATAAATAATAATGAAAATTATAAAGAAAATAATACATTTTTTATATTGATTCTTGGCTTGTTCCTGCATATAATATAAGTGAAATTAAACAATGGAGGTGACAAACTATAAATAGTCAAGAGTTTTTGAAAAATTTTGTGCAATAAAAAAGGGTAACTTTAATAGACCATCTGAAAATAACGTATTTCAGATGGAGCAGATAAATATATAGGGAAGAGATTAACGTATTTTCTGAGCGTTAAAGTCTACATCCTGCCTCTCCAATGCATAGATGACTCTAATCAGTTTTTTTGCAACGTGAGTAATAGCTACCCGGTGTTTTTTGCCTTCTGCCCGTTTCTTTGCGTAATAGGTTGCAAAGGTTAAGTCAAAACGGATTAAAGGAAGGCAAGCATTAAGAAGAACGTAACGCAGTTGAGAAGAACCATGTTTTACCATTCGGCCACCATGAGACTCAGTGCCGGAGTCATTTATTCCTGGTTCAATTCCAGCAAACGCAAGCATCTGACTTGGGTTTGAAAAGTTTGATATGTCGCCATATTCTGCATAAATAACAGCTGCTGAAATAGGACCGATACCAGGGATGGACATATAGTGAGGATGTACTTCTTCAATAAGTCTAGTAATCTCGGCTTCAAGATTTTTTATTTCCTTGCAGAGAGAGTTGTATAGGGTCAGTAAACTGTTTAATTCAATGTCAAAGATAGAATTATTGACACCAACTGTGTTAGCAGCTAATTCTTTCAAATGAAGGAACTGTTGTATAGAAAATTTACCTCTTGAAATACAACGTAGTTTGTCATAAGATGCAGAATTCATATGAGCCATTTTTTCAGCAGAACCATAGTTCTCAAGGAGATAGATAGCAGTTTTGGAAAGCCGTTCATTGAAAAAAGGTTTAAATTCCGGAAAGGTATGATCTAAAACATTTGTTATCTTCACAAGATAAAAAGAACGTTGACGAATTAATCTATCTCGCAAACGTGTTAGTGACTTCAAGGAATAAGCGTGGTAAAATCCTTTTGAATGGGGTTTGTACTCAACAGTCATTAACCACCGAGCTATTGATTCACAGTCAACAGAATCGGTTTTGGTTCGCCTTAAAGTAGTTGATTTTTTGTATTCCTTGATGAGAACTGGATTAACTTCCATAAAGCTGTGGTTGGCATTTTCAAGGAAAAGTTCAAGATTGAGGGCATAATGGGCAGTTGATTCAAACCCTATTTTTATATCCTCTGGATTGGAGAGAGAATTAAGTGAAATAAGTAGTTGTTCAAAACCATCCTTATCATTAGTGATGGTAAATTTAGAAACAATCTGCTGGTCGACTGCAGAAATGATGCAGCAATCATGTTTGTACTTGGAAATATCAATTCCAACAAAGTACATGGACATAGAGATTTACCTCCTGAAATAATATTTAGCACTGCTGTCTTCCACAGAGAGTTCGGCTGTGTAATCACGTAAATAGAAACGTCAAGCGTTAACAAACTAATTACCAGTAATAGACGAAAAGCTGTGGTCTGAGTCACCTCCGAACAGTCAAAGCTGTAGTGATATAGGTACAGATCCACAGTGCTTTAAGTATTATAATGGAGTATTCAATAAAACCCAAGATATTGGGAGAAAGGAGAATAATCCATTACCCTCAAAAGAGGATAATTGGATTATACGTGTCTGTTATGGCAATTGCATCTGATTTTTTACAGAGTCTTGTTCCAATTTCACAATTTAACAAAGGGCAGGCTGCAAAGATATTTGATAGACTTCGTTCCGAAAAAGAACTGATTGTTTTAAAAAATAACCAGCCTTCTGCAATTATTCTGTCACCCGAAGAGTATACAAGATTAACGGAGATTGAGGAAGATTATTTTCTTTTGTTGGAAGCAAATAAACGTTTGGATGATAACGGGAATAAAGAGACCGTTTCATATGATTCAGTGATGAAACATTTGGGCATCAGTGAAGCAGAACTTTTGGAAGCGGAGGATGCAGATATCGAATGATATGGAGTATTGAGTTTTTAGAGGAAGCGGAAAAGGATATGAAAAAACTTGACCATTCAGCTCAGATACAGGTGTTAAAAGGAATTAAAAAAGTCAGCCAGAATCCGTTGTCATTGAGGGAAGGTGGATATGGGAAACCATTCCGGGCAGACATTTCATGTCCGGTGCAGAAAATACGGCAGTTCTCGCTTTATGTCGTGGTTTTTGCCGGAAAAAACAGGTATTGTAATCTGCGAAAGGAGGAGCAGATTTACATGGATGGAAAGCAAGAGGAGATTTCATTATGGATCAGAAAAAGACAGGTTATTTTTTAAAACAACTGCGCAATGAAAAGAAGCTGACGCAGGAGCAGCTTGCGGAAAAATTTCAGATCACAAGCCGCACGGTGTCACGCTGGGAGACGGGAAGCAATATGCCCGATATCAGCATGCTGTTGGAACTTGCAGATTTTTATGAAGTTGATATCCGGGAAATCATTGATGGAGAAAGGAAAAGCGAGCAGATGAATGAGGAATTAAAGGAAACCGTAATCAAAGTAACGGATTATACAGAGACAAACAACGCAAGGCTCTTAAAACGGGTACGGATCATAGGAATTACCGGTGTGATCACAATACTGATTGCAATGGTCATGGACGCAGGTGGACTGGCAGTGTCTCCGTTTTGGGAAAGTGTGAAGCGGGATCTGTATGCGTGGACGCTTGGCACGCTTATTGCAAACATACTGTATACAACGGGATGGCTCAAACGGATAAGTGAGAAAAAAGATGTCAGCAGAAAGATGCGGATAAGCGGTGTGGTATGTGCGGTCATTGTGATTATGTCACTGATTTTGCAGGCTGTTTTATAGAAAAACACATGACGGGAGGCAAAAGCCTCCCGTTTTTTATATCACACGCCCATTTTCTTCTGAAACAGGAAATGGTCGGACATCAGAAGATAATGAAGTGATTCTTTCATAAAAATAAAAAGTCTCCTTTGTTAGTATTCTAATTATTAGAAGCCTAATAAATAATATTACATAAAGTGAGAAATGTTAAATACAGGTTTTTCCACAAAAACAAATGCACAATATTGTTCAACATAACTAAAATTGTTTAAAGAAATCTAAAATAGTTGCATTTTATGTTCATCCTCTATATAATTTTAAATATAAATAAAATAATTTATAAAATTATAAAATATAGTGGAGAAAACATATGGATAAGAGACTGAAATTTAATGAACCCTGGATTCTGCAGAGAGCAGATCCGTATGTGTATGAAAAGGATGGCTGGTATTATTTTACGGCATCGGTTCCGGCATATGACAGCATTGTACTGCGCCGGGCAAAAAAACTGGCAGATCTTCCACAGGCAGAGGAAGTGGTCATTTGGAAAAAGCATGAGAGTGGTCCGATGAGCAAGCATATCTGGGCACCGGAACTGCACTATCTGGAAGGAAAATGGTACATCTATTTTGCCGGTGGTGAAGAAGAGGATATCTGGAAAATCCGTCCATATGTGCTGGAATGTCAGGGGCAGGACCCATTGGCAGATGCATGGGTGGAAAAAGGCAAAATGCAGCGTGCAGATGGGGATGAATTCTCGTTTGAAGCATTCTCCCTGGACGCAACCGTATTTGAGGATGCCGGAGATTATTACTACGTGTGGGCAGAAAAGGTTGGAGTAGGCAAGCAGATTTCCAATCTTTATATTGCAAAAATGGAGTCTCCGTGCAAGCTGGCAACGGTGCAGGTGCTTCTTACAACACCGGATTATGATTGGGAACGTGTGGGATTCTGGGTAAATGAGGGACCGGCAGTGATTCATCACGGGGATAAACTATATCTGACATATTCGGCGAGTGACACAGGGGTTGCCTATTGTGTCGGTATGCTTACTGCAACCAGCGGAACGGATCTGCTGGATCCGTTAAATTGGAGAAAGGAGCGTCATCCGGTATTACAAAGCAGTTATGAAAAAGGAATTTACGGACCGGGACATAATTCTTTTACCAAAGATGAAGATGGAAATGATATCATGGTATACCATGCACGCACAGAAACAGAGATAGAGGGAAATCCTCTCTATAATCCAAACCGTCATGCACATCTGATGCAGGTTCAATGGGATGAAAACGGAAAGCCGGTGTTTGCGTATGATTAAGAAAAAAATGGTTCGTGTGTTGACCGTTGCAGGGCTTCTGGCATGCCTTGCATCCGGTTGCGCCTCCGGCGGTTCTTCCGTTGGGAAGGAGGCCGCAGCAGATGAGATAAAAAAAGGCGGATTTACGGTTGCAGCATCCTGTCACGATCCGCAGATCATCAGGGAAGGCGATACATATTATATGTTCGGCAGTCATATGGTAGGGGCAAAGTGTCAGGACCTGCGTAAATGGAATTATTTTGCAAATGGTGTTGATGCAGCAAATACACTGTTTGACAATTTGCTGACAGAGCCGTACGCTGCCTTTGATTTTGTCGGAAAGAACACAGATAATGGGTATTCTGTCTGGGCGTCAAATGTAATTTACAATGAGACAATGAAGAAATATGTCATGTATTTCTGTACGACATCTTCTTATGTGAAATCGACTCTCTGTTTTGCAACTGCAGACAATATAGAGGGACCGTATACTTATGTGGATACGATTTTATATTCCGGATATGGAAAAAGCAATATCAGCGAAACGAATTTGTACGATGTACTCGGGAAAAATGCAGATATTTCCAGATATCTGGAATATGGTGGATACAACAATAAGGAGTGGCCAAACTGTATTGATCCGGCGATTTTTACCGATGCAGACGGGCGGATGTGGATGAATTATGGCTCATGGTCAGGTGGTATCTTTCTGCTGGAGATTGATCCCACCACTGGATACCCGATTTATCCGGTGGATGACAAGGATGCCGATCCGTATTATGGATATCGGCTGATTGGTGGTGGACATCACTCTGCTGAGGGTCCATATATCCAGTATGACGCAGAAAACGGCTATTATTATCTGTTTGTTTCTTATGGAGACCTGCAGAGTGATGGTGGGTATCAGATTCGGCAGTTTCGCAGTGAAAAGCCAACGGGACCATATGTGGATGTGGCAGGAAATACACTGGAAGATCAGGACGATCATTTCAATTATGGTTTAAAAATGATGGGGAATTATACATTCCCGAGTTTAAATTATACCTATATGGCACCGGGCGGTCAGTCCACATTTCAGGATGATGACGGGAAATATTACATTACATATCATCAGCGGTTTGACGATGGCACAGAGTATCATGAACCGCGTGTACATCAGATGTACACAAATGAGGATGGGTGGTTTGTTGCAGCACCATTTGCCACAATGGGAGAAACTCTCTCGGAAAAGGGTTACAAAAAATCGGATGTATCCGGTACATTTTATGTAGTAAACCATGGAACAGATATCAGCAGTAAGATTCGCGAAGCGGAGGCATATACGTTTGCGGATGGAAAAGTAACCGGTGGAGAAAAAAGCGGTACATATGAGGTAAAGGAAGGCACAGATTACATTACCATTACACTGGACGGTGTCGTTTATAAAGGGGTATTAATGGAAATGACCGATGAAGCGGAAAATCCGGTGTTTTGTTTTTCGGCTGCAGGAGACAACGAGGAAACTCTCTGGGGCGTACAATATATCCAAAAGGAGTAAAGAAATATGGCAAAGTTAATGATCAACAAAAATAAAAAAGAAGGTACCATTGCACCGGAGATCTACGGGCATTTCTCGGAGCATCTGGGCAGATGCATCTATGAAGGACTCTATGTGGGTGAGAACTCTGAAATTCCAAATGTCAATGGGATGCGTACAGATGTGGTGGAAGCACTTAAAGAGATTAAGATTCCGGTATTGCGCTGGCCGGGTGGATGTTTTGCGGATGAGTATCACTGGAAAGACGGAATCGGACCGAAAGAGAACCGGAAGAAAATGGTTAATACCCATTGGGGTGGTGTGGTAGAAGACAACAGTTTCGGAACGCATGAGTTCTTTGAACTTTGCCGTCAGCTTGGATGTAAAACTTACATTAACGGAAATCTTGGAAGCGGAACCGTGCAGGAGATGTCGGAATGGGTTGAATATATGACATTTAACGGGGTGTCTCCGATGGCAGATCTGCGCAAAAAAAATGGACATGAGGAGCCGTGGACCATTGATTATTTTGGTGTTGGAAATGAAAACTGGGGATGTGGGGGAAATATGCGGCCACAGTATTATGCAGATGAGTACCGCAGATATCAGACCTATGTGCGCAATTATGATTCGCAGAAACCGATCCAAAAGATCTGTGGCGGAGCAAATGTGGATGATTACGACTGGACAAGAAAGGTATTAGAGACAACCCATGATCACACCGTTCCTGAATTTCATGGATTTATGGATGGGCTTTCCCTGCATTATTATGTGCATCCGGAAGGCTGGGAAATCAAGGGAAGTGCAACGGATTTTGATGAAGAAGTGTGGTATAAGACATTAAAAAAAGCACTTTATATGGAAACTCTTGTGGAACGCCACGGAAAGATTATGGATCAGTACGATCCGGATAAAAAAATCGGAATGATCGTGGATGAGTGGGGCTGTTGGTTTACAGTTGAACCGGGAACCAATCCGGGCTTTTTATATCAGCAGAACACGGTAAGGGATGCGCTCGTTGCAGGGATCACCCTGAATATCTTTAATAAGCACTGCGATCGCGTGAAGATGGCAAATCTTGCACAGATGGTAAATGTATTGCAGTCTGTCATTCTCACAGAAGGACCAAAGATGATTAAGACGCCGACGTATCATGTATTCCATATGTACCGGCACCATCAGGGTGCAACGCTTTTGAACAGTACACTGACAGGAGTGGGCGAAACCGGTATAGGAGAATGGAAAGTTCCGGAGGTGACGGAATCTGTATCTGAGGATGCGGAGCATATCATTACGGTTACATTAAACAATCTTTCTGCGGATGAGGAAAAAGAAATAGAGATTGTGATCGCCGGAGATGAACACGTATATTCTGTGAAGGAAGCAAAGGTTGTTTCGGCAGAGATGCACGCACATAATACGTTTGATGCGCCGGAACTTGTAAAAGAAGAAGTGTTTACCGCATATAAAAAGTGTGCAGATGGGATAAAAATCATGCTTCCGCCATGCAGTGTGGTGGAACTGCGCCTGCAATAATGCAAAATGGACAGGATCATATGGAAGAATCAGAACGGTATTGCAGAAAATGCGAACTGGCAAAACAATACGGGGGCGGTCTGGAGGAATATCTTTTGCGGTACCTTGCACAGCTTACGCCGGAAGAACAGGCAGAAGATGTGACGTATGCAAGGCGTCTGGCATGTTGTGGGAAATGCACATGGTATGGGGAGCATATGTGCCGTGCCTGCGGATGCTATGTGCAGCTTCGTGCTGCGGTAAAAGGACAGAACTGTCCCTATGAAAAATGGGAACAAGAAGGAGAGACGCATGATACACGATCCGGCAATATTTTATGATGAGGTTAGTGGAAATTATTATACATACAGTACAGGTGCCATATGCCAGAAATCAAAAGATCTGGTGCACTGGCAGGAAATCGGAAAAGTTGTGGAACGTCCGCCGCAGGAGTCGGTGGAATGGACCGGCAGTGAAGATATCTGGGCACCGGATATCGTAAAGGTGGGAAAAGAATATCGTCTGTACTGCTCCAATTCCAGCTGGGGTGTGCGCCAGTCCTGTATCTTTCTGGCAGTGGCAGACTGCCCGGAAGGTCCGTTCGAACCCAAAGGGTGTGTGCTTAAAACAACAGAAAAATTTCCGCAGAGTGTTACCAATGCAATTGATGCAAATATTATCGAGGATGCAAAAACAGGGGAGCAGTATATGCTTTATGGCTCTTTCTGGGGTGGCTGCCATGTATTAAAACTGAACAAGACTACAGGTTTTGCCGAAGAAGAAGGAATCGGGGTATGCATTGCACGACGCCCGAAGTGGCAGAGCGGCAGTATGGAAGGCCCGTATATGGTATACAATGCGCAGAATAATTATTATTATCTGTTTGTTTCCTACGGATCTTTAAAATCCGATTACAATATCCGGGTGGGAAGAAGCCGGAGTATCTGCGGACCATTTATTGATTTCCACGGAAAGGATCTGATTGCGGATGAGGATGGGGATAACAGCACAGGATTACTCGCCATGTGTGGATATCAATGGAATGAAGGGCAGGCATATATGGGTCCCGGACATAATTCAGTGTTACATGATGTAAACGGACGGTGGTATCTTGTATGTCATATCCGCAGGAAAAACTTTACACAACAGGAAGAACCGTCTGAGATGCAGATACGTGAAATTTTCTGGAGTGAGGATGGGTGGCCGTTTGTGGCAGCACAGCCTCTTGCGAAGACAGATACAAGAGACGGGATAAAGCCGGTAACGAAAGAACAGATATGCGGTTTTTATGAGCGGATTACGCTTGCGCCGGCACTGCCACAGGGAATTACCTGTTCTGTGCCAATGAAACTTGCACCGGATGGATATTATGAGAACTGTTCTGTTCAGGGAAAATGGGAGTATACTGCAGATCACAGGGGCATGATTGCATATGGACCTTATACGGAGGAGGTGCGGGTTTATTGTGGCTGGGATGCACAGCGGAAGTGTGAAACAATTCTGTTGTGTGGACTGCGCAGTGATGGTGTTGCGTTCTGGGCGAAAAGAATCGGAAATCTGGTATAATAGATGCCGGTTAAAAAGGCTTTTGCATGGAGAAATAATATGCAAAAGCCTTTTTTAATAAAATTATTCTTCAATTGGTGCGTAATTAATGCTGACTTTAATATCCTGTCCATAATTACCGAAAGATTTACCGAAAATCGTGAGTCCTCCAACGTGTTCTGCATTGTCATTGACTGCCATGCGCAGCTTCATGCTGCTGCGATAGTCCAGATTAAAGTCCCGGATGGTGACATCTGAAATCTGCAATCCGTCTATGAAAGTTCCCTTTTTATTGATCACAAGCATTTTTAACAATCCATACTGGTTCCAGTTCGGAAACCACCAGTCTGGAGTGAAAATACCGCGGACATCTCCGAAATCTCCCGGGGATGTCCAGGTGCCGATGCAGACATCATTTAAATAAAAACTGATATCGGATGGCCAGACGTTATTGATTCCCGGGGCTTCGGAACTGAGCTCGGCAGAGATTAAAATCTGCGTGATTTTCTGGGAACCTGGAATAAAGTTTGGAATTTCATATTCCACAAATCCTTTGGAAAACCAGAGAATATCTGCATTGTAGCGATCAGGATGTGCAAAGTAGCGCGTATCATCCACTTCACCGATCAGATGGGAAGCGGTAGCCAGCCCGCAGGTCGGATAGACTTCATAATTGCAGTAATGTCCGACCTGAAGTTCTGCATTGTAAACATTCTGCGCTTCTTCCGGTGCGTCCAGATCAATGAGAATTTTATCCAGATGCAGAGTACAGATTTTCTGGTTTCCGTGCCCGCTGGAATCATTGGACGTATTGACAATTCCGCATGCCTCCAGTTTTTTTATATGTCCCGTCAGAGCACCGTTCGTAATGTTCAGTTTTGCTGCCAGTTCGTTCATGTTCATTTCTTTGTTTTCAATCAACAGTTTTATAATTTCAATCCGAACATCGGAGCCAAGTGCTTTAAAAATGTCCAGTCCATCATCCAGTGAAGTGATGTGAAGCATAAATTACCCCCTTTTTATTTGTTGTTTCATTTCTGTTTTATAAATTATAGTATCATTTCCGGAATGCGTCAACGCATGAGTGAAAGAAAAAGAATAAAAACGAAAATAATTTATAAAACACTAAATAACAACAATAAAATAAAATATTTTAGGAAAATCTAAAAAACATGTTGACATACTTATTGAGCAATTATATAATGTAACCAATAAGACCTGACAAATTTTAAAATATTAGTTAATCTGCCGAATGATTTTTTAAAGGCGCGTCGGAATCAGATGGTCAGAATAACGAACAGGGGAGCTTATATTTTATTTCATTATGATCAAGGTGGTTAAAAAGGAGAGGAAACTATGAAGAAAAAAATCATATCAACATTGCTTTGTACAGCAATGCTCGCAACAATGGTAGCAGGATGCGGAGTTGAAAAGAGTGATGGGGGATCAGACACAGAAGGCTCTGCAAGCTCCGTTGCAGAGATGAAAGGAACCGGTGATAATGAGATCAATATTCTTATTTATGCACAGGATCACGAAAAAGCCGTTTATCAGGAACTAATTGATAAATTTACAAAAGAGCATGCAGATGAGATTTCTACAGTAAACTTTGAAGTGACAACACAGGATGAATACGCAACAAAGATGACAGCTGCCATGACAGCGGGAGAACTTCCGGACATTTTCTATGTGGGACCGGAAGCAGTCAGAAGTTATGTAGATAACGGATATGTACAGCCGTTGGATGATCTCGTAGATGCTACTGCGGTTGACAATCTGTGGCCGGCGATCAAGAGCGCATATATGTATGATGGATCTAATATTGGTTCAGGATCGTTATACTGCCTGCCAAAAGATTTATCCTGCTTTGCATTTGCCTACAACAAAGATCTTTTTGATGAAGCAGGACTGGAGTATCCGGATCCGGAAAATCCATACACATGGGAAGAATTTGCAGATGTGTGCCAGAAACTGACAAAGGATAAAGACGGTGATGGCGAAATTGATCAGTGGGGTGTTGCAAATGCAAATGCATTTGGTTTTACTCCTTATGTATACGGCAATGGCGGTCAGTTCTTAAATGATGATCAGACAAAGGTAGTCATTGATGAAAATCAGAATTTTAAGGATGCTTTCCAGTATTATACGGATCTGACATTAAAGTATAAAGTAACGCCAACGGTAGAACAGGATACTGCGCTTGGCGGATACCAGAGATGGCTGGACGGACAGGTTGCTTTTTATGCATGTGGTACATGGGATGTCGCAGCATTTATGGATGATGCAACATTCCCATACAATTGGGATTTATGTGGATGGCCGGTAGGACCAAACGGAGACGGAAAGTCCACAGCATGGCTCGGAACCGTTGGTTTCGCAGTTTCTTCACAGGCAAAGAACCCGGATTTATGTGCAGAGTTAATACAGTCCTTATCAACAGATCTGGACGGACAGAAAGAACTTTGCGGCGAGACATCCGGTAAGTCTTTACAGATTCCAAACATTATGGATTATGCACAGACAACATTTAAAGACAAAGTAAATGATGGAACAATTCCATATGCAAGCAATGTAGATGTTATTTTCGGATATATTGAGGGAAGTGACAAATATAAAGGAATCTTTACGGAAACAACCTACACTTACAACAGTGAATGGTGGGATACTTTCCTGGAAGGAATGCCGAATGTTCTGACCGGAGAAGTTTCCGTAGATGATTATTGTAAACAGGTAGCGCCAAAGATGCAGGAAGCACTGGACAACGCGATCGAATTACAGAACGCAGCAACTAATAATTAAGATTAAAACGGATTGCCCCTGTCATGGGGCAGTCCGTAGGAAAAGAGTGGGCATATGAGCGGAAAAACAAAACAACCGAAACATAAGATGTCGGCAATGGCGAAGAAAGAAGAAAGAACTGCGTGGCTGTTCATCGCCCTGCCTTTCCTTGGATTTTTACTTTTTATGGCTTATCCGATCTGCTTTGCAGTGTTTGCAAGTATGAGCAAGTGGACGGGAATGAACTCTCTGGTGGATAATTTCTGTGGATTGCAGAATTACATCAATATTTTTCATGATGAAAAATTCTGGAAATCTCTGCTTACAACCATTATTTATTTGATCGGTATTCCAATCGGAATGATCCTTGGACTGCTTCTGGCAATGGGAATGAACCGTAAGATTCCGGGAATCCGGCTGCTTCGGACAATGTATTATGTACCAGTAGTATCTTCACTGGTTGCCGTGTCTATTTTGTGGGCATGGGTTTATAATTACGATTATGGATTATTTAATTCAATCATCAAACTTTTGACCGGACATCATGGTCCAAACTGGCTGGGAGATGAGTTCTGGGTAAAAGTAGCTTTAATCATCTTCATGGTATGGAAAGGATTGGGAACTTCTATTATTCTTTATCTTGCCGGATTGCAAAACATTCCGCGTAACTACTATGAAGCTGCTTCCATTGATGGAGCAAATGGATGGCAGAAATTTCGTCATATTACCGTTCCACTGGTCTCGCCGGTTACGTTCTATATTTTAATTACCAGCCTGATTGGCGGTTTCCAGGTGTTCGTGGAAGTACAGGTTATGACGAATAAAGGTGGAACAAACTATAGTGCAGCAACCGTTGTTTATTATTTGTATGATAAAGCATTTTCAAACGGACAGTTAGGCTACGGATGTGCACTGGCAGTTATTCTTGCAATCATCATCTTCATTATCACGGCTCTTAATTTCGCGGGTCAGGATAGATGGGTGAAGACCATGGACTAGGAGGGAGTCATATGAGTTCAAAAAAAGATTTGGCAAGCTCCCGGCTTGTATCAAAAAAAGAGAAAATTTTTAACTGGATTATCTTTGTATTACTTCTTCTTGGTGCAGTTGTAATGGTTTTCCCGTTAATTTACATGATTGCGACATCATTCATGACAAAAAATCAGATTTTGTCCGGTACATTAACAATTCTTCCGGATCCGATTCTGATAGGAAAATATTCTGAAGTATTAAAAAAGGGACAGTTCATAAACGGTATATTTAATTCTCTGAAGGTTGCAATTCCGGTATTGATTATTGGCGGATTTACCTCCTCCCTCGCCGCATTCGGATTTGCAAAAATGAGATTTCGTGGCAAAAATGCATTGTTTCTGGCATTGCTGGCAACCATTATGATTCCGTTTGCGGTTGTCATGATTCCACAGTATGTCATGTTTACCAAACTGGGCTGGACCAATACTCTGCTTCCACTTATTATTCCGGGATGCTTTGGAAATGTCAGTATTATCTTTTTCCTTCGGCAGAACCTGATCGGAATTCCGGATGATCTGATGGAAGCAGCAAAATTGGATGGATGTGGATATTTCCGTACGTTTCTTCAGATTTTTATGCCATTGATGAAGGGGGCTCTGGCAACGCAGCTGATGTTGTGGTTTATGGGAATCTGGAATGATTATCTTGCACCTACTATTTTCTTGAGAAGCGAAAAGAACTGGACATTGCAGGTGGTTATCCGTTCCTTCAATTCCTATTATGCAATTCAGAGTGATTATGCTTTGATCATGGCAGCATCCGTAATTGCAATGATTCCGACAATGGCATTGTTCTTTATTTTCCAGAGAATGATCATTGAGTCCATTGCAATCAGCGGTATCAAATAAGTAACAAATTATAAAATTCATCTTTTTCAATCCTCAACAAAATATAAGAAAGCAGTTCGTATAAAAATCGCTTGCGCGATACGGACTGCTTTTGTAGTATTATAACGAACAGACATTTATACATGGTAAAGGAGGCAGCGTATGCCAAAAGAAAATCCGGTGATTGCTTTTTTAAATAAGATGGCAGATTTGATTTTACTGAATCTGATTTTTCTGCTGTGCTGTATTCCGGTTGTGACGATCGGACCGGCAATTACAGCATTGTATGCAGTTTCATTGCGATCGGTACGCTATGGAGATGGGTATGTTATACAGACTTTTTTCCGGTCGTTTAAGCAGAATTTTAAACAGTCTTTTGTGGTGGGAATGATAGGCTTACTTTTTGTGTGCCTGCTTGTTATTGATTTGTTTTTCTGGCGCAATGTGGGACCTGCTTTTATGTCCGTATTTATGACAGTGGTGAGTGTATGCGTAGGCTATTTGGTTTTTATTGTGTTCTTATGGCTGTTTCCGGTGATTGCAAAACTGGAAAATCCTTTGCGTGTGCAGATAAAAAATGCTGCCGCCATGGCGGTTGCCCATTTTTTCCCATATACGCTGTTTGTAAGTGTGATAGTACTGGCGGCAGGCTATATGGCATATACCAGTATCATTACGGATGTGCTGCTGCTTCTGATGGGATTTGCTTTACTTGCATATGTATGTTCATTCTTTTTTTATAAAGTGTTTGCAAAATATATAGACGAGGAACCGGTGGGAGAGGATGACCCATTATATGGAAGCAGAGAGTAAAAAATATGAATTGAAATTTCCTCCCTTTAATGGTAGAATAAATGCATAGTTGCAGGCGTGCAACGGTCGATTTTTTGTGCAATATGTCTAGTGATAAAGGCAGAACAGTGGAAGACGGGCGTTGAAATTTTCATTGTGGAAAGCACCGGAAACAACCGTGAAAGCCGAAATGATTTACATAGTATATGGAGGTTTTTTATATGGCAAGATTTACATTACCGAGAGATTTATACCATGGAAAGGGAGCACTCGAAGCCCTGAAAACATTCAAGGGAAAGAAAGCGATCATCTGCGTGGGCGGCGGCTCCATGAAGCGCTTTGGGTTCCTTCAGAAAGCAGAAGATTATTTAAAGGAAGCCGGTATGGAAGTAAAACTGTTTGAGGGCATTGAGCCAGACCCATCGGTGGAGACCGTTATGAAGGGTGCAGCAGTTATGCAGGAATTTGAGCCGGACTGGATTGTTGCAATGGGCGGAGGTTCTCCGATTGATGCGGCAAAAGCAATGTGGATTAAGTATGAATATCCAGACATCACTTTTGAGGATATGTGCAAAGTATTTGGTATTCCGGCACTGCGCAACAAGGCACATTTCTGTGCAATTTCTTCAACTTCCGGAACTGCAACAGAGGTAACGGCTTTCTCCATTATTACTGACTATGAGAAAGGAATCAAATATCCGATCGCAGATTTTGAGATTACACCAGATGTTGCAATCGTAGATCCGGATCTGGCAGAGACAATGCCACAGAAACTGGTAGCGCATACCGGAATGGATGCAATGACACATGCAATTGAGGCATATGTTTCTACCGCAAATTGCGATTTTACCGATCCACTTGCACTCCATGCAATCAAGATGATACAGAGTGATCTGATTCCATCTTATAATGGAGATATGGAAAAGAGAGATTCTATGCACAACGCACAGTGTCTGGCTGGTATGGCATTTTCCAATGCACTTCTTGGTATTGTACATTCCATGGCACATAAGACAGGTGCAGCGTTTGCGGATTATGGCGCACACATCATCCACGGCGCAGCCAATGCAATGTATCTGCCAAAGGTTATCGCATTTAATGCAAAGGATGAGACGGCAAAGAAACGTTACGGTGAGATTGCGGATTTCATGAAACTTGGCGGAAACACACTGGATGAAAAGGTGGAGCTTCTGATCGCACATCTGCGCAGGATGAACGATGATCTGAACATTCCGCACTGCATTAAAAACTATGGTGCAGACAGCTTCCCGACCGAGCAGGGATTTGTACCGGAGGAGGTATTCTTAGAGAGACTTCCGGAGATTGCGGCCAATGCAATTCTTGACGCATGCACGGGTTCCAATCCAAGACAGCCAAGTCAGGAGGAGATGGAGAAACTCTTAAAATGCTGCTACTATGATACGGATGTCGATTTTTAAAAGAAACTAAGCAAGAAAAGTCCTGCGGTTTTTGTATACCGCAGGGCTTTTTTTGACAACAGGTGCTTCAATGAACAAATGCGAGTGCTGATCGTGCAAAAGTACATTGAGTATATCAAAAACAGAACAAATATGGTAGAATATACGATATGTAATCTGAAAACAGATAGATAAGAAGATGACAAAAAGGGTTTGGAAATGAAAAAGAAGAATCCGGAGTTATATCGCCGGTAGGGAGGAAAATATTATCATGAGTGGATATCTGATCAAAGACACGACAAAGGAAGAAAGGATTGCACTGATTCGTTCCTGGCAGGAGCCGGACGACTGCGTGGGAGGAAGCGGCATGGATCTGTTTGATATGTATGATGCCTATATCCGTGGGGAGAAAGAGATTGCAGAGATCAATGGGGAATTTCAGGCATCCTATGTAAAAGACACCGAAGACTTAGAACAGCCGGAAGAAGCAAAATCCACTTCCGGAGAACTGACACAGCTGACAAAGCTTCATGCGGAAGGTGCGCTTACGGATGAAGAGTTTGCGGCCGCAAAGAAAAAAGTGCTTGGACTGTAGCACACAATAATTTTATTATAAAAATGCAGTGGACGTAGAAATTGTCCGCTGCATTTTTTTATGGAAACAGTTCGTTAACAGGGTACAGTGCTTTTTCCCTGAATCAATATAGGGAGTGTGGTAAAACTCTGAATCAGCAGATCCGGATATTCCAGTTTGCGGATCATCATATTTCCGGCCTGGATACCCATATCATATACGTTGATGTCAATGACCGTTGGGGCAGGATCAATGATGCCTGCATAAGGGTAACAATCAAATGTAAGAAATCCCATGTCTTTTGGAATGGAAAGGGATAATTCGGTAATAGCGCGGGAAACCCCAAGGGCGAGGGTGCTGTTTTCGCAGACGATGGCCTGCGGAAGAGAGGCACGATCCTGCAATATAGGGAGAACGGCCTCATAGGCTCCGAGACGGGTTGCATTTGTATAACAGATCCTTTTGCTTGGAATATGATGTTTCTGGTTTAACATGCCTTTTAGAAATCCTTTCAGCCTTTGGCTGGAAAGAATGTCACTTTTCCGGCCCGCTACAAACAGTACATCGTAATAGTTACATGCAAGCATATGGGCGGCGGCATATTCTCCTGCCAGTGCGTGATCGGTGTCTATCCAGCAGAGCCGGCTTTCAAAATTGGGATGGCCGATAATAATATGTGGGACGTTGTCTTTGAGGATATGTTGTGCCAGAACTTCGTTGACCGCTGATCCATGGATAATCAGTCCATCGGCAGAACGGCGCTGTATTTCCTGAATGGCACGTTCGCCCGGATAGGATTCTTCTGAGGTATCCACAAGCGTAAGGGTATAATGGTGCCGTGTGAGTTCATGATGGACACCGGACATAATATCAAACATATGGGGATTCTGATAGGCAGTACCCTGCCCGAGATCCGTCAGGTAAACAATATTTTTGGCAGCCTGTCTGGCAAAGGAAACGGCACGGGCGTTGGGAACATAGTGCAGCTTATCAATGGCAGCCTGAACGCGTGCAACAGTTTCTGGTGAAATGGTCGTCCAGTGATTTAAAACTTTTGAAACTGTGGATTTAGACACTCCGGCTTCATTTGCAACATCGGATATTGTTATAGCCATATTTTTTCCTCCTTAAAAATGTATAAAACTAAAAAGATGGTATAGCGGTTTCCTAACAAAGTCAATAGAAAATAAAGATAAAACGTTGAAAATATAGGAAAATATCAATAAAATAAAATCAGTCACAGCGGAAAACCGCAAAATAATAGCAATATATAGGAAAGCAGTTTCCTGGGAGGGAGAAAACATGAAAAAAAGAATGGTGGCAATTGCCCTGGCGGCGGCAATGGTGATGACAACGTTCGCCGGATGTGGGGGAGCAGAAGAAACGGTGGAAACACAAAAAAGTGAAAATACGGAAAAAACGAGTGAAGATGCAGTAAAAAATCTGATAGCTTCCACAAAAGGAACCGTTACATTAAACCTTTGGTGTGATGAAACAGAAAGTTACCAGAAAACGATGAAGCAGTTGGTTGAAGATTTTAAAAACCAGTATGATCAGGTAGATTTTGATATTACCATCGGTGCAGTATCTACAGCTAATTGTAAGGATGAAGTTCTTGCAGATGTAGAAAAAGCGGCAGACGTATTTGTATTTGCAGATGATCAGTTATATGATCTGGAAAAAGCAGGGGCATTACAGAGTGTTGATGCAACATTTACATATGATCCAAAAGAAGAAAATGAGAAAGAGGCAGTGGAGGCGGCTTCCGTGGATGAAACTATGTATGCATATCCTCTTACCGCTTCCAATGGATATTTTCTTTATTATGATTCCAATTATCTTACCCCGGAAGATGTAGCTTCCTGGGACAATCTTTTGGCTGCAGCGCAAAAACAGGGCAAAACAGTCGGCATGGAAGTATCGGGGGCATGGTATTTGTATGGATTTTTTGCGGGAGCAGGGCTTGAAATGTATCGGAATGATGATGGCTCTAATACCTGTAACTGGAATGCTGCGGATACCAAATACAAAGGTGCAGATGTTGCTGCTGCGATCACGGATATTTGTAAAAACAAGGCGATGGTAAATTGTGTGAATGAAGATGCACAGGCTTTTGCATTAAATGGGGAGATGATTGCGGATGTCAATGGAACATGGGCAAGCAATGCGTTTAAAGAAGCATATGGTGATGGATATGCTGCCGCAAAACTTCCTACATTTACGGTAAATGGAGATCAGGTACAGATGGGATCTTATGCGGGATATAAGTTTGTCGGAGTGAATGCATATTCTAAAAATACCGGATGGGCGATGCTTCTGGCAGAGTATCTGACGAATGAACAGAGCCAGAAAACCATCGGTATCGCAACCGGAGAAGGACCTTCAAATATAAAGGCAGCAGCTTCGGAAGAAATTACTTCGGCACCTGCACTTGCGGCATTGACAGAACAGGCAAAATACGCAGATTTGCAGCGGGTAGGAAATAATTACTGGGATCCGGCGGCTGCACTGGGAGAAACATTGGTGGAAGGTACCTATAAGGATGCACAGAGTGTGCTGGATAAAGCGGTTGAAGGTATTACTCAGCCGGCATCCGAATAATGAATGCATATGAGAAGATATTGGAATGAAATAAAAACAGCGTGGGTACAGGGAAATCTCTGGACCCGCCTGTCCCTGCTTGTGATGGGGAGCGGATATTGTGCCTGTGACCGATGGGGAAAAGGAATTTTAATGACATTGATGGAAGTATTCTTTTTTTTCTTTACAGGGAGGGTATCCTGGCAGTATATCAGAAAATTAAATACATTAGGAACCGTGCAGAGAAAGGAAACACTGGATCTTACAACATTACAAAAGACGGTAAATCACTATGATAATTCCTTGCTGATTTTACTTTTTGGAGTGGTTGGGATATTGATCATAGCAGCATTTGTTGCATTATACGTGTCAAATTTTAAAACCGTATTCCGGATGCAGCAGATGAAAGAACATGGGGAACATATTAATACCATGAAGGAAGACTGCCGGGAACTGATAAACCGGAAGTTTCATGTGAGCCTGCTGGCACTGCCGGTTTTGGGGGTAATTCTGGTAAATGTGATTCCGATTATCTTTATGATATGTGTTGCATTTACCAATTATGATATGGATCATCAGCCGCCTACCTATCTGTTTACCTGGGTAGGGCTAAAAAACTTCCGCCAGTTGTTTACATCTTCTGCCACGGTAACGTTTGGGTATGCGTTTATACGTATTTTGTTCTGGACGTTACTCTGGGCACTTCTTGCAACATTTTCAACGTATTTTGGCGGGATTATGCTTGCAAAGCTGATCAATGACCGGCAGGTGCGCTGGAAGAAAATGTGGCGGACATTATTTGTTATAACAATTGCAATTCCGCAGTTTGTTACCCTGCTTCTGGTTGGAAAAATGTTTGGGGATTATGGAATTGTCAACAGTATCTGCAGTAAGACTGGCCTGACGGATTTGCTCAGACAGATCGGACTTGTGGGAAAAGGACTTTCTTATATTCCGTTTTTGACAAAACCGGGATGGGCGCATGTCATGATTGTGCTGATCAATATCTGGGTAGGGGTACCGTTCCAGATGCTGAGTGCGACGGGAATACTGATGAATATTCCCCATGAACAGATGGAAAGCGCGAAGATAGATGGGGCAAATGAGAGGCAGATTTTCTGGAAAATCACGATGCCATATATGTTGTTTGTGACAGGCCCGAGTCTGCTTACAGCACTAATTGCCAACATTAATAACTTTAATGTGATTTACCTGCTTACAACAGATTACGTTACATCCAACATGAATTATGCAAATTCCAATGCAAAAGAAGTAGATTTGCTGGTTACATGGCTGTTCAGGCTGACAAATGATTATTCCAATTATAAAATGGCATCTGTTATCGGCATCTGTGTATTTTGTATCTGTGCCGTGCTGACACTTATTGGATTTACGAGGATGATTGCAGGGAATAAAGAGGAGGAATTTCAGTAAATGAAAAAACAGTTAAAAATAGTTGGAAAACATATGCTGCTGGCTTTGTTGGCATTTATATGGCTGATTCCAATTGTATGGCTGCTGGTAACTTCTTTTAGTTCATACAAAGGCATTAATACAATGCATTTTTTCCCACAAAGATGGTCTTTGGACAATTACATGCAGTTGTTTTTCCGGCCGGATACCGTTGCCAATTTTCCGGCCTGGTTTCGGAATTCCCTGATTATTGGAGCAGCGACCTGTGTAATTTCCACATTATTTGTGCTGATGGTAGCGTATGCAATGAGTTGCATGCGGTTTCCGGCACGTAAACCATTGATGAGTATTGCGATTATTCTTGGGATGTTTCCGGGAGTTCTTTCCATGATAGCCATTTATTTTGTAATGAAATTACTGGGGCTGACAGACAGCATGGCAGGGTTAATTATTATTTATTCTGCGGGTTCCGGACTTGGATATCTCATTTGTAAGGGCTTTTTTGATACCATTTCGGTTTCACTGAGGGAATCCGCAAAACTGGAGGGGGCATCGGAACTTTCCATTTTCGTAAAAATCGTAATTCCATTGTCGAAACCGATCGTTGTTTATACGGTGATAAATGCTTTCCTGAATCCGTGGATGGATTTTGTGATGGCAAAACTTATGATCCGTTCAAAAAATCCGGCAGACTGGACGGTAGCAATGGGATTATACAATCTGGTGCAGAGAACCCTTGTGGGAGATTATTTTTCCGTATTTTGTGCGGGTGGTGTGATTGTGGCAATTCCTATTTCTATTTTGTTTATTATCATGCAGAAGTTTTATGTAGAAGGAATTACGGGAGGGGCAGTAAAAGGATGAAAAAAGAAGCAGTTTTACATGTACCGCTGTCGCAGTTCGCATATGCATATGATGAAAGAACAATTGTCCTGCGGCTTCGGGCGGCAAAAGGGGATTTAAAAAGTTGCAAAGTGTTTTATGGAGATCGTGTGGATCCTAAGCCACAGATAGAAACATTTGAAAAAGAGATGGTTTGTGCGGCAAAAGATGATTTGTATGATTATTTTGAAACTGTTATTCATGACAGATACAGCCGGTTGTGCTATTATTTCCTGCTCTGGGATGGAAAACAGGAACAGTATTATTATGAGCGCGATTTCAGCCGGGATATCCCGGAGAACCGGACAGAATTTTTCCAGTTTCCCTATATAAGAAGAGAGGATATGTTTCATATTCCGTCATGGGCGAAAGATATGGTGATGTATCATATTTTCCCGGATAGTTTTGCAACTGGTTACCGTATCATGGAGAAACAACCGAATGAACAGAAAATCGAGATAAAAAATGGGGAAAAAGCGATTTCGGGAAACCGGCTGGGCGGCACGTTAAGTGGGATAAAAGCGAATCTGGATTATCTGCAGCAGCTTGGAATTAATTGTATTTATGTAAATCCGGTGTTTGCCGCAAATTCGTATCATAAGTATGATACCATAGATTATTTTTCCATAGACCCATGCCTTGGAACAAAAAAGGAAGCAAAAGAACTGGTGGAAGATTGCCATGCACGGGGCATCCGTGTTTTGTTTGATGGAGTGTTTAACCATTGCGGACCGGATTTCTTTGCTTTCCGGGATGTTCTTGCCCATGGGGAAAAATCAGAATATCTTGATTGGTTTTATGGGATGCAGGCACCGGTTGACTATAAAGATCCCCCAAATTATGAAGCCTTTGCCTATGTAAAAGAAATGCCGAAACTAAATACTGGAAATCCAAAAGTCGAACAATATTTGATTAAAGTCGGAGTGTATTGGATACAGGAGATTGGGATTGATGGCTGGCGGCTGGATGTTGCAAATGAGATTAATCATGACTTCTGGCGGCATTTCCGGGCGGCTGTGAGAGCAGTTAAAAAAGATGCACTTCTTATAGGGGAAATCTGGGAGGATGCACAGTGCTGGCTGCTGGGCGATCAATTTGATTCTACCATGAATTACCGGTTTTCCTATTTATGCACAGATTTTTTTGCAAAAAGGACAATGTGTGCGCGGGAGTTTGATGAACAGATGACCAAAATGATTTACCGGTATCCACAACAGGTGTCAGAGATACAGATGAATTTTTTGGATTCGCATGACATTCCACGGTTTCTGAGTTATTGTGGCGGAGACCGCAGGAAACTTAGGCTCGCCTGTTTTTATCTAATCATGGGATATGGGATTCCTTCGGTTTTTTATGGAGATGAATGTTATCTGGATGGAAAAACAGAGACACAGTATCGCCAGGGGATGCGATGGGACACATCGGACACCTTTGCCGGGGATTTGAAAGAGTGGATCAGCTTCCGGAAGACGCATGAAGCATTGAAAAATGGCAGATATCGTGGCATCTGGATGGAAGATGGAGGATTGTATGCTTTCCTGCGGGAGAATAAAGAGGAAAAAGTTCTGGTTATTATTAATAATTCAGACGAACCATATGTCTGTGACGATGGATTCTGGTGCGAAACGGAACAAAAAATCTGTGGGTTCGTATTGGATAAAGTAAAACAATTGCCTGCAATGCAGGGAAAACCCTTCATTATTAAAAATAGATAGTTCAAAAAATACTGCTTTACATGTAAATTGTAAGGCAGTATTTTTGTGCAATACTTTTAATGACATATAAATAAACCTGTGGTACACTGACCGTACAAGTAAATGTACATGATACAACTTTGATGGAATGAGGGGCCGGATGGGTTGGCAGAATCTGCTTTTTTATGAGGGAAAATAATATGGAGAGTATTACAGGAGGAAACACATCAAAATATCAGGAACTGACGGAACAGCTGCGCTCGCAGATTGTCTCCGGAAAGATTACGCCGGGACAGAAACTGCCATCGGAAAACATGCTTTCCGCACAATACCAGGTCAGTCGTCAGACGGTAAGAAAGGCACTGGCGATTTTGCAGAATGAGGGATACATTTATGCCGAGCATGGGCGAGGTACTTTCTGCTCCGATATGATGCGGCATGCACACCCATCCAAAAATATTGCGGTGGTAACGACCTATTTGTCGGATTATATTTTCCCACGTGTCATACAGGGAATTGATGATGTGCTGACAGGTGCAGGGTACAGCATTGTCTTAAAGAACACAAAAAATTCGCGGACACGGGAAGCAGAATGTCTGCAGGAGATTCTGGGTAAGGATATCGATGGTGTGATTATTGAACCGAGTAAGAGCCAGATTTTCTGCCGGCATATGAACTTGTATGAACAACTGGAAAAATCGCATATTCCGTATGTGTTTATCCAGGGATGTTTTCCGCAGATGAGAGAAACACCGCATGTACTTCTGGATGATTTCCAGGGAGGATACATGATCACAAAATATCTGACGGATCTCGGTCACAAAAATATCGTAGGCGTATTTAAGGCAGATGACATGCAGGGGCAGAACCGTCATAAAGGATATGTCCGGGCATTGCAGGAGGCGGGGATTTTATATGATCCGGATAAAGTCGTATGGTTCCACACAGAAGACCGCAAGCTTCATCCGTATGAAGCTATCCGGGAAATGGCAGGAGGAACGCTTCGCGGGCAAATGGATGCGGTTGTCTGTTATAACGATCAGACGGCGCAGCTGGTGATCCGGGCATTGCAGGAGAACGGTCTGCGCATACCAGAGGATATTTCCGTAACTGGTTATGATAATTCCTTTCTGGCGAACCAACAGGGACTTCGGCTGACAACGATTGACCATCCGCAGGAAAAGCTTGGTGCCATGGCGGCGGAACTGCTTCTTTCCATGATTCAGAATGGAGGAAAGGAGCAAGGGGAGAGCGTTCTTATCCAACCTATGCTTATCGAGGGAAATTCGTGTATGGAACGGCAATAATAATTTGTGCAGTTTGACCAAAAAGATTTCGGATAAAACAAGAAAAGAACGACAATTTTGTTAATTTTTTGCATGAAAAACAACTTGTAAATACATGCATACAAGTTATAAACTTAGAGTATGAAAAATGAGCAATACGGAGAACAATTCTAAGGAGGAACGAGTATGCTGTTAAATAAGGATTACAAATTTTGGTTTTGCACAGGATCACAGGATCTGTATGGAGATGAATGTCTGGCAAAGGTAGCCCAGCATTCCAAGCAGATCGTAGACGAGTTAAATAAGACAGGCGTTTTGCCATATGAGATTGTATGGAAGCCAACCCTGATCACGAACGAGCTGATCCGCAAGACATTTAACGAGGCAAACAATGATGAGACATGTGCTGGTGTGATCACCTGGATGCACACCTTCTCTCCGGCAAAGTCCTGGATTCTTGGACTGCAGGAGTACAGAAAACCTCTCATGCATTTACATACACAGTTCAATGAGGAACTTCCATATGACAGTATCGACATGGATTTCATGAATGAGAACCAGTCCGCACACGGTGACAGAGAGTATGGTCATATCGTAAGCCGTATGCGTATGGAGCGCAAGGTTGTTGTCGGACACTGGACGGACCCGGTTGTTGTTGATAAGATTGCAAGCTGGATGCGTACCGCAGTCGGTATCGTAGAGAGCAGCCATATCCGTGTGATGCGTGTCGCTGACAATATGAGAAATGTAGCCGTTACCGAGGGTGATAAGGTAGAGGCACAGATCAAGTTTGGCTGGGAAGTAGATGCTTATCCGGTAAATGAGATCGCAGAGTCTGTTGCAGCAGTATCCCAGTCCGATACAAACGCACTGGTAGATGAATATTATGACAAGTATGAGATTTTACTTGAGGGCAGAGATCCGGAAGAATTCAAGAAACATGTAGCAGTACAGGCACAGATCGAACTTGGATTTGAGCGTTTCTTACAGGAGAAGAATTATCAGGCAATCGTTACCCACTTCGGAGATCTGGGCGCATTAAAGCAGCTTCCGGGACTTGCTATCCAAAGACTTATGGAAAAAGGATATGGATTTGGTGCAGAAGGTGACTGGAAAGTTGCAGCCATGGTACGTCTCATGAAAGTGATGACAGCCGGTATGAAGGATGCAAAGGGAACTTCCATGCTGGAAGATTACACCTATAATTTAGTAAAAGGCAAGGAAGGAATCCTCGAAGCGCATATGCTTGAGATCTGTCCGTCCATCGCAGACGGTCCGATCAGCATCAAGTGCCAGCCACTTTCCATGGGTGACAGAGAAGATCCGGCAAGACTTGTATTTACATCGAAGGAAGGACACGGAATTGCAACTTCTCTGATTGATCTGGGCAACCGTTTCCGTCTCATCATCAACGATGTAGAGTGCAAGAAGACAGAAAAACCAATGCCGAAGCTTCCGACCGCAACGAACTTCTGGACTCCGGAACCGGATATTTATACAGGCGCAGAGGCATGGATTCTTGCTGGCGGCGCACACCACACCGCATTTACCTACGACCTGACTGCAGAGCAGATGGGTGACTGGGCAGCAGCCATGGGCATTGAGGCTGTATACATTGACAAAGATACCAAGATTCGTGATTTCAAGCGTGATCTGATGCTTGGAGAGGTATTCTACAGATAAAAGATATGTAACACCTGCTTTTGTAAAATGCAAAGGCAGGTGTTTATGGCAGAAAGAGAGGTAGAAACAGTGGAAAGAAAAGACGAGATCGTGTCCGGGAAAACATTTCTCGGAATTGAATTTGGCTCCACACGTATCAAGGCGGTACTGACCGATGCGAACCATACACCAATCGCATCCGGCAGTCATGAATGGGAAAACCGCCTTGACCACGGAATCTGGACCTATACTATGGACGATATCTGGGGTGGTCTGCAGGACTGCTACCGGGATCTGAAAAAAGACGTAAAAGAGCAGTATGGCGTGACACTGACAAAGATTCGTGCGATTGGATTTTCCGCCATGATGCACGGATATCTGGCATTTGACAAGGCTGGGGAGCTTCTCGTGCCGTTCCGCACATGGCGTAATACAATCACAGAGGAAGCAGCAGCCGCACTGACAAAGGAATTTTCCTATAACATTCCGCAGCGTTGGAGCATTGCCCATCTGTATCAGGCAATGTTAAACAAAGAAGAGCATGTGAAAGATATCGCATTTTTCACCACGCTTGCAGGATTTATCCATTGGAAACTGACTGGGGAAAAGGTACTCGGCGTGGGGGATGCATCCGGAATGTTCCCAATCGACAGTAATACAAAAGATTATGATGCAGCAATGCTCGATAAGTTTGATGCGCTGGCAGAACCATACGGCTTTGACTGGTCACTCCGTGACATTCTGCCAAAAGTTCTTGTTGCCGGAGAAAATGCCGGAACGCTGACCGCAGAGGGCGCAAGGCTTCTCGATACCGATGGCGAACTGGAAGCAGGAATTCCGGTATGTCCGCCGGAAGGTGATGCCGGAACCGGCATGGCAGCGACCAACAGTGTAGCTGTCCGCACTGGAAACGTATCCGCAGGTACTTCCGTATTTGCAATGATCGTACTGGAAAAGGCGTTGAAGAATGTGCACACCGAGATCGATCTGGTGACCACGCCATCCGGAGAGGCGGTTGCCATGGCACACTGCAACAACTGCACATCCGATCTGAATGCATGGGTCAACCTGTTTGAAGAGTTTGCAAACAGCTTTGGCATGAAGATTGACAAGAATGAGCTGTTTTCCGTTTTATACAACAAAGCACTTGAAGGTGACGCAGATTGTGGCGGTCTTTTAGCATACAACTATTTTTCCGGAGAAGGAATTACCGCATTTGATGAAGGAAGACCTCTGTTTGCCCGCACACCGGATGCAAAATTCAATCTTGCAAATTTCATGCGCGTGCATTTGTTTACGGCACTGGGCGCATTAAAGGATGGTCTGGATATCCTGCTCAAAGAGGAAGGCGTACAGATCGACAAGATGTACGGCCACGGCGGTCTGTTTAAGACTCCGGTAGTCGGACAGCGCATCATGGCAGCAGCCATCGATACACCGGTTTCCGTTATGGAGACGGCAGGCGAGGGCGGCGCATGGGGTATCGCGCTTCTTGCAGCATACATGGCACAGAAAGAAGAGGGCGAAAGCCTTGCCGATTATCTGAGCAAGAGAGTCTTTGGCGGTCAGGAGGGCGTGACGGAAGATCCGGTTCCTGCCGATGTGGAAGGCTTTGACCGGTTCTTAAAACGCTACAACGAAGGACTTGCGATTGAGCGTGCAGCAGTCGAACATTTATAAAATAATAGTTACAGATAAGAAACAGGCAGAATCCGTCGTTTACAGCGGCGGATTTTGTGGATATGGAAAGGATAAAAACATGTTAGAAGAATTAAAAAAACAGGTTTACGAGGCAAACATGGAATTGCCGCGCAGAGGCTTGATCACTTATACATGGGGCAATGTCAGCGGGATTGACCGTGAGAGCGGCTACTTTGTCATCAAGCCAAGCGGTGTGGATTACGATAAACTGACACCAGACGATATGGTCGTTATGGATTTAGAGGGAAATAAAATCGAGGGTGATTTGAAGCCATCATCCGACACACCAACCCATCTCGAACTGTACAAAAAGTATCCGGATATCGGCGGTATCGTACATACCCATTCTCCGGAGGCTACTTCCTGGGCACAGGCAGGAAGGGATATTCCGCTTTACGGAACGACCCATGCGGATTATTTCTTTGGACCGATTCCATGTGCGCGTAGCCTCACACCGGAAGAGATTGACGAGGCATACGAGACCAACACCGGAAAAGTCATTATTGAAACCTTTGAGACAAGAGGCATCAACCCGGTTTACACACCTGGCGTGCTCTGCACGAACCATGGTCCGTTTACATGGGGCAAGGATGCAGCAGAGGCAGTGCACAATGCCGTTGTCTTAGAGGAAGTTGCAAAGATGGCAACCCGTACCGAACTGATCAATCCGAAGGTGCAGCCGGCACCGGATTGTATCCGCGATAAGCATTTCTTCCGCAAGCACGGTGCGAATGCTTATTACGGACAGCAGTGAAAATTTATGATGGGGAATACCTGATCCCGGTAATTGTGGGATTTGAAGGCTCTTGAAGTATGAAATGTAAATCAGATAAAAACAGGGGAAAAAGAAATGCCTGTTTCTTTTTGGGGATTTTGTCGCTGGTTACGGTAGTATTGTGTCTTTCGGCATCATGTAATGCCGATAGAAGGAAGGCACAAAAATACGAGTATGGAGTATTCTTAAATGCAGACCGTACAGCAGTTCCAAAATTAAAAAATTACGAAATTGTTGTGATTGATGCACAGTATTTTTCGAAGAAAGATATCAGAAAATTACATGCTGGCGGTACAAAAGTTTACAGCTATCTTAATATTGGCTCTATCGAAAATTTCCGGTCATATTATAAAACATACGAGCATCTGGCAATCGGGGATTATGAAAACTGGGAAGAGGAAAAATGGGTTAATGTTGCGGATAAAGACTGGCAGGAATTTATGGATACATTAGCCGGAAAATTAAAGAAAAAGGGAGTGGATGGCTTTTTTATTGATAACTGTGATGTATATGATTATGCCCATAAAAAGGATATTTTTGATGGGCTGACGGTGATTTTAAAGAAAATCCGGGCAATGGGGAAGCCGGTAGTGGTCAATGGAGGAGATATCTATGTGACGGCATATCAGTCCCGTTATGGTTCTGCTGCGGATATTATGACGGGTGTAAACCAGGAGTCGGTGTGGAGCAGGATTGATTTTACAACCAAAACATTCCATACGCAGAAAAAAACGGAGCGGGAGTATTTCTGCCAGTATCTGCAGGCATGCAAAGCGGATGGAATGGATGTTTATCTGCTGGAATACACGACAGACCATAAACTGATCCACAGGATTAAGAAGTATTGCAGGAAAAAGAAATATGATTACTATATTGCGGATTCGCTGGAGCTGGGTATTTAATACAATGTGTTTTTAAATTTGACTTTAAAAAGTAGATATCATACAATTACATTGTTGTAAAAATGCTGCTGGTACAGCTGGAAGAGCTTCATAAAGTTGTCACCGCAGTTCCAGTGAAATAACAGGAGGATTAGAACCATGGGAGTACATTCCATAGATGCAGAGGATGATCAGTTTGCATACCGTTATGATACACAGTTACTGATCGACAGAAGAGACAGGGATCTTGACGAGGATGAGATCGCAGATTACATCACGGAAAATTTTGAGGGAAACAGTCTGATTGCGGCTGGAGATGAGGATTTGGTCAAGATTCATTTCCACACGAATGAGCCGTGGAAAATTCTGGAATACTGCAATACGGTCGGAGAAATTTATGACATCGTGGTCGAGGATATGATCCGGCAGGCAGCAGGGCAGCAGGGATAAAAGGCAGAGCGTCCGATACAGAAGATTATAGTGTGATGCTGGAAATGAAAATAGGTGCTGTCGCATCAGTAAATGATTGATATTTACTGGGCGGCAACACCTGTTTTCTTTTGATACCATGAAGTATAGAAGGCCTTCCTTAAATGAACTTTAAAAGTTTTAGACTATTTAGAAAAACTTTATTTGTCCCTGTGATATAGCTGCGTTACAATAAATATAACGAAGGGCGGATGGAGGAAATGATATGGCAAATACAACCAAGCTTGCACTTGAAGCATCCTTAAAAGAACTCCTGCGGACAAAACCGATTGACAGGATCACGATCAATGATCTGACGGAACATTGTGGCATCAGCCGCATGACGTTTTATTATCACTTTAAGGATATTTATGATCTGGTGGAGTGGGCATGTGTGGAGGACGGAAAGCGTGCGTTGCAGGGTAAAAAGACATACGATACGTGGCTGGAGGGAATTGCGCAGATATTTGAGGCAGTATTGGAAAACAAGCCATTTATTATGAATGTATACCATGCGGTTGCCCACGAAAAAGTGGAGCAGTATCTGTATAAGCTGACGTATGAACTGATCGTAAATGTCGTGGAAGAAAAATGCAAAGGCATTACGATTGCAGACGGAGATAAACGCTTTATTGCAGATTTTTATAAATATGGATTTGTGGGAATTATGCTTGACTGGATCGACAAGGGCATGCAGGAGGATTACCATAAGATCGTTATGATGATGGGAACGGCACTCGATGGGAATATTGCGCGTTCGATCGAGAATTTTAAACAGAAATAAAAATTAATCAAAATGCCTGAAATGATAAAAATTTTATCATTTCAGGCATTTTGTAAATGGTATCTTTTCACAGAGATGGTAAGATAACCATATCGTATTTGTTCCACAAATGATCTGTCGTGTTACAGGTTTTATGATTTTATGGGAATTGATTTTGAAATGAATCAGAAACCTGTAACGAAGAAACACTAAATGAGAAGTATCCCAGAAATCAGAAAGGAGTTTTTCTATGTCAAATAAAAATAAGAAATTAGGACTTGGAATCGCAGCAGTTGCAGCAGCCGGTGCAGGACTTGTATATGCTGCACAGAAAACCAGCCAGCAGAAAGTAAAGAAGATTGCAAAGGCAGCACCACCGGTTGATTACCGCAACACGGAGCGCGGAAAATATGAAAAAAACAGCAAAGGCATTTATTACACCAACGGAAACTATGAAGCATTTGCCCGGCCAAAGAAACCGGAAGGAGTCGATGACAAAAATGCATACATTGTCGGAAGCGGACTTGCAGCACTCGCAACGGCTTGTTTCCTTGTCAGAGACGGGCAGATGCCAGGTTCCCATATTCATATTTTAGAGGCAATGGATGTGGCAGGTGGTGCCTGTGACGGTATCTTTGATCCGACCCGCGGCTATGTGATGCGCGGTGGCCGTGAGATGGAAAATCATTTTGAATGTCTGTGGGATCTGTTCCGCAGCATTCCATCACTGGAAATCGAAGGGGCATCCGTGCTGGACGAGTATTACTGGCTGAACAAAGAAGATCCAAACTATTCACTTTGCCGTGCAACCGAAAACCGTGGTGAGGATGCACATACCGATGGCAAATTTAATCTGAGTCAGAAGGGCTGCATGGAAATCATGAAGCTGTTTATGACAAAGGATGAAGATCTGTATGATAAGACCATCGAGGATGTGTTTGATGAGGAAGTCTTTGACTCGACCTTCTGGCTGTACTGGCGCACCATGTTTGCATTTGAAAACTGGCACAGTGCACTGGAAATGAAACTGTATTTCCAGCGGTTTATCCACCATATTTCCGGTCTGCCGGATTTTTCCGCACTGAAATTTACACGCTATAACCAGTACGAATCCCTGATTCTTCCGATGAAGAAATATCTTGAGGATGCCGGTGTAGAGTTTCAGTTCAATACCGAAGTAACGAACGTTATTTTTGATATCAAGGATGGAAAGAAAGTGGCAAAAGCCATTGACTGCAAAGTAAAAGGGGTAGAGACCGGAATCGTTCTGACCGAAAATGATCTGGTATTTGTCACAAACGGAAGCTGTACCGAAGGTACGATTTACGGCGATCAGAACCATGCACCAAACGGTGATGCCGAAGTGCGGACCAGTGGCTGCTGGAGCCTGTGGAAGAACATTGCAAAACAGGATCCGGCGTTCGGACATCCGGAAAAATTCTGTTCCGATATTACAAAGACCAATTGGGAGTCGGCAACCGTTACCACATTGGATGACAAGATCCTTCCATATATCGAAAAAATCTGTCAGCGTGATCCGCGCAGCGGAAAGACCGTTACCGGAGGTATCGTAAGCTGCAAGGATTCCAGCTGGCTGTTAAGCTGGACGATCAACCGTCAGGGACAGTTCAAGGAGCAGGACAAAGATAAAGTCTGCGTATGGGTATATGGTCTGTTTACCGATGTACCGGGTGATTACATCAAGAAGCCGATGAAGGAGTGTACCGGTAAAGAAATCACGGAGGAGTGGCTGTATCATCTGGGTGTGCCGGAAGATCAGATTGAAGATCTGGCAGAGCACAGTGCCGTCTGCGTACCGACCATGATGCCGTATATCACCGCATTTTTCATGCCAAGAACAAAGGGAGACCGCCCGGATGTCATTCCGGATGGCTGTGTTAACTTTGCATTCCTCGGACAGTTCACCGAGACACCGAGAGACACGGTATTTACAACCGAGTATTCGGTGCGTACCGCTATGGAAGCGGTCTACGGACTGCTCGGTGTGGACCGCGGCGTGCCGGAAGTATGGGGAAGCGTCTACGATGTGCGTGAACTGTTAGACAGTAGCGTGAAGCTGATGGATGGCAAGTCCCCGCTGCAGATGAACCTTGGACCGCTCAATGTGATCAAGAAACCGCTTCTTGGTAAGATCAAGGGAACCGTGATCGAGAAGCTGTTACGGGATCATGATGTGCTGCGGGATGGCATGATTTAAAAAGATTTTATAAAGGGAAAAACGTCTGAGAATTTTGCATAAAACAAATCCTCAGACGTTTTTGATTACTGATGAGTCGGACTGATTACAGACAATTTCCGGATCAAGGAAATTTTCCTGTTTGGCAACAGACTGCAGGATCTCCATATTCTGCAGAAAAACCAGTCGCTGATAGGTGCGGATGGCACGGTTTAAGTTTTCTAAAGTAAGTTCCGGCTTTCCTTTTTTATTTTTTCCCATAGGTAATAACCTCCGTTTCAATCTGGAGATATTTTCGTATGAAGTTGTGCCTATTTGATGAAAATTGCGGGGAGGACACAAAAAGTTCACGAATCGACAGAAAATCAGATGTTACATGGAAGCCTGAAACCGGAATTCCCCATGATCTGCAAAGAATCCATAGACACCATGGTATTTTTCGACAACAGAGATCATGCTCTGTACGCCGATGCCGTGGTTGACGGAACGGGATATCGGAATATCATCTGCAAAAACGACAGGTTGTTCATAACTGTTTTTTATCTGGATACATAACTGTGTATTTTTCTCATATACCTTAAGTGAAATATAGCGTTGGGACTGCGGATTCATCTGCTGGCAGGCATGAAGTGCGTTTTCAAGTGCATTGGCAAATAAACTGCACAGATCTGTAATCTGAAAACGGGAAAATTCGGTCGCAGTAATGGAAATCTGCATTGGAATGTGGTTTACGGCAGCCTGATTGGCGTAGGAGGACACAATCAGATTGACCGATTCGTTGACACAGTAGCGAATGACAGAACTGTGTTCAAGATTGGTACAGATTTCGTGGATGTAGGAAGTCGCTTCTTTTGGGTTATTCTGATCCAGACAACTCTGGATGAAATTCATATGGTGTCGCAGGTCATGCCGGTAAATGGCTGCCTGCTGCTGGGAAGCGGAAAGCTGGGCAATTTCTTTCTGTGCCTGTGTGGCAGCCGTAGTAAGCAGAATATTTTCCCGTTCTGCTTTATTTTTTTCACTTGAAAATTTAAGCGAGAGAACAGACAGAATAAAAAAGGATACGACAAGAAAACTGTCCATAAAGTCAATAACGACTGCACCGCCCGTGTAGAGCAGATCCGTGTAGACAGTAAACGTGTATTCCAGGACATAGTATACCAGCGGAAGCAGGAAAAACAAAAGCAGTGTCGTGCGGCTTTCATATTTCAGCCGGATGATATACGGTGAGACAAACCGGATCACAAGAACAAGAAGCGGAATGGTAATAATGATGGAGGCAATGTTCGATACAACGGGATTTCTGTCAAAAAAGAAAGCAACAAAGGTGCCAAACCATTTGCGTGGCGTGCACAGCAGATATGCAGACAAAACGGAGATGGCAGAGATTGACAGATTCCGGTGAAACCGCAGGAAAATTAAGGCAATCAAAGGGATATGGATCAGAAACGGATAGCATTTGTAAAGCACCGACTCCCCCATGATCAGATAAAAAAGAAGCTGGGCAATACCAAAGAAAAAAAGCGTCAGGACATAGACACGCTTATGATCGCAAAAACCGATGTCGGCAAGATACAGTGCCGCCACGATGCCGAAAAATAATACAAAAGCATAATTAACTAAAGAAAAAACGGATGAAAGTTCAGGCATAATCATTCCTCCATCTGGAAAGCGAGATAATGTTTTTTGATATCAGCAACCCTGCGCTGTGCAAGCGGAATGTTTGTGCCGTTGTGAAGACACATATCCATTGTGCCGATCGAGCGGATATAGTTCATATTTACAAGGAACGAGCGGTGTACCTGAATAAATTCCCGGTGTTGCAGCAGGCTGTTGCATACGGACGAGAACAGTTCTGTGCAGACAATCTGTTCCCTTCCACTCGTATAGTAGATAACTTTGCGGTTCTGGGCTTCTACATAGATCAGTTCGGACAGGGGAACTTTATGTACGCCAATCCGGCTTTTTAGTACAAGAAAATGCCCCTGTTCCTGTGTTTTTACCCGTAGGATGTCATCCATGGCAGCAAAGAAAGCGTTGGAGGATACCGGCTTCATCAGATAATTGGTGGCCTTTACCGTATAACTTTCCACCGCAAAATCCGATGAGGTTGTAAGAAAAATAATATCGGCAGCATGGTCGAAAGTACGGATTTCGCGTGCAAGCTGCATGCCGGTCATATGTGGCATGAGGATGTCTAGCAGATAAATGTCGAATCGTTCCTTTGATGCCTGCAGGGCAAGTTCACAGCTGCTGTGATATTCTTGATAGGTAAACGGAATATTGTGAGTTTTCTGATAACTGTCCAAAAGCGACCGTATGTTGGACAATTCCTTCTCATCGTCATCACATAAGGCAATTTTCATAGGGAATCTCCTTCATTTTCAATACATTTATTATACCGTAGCATCGGACAAATTACTATAGAAATCTGCTGTCATTTATGCACCGATAAAATCATCCGTCAGTTTTCCGTGTTTTTCATAGTTGGTGACCCGTGCAATGTGATTATCCGCATCGACAAAAACAACTTTCGGGTGATGTTCTTTTGCTTCTTCCGGTGTCATCTGTGCATAGCACATGAGAATGACATGATCGCCCACAGCGACCTGACGGGCAGCGGCACCGTTTAAACAGATCATGCCGGAACCGGCTTCCCCTGCGATAGTATAAGTTTCGAAGCGGTTGCCGTTTTCCACATCGACGATCTGTACCAGTTCATATTCTAAAATTCCGGCAGCTTCTAAGAGATCGGTATCGACCGTGATACTGCCGACATAGTTGAGATCCGCCTGTTTTACCACAGCCCGGTGAATTTTTCCTTTTAACATATTGTACTGCATGAGTAATCTCCTATTTTTCCACGATAAAGTTATCGATCAGTCTGGTTTTGCCAATGTATACGGCAATGGCTACAAGAATGGAACCTTCGAGTTTTTCGACCGGAGTAATGGTGTCAAAGTCAACGACATCCACGTAATCAATCTTGGCAAGCGGCTCCTTTTCAATCTCTGCTGTGATTGCAGACTTGATGACACAAGCGCGTGTTTCTCCGGCATCCACAAGGGCTTTTCCGGCTTTTAAGCTGCGGCTTAACACAAGTGCCGCCTGACGTTCTTCGGCGTTTAAATAAGTGTTTCTGGAGCTCTTTGCCAGTCCGTCATCTTCACGGATGATCGGGCAGCCGATGATCTGGGTATCCACATTTAAGTCTTTGACCATGCGACGGATGACGGCAAGCTGCTGGGCATCTTTCTGGCCAAAGTATGCGCGGTCTGGAGTTACAATGTGGAAGAGTTTCAATACAACGGTCTGCACGCCGCGGAAGTGAATCGGACGGCTTTTTCCACAGAGTTCGGTGGTAAGACCATTCATATCCACATAGGAACAGAAGCCGTCGGCATACATTTCCTCCGGTTCCGGATGAAAGATGATATCTACACCTGCAGCTTCGCACAATGCGGCATCTTTTTTGAGATCGCGTGGATAACTCTCCAGATCTTCGGTTGGTCCGAACTGCATCGGGTTTACAAAAATACTGACAACGACACGGTCATTTTCCTTTCTGGCTGCATCGATCAGGCTTTTGTGTCCTTCATGCAGATATCCCATAGTAGGTACGAATCCGACGGTTAATCCTTCTTTTTTCCATGCCTTTACGGCAGCTCTTACTTTACTGATTTCTTCATATATTTCCATTTTATAATCTCCTGATTTTCATTGTAATTTGGTTTTATTGTTATTTGACAAAAACAATGCGAATGATTCCGTAGGAATGTCTTAATATAATTTATTCAGAACGGTTTCATCCATTTTGAAGGTATGCTCAGCAGCAGGGAACGTTCCGGCAGCAACTTCTTCTTTATAAGTGCGGAATGCCTCACGCATCTGTTCACCGACCTGTGCGAACTGCTTGACAAATTTCGGCTTCATGTTGGAATACATGGCAAGCATATCCTGATAGACAAGTACCTGTCCGTCGCATCCGGCACCGGCACCGATTCCGATGGTCGGGATATGAATACTCTCGGTAATCTTTGTGGCAAGGGCCTGTGGTACACATTCTAAGACAACGGCAAAAGCACCGGCTTCTTCAACGGCACGCGCGTCATCAAGCAGTTTCTGTGCGGCAGCTTCGCCTTTTCCCTGTACCTTAAATCCGCCAAAGGCATTGACAGACTGTGGGGTCAGGCCAAGGTGGGCACAAACAGGGATGGAAGCGTCTACGATGGCTTTGATCTGAGGGCAGACTTCTTTGCCTCCTTCCAGCTTGACTGCCTGTGCACGGCCTTCTTTCATCAGGCGTCCGGCATTGACAACCGCGTCATAGACGGAAGTCTGGTAAGACATAAAAGGCATGTCGGTGATGAGCAGTGTATCTTTGATGCCGCGGGCAACCGCTGCGCTGTGATGGATCATGTCCTCCATGGTGACGGAGAGCGTGTCTTCGTATCCTAAAACGACCATTCCGAGGGAATCGCCGACGAGAATGGCATTGACACCTGCCTCATCAATAAGTCTGGCAGTAGAATAATCGTAGGCGGTCAGCATGGAAAGCTTTTCACCCTTTTCTTTTGCTTCCTGAAAAGTTACAACCGTATTTTTCATTTATGAGATCCTCCATTTTCTTTTTCCTGTTTATCAGCAAGTAAAACATGTCTCATGTTTTCATAATTCTGTGCTGGATTTTTTCCTTCTGCAATTGCCAGAAGCCGTGTGCCGAGCATGCGGTACAAAGCGGCATCTTCTGTGTTTAAACAGTGTAAGTGCTTTTCCACGGTTGCGACATCCCCACGCTCGATCGGACCGGTCAGTGCATGGACACAGCCCTGCGAGAGCACATTTTCGATGTTCTGACGGACCAGTGCAGCAGTTGCCGCAACGGCTTTTTCGCGGGAAAATCCGCAGTCTTCGAGAAGCCGGTACCCCGTATCAAGTACCGCGATCACCTGATTGCTTAAGATGCTGGCAGCTGCATGATATTCTGGCTTGGCTGCGGCATCAATCCGGCAGACTTCATTTCCATAGGAAGTGAGTAAGTCGGTGATGACCTGTACGGCATGTGGGTGGCCTTCCACGGTAAAAAATGCATGTTCTAATTGCTGGTATGATGAAAATTTGTTACTGAACGGTAACATGGGATGAACCGAGCAGCAGGATACTCCTGCTTCTTTGGCTCCGGAAAATGAATCGGATGAAAGTGCGCCACTACAATGACATATAATCTGATTCCTGTGTGACATGCCTTTGATTTCTTCCCATACGGGTACAAGGAGCGAATCGGGTGTCGTGATGAAGAGGATGTCTGATTCACGCACCAGTTGCTGCACCTGATCGAAACCGGCAGTCTGTGTAAACGCGGCGGCTTCTTCTGCAGCCGCGGCATTGGTATCATAATATCCCACAAGGTCTGCGTTTTTACTCCGGAAATATTTTCCAAGGGAGCAGCCTACGCGCCCTGCGCCTATGATTCCTGTTTTCATGCTACCACCTTCCTTCTGGTAATTAAATGGATCGGATCCTGTGTAACAGGTGTCCGTCGAAATCCTGTGTAAAGGTGACTCACATATTCATTTGGGGCGATACATCATAAATATACCGCAGTCGATACAGTTTCTGTATGAATACCGTTCAGAACCCACTATAACATAATCTTGGGAAAAACTCAAATAAAGTTAAAGAAAAGGCTTGAAAATCCGCATAAAACATGGTATAGTATATCCTCGTGATAACTATTTTTTCCTTGTTCACAGGCATAATCCTGTGAGCCAGAGACCAAAAGGAGGTAACATTTCGCATGAACAAGTATGAATTAGCACTCGTTGTCAGTGCAAAGATCGAAGATGATGCGAGAACAGCAACCGTTGAGAAAGCAAAAGAGTATATCACTCGTGCAGGCGGTACTGTTACAGAAGTTGAAGAATGGGGTAAGAAGAAGTTAGCTTACGACGTTCAGAAGATGAGCGAAGCATTCTACTACTTCATCCAGTTCGACGCAGCATCGGATGCTCCAGCTAAGCTTGAGCAGGATGTCCGTATCATGGACAACGTTCTTCGTTTCTTATGCGTTAGAAAAGACGAGCAGTAGTATAAGAAAGTAGGAGATTGTATGAATAAAGTCATTCTTATGGGTAGATTAACCAGAGACGCAGAAGTTCGTTACTCTCAGGGGGAGAGTTCCAGTGCGATTGCAAGATTTACACTGGCAGTTGACCGTCGGTTCCGCCGGAACAATGAGGATCAGACAGCGGATTTCATTAGTTGTGTTGCATTTAGCAAGACAGCAGAGTTTTTGGAGAGATTTGGCCGCAAGGGAACCAAGTTTGTTCTCGAGGGTCATATCCAGACAGGCAGTTATACAAACAAGGATGGACAGCGCGTTTACACCACAGATGTTGTGGCAGAGAACGTAGAATTTGCGGAGAGCAAAAATGCAGCTGGTGGAAATGCTGATTTCGGCGGTGCACCTTCTGCTCCATCACCAAGCGGAGCTGCCGGAGATGGCTTCATGAATATTCCGGATGGAATTGATGAAGAATTACCATTCAACTAAATGTTCCATAGAGCATAACATCATATAGGAGGTTAAAGAACATGGCTTTCAATAAAACAGCTGAAGGATCTTCCATGAAGAGAAGACCAATGCGTAGAAGAAAAAAAGTATGTGTATTCTGTGGCAAAGATAATGTCATCGATTATAAAGATATCAACAAGTTAAAGAGATACATCTCTGAGAGAGGAAAGATCCTTCCTCGTCGTATCACAGGAAACTGTGCAAAGCATCAGAGAGCTCTTACTGTTGCTATCAAGAGAGCACGTCATCTGGCTATGATGCCATACGTTTGCGAATAGGCCTGGTAATACCAAGGGTTTCAGCGTTTGGAGACGTAGCGTTGACACAAGTTTGACACAACATTTGACCAACGATTCAGAAGATGGATCGTTGGTCTCTTTTTATGTAATGACATAGTGACAATATCTAATAATGTTAAGTTGGTTTATTATGGGAAAGAATAAAATTATGGCATATTATACTTGATTAAGAACTATAGCAATGATACAATAATGCAAAATGTTGACATCAAATACATTTTTACTTTCCAAAATGTTGATAATACGCACTGGTAGAAAGAAATTTTGTTGATGGGGGTATTATGTTAAAAAGAAAAGCAATTGCTTCAATAAAAAACTGGGTTAACACAAAAAATAAAAAATGCCTTGTTGTACAGGGAGCCAGGCAAACAGGAAAAACATATATTATTGAACGGTTTGCAGAAGACAATTATGAGGAACTGCTTGAAATCAACTTTAAGCAGATGGTTTCTGCCGTTGACATTTTTTCCGGTGATCTTACAGTAGATAATATGGTTATGGCTATGCGTTTCCGCTTTCCTGAAAAGAAAATTCTGCCAGGGAAAACTTTGATTTTTCTCGATGAGATTCAGGAGTGTCAGGAAGCAATCACATCCCTTAAATTCTGGGCAATCGATAACAGATATGATGTTATTGTGTCGGGATCGCTTCTTGGAATCGATTATAAACGTGCATCGTCTTATCCGGTCGGTTATGTTGATTATCTGAGAATGTATGGGATTGATTTTGAAGAGTTTCTCTGGGGAATGGGGATTTCTGAAGACATGATCGGAAACCTCTGCGGATATCTGGAATCAAAGACCGTGATACCTGAGGCGATTCATTCCCAAATGATGAATTATTACAGACAGTATATAGCAATAGGTGGTATGCCGGAAGCTGTACAGAAATATGTAGATACAAAGGATTTCAGAGAGGTTGATAAGATACAGAGGAGCCTCTTATTGGGATATCAGTATGATATAGCACATTATGCAACTGCGGAAGAAAAGGTAAAAGCAGAGAAATGTTATCTTTCACTTGCAAAGCAGCTGCTTGATAAAGAAAACCACAAATTTCAATATAAAGAAGTTGAGCATGGAGGCAGAGCACAAAAGTATTTTTCAAGTATTGAGTGGTTGCTTCGTGCAGATATGGTACATTTAAGTAAACTTGTGACGGATGTCAGATTTGATCTGGATGATTATGCAAGAGATGATTTTTTCCGGGCTTATACAACTGATTTATCATTGTTGATGGCGATGAAGGACTTTTCATTAAAACAGCATATTGTAGAAAACACTTTAGAGGGAAATTCCAAAGGCGGTATCTATGAATATGCAATAACAGATGCTCTGTATAAAAAGGGATATCAGTTATATTTTTATAAAAATGAGACAACGAAAAGAGAAATAGATGTAGTGATCCAAAAAGATGGAATGGTAGTTCCGATTGAAGTAAAAGGCGGAAATACGAGGGCAAATTCCTTAAAGTCACTTATGAAGAATCATAAAGATATTTCTTATGGGTATAAATTTGCAGATGGAAATATCGGTGTGGGCGAAGATGGTATCATTACATTGCCGCTGTATATGATTGCATTTATTTAATTCATCCATCTTCCACGTTTGGCCCCGCCTCAGATATGGGAAAGAGTTCTGTCAGCTTTAAGACCGACTGCCTTTTGGGATAGCCGGTCCTTTTGCATGTTTCTAAGATAAATTAATCAAAGATGATCAGAGCCATAAATACAACCGGTTCATTGCCAATTGGTTTTAAAGCGTGTCCGCATCCGTCTGGTGTATAGGTTACATCTCCGGCTTTTACAGTGCGTGTGGTTCCATTATCGTTATATTCTGCGGTACCGGAAAGAATGTAATACGTCTCACTTTCGTTTTTATGTTCGTGATAACCAAGGGAAGATCCCGGCTGAATGGTTACCTGTGCATACAGACCACATTTTCCGTTTAATTCTTTTTCTCCGAGGATGCGTTTGATGGTTACTTCGCCATCTCCGCCGGCCATGTTTTTAACTACTTCTGTTACTGTTTCCATTATGAGTACCTCCTTGTGTAGTGGTTTATGCCATTACTATAGCATAGTTTGCACAAAAGATAAATCTTATTATACGGCTTTTGCCTGTGTCTGTCTGGTTCTGGCTTCGGTCATTGCATAAGGATCGAGAATAGAATCCAGTTCGCTTTCTTTTAACAGACCGTATTTCAATACAAGAGTTTTAACTGGAATATCTGTTTTTAAGGATTCTTTTGCCAGACTTGCAGCTTTTTTGTAGCCGATGTACGGACACAGGGCGGTGGTGATACCGACGCTTGCATCGAGAAGTTCGCGGCAGCGTTTTTCATTTGCGGTGATGCCGAGGATGCAGTTGGCGGTCAGAGTATCCACTGCGTGTGTCAGTGTGGTAATGGAGTCAAAAAGATTGTAAAAAACAACCGGTTCAAAAGCGTTTAATTCCATCTGACCGGCTTCTGCCGCCATAGTGATGGTCGTGTCGTGACCGATAATATGAAACGCAACCTGTGAGACAACTTCCGGGATGACCGGATTGACTTTGCCGGGCATAATGGAAGAACCATTCTGCATAGCCGGAAGTGTAATCTCACCGAACCCGGCTTTTGGCCCGCTTGCAAGGATACGCAGATCATTACACATTTTGGATAAGTTGACCGCACATGCTTTCAGGCAGGAGGAAACGCGTACAAATCCGTCCAGATTCTCGGTGGCATCAAACAGATCGTCGGCCTGGGTCAGTGGGTAGCCGGTGATCTTTCCAAGGGTTGGCACAATATTATCTAAATAAAACGGGGACGTATTGATTGCTGTGCCGATAGCGGTTGCACCCATGTTTACGGGATACATTTCCGTGCGGACTTTTGTAAGACGGTCACGGTCACGGGAAATCATGGTGGCATAAGAATGGAACGTCTGACCCAGACGCATCGGCACAGCGTCTTCGAGCTGTGTACGTCCGATTTTTACAATGTGGTCAAACGCTGCAGCTTTGTCATATAAGGCATCCGTTAAAAGGGAAAGGCTTTTGTCTAAAGGCTTGAGAAGATCGAGAACCGTTAATTTTCCGGCGGTTGGAATGACATCGTTTGTGGACTGTGCCATATTGACGTGGTCGTTTGGATGAACAATGGTGTAGTCTCCTTTTTTGCCACAGAGCATTTCGATGGCGCGGTTGGCAATGACTTCGTTCATGTTCATGTTGGCACTGGTTCCGGCACCGCCCTGTATGCTGTCGACAATGAATTCTTTGTCAAACATGCCACAGACCACTTCGTTGCATGCCGATTCGATGGCGTTGGCAATTTCCGGTTTCAACCTTCCGGCTTTCCGGTTGGTAATGGCGGCTGCACGTTTTATTTTTGCAAGGTTTTTAATGAAAACGGGGTGTAACCGGGTGCCGGTGATCGGGAAGTTTTCTTTTGCCCGTAAAGCCTGTACTCCGTAATAAGCATCTTCGGGTACTTCCATGGTTCCGATGGAATCTGATTCTAAACGCATGTATTCTTTCATAATTTGATCTCCTTATATTCTTCTGTTATCAGTTGTCTGTTTGTTTCTTTTCTGCGCGCTTTTTTCAATGGGACGAGAATAGCACTCCTGACATCAAAGGTAAATACTTTAAGCGATATTTGGAAAAACAGCCAGAAATTAAGATGTATAGACAAATAAAATAAAGAAAAAATAGAGGAAACCTAATAAAATAAGGAAATTTTACAGGGGTGGGATATAAAAAATGAGCTGTTATTGGGGATTGCAAATGTAAATACCTGTGCTATAATGACCTCATAATTTAAAAATGATTGTGACAAGAAGGACACAGGCGTCTAAGCAGGTGTCCTTCTTTGCGTATTTATGGAAAAATCGAGGTTTGTGTCATGAAAAAACTGGATAAAGTAGATAAAAAAATTATACAGATTCTGCAGAAAAATGCCCGCACACCGCTCAAGGAGATTGCCGCACAGGTATTTTTGTCATCACCATCGGTGTCTGCAAGAATTGAAAAACTTGAACATGAGGGTGTGATCATCGGCTACACGGCAAGGGTAAATCCGCAGTGTCTTAATTATCATATTAAGGCTTTCATCAATCTGGAGGTGGAGCCGCTGCAGAAGCCGGTATTTTATCCGTTCATTGAAAAAATTCCAAATGTGGTGGAGTGCAATTGTGTGACAGGGGATTATTCGATGCTGATTGAGACATTGTTTGAGACCACGGCACAGCTGGATCATTTTATCAATGAACTGCAGCAGTTTGGGCGGACAAAGACGCAGATTGTGTTTTCAACGTCCGTAGAGCAGCGGGAAGTGCCGATCGAAACAAAAGATGAATAGTTATCTCTTATGAATAGAAAAAGGATATCCGGAAATACTGTTTATAAAAAGTATAACGATCAGGAGGCAGATCATGATTGAACCGGATACCATAAAGCTGCTACGGGAATGCGACGCAGGAATCAAGATGGGTACAGCATCGATTGCGGATGTACTCGACAAGGTAAATGACACAAAATTAAAAGAAATGCTGGAAAATTGTAAGGACCAGCATCAAGATCTTCAGAAAGAACTGGAAAGTCTGCTGGAAGAATTCCATGATGATGGAAAAGAACCAAATCCAATGGCACAGGGGATGTCCTGGATCAAAACTAATGTGAAACTTGCAATGAATGATTCGGATGCAACGATTGCGGAGCTGATGACAGATGGCTGTGATATGGGCATAAAATCCCTCAGCCGCTATCTGAACCAATACCAGGCAGCGGATCATAAGGCAAAGACATTTGCCAAAAAGTTAATCAAACTGGAAGAAGATTTGTGTCAGGATCTTCGGACATATTTATAAAAGGGTGCAGGGATAAATTTTCGTCCCTGCATCTTTTTGCGCAAACGGGTTTCATATATCTTATTGAAATGTCAACTTATAGAACAAGATAGGTTGACAATAAGAGAGAAATGCGTTAAATTGTTAACAATAACTTGAATGGAGGGTTAACAATTTGGAAAATACGAAAACGAAACGATTATCGACAAAAAGTATGGTATTGTGCGCTATGTTTACCGCTTTAGTTGCAGTAGGCGCCTTTATTCAGATTCCGGTTCCTTATATGGATTATTTTACACTTCAGTTTTTCTTCGTGTTGCTTGCAGGATTGATTCTGGGTGGAAATAAGGGCGCAATATCTGTAGGCTGTTATGTATTGCTTGGGCTGATCGGAATTCCGATTTTTGCCGCAGGTGGAGGAATTGGATACATATTCCGACCGAGTTTTGGTTATCTGGTCGGATTTATTGCGAGCGCGTTTGTGACCGGAAAAATATGTGAAAAGTTAAAAGCAAGTTATAAGAATTATCTGCTTGCCTGTCTGGCCGGTTTTGTTGTGACTTATGCCATTGGAATTGTATATAAATTTATCATTTTAAATTTTTATGCACATACACCGGCGACAATTGCTGTAATCTTTTTGTCCTGTTTCCCATTGGATATGCCTGGAGATTTTGTGCTATGTCTGCTGGCATCTGGTGTAGGACTTAAAATGAGAAAAAATGGATTCTGTCTGAACGAATAGGAAGGATGGATTAAAATTATGGGAAAAGGAATTTTTGTGACAGGCACCGGCACAGATATCGGAAAAACATATGTTACCGCATTGATCGTAAAAAAACTGGCAGATGCAGGAATCCGTACAGGGTATTATAAAGCGGCTTTATCGGGAGCCAAATCCATAGGTGATAGTGATGCGGGATATGTGAAAAAGATTGCCGGGATTACACAGGAAGATACCAGTCTGCTATCATATTTGTATCAAAATGCGGTATCTCCTCATTTAGCTGCTCAAATAGAAGGTAATCCAGTTGATCCAGAGAAAATAAAAAAAGATTTTGACAAGGTAAAGAGCAAATTCGATTATGTCACGGTAGAGGGAAGCGGCGGTATTGTCTGTCCCATCCGCTGGGACAAAGAACATAAGATTTTGTTGGAAGATATTGTAAAGGCGCTGAACCTGAATACGCTGGTGATAGCGGATGCCGGCCTTGGTACGATCAATGCGGTTGTTCTGACGATAGAATATATCCGGAATCATGGAATGGGTGTAAAAGGAGTGATCCTAAATCATTACGTGGGTGGAATCATGCAGGAAGATAATGCAAGAATGATTGAGGAATTAACAGGCATACCGGTCATTGCGAAAGTAAAAGATGGTGACGGGGAACTTGCAATTGATATAGAAAAACTGAAGAAGATTTATAACTAGGGGAAAAAGGGAACTTTACTATGGTAAGGGGCCCTTTTTTTCATTTGTGGGAAAGTAATGGCTGGTTGCATTCATTATAGAATCTGGCGTATAATAAGATCACTGAAATAACAGAAAACAGGAATAATGATTGTAATGAAAGAGAATCAAGACTGTAACTTACAAAGTGTATATCAGCAGATAGTGGAAATTTCAAAAAAATATCAGGTAAAAAAAGTAGTATTATCTGGATCACGTGCGCGTGGAACTAATATGCCCAAAAGCGATATCGATCTGGCAATTTATGGATGTGCAGATTTTGGAGGTTTGTCGGATAGTTTAAATGAGGATCTGTGGTCGCTTTTAAAGCTGGATATTATCAATATGGATGATAAATACGTGTCAGCTGAATTGGTATCCGAGATAGAGAAAGATGGGGTTGTTTTATATGAAAAAGTTTGATCAGTATATTGGAGTGTTTGTTTTGTTGGAACAGCAGATCCGTGCCCGGTATGGAGATGAGGTGTTAGAACAGCTATGACAAAGTGGTATCGTGCGTGTGTGAACTACATTCATTCTGTGCCGGAATATAACTGTGCACCCGAACAGGAACGATTTACGGAAAAAGCCGCAATTGCAGCAATACATAAATTAAAACGCTATTATGATGAAAAGCATTTTGTAAAAGATCCGGATTATATGGTGCGGATGGATCGGCTGCTTTCGGTGATTAAGGATCATGAGACGGATGAAGAGATGGATCAGTGGAAGGTCTGGCTGAAATATTTTGTCACTATGGGTGGCGGTGAGTGGAATGAATTCTGGGAAGATGTGAAATAAGAAGAAAACAGCAGGGAATTTATGATGGATATCATAGATTTCCTGCTGTTTCTGCATAAAAGGATGTTGATACATCGTATGTTGAAGTTTATGATTTTTGAAAATATTCTACAAATTAAATATTTCAAAGCGTTAAGATGTTACAGTTAAAAAGCCAATCATACAGAAAAATGATGATGAGAGATAATCTGCTTGCGAAATAAGAAAAAGGATGTTAACATAATAGCTATCGGAAAAGTTTGGAGAAAGAAAAATAAAAAGATCGGAGGTGAAAGAAGGATGACACAGGAAGATATTGTGATTTTATCACAGTTGTTAGATCAGAAATTTGAACCTGTATACACAAGGCTTGATTTACTGGAGAGTGATGTCAGGGAACTCAAAAGTGGAATGTCTGAAATAAAACAGAGAGTAGCCAGTGTGGAACAGAAAGTAACGGAACTGGATCAGAGAGTAGCCAGCGTGGAACAGAAAGTAACGGAACTGGATCAGAGAGTAGCCGGAGTGGAACAGAAAGTAACGAAGCTGGAACAGAAGGTGACGGAACTGGATCAGAGAGTAGCCGGAGTGGAACAGAAGGTAACGGAGCTGGATGAAAAGGTAACGGAACTAGATCAGAAGTTTACGGTACTGGATGAAAAGGTAACGGTATTGGATCAGAAGTTTACGGTATTGGATCAGAAGTTTACGGTATTGGATCAGAAGTTTACGGTACTGGATGAAAAGGTTACCGGTTTGGAATTGGTAATTGAAAATGAAACAAATGTAAATATCAGACGGATTGCAGAAGGGCATTGTGATTTAGTGCGTAATTTGAGGGAAGCACGCAAAGTAGATGATGAAAAAGAATTGCTTGCCATTCGCGTGACGGTGTTAGAATCTGATATGAGTAAAGTAAAACATCAGCTTGCAATTACATAATCTTGCGGATCGCGGTGCCTCGGCACCGCGACTTTTTAGGATGGGGAAAATATGATTACATTGAATGATTACTTATATTCGGGGGATACAGTTCTTCGCATTTTAAAAAAATACATAGCGGATTTACGTATTTCGGCGGTACAGAAACATAATGAAGTGGATTTAGTGCATTGTGACTTTTTGATACAGATTATGGAACTTTTGGAACACAATGATTTCCTGACTTCGCAATCGCAGAAGATTCGTGAGTTTTATAAATATATGGCACAGGAATATCCATATTTATCTTTTACTTTCAAGGGACGAATTAAGTCGTTGATTCGCGCAGAGGGAAAGTTTAATGGATATATTGTGGAATACATATACGATTATTATGAAAAGAATGGATCATATCCGTCTGTGTCAGAAATCAAGGAGCGTTTGAACTGTTTTCGCGATTTGATCGCGTACCGTATTGTGATTTCCATGCCACGGTGTCATATGAAACAAAAACAGGATCGCAAGAAGGAAGAGATCAGGTATTTATATCGGATTGCCAATGTATTGCCACAATTTTTGGAAGAACGTGGATTTACGGCAGAGCCGACAGGTGGGGTTAAAAGAAGTAATTCTTTACTATTGGATGATGCTGTGCGCCCATATTACAGGGATTATATTGATGGGGAAAGTACAAATTCATATCGTTCGCTTCATATAACGTTTTTTGACAACAGTGCCCGGTGTTATATGGAAATGCAGCTTAGAACAAAAGAGATGGATGATATTGCAGAAATTGGAGTAGCGAATCATTTATTTTATGAAAAAAAACAGGAAACTTCCAGAGGACGGAGAGATGCGATTTTACAAGGCGGCTGTATTTATTTTGACGAGGCTTATGAGCGTTGTAGATTGTTACAGGATCTTGATCTGTCAGGGGTAGATGTAAATATGTTTACGGCAGTGAATAATAGCCTTATGAATGATGGATGTGGTCTTTTTCGGGGGCGGCTGATTTTGCCGTATGAGCATTTATCAAAATTCCAGAATGATATGATTGATTAAAGGAGCTGTAAAATAAGGGAGCATCCCAAAGTTTGTGTAAACCTCCAAACTGATGTAAGATAAAATTACTC
>OKSA01000045.1_pt1 | contig 100761 bp, 123 predicted proteins | sample 1601181 | NCBI WGS metagenome assembly OKSA01 (sample SAMEA3541538, study PRJEB24748) | human gut metagenome | biome: human gut; feature: human-associated habitat; material: faeces | place: China | collected 2012
TAAATACAGCGACTACAGAGCAGATGGGATGTATTATTTTTTCTTTTTCCGTCTATATGAAATCTACAAATCAGTATTGGCGTTATCGGAAGAGTGAAAGTAATTCGTTGATATCTTTTCCTTCGCTATTTTGTGCGAGTGTCATGAGCTGTTTTAATTTTTCGTTCTGTTTGCCTTCCGAGCCATTCATAAGTGAATTTAAGAGGAAGAAGAGAGAAGGATCGGAGAATGGATTTTGCTCTGTAGAGGGTGGCGTATCTGCTGCTGATGTGGCAGGTGCGGATGATTGCACGAGTTCAGGATGTTCAGAGAGTATTTGATTATATTTTTCATAGAATCTTGAAAAGTTCAGAATTTGCAGGATGTTATCAATTTGATGGGCTTTTTCTTCGGAGACGGAATTACGGACAGAACGAAGTATAGATGCAATATCCTGAGCGTTATTTTCAAAGCCGCATGCGCTTAGTCGTTCGCTGTCATCAAATCCTTCCATGATTTTCTGCATTTCAGATATTTTGAGACAGAGAGCTAAAAATTTTCCAAGATTGGCATTACAGTGAGGAATGATATTTTCTAAAATAGTAAGATTATCATCGCTAATGAGACGGGAAAGTGGGGATGGGGAATCATTTAAATTTTGCATGGAAACCTCCTTCAAATAGAAAGATTCAGATAGAAAGATTTTGAGAATATATAGGAAAACTACCTGAAACATTTTCATATAATATAATGATGTCAGGGTCAAAAGGTCAAAACACCGTTCGTGCTTGCACGATAAGGTGTTTGACTTTGGGACCCGCGAAATATGAGAAAGTAGCGATTTACGTAGTAAATCAGCGGATTTCGAATGTTTCAGAATTACGGGAGCTGCATTAGCTGCGAAGTAATTCGTGACATTAAGTTAGGGGCAAAATACCTTTTGCCCCTAACATCATATTATAAAGTTATTCTGTTAAATACTTGTCCCCATCTGCAAAAGGTGCACAAGCTATAATGTACTCGTTATATTCGTCCGTCGGATTAGAGACTTTATGGAATTCTCCTGGCTCAATATGGAACATCTGTCCTTCTTCTACAATAGTTGTAACTCCGTTAATCTCTACCTGGAGTTTTCCCTTAAGGACATAGAAATTCTCTTCCATAATCCGATGTACATGTGGTGTTGCCACCTCCCCCGGACGCAGCTGACACAAACCGAAGTTTGATCTTGGTCCTTTCATTAAGTATTTTGGACCATGATCTCCGTGTCGATACTCTTTGTCTCTGGAATCTACCAAATACATAAATAATTCCCCCTTTCTCCTGGCAACTACGTATACATTTTTATTTTAATCTATATTCTCCTCTTTTTACAAGACTGAAAAAATTATTGCCCCACTCTCCCCATTCAGCACAGCCAGAAAATAAGAAACCGATAGCCGCAAAATGTGATGTTGGAACAAATAAAAATGCAGTAAGCATTTTCTATGCCGCGATTATCTTCACATTTTGCGGCTATCGGATTTTTTATTTTCGTCTATTAACTACACTATTGAATCTTGGTATCTTTCAGAAGCGCAGTCATGAGATTTGTGTAGAGTAATTCTGAACGGATTTCTTTTTCCGGCATTGTATCTAAAACATCTTTTTTGTCCTTGTAGCCTAATTCGTCAATATAATACTGTATCTCTTTATTCAATTCTTCATCTGTTACCGTTACATTCTTTGCTTCTACTAACAAGTCCTGCACGCACTGTCTCTTAAGAGAATCTTTGGCATATTCTTCGATTGACATATCGTTATACTGCTCAATAAATTCACTTACGCTCATGCCAAAGTACTCTGCCATTTCTTTATTCTCTATTTTAACATTTTTCACTTCCTGCTTAACTGCATCTTCCGGGAACTCTTTAATCTGCGTTACATTCTCCATAATCTTTGTCCAGAGCGCATCTTCATTATTCTGCTGTGCTTCTGTCTTCTTATCGGAAATAAGATCTTTTCTGACCTGTTGTTTATATTCTTTTAATGTAGAACAGTCTGTATTCTTTTTAATGAAGGAGTCTGTGATTTCTGGAACAACTTCTTTTTCTATTGCATTAATCGTCACTGTCATCTGACACTTCTTTCCCGCTACAGAAGTATCTTCATAGCTTTCCGGAAATGTAAATTCAACCTCTACTTCCTGTCCAACCTTACTTCCTACAAGCTTCTCGTCTATATCGACATCATCATCTACATTCAGGTTTCCTTCCCCTAAATGAATGTCAATACTGCTGTCAGAATAATCTTCATTCTCCTTACCATCAATCGTTGTTGCATAATCGATATTCAGATAATCTTCTTTCTGAACAGTATCACGACTGGTAATCTCCTTGTAATCTGTATATTCGTCAGCCAGTTCATCAATCTTATCTTCTATCTCCTGTTCTGTGACCTTCGTTGAAGAACCCTTAATCGTAAGTCCTTCATATTGCCCAAGCTTCACATATTCAGAAGCGTTCAGTTCTACCGGTGTTGTCTGCTCTGTTGCCAAAGCTGCTTCTGTTGTCGCTTCCGCAGCCTTTTCTCCGGACTTTGAGGTAGCACATCCACCCACCATACACATAGATGCTAACAGTGCCGTCGCAATAAATATCTTTCTCTTTATCATAAATTCTCCTTTTTTATTGTTAGTTTACCCTTCACCTGCTTTATTCTACTTTACATTAATCTCACTCTATTCTCAATCATTTTCACAAAATCTACATATATTCTTTTACGATTTTGGCACTTCTGTATCTGCTAAGACAGGCATACAATTCCTGCTTTCTTGGAAGAACGGGATGTCCGGCAGAATAGTTTGCAGGAATTACCGCTGCCATTCCTTTTCTCTCGATAAGCTTATACATATTTTCTATGAATTCCTGAATATCTTCTTCTTTTGTTACGTGATCTAGTATCCACCCCATCATATAGGCAAGTGCTGTTGTCTGTCCACTTTCTGAAAGCTGTTCTAAATAACGCACATCAATGGATTCCCTGTCGATCAGCACCGTATCTGTTCCCATTGATTTTAACTTTCTTCTAGCGGATTTTACCGGTTTTAATTTACGGGAAAATTCCGGCATACAAACTTCTTTTTCTGTATACTGCCCTGCAATCTGGCATTGTTCGCAGATTTCCTTTGCTTCTTTTGTAACATCTTTTACTTTATAATGATCTAGCTGAAGCACAAGGTCTGCTACGGATAAATAATCTCCAGAACTTCCTACAACAATGATAAAAGAAATTCCCATCGCTTTATAAATTCCACGTATGTGGCGAAGTAAGGTTGTAATCGGTTCTTTTTCATCAGAAACCAACTTTGCCATCACTTTATCCCGAATCATAAAATTCGTTGCAGAGGTGTCTTCATCTAAGAACAGCAATTCTGCTCCAGCTTCCATGGCTTCTATCAGATTGGCCGCCTGAGAAGTACTTCCGCTTGCATTTTCCGAAGAAAAATCTACGGTATCCTGTCCGGCGGGAAGATGATTAATAAACAGGGAAATATCTGTATGCAAAATACTTCTGCCGTCTTCTGCCCGAATTTTCATTCCTGTAGCCTCTGCTACGACATATTCTCTCCCATCTCCTGCAATATGATTATATACTCCCTGTTCTAAAGCTTTTAATAGTGTAGACTTTCCATGATAACCGCCACCTACGATAACAGTAATTCCTTCAGGAATCCCCATTCCGATTATCTTTCCTTTATGCGGAAGCTCTATTTCAATCTGTAAGGATTCCGGTGAAATAAATGGCACTGCATCCCGCATCGGACGATCGGAAATGCCGCTTTCTCTTGGTAATATTGCACCGTTTGCCACAAAACCTGTCAATCCTCTTTCTTTTAGCTGCCGGCGTAATTCCTTTTGATCGTCTGCAAGAAAAACAGCTTTTTCCAAAAAGCTCTTACTCTTTGTATCCCATTTACGATAAAATAAACAGCTCTCTGCCAGTTCCGGCAAAATATTAAAAACAAGTTTTTGCATCTCTTTTGCCATAATTGTTCTTCCTCTCGCCGGAAATCCCATTTCAAAGCGAAGTTCCATTCCGTCCTTAGAAAAAACAACCGCGATTCTTTCCTGTATTGTCTGATTTGCCGGACAGGTCGTAATTCTTCCACTCTTACCAGAACCCATAGAACCTTTATCTAATTGACGAAGCTGCCTTAAAAACCGGCGCAGCACCTGATCTTCTAATGCCAGTCTGCGGTGTTTTTCCTCATAATACTCTTCCGGAAATCTATGCTTTTCCTTCTTCACTTCAAAACGAAGTCTGGAAGGAGAAGCAAAGGGATCTCCCTGTACATGATCTATATGCAAAATATAATTTCCGTAACTGTAACTACCTCCAAGCGTTTTATACATTCCATAACTTTTATGATCGATTTTGATCAGTTCCTTTTTTAAATCTTCTCTATTTTTCATGTTCATTTCCCTGCTTTTCGTATTTTCACTCTACAGACTTCGTTCTCAAAATTATATCCCGAATACCTGCTCCACTGCATCGCTGCTACTTCATCATTACTTTTCACTAAGTTTAAAAAAATAAAAATACTGGGATTCTAATGCCCCTGATAAAAGTCTGTCTACTTTAATCCAATCACCAAAAGCGGAAGTTGCACGTTTTGGCAGATAATTGGAATCCAGTAAAAGATATTTTTTTGTTTTTTTATTATAATCAGAAATACTAACATAATGTCCCTGTACATGAACGATTGCCGTATCTCCTGCCTTAAGCTTTTTCTTTAAAACGTCGATGCTTCCGCTTCCGCCATCCCAGGCAAATCCATATTTTTTTCCGTATTTCTTTGCTGCTGCCTTAAAAATACCATCATCTGTTCCGCTTCCAACAATACGGTAATTTTTCTTCACTGCATAATTGGCAAGCTCCATTACATCCATATACTGACCGTTCAATGCGTAAACAGCATTTACTGTTGCAAGAATTCCGCAGCCTGCAGTTCCCATGCATCCACCTCCGCCATATGGTGTCGCACACCACTCCGGATCATATTGGGTAATGACAAATGGCTTCTTTGTATTACTCATCTTTTGTGTCGCATGAATCCGCCAGTGACTTCCTGTATCACTTCTTCCTGTGAAAAGTGTCAAGCTCACAGAATCTGCAGAATCTTTTTCTTCCGCAAGGAAACGCTTACTCGACACATTCTGAAGCGTATAGGCTCCATTTAATCGCTGCAATTCAAACTGCCCTCGTACTTCTTCTGGTTTTTCTGTCCAACAAAGTTTATAACTTCCCATTTTCCCCTTCGCTGCATTTTCCCTTGAAACACTCTGAAATACCACAGATAGATACTTTCCATCTTCTGTATTTTGAATATAATATTTATTCTGTGTAATATGCATTATCTTAAATGTGTACTTCTGAAAGCCTTCCATTGCTGTCTGATCTTTTGCTCCACCGTTTTTATCATCCTGATATCCACATCCAAATTCATAGATACCATCTGCTACTGTCTGTTTTTCTCTGCCGTCATAAAGCAATGTATTAGAAAATGCCCCTGCGGTCATCCATCCGATCTCATAATGATCTTTTTTATCGCAAATCACCTGACGGTCCCCATCTTTTTTACTGATGACGATAATCCCACTATACTTTTTAATCGTTGTCTGTACCTTTGAAAAACTTCGACTCGTATAAATGTACATCCCGTCTCGTACTGTTGCATACACATTTTTATAATCAGGATCGACTACAAAAGTATCAAGGGAAAACCAGCCGAAACCAGATTCCTTTCCACTTGTATACTTTCCGTAAATACTTTTTCCACTGACTCTGTATGCCTCTATGTTTAACTTGCTGCCGTTCACTTCCTTTAACAACTTTTTCAGTGATACATCTTCATAAACAGATACTTTTTCGCTCTTTATAGAAGCTGCCATTACTGGCTTTTGCTCCATATCATAAGGAAAAGCTGCCTCTGCTTTTTTTCCTGTTGCAAATAACATTGCTACACAAAATAAAGAAGTTAAAATCACTCTTTTTATACTCATAAATTAAATCCTCATTTTTATTTACTCACTTCCGTACTGGCTGTATCCTATAACTTCAGGTTTGCCAGCGCATCTGCAAGTGCATTATTCAGTGGCTGTTTTTCTTCTTTCTTCATTTTTTTCATATAATTTGCCACATCTTTTTTAGAAACACCGGCTCCTTCTTTCTTTCGACGGTTTTCAAATGCCTGCATCGATTCTTTATGCCCACAAGAACATACAAACTTCTGATTCTCTTTTGCTCCGATCAGTTCCATCTTTTTATGACAAACCGGGCAACGAGCATTGGTCATTCGGGAAATCCGCTCCTTGTATCCACACTCTCTATCCTGACAGACATAGAGCTTACCCTGTTTACCATTTACTAAAAGAAGGCGCTTTCCACACTCCGGACAGACTTTATTCGTCAGATTATCATGACGGAAAGTTCCTGTTCCATTCTGGATCTGTTTCATCAGTTCTTTTGTGTATGTTTCAATTTCTTTCATGAACTTTCTATCACTTGCCTTACCTTTTGCAATCGCCGATAACCTCGATTCCCACTCAGCGGTAAGTTCTGGCTTCTTTAAATCTTCCGGCACAAGAGACAACAGCTGTTTTGCTTTACCTGTAATAAATATTTCATTCTCCTTCTTTTCAATAAGATAGCTGCCAAACAGCTTATCAATAATATCTGCCCTTGTTGCAACCGTTCCAAGTCCACCGGTTTCCTGTAACGTTTTTGCTGCTTTTGCATCCTTTTGCTGCATATATTTTACCGGATTTTCCATCGCTTTCAATAACGTTCCTTCTGTAAATCTCGCCGGCGGTTTTGTCTTTCCTTCGGTTTTTTTCAAAGTAAATTCCCTGATCACTTCGCCTTCTTTTAAAGATGGAAATACCTTTCCATTCTCATCTCCTTCCGGCACAGTTACTTCTTTGTATCCTCTGTTTAACGGAACATTTCCTTCAGCAAAAAATGTTTCCCCTTCACATTGTATGGTAATCTTCGTCTGTTCATACTCATAAGGAGGATATAAAACTGCAAGGAATCTCCGAACAACAAGATCGAAAATCTTTCGCTCATCTACTGAAAGCTGTGCCAGGATAACCGGCTGTTCTGTTGGAATGATCGCATGATGATCAGATACTTTTTGATTATTAACAAAAGATTTCTTTGGAGTAATCTTTCCCTTTAGCACTGTATTAGTAAAGCTTCTATATGGACCAACTGCAATCGCCTCCACACGTTCCCGCAAAGTCTCTGCCACATCCGTTGTCAAATATCTCGAATCTGTTCTTGGATAAGTCAGCACCTTATAATGTTCATAAAGGCTCTGCATAATATTCAACGTCTGTTTGGCAGAAAAACCAAAGCGCTGATTCGCATCTCTTGAAAGATCGGTCAGGTCATAAAGCCCCTCCGGCTGTGAAGTCTTTTTCGTCTTTTTTACTTCAGTAACCTCTGCTGTCTTCCCTAAAATCTTTTTGTAAACTTCTTCATTTTTTTCTCTGGAAAATGTTGCCGCACTTCCGGACTTTTTATCTTTCCAGGTAAATGTAATTCCCTTACCAATAAGCTGTAAACCATAATACGGCTTCGGTGTAAAATGTCTGATTTCTTCCTCCCTTGCTGCAATCATTGCCAAAGTCGGTGTCTGCACCCTTCCACAGGAAAGCTGTGCATTATACTTACAAGTCAACGCTCGCGTCGCATTCATTCCCACCAGCCAGTCGGACTCCGCTCTCGCCGTTGCAGCATGATAAAGATTCTCATACTCTTTCGCATTCTTAAGATGTGCAAATCCTTCACGAATCGCTTTATCTGTCACTGAAGAAATCCATAATCTTTTCAACGGCTTTTTATTCCCTGCCTTCGCAAGAATCCATCTCGCAACCAGTTCACCCTCTCGTCCGGCATCCGTTGCGATAATAATTTCTCCAACATCCTTTCGCTCAATCAAAGACTTCACTGCCTGAAACTGCCCTCTTGTCTGTGGAATAACTACCAGCTTAAAACGTTCTGGCATCATTGGAAGATCTTCCATTCTCCATGTCTTTAACTTCTTATCATAGCCTTCCGGGTCTGCCAGCGTCACCAGATGCCCCAGTCCCCAGGTAACAATATATTCATTACCTTCAATATATTTCTTCCCCTGCTGCTTACAGCCAAGCACGCGGGCAATATCCCGTCCGACAGACGGTTTCTCTGCAATTACTAATTTTTTCATTCTATAAATAATCTCCATTTCATACATTATGTTATGACTGTCCTAAAGTTATTTTCTAGTATAACAGAACAGGAAATGGGTTGCAAATAAACGAAACGAAAAAAGGACAAGAATCACTGCTACAATCCTTGTCCTTTTTTCGTTTCTGTATTTTGCTAAATTGTCAATCCTCTTTTTCTTAATATTCTTTTTTCCAGATTATGAAAGATTACCTGATCAATCACGATTCCAACTACCACAATAACTACCATGACGAGCATAACCTGATTGATGTCTGCAAGATTTCTCCCTGTCATTATTGTCTGGCCAAGTCCGATGGATGTCGTCATTACTTCTCCACTCATTAATGCGCGCCATGCAAATGACCAGCCTTGTTTCATACCCGATATTAATTCCGGAAGGCTTGCGGGAAATATAACTTTCCAATAAATTTGTTTTTGATCTGCCCCCATTGTAAGCGCTGCTTTTTTATAGATTGGAGGGACATTTAATATCGCATTGTCTACTGCGATTGCCATACTGAATGCGGACCCCATAATTACCACAAAGATGATTGCTGTCTGTGTTAATCCAAACCACAAGATAGAAAATGGTACCCAGCAAATACTTGGCAGTGTTTGTATTCCCATAATCAGAGGTCTTAAATTTTTATGTAAAAATGAAAAATGATTCATAAATACTCCAATAACCCCTCCGATCATAAGGGAAAGAATATATCCTATTGCCCCGCGTAGTAAACTGTTCCCAATTGCCGATAGCAAGGTTCCCTGTTTTATCATTTCCGTAAATGAATTCCACACACCAATTGGTGACGGCATCGCATAGGCTTTCCATATTCCAAGTCCGTCAACACCGATCATATATAAAATCTGCCATAAAAGAATAACACCAAGAAGGAACAGTATTTCTCCTGTTATATTGGATTTCCATATTTTTTTCATCAGTAATCCCCTCCCTGTATCTCTTCTAATATTTTATGTCGATAGGCAATGAAGTCCTCATTATAGATATGCCTTGGTCTATCTAACTCTATCGGTACAATATTTTTGATTCCGCCGTCTTCTCCTGACATTACTACAACTCTGTCTCCAAGATAAACCGCTTCTTCTACACTGTGTGTAATAAAAAATATTGTTTTATGTGTTTTCATCCATATATCCTGTAGTTCCTGTCTTAAATGGTTTGATGTTTGTTTATCAAGCGCGGAAAAGGGTTCATCCATCAGTAAAATTTCTGAATCCATTGTAAATGCTCTTGCTAATGCTACCCTCTGGCGCATACCTCCGGAGAGCTGATGTATCGCATAATTTTTATAGTCTTCAAGCTGCATCATTTTCAAATACTTTTCCGCGCGGTAATCCTGCTCTTTCTTTGGAACTCCGTTTATCTCCATTCCAAACTTTATATTTTGAATTACATTCAGCCATGGAAACAGAGCGTGTTCCTGAAACATCACTGTCCGTTCCGAACCGGGTGCTTTCACTTCTTTTCCATTTAAAAGAATTTTTCCTTCTGTCGGTTTTTCCAGGCCTGCAATCAGATTCAGCAGCGTGCTTTTGCCGCATCCGCTTTTCCCAACTACACAGAGGAACTCTCCCGGTTTTATTTCAAGATTTATATTTTTTAAAGTAGCCTGCCCTGTATTTTCAAAGGTTTTTCCTACATTTTTTAATAATAGTGCCATGCTCTGTCTCCTTTAAAATGCCATTCTTCAAAACATTGTCCTATCCATCATTTTGCAGATGTGTTTGTCTCCTCAACGGAGATAAAATCATCGGTCGGTTTCTGATCAATAAATTTCTGATCAAGTGAAATTGTTGCAAAATCATCAACTGCATCTTTATTTACATCTGTTGAAATCGTAAGTTTCTGAAATGCTGTCTTTAAAATGTCCGCACTTAGTGATTTTCCTGTTGCTGCATTAATCTCATTGTTGATAATCTCCGCTGCTTTGTCTACATTTTGATTAATTTCATCTGTCGCTTCCTCATGTTGTCTTAAAAATTCTTTTACTAAGTCCGGATGCTCCTTTAAAAATTCATTTCTCACAACAACTACCGCTACCGGATAATTGCCTTCCATATAAACCTGATTATAATCGAGAACGATTTCTGCTCCGTTCTTTACAAGTGTAGAACCCCATGGTTCCGGAACAAGTGCTGCATCTATATTTCCCTGATCCATCATGTTCTGAACATCTGCATTTTCTACAGCCGTTACCGTAACTGTGCCACCTTCTTCTACTGTTTTTAAACCATTATCTGAAAGCAGCTTTAAAAGGCACAAATGCTGTGTATTTCCAATCTGCGGTATCGCTACCGTCTTTCCATCTAAATCTTTTGCAGATTTAATATCCGAACCGGGTGCTTTTACCAGTTCCGCTCCTGCCTGAGAAGCTCCGGATATCAAACTCACATCTCCCTTTGACTTTACATTGGCACTAATCGCCGGAACCGGTCCAATATATCCAATATCGATATTTCCTGAAAATAATGCTTCCACTTCAGAAGGACCTGCATTAAAGGAAGTCCATTTCACTGCTGCCTTTCCGTCAAATGCTTTATCAATTGTTCCCTGTGCTTTCATATAAAGAGCCTGTGCATGTGTTACATTATTAAAATAACCCACATTAATTTCTGTTGTTTTTCCTGCGCTCTTCTTTGTTCCGCATCCTGTAAGCCCCGCTATCATTGCTACTACTCCTGCCATCATAAAAATCTTCTTTATATTCCGTCTCATACCTTTTCGTCCTTTCTTTGATTTTTCTGCCTGACATCAGTTCTTCTTGCCTTCACATGTGTTGTATTTATATTATTCGAAAAACGCCTTAACAACAATGCCAGTTTTTGATAACGTTATCTTTTTGAATAAATTGACTTTTTACAATATATTTTTTATAATAAACTGATATACAGATGATTTTTTTATTCTATTTTTATAATATTTTTGATAACGTTATCAGGAGGTTTTTATGTCTTTAAAAGAAATAGCCCGCATTGCCGGCACTTCAGTATCTACTGTTTCAAGAGTCTTAAATCAACCGGATTATAAATGCAAAAGTCCTGAGCTGGAATCCCGTATCTGGGCTGCTGCACAGGAAATCCGTTATACACCAAACACTGCTGCTCAAACTTTGAAATCCGGAATTAGTCTGGCGCGGACAGAAGAAAAAACAATGACTTTTGATATTTTTCTTACTCGTTTTCCCTCACTCTCTCAAGATTTATTTTTCAGCGAACTTTTTGAGTTTCTAAAAAAAGAACTTTTACGCCAGCAATGTGTCATTGGAAAGTTCCTCACTCTTCCGGAAGTTACTTCTATGTTAAATGAAAAGTCTTCTTTTTCTGCTACCGACAAACATGCGGATGGAATCATTCTTCTCGGAAAATGTCCTTCCGAACTTATTTCTCCTCTGCAAAATCATTATCATAATATCGTTGGAATTGACCGTAATCCAACGGATTTTGCCTACGATGAAGTAATCTGTAACGGAACCAATGCAGCTATCACCGCTATGAATTATCTCATTTCTCTTGGGCATAAAAAAATCGCCTACATAGGAGATTGCTCCTATGAGGCGAGATATATCGGTTATTATCAATCTTTAATTTCACACAGCCTTCCTCTTGACTACTCAAATATCTATCCAACAAGCCAGACCCGCGAGGAAGGAATGAAAACAATGGAGCTCATTCTACAACGAGATTCCCTTCCTACTGCCATCTTCTGTGCAAATGACAGCACAGCACTTGGCGTATTTGACTGTCTGCGGCATCGTAGAAAAAAAGGATATGTTCCTTCTATCATCTCTATTGATAATATCCGGGAGTCAGAGCAGACAAAACCAATGCTGACTACCATTGATATTCCAAAAGAAGAAATGGCACACCATGCTGTGAAGCTACTTCTTGACAGAATACATAATGGACATAATAGTGCTGCAAGAATTGAGCTTCCATGTAAGCTGCTTGTCAGAGAAAGCTGTTCTATTTCTCCGCATTAACAGGGTTATTTTGTATTTACCAACACATATCCCCCAGAAGCTGCGGTACTGGAGAAATAGTAAGTTCTGGCTGAAGATTTACATGGAATCAGATACTTTACAATTTCTTTCACTGTAGTATATTTGATTCTCTGTTTCTTCTTCGACCAGGTTCTCTGCGCAGAATCTGCTACGATAACTCTTCCATCATCGGTGAGTCCCAGCAGAACCATTGTATGCTTTCCAAGAGCCCATCTTCTGGTTGTTCTGGCACTGAAACGTCCATTTATCTGTGTTCGGTTATTCGCTTCGATTACTACCGCATTCCCTGTCTTAAGATGCTTTAATATCTGTTTTTCTGCCTTTTTATTAGTAAAAGTACGTACATACTTTGTTTTGATACCGGCATAATTCAGTACTTTTGAAATTCCATACATAGAAATTGGCATCTGTCTTAATACCGGTTTACTGTAATTGCGCTTCCAGGCAGCTGTTCCAAGTGCTTTCTTTTCTACAATATTTTTCACCTGAACAGGTGTATAATTCCTGTATTTTTTAGAATAAGCAGAAAGTACTGCTGTCAAAGAAGAAACAGCGCATCCATGCATATCAAGGTATTTCGTCTTTTTCCATGGATTTTTATGCTGTCCAAAAATAGTATACTTTCTTGTACCATTCTCCGAATTAACAGTGACTGTAATCTGTCCTACATCTGACTTTTCCGGGAGCTGTGAGACTGGTGTCGTTACTGCCTTCGCCTGTATATTTACCGGAAGTGCTGCTGTCAGAATGAACATTGTAAGCATAAATGTGATTGTTTTTTTCATTCTTGTTTTCATTTTTATTTTCATTTTTGTCCTCATTTTCTGGCTGATGTACTTTATTGGTTCTGCGGATTAATTAAAATGTAACCGCCACTGCTTGCCTTACCACCCCAGTATATTGATGTAGATGTCGTATTGGTACATGGGAACATATAGCCAATTAATTCTCCAAGTGATGCATACTTTATTCTCTGGTTATTTCCAAAAGTTTTAGTAGAACGGTCTACGGAGTCTGCTACAATTACTTTTCCTGTATCTGTCATTCCAAGCATTGTCATGCAGTGATATCCGCTTGTCCATTTGTTCGCTACTGCACCAGCTTTTCGGCTCTTAGCAGCAACAACAAAGATTACCGGATTACCAGTCCGTAAATGTGCTTCGATTTCCTGCTTTGCCAGACTGTCTGAAAAATCTCTGACATATTTATATCTTACTCCATAACCTTCAAGAATCTTCGTCATTCCATATAAACTGATTGGCATCGGACGGCTCTTACTGTCATTCGTGTCTTTCTTACTGTAATTCTTTTCCCACACATCGCCAAAGTACTTCTTCTCAATCTTTTCTATCATATGTGTCGGCTTATAAGTAACCCCTGCATAAGCACTAAGCACTGTTGTTAATGATGATGCGGAACATCCATGTCCCTGCATATAATGCGGAAACTGTGTGCTTATATTTTCCTTTCCATTCTGTTTATAAATAGAATAAGTTCGGTTATACGGATATCCTGTCACTGTAACATCTATCTGATCTACTTTTGTATTATCTGGAAGATCTGCTCTCTTTGTCACAAGATTATTTGGATTAATAACTGTCAGATCATACTCTAAAACAGCATTACCTGTTTTACACTTAATCGTTGTCTTTCCTGCTTTCAAAGCCTGTACGGTTCCGTTATTATCAACAGAGGCAACCTGACCGGACGAAGAAGACCAGCGACATGCATTGGCTGTATTCACTACTTCAACTTCTCTTGTTGTTTCCACAACCATCTTTGCACTTGCGTTTTCAAGTTTCGGCACATATACTTTACATTTAATCTTTCTTCCAGTACGAGTTACACAAACAATCGTAGTCTTTCCGCTCTTCTTAGCCTTTACAATCCCCTTTGAAGTAACTGTCGCAATCTTTTTGTTTTTAGAATACCATTTCCTTGCTTTTGAATTTCTCACTTTTAAAGTAAACTTTTTCTTTTTAGACAAAGTTAACTTTTCTTTATTAAATCCAACAACTACAACTTTGCATTTATATGTTTTCTTTTTCGTCTTTGCTTTAATATAGGCTGTTCCACCTTTTAATGCATATATTCTGCCTTTTTCATTTACAGAAACTATATTTTTATTACTGGAAGACCATGCAACTGCCCCCTTGGCCTGCCGTAATTTTAACTTTTTATTTGTTCCTGCTGTCATCACTATGTTTGTCTCGCTCAGACGGGTTGCTCCCTCTGAAGAACAACTAAACTGAAGGAACATCGTGAACGTTACTATCAACACTGTTAATAGCGTATATAGCTTTTTATGTCTTCTCATAATTGTTACCCTCCTCCTGATACATTCAAAAACGCTTAATCACAACAAGCTGCGTTTTGTCTTCCGCAATAACCGTAATTACTTCTGATTTATAGCTTTCTTAATATTCATATCATTTTTAATAAAGTCATTTACATATTTAAAAAGCTTTTTATCTACTGAATCGGTGTAATGTAACTGATAGCTGGAACTTTCTCTCATATAGCGCACATTCATCTTTCTGTACTTAATAGCATAACGATATGCACTCTTCTTATGAACCCATCCGTTTTTCTGGAATACATTCTTATAAGTATCCACATACGTCACATTCTTATAACCAGACTTCTTAACAAGCTTACGTAATGTCTTATTAAAACGAATAACTTTACTGTTTGTTACCGTATTTCCTCTGTAACGAAGCGTACAGTACACCGGATTGACAGAGAGAAGATAAAAATGATCTTCCGAATATTTACTGATAAAACTCTCATATAACTTCCAGTACTCTGTAGCAAGTGTTTCTGGACTTGCCGGAGCTACTCGTCCTCCACCCACATAGGATCTGAATGGACTTACCTGTGGATTATAAATATCATTTACTCCGGAGGCAAAGACAATATTCTGACGACCAGCTTTTCTTGCTACGTTCTGTATTCTCGTTCTTCCTCCGCGCACCAGATTATATCCAGTTCCTCGTCCTGCATAACAGTCACGATACTTGAGCATAAGATATTTACCCTCTACTCGTGCTTTATTGCGATATTTCGTTCCATTTGGGGCTCTCATATTCATGTCCTGATAGATGAGAACGGTTCGGGAATCTCCCACCCATAATGAAATCGCATCACTTGTATCAATATTTTTCTTTGCAGCAGCCTGTGATGTCGTATTGAAACTAAATAACATAACTGCTGCCATAGCCAATGCCATTACCTTTGTTAATAAACTTTTCTTCATAATGCCTTCCTTCCTGTCTTATTCATCTGGTACATCGTTTTATAAATAACTATGTACTAACATTCTCCAAACAGCAGAATTCGAAATACTTTGAATCTGCGCAGAATATACTTTGCTGCAATAAATGATATGCCTGTTCCTGACACAAAACATAACATAATAACCAAAACATTTGGCATATGTAATATGTTCCATAAAGCTAATCTTGATACCGTCTGTACCGGGTCTGACAAAATATAAATATCCATACTCGCATCACCCAGACTTTTCAAAACGCCATAACTTTTTACATTCTTCTCTACAAGCCAAAGAGAAAACCACATGCATAATATTGTTCCTGAAACAGAAGTAATAAATTCTCCTCTTCCCATCTGATAATTTACTATATTACATATAATAAATGTGATTGCTACCAAAATAAAAATCAACTTATTCTTTCTGATTTCTATGAATTTCTCATAATGATCTCTAATATAAATTCCCAGAATAAAGAAAAATAAATACTTTGGTATACGGAAGCTCCAGTTAAATATAAAGGCTGTGCATGAAAGAATAGCGCTTATAATAAGCATCGGTAACAGCACTGAGCGCCTCAGTAAAATCAATGCGATTACCGACACCCAGAAAAGGGTATATAAAAACCACATCGTTGTATTCGGATTATCCCCAAGAATCAACTTCCAGCTTTGTGAAAAATCATAGGGATTAATCGCAAACCTGTTCATAAAATATTTTAAAGGCATATAGAGAATTCCCATAACAAAATAAGGAATCAGGAGGCGGGCAGCTCTGCTTTTTATATAGTTTATGTATTCTGTCATCTTAGAATACTGAAGAATCTTTACAGAAACAAATCCCGATAACACAAAGAACAGGGGCATATGAAAACTATATATTATACTGATCAGCGCATTCCTCGGTACATTACTTACTCCCGTTTGCTTTAAAGCATGTCCTAATACAACAAGAAGAATGCCGATTCCTTTTGCGATCGTAATCTCGTTATAATATTTTTTATTTTGTTGTGTTGAATTCTCCATAACTTTCTTTCCTTTTATTATTCGTTACTTATCATTCCATGCAATTTCTTTTCTATCTTTATCGTCAGGTGATTATATCGCAGAACTTCTTTTAAAAATTCAATAACAACAGAAAACAGCAGACAGTCTATTACTAATACAATAACGATCAGCCACCAGAATCTGAAAGAATATGAGAAGTCCTCAAACCATCTTGAACGGATAAAGTTATGAAATAAAAAGATATTCATTGAGTATTTACCCAGTATGCACAGCATATCCCGAAGAATCGGTATACTTGCAAGGAAAAGATAAGTGAATAAAATAACTGCTAATGGTGTTACACTATCGGTAACATTCGGATGTACTTTTCCAAACTTTGAAGTCTTAAGCCATACGGTTCCAAGAATGAACACAGCAAGTACACAAAACTCTGCTACCCTTGTTATCATAAGCCCTGTATGCGGAATCCTCCAGTCTGCAGCCTTAGGAAATAAATCTTCCTGTGCAAACCAGATACCTAATGTCATAGCTGGAAGATAATGTACAACACTACTGCTCATCGGCAATGATAATGCCATTGGCAGAAGATAACTCAATGCAATCGTAATAAATGCTCCACATTTACGATACATATAATAAAGAAATGGAAGCAACATGATCTCCATAAATGCAAGTCCAAGATACCACCAGGTTCCAAGCAAGGTCGGTGTTCCAAAAATATGAGCCAGCCCTGAAAAATCAATGAGCATATAAATAATTCGAATCATGCCCTGCTTATATACGGCAAAGCTTTCCGGTGCCCAAACTTTACATCCAACAATCGCAAGAATATAAATCGGCCAGAAACCACTCAGAATCTTCCACACTCTTCGTATTGTAAGCCAGGAAATATTCTGTCTCTCATATTTATTCTGATCATATAGCTTTTTTAAAGAAATCGTAATGCCATATGCACTTAAAAATACAAAGATTCCAACACAGACTTTTGCCCATAAAGACAATGTTACAACGGTTCCTTTTGAAAATGGTGCAAACGATACCCCATGTGCTTTAAAATTAATATTGGTTACATAACAATGATGGAAGAGCATTGCAATAATTGCAACGCCCTTCACGATATTTGTATCTTTTTTAGAAAATTGAGTATTCATCCGTACTTCCCCTGCTAAAATTACTTAACGGAGAATGGATTTCCAGGGAATAATACAGGATCTGTAGGGTCAGTTTTTCTGGAACTCTTTAACTTACCTGTAGTATGTTTTAACTTAACAACACCGAAAGGTCCCTTTTTATTTTTCTTTACAATGTTGATCCATGTACGCTGTTTTTTTGGTGTCTTCTTTGCAACATCATAAACGATCTTCGCATTTACCGCCTGCATACGAACACAGTAAGATGTATTACTGTTTCCTAACTTATTATAATAAGATGCAGATAATGCCTTGTTATTACCATACTTTGTATATACACTACTGTGAACTAATGTAGGAGTTCCTGCAATACGTGTGGCCCACTGATAGAAACGTGTATTATTATTCGGTACTCTTACCCATCTCTTTGCGGATGTCTTCATTAAGAAGAAATGTCCTCTAGGTGTTCCGTTCGCTTTTGCCGATGTAGAGCAAAGCACTGTCTTCGCCGGGATGATATACTTCTTTGTCTTCTTATCGTACAGATAGAATGTAACATTATGCGTCTTTGTATTGATCTCGATCGTCATCTTTGTCTTGATACACTTGTTATATCCCCAGTCTTTAAATAAGTTTGTAGAAAGGGAGCCGTCTTCTTTAAAGTAATATTTATACTTCGTGCTTCCACCGGTATAGCTCTTTAACATCTTAAATCCTTTTGCAGGAGCAACACCTTTTGTAAAGTAATAAATCTTTCCGCCAACTTTCTTCCAGCCTGTAAATTTGCTCTGTAACAGACCTTTTACATAATACTTTCTGCCTGCAACACCAGAAAATACACTTCCGTTCTGATAATATACACCGTTAATCTGTGCCTGTGCACCCGTACTGACATTCAGATACTTTCCTGTAAATATTCCTGTATAGGCAGCTCCCTGTACACCTTCTTTGTAGTTATAAAGCTTACCATCCTTTAATGCAACACCTGTGTAAAGCTGTCCAGTTAAATAAAGCTTTCCTGCTTCCACCCCTGTAAAATTCGCTTCAGCCGCCTGAACTACTGCAGGTAGATTAACACTTCCAGGTAATGCTGTAAAATTAAATGTAAATAATGCAGCACCCATTACAATACCCGTTAAAACGGTCTTTTTTACGTTAGTAAATTTCATAGAATCCTCCTTATAATTGTTTATATGCTAATACTTTTACTTTATCGTTTCGTATAAGAAAAGTCAAGCAAGTGTCTTTACTAATTATTACGTTTTTTAGCTTTTTTGCTGATTCTTTTTTCCTGCCCAATATAAATATGCGCAAAATACAATCGGTATAGAGTAGATAACCGGAAATGCATATCTTGGATGTCCTTTAATAACCGGTGCCAGTACGATAATCGCATCACTAAGCAAAAGCGGCATCACCAGCAAAAACATTTGTGGAATCTTCTTGCGTATTCCATGATAGCAAAGATAGATTAAAATCAGATTAAAAAATGCCATACTTGCTATAAGCCCAAACACAGGCAAAGTAAAAAACACCTTATTAAATCCAGTTCTCCATCTATCCAGTTTTTGAATCACCGGAACTTCATGAACCTCTAACTTTTCTGCCAGTTTCTTTGCGGAGACTTTGTCTGGTGCTGTTGTATCATAAACGGTACTGTTCTCTACCAGTGGATAGACCAGATAATAGTTCTGATTCATTGTTGCTTCTATGTAAGTGACGGGATGCTTCAACCCCTGCTGCACCCATACTTTAAAATACGCTGTCAGATCTTTTGTCGTTGCCTTTTTCTTATAGGTAGCTTTGACTGGATCTGAAATCTTCGGATTATAATACTTACCAAGCTTATTATATGCCAGTACTCCTTTTATCGCTTCCTTCTCTTCCTGCGTTACTTCCTCCTCATGCTCCTTCACATAACGGGCGGTCTGCTGAAATGGCAAGGATAATGCTTCCTGAATCCCTCCCGGTTCAATGTTATAATGTCTGGTCAAAAAGTTCTGAAACCCTGAAGAAACAGCAACAGAAATCAGACACATTATGACTGCTGTCATAAATGTTTTCGTATATCGAGTCCATCTGCTTTTCTTTCTGATGCGACTTGTATCTTGATTCTCCTCTTGATCTGTACGCTGGTTTCTATTCTGTAAAAATACTGTAATTAAAATACATAGGATCATCGGATAGATAACATATTTTCCGTTATTTCTAAACAAAACAGAGCCAATCATTGATGCTGCTAAAAGAAAACAATGCTTTTTACTTTTCCAATATTCCTGTTTTAATAAAAGTATGTACACCAGCTCAATGACAAAAAGCAATATAAAATAAGAATATATTGTATCCTTTACGATCATTCCGATATACTGCGTATAATATGGAGAAGAAACGGCAATAATAAATGCTGTAACTTTTAACCATGTTGGTGAGGCAAGCTCCTTCATTGTGTAAAACATATATCCTAAAATCAGCGCAAATAAGATTGTCTGAAATAAAATATATAAAAATAAGCCCAGATTTGCACTTCCAAGCAGTAATCCTACTCTCTCAAAAGCGCCTGCTAAAACAGTATGTGCTGGCGGATGATGTGTCGTAAATCTCTGAAATCCAAAAGATTGCAGCATCTGATTCCACACATCAATGCACATGGTCGCCGGATAAGATAATAATAAATTCGGCAGCCAGCATACAAACAATACTACAACAGAAACTTTAAATGGATGCTTATTGTAGGCATCACAGAAAAACACTTTTTTCTTTGGAAGCCAATCCCATCCAGACTGTAAAAACAGATCAAGCAAAGCTGTCATTTCAGAAAGAAACCAGGTGATGCCTGTTACATAGACAAGAGTTTTCACCATCTGTCCTGCTCCCATATGCAATAATGCAAGGGAATTTACCCTGTAAAAACTTTCTCCCATTACCCATACGACCGCAATGCAAAAACATATAAGAAATAGTACCGGTGTCCTATGTACTTTTCCTTTATTTTTATAAAGATATCTGTCTATGATACATAACAAGACAAATACCATCGTTGCCGCTGCCATCGTACCGGTCAGACTTCCCTGAAAATTATAAAATATATTAAGCATCTTACTTTCGCTGGCCAAATGATTCATATCCTGTGGAATATCAAACCGTATATTTAATGCTAACGCAGCAAGAAAACTCATAATAAAACGAATGACCATATTTTCCTCTCTCCTCACTAGTCTTTTAGAAGAGTATCTTCTCTACTCACTTTTCTTTTCTAAAAAAATAAAAAGCGTATAAGCTTCAACATAAACTTATACGCTTTTTAATATCTTTACAATCCTTTAATACGGATAATAAAAGAAACCTTATGTTTATTTAAATAACTAAATGTCTTAATCTTATCTGCAGAATAATAACGTCTTACTCTTCCTCTGCGAGTTCCTGCGGAACCTCCGTCTAACCAAAGCTTCTGTCCCTTACCATTCTTACCAACGTAAATATTAGTGTGAACGATATCTCTCCATCCAATAATATCACCTGGCTGCAAATTAACATCTGTTAATTTTTTATTTACTTTGATAATCTGGACTTTTCCTCTCCAGGATTTGAATCTCTTATGAATTCTTCCTCCACGAGTGTAAAAGGTCTGTCCCTTCTTCAGCACTCCGAATTCCTGCAGACACCATGAAACATATGATGCACAGTTTGCCTTTCTTCCATGTTTGATACTGGCTGAAAGAGTTGGCTTATTATGACTTCCGTATGTAAAATTGTATTTTGTTAAGTCTCTTCCGACTTTCTGACAAGCTTCAATCCATCCTTCTGTATCCTGTGTATAATCAGATGCTTTTGCCTGTACAGTTGCCGGCTTAACTGCAAGCACTGCTACAATTACCATCATCGTTAAAACTAACGTGCGGAGGCATGATTTCCAGTTTGCAAAATATGTTAACTTCATGTATAAATCCTTTCCGGTGCGGTGTTTTTAACTTTCCGTAACACATATTACAATAATTATTAACAAAAGTCAAGCATAAATTTAATAATTCTGTAACTTTTGCAACATTTGTTACGATTTTGTTAACAAATCATCCCGGAAAGGCGATGAATTTATGTCTTATAATACTAAATTCAATATTAAATTCTATGATCAAATGATGTTGGGGTCAAAAAATATTTTGACCCTGGTATCAGCAGCTTAATGAATTGCTGTTCCCTCTGGCACACAATCATCTACAAAGATAATCTTACATCCGAAATCATCTCCACTGGCTGCGATAAGCATACCGTTACTCTTCACACCTGCAAACTTCACCGGCTTTAAGTTCGCAATTACAATAATCTTTCTTCCGATCAGCTCTTCTGGTGTATAATCGTCACGAATAGAAGATACGATAATTCTTTCATCTAATCCATCAAATAATGTAAGTTTTAAAAGTCTCTTTGCATTCTTTACAACTTCACAGTTAATAACTTTACATACTCGCATATCAACTTTATCAAACGCATCAATTGTAATCTCTTCCTTAATCGGTGCAATTGCATTTCTTCTGGCTTCTTCTTCCTCAGCAGCCTTTCTTCTGGCTTCTTCTTCTGCAGCTTTTCTCTCTGCCTCAGCCTTCGCTTCTGCTGCAAGAACCTTCTCTTCTTCTGTCTGTGGAGTAGAGAAATCAAGGAGTCCAAGGTATCTCTGTGGTTCTACAGCAAACAGGAATAAATACAGTCTTGGTCCCGCGGCTTTACCAATCATAAGATTATATGCGTTCTTAAAGAACTGTGCCTGTGCTGCCTTCTTATTCTCTTCCTGGAAATCTGGGTCTGCCTCTCTAGGAATCGTATAGATAAAGCTGTTAAGAGCATCTAAATCATATTCTCCTTTAGCGATAAAGTCATGTAATAACTCAATCTCCTTCTTCTCCACCTCATTCAGTGTATTATAGAAATCCCAGTTTCTGTATCCAAGAAGTGTATTCATGTTCTCTGGTGAACACTTCTCTAACCAGTACTTCGCAAGCTCAAGACGCTCTGCAAACTCTTCTTTCTTATATGGTGTACCAATCTTTTCAAATACCGTCTCAAGCATGTCTGCATTGAAATCTACAACAGAACCAAAGTTTACGATCTGCTGCATTGGTACCGGATGAATCTCACGACCCTCGATCATACAGTTATGCATGATGCCTTCAATATAATCATAGTTCTTGCCCTTACCTGCCTGATATACCTTAAGCATCTTATCAAACTCAAAATACTGACGTAAAATCTCGTCATCAAAGCAGAAGTCAAATGCCTTATTCGGCTCTGACTTAGAATAAAGCCATAAAATCATCTCCGGCTGATAAATCTTAAGTAATGTATCCGGTGTAAGATTAAGACCTGTAGAACCAGACATCTTACCAGTTGTTCCCTTGATACCTACGAATTCATATCCTTTAAACATAGGTGCCTGCGCTCCAAAAATCTTCTTCGCGATGATCTTACTTGTATCATAACTTCCTCCTGGGCTGGCATGATCCTTTCCGCCCGGCTCAAAGTCAACACCTTCGATCATCCAGCGCATAGGCCAGTCAATCTTCCATGCAAGCTTACAATTAAAGTCCTTACTGAAATCCCATGTGCCCTTATGTCCACACTTACATGTATATTCACATGTCACTCCGTCTTCAGAAGAGGATATGATTGTTGTTTCATCCTTACCACATACCGGACAGTAAATACTTACCGGATAATATGCTTCTCTCTCTTCTTCTGTTGCTACCTGCTGACGGAACTTATCAAGAATATCAAAAATCTCTTTTCTCTTCTGTACTGCCTGGATAATATACTTCGCATACTTTCCGCTGCGATAATTCTCACTCTGTCTACGGAAATCAACCTCTACTCCAAAACGGGAAAGAGATGCTTCAAATTCCTTTTCAAAATGTTCTGCATAAGAAGAGCAGCATCCGTAAGGATCCTTTACATCTACATATGGCTTACCAATCTCGTTCTCTAACTCAGGAGCTATCTCCTTAACGTTAACAGGTACCTTTCTGAAACGGTCAAACTCATCCCATGAAAATAACAAGCGGGCTTTCTTTCCCTGCTTGATCAATGCTTTATATACAAAATAACTTGTAGCTATATCTCTGAAATTACCGATGTGAATGGATCCGGATGGGCTGATACCCGCTGCACAAACGTACTCTTCCTTGTCCGGAGATCTCTTAATAATATCTTTTGCAATCTTCTCAGACCAATGCATTCTTCTTCCTCCTACTTTTCCTGTACTGAAATCTGTCTTCAGCGCCAGTGTGCTATCTATCTTCATCAATTATAAAGGCCTTTAAGGGCATCTGCCTCAGCCCATAGTCAATAAAACATTATAGCAAACCCTATACATCTTTTCAAGAAAAATATAAGAAAATCACCGAAAAATCGTACTATTCACCCCTTGGTCTCTCGATATATTTTAAAAATCGTATGCAATCTGCTATTCCACAAAAATAACTTTCTGTCGCATACTCTGCCTCTGCCGCACTTTGTGCTTCAAAAGCCTCTTCTATAATCTCTCTCTGCTCTTCTGTCAGATTCAGCGTATCAAGCTTCGCATACGCCTCTTCTTCCTCTCTTACTAAACGCCTGTACGCTTCGGAATTCTTCCGAAAATCTGCCATGTTCTCATTACGAAAATGGTCTAATGTGAGCCGAAGTCTCTCTTCCCATGAATCTATAACATTCCCTTGCAATGTTTCCCTGCCTTTCTGCTTAAGACACAAGCTATACTAAATTTCCATACCAACTTTTAAACACAAAAAAAGCATAACACAGCCTCGGATTCGTGTCAATATTTTACTTTGAATAATTATTTTTACTTACGCATAAATTAACTATTTACTTTGCTATTTTTAAGAATTTTTCAGCACTCTTGCTATGAGATACGCATCCCATCCGATATAATGCCCATTTCAACAAATAAAATACAAAATATTCATTGACATAACTGGTAAAATCCTTTATACTGATATTTACCGTGCAGCTGGGAAGTTAGCGGCGTCCTGTACCTGAAATCCGCTATAGCAGGAGTGATGGTCAGCCTCGGATGCCTTATTGATGGAGCTGCCCTTTATAAGTGGTGTTGACAATTGGGTCTCGCGCAACAGGAACCTCTGAACCGTGTCAGGTCGGGAACGGAGCAGCACTAAGGAGTCTCTCCTGTGTGCCGTGAGGGTGCCTGGTTCGAGCTAACTGTAGAGGTAACGTCTGTTGGTAAGCATACAAAGCTGACCGCACGGTTTTAATAATTCGATTTTTATATTCACATAACAGAAAGCGTCACATACTCGAAGTTTTTAATCACTTCCGGATGTGACGCTTTTTTAATTATTTTCACTTTATTCTTCCTGCATCTGCTTTCTTTTTCTCTTTTTTTCTTTCTGAATCTCTCTTAACTTTCTGAAAAATGCAGAAAGCATTTCCGAACATTCCTCCTGAAGTACTCCTCTTTCAACTTGCACCTGATGATTAAACTCCTGCATTTCAAGAAGATTAAGAATGGAACCGCCACAGCCGGCCTTCGCATTCATGCTTCCAATAACCACTCTGGTCACACGTGCCTGCACGATCGCTCCGGCACACATCTGACAAGGTTCTAAAGTAATATACATCGTACAGTCTTCCAATCGCCAGTCGCCAAGCTTTTTACACGCTTTTTTCATAGCAAGAAGCTCTGCATGTGCAAGAACCGTCTTATCTTTATTTCGTTTATTATATCCCCGGGCAATCACCTTTCCATCATGGACAATAACACAGCCAATGGGAACATCTCCGATTGCTTCCGCCTTCTTTGCCTGCTTGATTGCCTCTTTCATAAACTTTTCATCTTCTGTGTATTTTCTCATAAAATGTTCTCCTGTTTGCCAGTTGCTCATTCCTCTAAAAATAACGGCCTTTCCTGATTATTTACTCCCTGCCCTTTAAAAGATAAAGCCAGTAGCCAAAATTGCCTGTTTTCATTCTATTCTCTGTCAGCGATAAAAATATCGGGAACTGATAAAGTTCCGCCATATATTTTTCTCTATTCTCATAAATACCAGGAACTCCAACACAATATCTTTTTTCTCCTGCGTATCTTACCTTTCCCATTAACAAATGCTTATAGCGTTCATATCCTTTTAAAAGAAATTGATTATCTGCTAACTGTCTGGCTTCTTCTCCCAGCTTTTTTAGCTTTGCTATTGATACTTTATACCCTTCATAAAAGGCAGTATTAAAAATATTATCCACAGGAGGGTCTTGTTTTACAGAGTTTATCCACATTTTTTCAAATTCATCCACAGGAGCGTTTGCTTCTTCTATGTCTGTATCCATATTTACTTCCATATTATTTAATCCAGTATTGCCTATCTTATCATTGTTATCTGCAGCAATAAAATTAGCTATATTCTGTTCTTGCTCCTTAATATTATCTGTACTCTCTGCCTGATTGCTAACATCTGTATCATCTGCATTCTCAATCTGCTTACTAACATCCGTATCATCTGCATTCTCAATCTGCTTACTAATATCCGTATCATCTGCATTCTTAATCCGCTCACTAATATCAATATCATCTATACGCTCATCTGTATTTTCAGCCAACTTACGCATAGCAGTATGATCCACGTTTTCATCCAGATTGCCTGCATTGATATCATTAATATCATCAATATTATCTACATAATCTACATGATCTACAGGTTCTTCCTTTCTCTTCCACTGCAATGATTTCAACACTTCTGCAGGGATTTCCTCACCAATCCAGACACTTCCATAATAGTATTCTTCCTGATAATACAACACAACACCTGACTGTTTCTTTATATCGAAACCTTCTGGAAGCTGCTCTTTAGAATACATTTGATGAAATTCCTCTTTATCTTCTTCTGTTATGATCGAATCAAGCTTTCGGACTCCCCAGTGTTCTCCCTGCTTCTCATAGAAACATAGTTTTAATTCCATTCCATGTAATAATCGTTCATCGTTTATCTGAATAGTCAGCTTAAGAATAGCTGATTTTTGCTCTGCCTTAATAAATCCAAGACATTCTTTTTTTTCTGACTTTTCATAACGATACAGATAAGAAAGTATCCGTTGATAATCTGCCATGATGATACTCCTTTTTCACTAATGTATTCCGGCAAACTACTTTTATGACATCAGTGTGTTTATCTTCCAAGAATATCTGATAGCTGTGCAAATTCCTCCAAAGAAAGTTTTTCCCCACGGATTGTCGGAGTAAGCCCCATCTCCTCAAGCGCCGCTACCGTTTTTTCTTTCGGTATACGCAGTTCGCTGGAATTATACAGTCCATTCTGCAATGTTTTTCTTCTCTGATTAAAAGAAGCGCGAATAATTTTAAACATAAAAGAGGCATCATTTACTTTCACCGGCTTTTCCTGATAGCGTGTCAGGCGAATAACGGCTGACCCAACGGCTGGTCTTGGAATAAAGCAATTTGGAGGCACATTAGCTACGATATATGGCTCAGCGTAATACTGCACTGCAAGAGAAAGCGCACCGTAATCTTTTGTTCCCGGTCCTACCTGCATGCGGTCTGCCACTTCCTTCTGTACCATAACTGTAATGGAATCGAGTGGCACTTCACTCTCAAATAATCCCATGATAATTGGTGTTGTAATATAATATGGCAGATTGGCAACGACTTTAATTGGCTTACCACCGTTCTTTTCTTCTGCAATTTTACGGATATCCACTTTTAAAATATCTTCATTTAATACCGTTACATTATCATATTCCTTTAACGTATCCTGAAGAATCGGAATCAGCTTTGTATCAATTTCAACAGCAACAACTTCCCTTGCCGCTTCTGCCAGATACTGTGTCATCGTTCCGATTCCCGGACCGATTTCCAACACAAAATCATCCGGACCAATCTGTGCTGCGCCGATAATCTTATCAAGTACATGTGTATCAATCAAAAAGTTCTGTCCATATTTTTTCTGAAAATTAAAACCATACCGCTGTAAAACAGCAATCGTCTCCTGCGGATTTCCTAAATTCGCCATAAAACCTCCTTTTGCTGTCATAAGATTCAACTTTCGTCTTTGAATATGTTCTATCGCAAGATGAAGCCTTTGAAAACAAAATTTATAATAATATCCTTCATTGCTCCTCGTTGCAGCCCAGGATTTCTACTCCACTATACTGTGGCAATGCGTGCAAATACTCGCACTGAAGGATATTATTATAAATCTTGTTACAGAAGATTACGGTGTTCTTGCGATAGAACATTCCCACAAAACACAAAAAATCATTTATAAAATTTATGACATCAATCTTATATTTGGAAAATCAATACTGAAGTCTTCCCCTTAAATTTTTACTTAGTTTCTCTACAATAATGTAATAATACATAGTTTATCTCAGTCGATAAGACTCCCATTGGTTTCATTCATCTCAAAGCAGCCAAAAAACAGAACTCTGCTTGTCTAACGAATTAAGCCATATAATCTCTGGGCATTTTCATAAGTTGCATCTTCTACTTCTTCTGCCGTAATTCCTTTCAATTTCGCGATTTCTTCTATAACTAACGGCAGATATGCAGAACTGTTTCTCTTTCCCCTGTGTGGTGTTGGTGCAAGATAAGGACAATCCGTTTCTACTACGATATGCTCTAAAGGAATAGCCTTTACTACTTCCTTTAATACACGAGAATTTTTAAAAGTAACGACACCACCTACGCCGATATAATACCCCATTTTCACATATTCTTTTGCCATCTCAGCAGAACCGGAAAAACAGTGGATCACACCACCTGTTGTTCCTGCATGTTCCTTTTTCATAATGTCAAATGTGTCCTGTGAAGCTTCTCTGCTGTGTATAATTACCGGCATTTTTTCTTCTGTCGCAAGATGAAGCTGTCTGACAAACCATTCCTGCTGTACTTCCTTTGGTTCTACGTTCCAATGATAATCCAGTCCGATTTCTCCAACCGCAACAACCTTGTCTCTATGGCAATATTCCCAAAGCTGTCTCAACCTCTCTTCATTCAACTCGCCAACATGATCCGGATGAATTCCGACTGCCCCATACATAAACGGAACCTTCTGAATAAGATCTAATGTATCCAGCAAATCTTTCCAGCTTGCACTTACATTCACTACTTGTGTTACACCTGCATCTTTTAAAGATGCAAGGACAGCTTCCCTGTCCTGTGTATATTGCTTGTCATTATAATGAGAATGTGTATCAAAAATCATAATATACCTCTTTAATTGCTAATTGCCAAAGGAAACATACGCCGCTGAAGGCAGATTAATTACTTAGCTGAATTGCATTTTGTGACTTTGCGCTGCGGAATTTTGACTATAACCTTGCGAAATCGTTTTTGAGCAAGATTGTTTTATTAGGCAAAATGAAGCGTTTAGCGCAACGGAACAAAATCAAACTTATAACAATTCTTTTTTCTTTAGAAGACTGAATACAATTCGGCTCAAAGCATTCCTCTTCAACGGCATCTATCTCCCTAGCAATTAGCAAATAAACATCGCATCCCATATGTTTATGATTTCTTATCAAAATCTAACATTTGTTGCATAAAAGAACCATCTCAGTGTGATTTTCGAGATGGTCCTTGATAAAATATCTAATTATAAAAATGGAATGTCGTTATCTCCTACGTCTGTAAATCCTCCTGCGAGTGATTGTTCTAATGCCTGTGGGTTATGCCTGCCCTGATTTGCATTATATTCGGAAGAAACTCCTCCAGAATTATTATTCTGTTGGTTCACTGCTTTACTTTCTGCAAAATCCTGTTCCTCAATAACAACTTCTGTTACATATACTTTAACATTATTACGGTTAGTATAACTTCTCGTTTGAATTCGACCACAAACAAGAAGTTTTGTACCTTGTTTAAAGTACTTTCCTGCAAACTCAGCTTGCTTTCCAAAAGCAACACAATTAATGAAATCTGTATCCTGCTCGCCCTCTCTGCTGAATCTTCTCTTGACTGCCAAAGTATACCTCGCCGTTGCAGTAGGATTATCTCCTGCTGTATATTTTACATCAATATCCTTTGTTACGCGTCCCATTAAAATTACTTTGTTCACTCATTCACCTCTTATTTTTTCTATGATTAAGAATTATGTATCAAGATTAATTTTTTTGTAAAGTGCCTCAAAAACATCCTCTGGTATCTGTTTGATAACATCTCTTAAATTGCTCTCATCAAACCTAAATACAAACGGCAATCTATCCTTATCCACACTATGCACAAATTCATCTATCTCGTCCCCGGTTGCTCTATACAAAAGATAATGAATTATTTTTTCTTCTTTTGGAAGTTTTTTGAACTCGTCTTCTGACAATATATCCATATCTTTTTCAGAAAATCCTAATTGCTCCGCAGCACTCTTCTTATCAAGTAAAGTACAAATTTCTGTGCCTTTTTCTTCAATACAAATATTCCTCCAGCTACATCCTTCACAGCTTTGAAAAATTGCAAGAATACTTTTTCTTTTCTCTATCATTTCAGAAAGTTTATAACATTTCTTGAAATCTTTGATCATTTCTTCTGATACATGTACTCGAATTTCAATGTGCGGTGCTGGCCATATCTTAATTACTTTTGCTTTCTCCATCTCTGCCCTCCTCAAATAATAAACTAGCCAATATAGCTCCGTATTTTGCCAAATCATCAAAAATTAATATCCTTGCTGGATTCAGCCCTGTCATTATACCTAATGCATCTACTGTCTTATTAATAAATTCTCCTTCTGTAATTGTAATTTTTCTTTCTGCCATTTTTCTGTACCTCCTAAAACATATTATTTTATTAATCTTGGAATCTCGTCCGCAAATGCAATGTCCCATCCTTCCGGGTCGGTACCCACTATGCAACAATCACCATGATAATTACCTAATGGACACATCATGCAGGGAATTGCACAATCATCTTTATGCTTCAGTTTTGTTTCTTTGCATACATTTTTTATTATTTTCAATGCTTCACAAATTTCCTGATTATCCATCCTTATCCCTCCTTTAATAATCCTTATAAATCCTTTCCTCGTTGCGTCCTTTGTACAGTTTTTTCAGTGCTCGTCCTAAGCCTTCGTTTAGTCTATTGTCTACTTCTTGTTGCGTTGGAATATCTCCGTTCATCATCATTTGAATCCATTCTCCTGACGTATCAATCAACGCAAGTATTTCTTTTTCCGAGAGATAAATACTTCTTCCCATTTTATAATCACTCCTCACTAAATCTTCCCTAACGTCCTCAACTTCCTTAGAGCGTGTATTTCGTCTATCTCCCTCCGAAGTCTACGGCTTGCCGTTTCTTCATTGACCTCTTCTACAGGAAATGGCAAAGTAAACAATCCTGCCAAATGAGGAAATGCTCGATAAAAACAACCATTGCATAAATGCAACTTACAGCTATACTCCTCCGTCTTAATTGTCAGTTCTATCGGTTGCATTGCATTTATCACTTCAATAACTTGTCTACAATTATCACAAATCTTTGCTTCCATTTTTCACCTCTCAAATATGCTCATGCAACTCCGGTGGTCCGAACGACTGCGGTTCCATCTTCATCAACTCATTGTATCTCTCTACGTGCTGATCAGGTGTTATCTCATCGTTCATAAGCTCCTGCTCCAGCTTGCCATATTCTGCACTTATTTTCTCTTTAAACTCCTGTCGGCTTATCTTCCCTTCGTTAAGCATACACTCTAAAATTCTATATTTGTGATTCATAGTCTACTCCACTAATCTCGCTCCAGTCGAATTTACAACCGCATCCACCACAATATTTATCTCTGCCTTCTGCATCTGACATCACCTGTCTTCCGCACAGAGGACATTCCCAGTTAATGTCTCCAATAAATGCATCTGAGATAATCGGTTTTACTGGATTAAACTGCCTTTTTAGTAATTCAATCACTTCTTCGCACTGTTCTTCATTTTCGCAACTGATAGTAATGTCATTGCCATCATCATATTCGCTAAATGTTCCATTTTCATCCTGAACAAGCATAGTTCCTTCGGTTTCTAACATCTTCTTATTTGCCTCCTTATGTTTTCTATCAAACTGCTCTTTAAATTCATCAGTTCCAATTTCTCCATAAACTAATTTTTGCTCTAACTCTAAATACATATCACTCATTATAATGTCAAGATTCTGTTTCCTCCTCATACTCATCTCTCGAAATTAAAATTACATTTTCCTCTGGCACTTTGCAGACATTAGCCATGGCTTTTCGCTGCTTCGCAATCCATTTTCTTGTATCAATATTAGAGAAATCTGAATTGCAATCAAGATTTATTATTACATAACCGTCTCCGTTACAACGCAATTCTGAATTTGTCTCTGCTTTACTAGCTGTAAATAATTCAGAATGTTTGATTTTAAAATAAATACTTATTGTAAACACTCTGTGTTATTCCTCCTCTACTGTATATAATTCGGAAGTTCCCTGGATTATCTCCTGTTCCTCGCTGGAAGAATATGTATAGCCATAGATTTTTAAGAAATCATACAATTTTAAAAATAATTCTCCATTAAGTTTAGAATACTTTCCGTCATAAAGTACAAGGTCTTTCCTGATAAGGTCTTCGTAGATAACAATAATCATTTGTTTTCCCAAACTTAACTCTCGTGCTCTTTTTTTTAAATTTTCTTTTATTTCCTCGTCATTTTCATAGAAGTTTTTCTTTTCGGAAAAGAAACTAGCTACTGTCGTATCTGATACATAGCAACCACATTTTGTAAGTAAACTCCACAGTGGCTCGTACAATTCTTTTTCAGAAACCTTTACTTTTCCTGATACAATATTTGACATAATAAAGTCTTTCCAAGTAATCAGCACATCCTTTGTTCTTGCTTTAATCTTCTTTTTCCGGCTCTCTTTTTCTGCCTTTTCCTTCTCGGCAGGTGTCAACTTTCTTTTGACATCTTTTGTTCTTCTGATAACTTCCATAGAAGAATAGGTTGTCAGATAATAAAGCGGTATTTTCCCAACTTTAATTTTAATTTCCGTAGGTACATCTTTTTCTAAATCAAAACTTTTTACCGTCTCCCATTTGTTTGTATATCTTTCTTGCGATGCATTTTTAGGAGCTTTTTTAATTCCTTTTTCTTCAAGCTGCTCTATTAACTTCTTTTCATTCTCCTCTCTTTTTTGTCTCGACAGTTCCCCATTGACCCTCCAAATAAGTTCTTTTGAATTTTCCGCCTTGCTAAGAAGCTCATTTCTCTTTTCTACATCCGAAATCTTTTCGAGCTCATACAGGTCTGTTAAGCGTATCTGGAAATTTTTATCCTCTTCCTTTTCAGACATCAATTTTCCGTCAAGTTTTGCTATATTTAATCTGCGACGAATTGTTGTTTTGCTAAAACCGGTTTTCTTTGCTAGTTCTTCTTCTGTTTCCCCAAGGTCAAGAACCATCTGGAACCCCTGTGCCTCTTCATATACAGTCAAATCATTTCTCTGCATATTTTCCAACAGCATAGTTTCAATCTGCTCCTTTTCTTCCATTTCTTCAACAATACATGGAAGTGTGCTGATTCCTGCCTGTTTTGCCGCAGTAAGACGGCGATTTCCGATAACAACAATATATGTACCTTCCTTACTTTTGTCTGGTACAACAGTAAGATTCTGCAGAACACCCCTTGCCTTAATGCTCTCGGCAAGTTCCTCGATCCCCTCATATTTCTTTCTGACATTTTGCGGATGAAGTTTTAACTTATCTAATGGAATATTAATTATTTTAGACATCTTTCTTTTCGCCTCCTTCTTCTAAAGTTCCCATGATGGCCTTTTTAATTTTTTCTGCCAATGCTGGTCCTACTCCTTTAACATCTTTGATTGCTTTCATTACCGTCTCTACGTCCGCACTAGCCTCAGACTCCGCTTTAGGAGCCATCTGGCCATCTTTATAACCATTCATGTAAATTCTTGTGCAGAACTCGTCAAAATCTCTATGATCATACTTTTTCACTGCCTTGTAAACGTCCCTAGTTGTTGTATATCCTCTTGTCTTCTTTGCCATCGTCATTTTACTTCCTTTCTGTTTATTTCATATTCATTTTCATGGCACAGATGGTACAGCAAGCCCCCTCTGCCTTAACTTTATGTATTGTTTCATCCTGCAAAGGACTTTTCCAGCACAATTCTCCGCAAATTGGACATTTTATCTTTGTCCAACCTTTTTTACCTTCTGGAATATTTTTGCACTGTGGCATACATAACCAGCCGCCTTTGTCTTTTTTCTGTCTTGGTCTTATATTCATATACATATTAAAGAACATCCCTTTTCAGCCAGTCAAACCAACTAGCAAGTCCATCATATATTTCTATTCCTGTACCTCCGCGTGAACCAAGCACCAGTTCGTAAAATTCTTCAAACCCTTTCGGTTTTGAATCTTCTAATTCGTTCAAAAATACTGCTAATTCCAGGTCACTCATTGAACGAATTTTTTCAGCATTATTCATCTGTTTTTATCTCCTTTTTAATTCTCTCTAATGAATATCTCGCATTATCTGTAAGTTGTCTCTGCCAGCATCCATTCTTGGAACTCCATTTGAAGCCATTCTTTTTCAAAATGCTTCTTATATCTTGAACTGGCTTTTCATCAAAGAAAATTTGCAGTCTCATAATCTCTGTATTTTCTACTACACGAAAATATCTATTTTCCTCTTCGCGGCTTCCTCTTTCTTTTGCCACTTTTAATTCTCTGAGCCTACCTTCTACTCTGTGAATATTGGCATTGTTATTTTGAAGCATATACGGCGGATACCCGACTCGTCCACAGAAATCCGGTTCTCGCAACTCTTTTATTTCTTTCTCTGAGTACCCCATATTGGTAAGTCCTTCATTCCCTTTCTCAACATTTTTCAGTCGAATAAACTTGTTTGCCACCTTCATTCGCTCTTGGTCTTCTTTTAATCCTGCAAGTTTTTCTTCAAGTCGCTCTACCGCATCACTATCTCCAGACTTGATGATGTCTTTCCCATACAATATACTTTTAATTTTAGAGATAAGTTTCTGCGTTTCCTGATAAAACTGATAATTATTTTCCCATGCTTGAACCTGTTTTTCTTTTTTCTTTACAGGAAAATTTCCTGCTCCAGAAATCAATACAGAAGGGCATCTACACCCTATTGCACTATCTTTATTGAAATACTCAGCCATTTTTCTTGAATATCTTTCTGCGAGCTTATAGGCTCTTTCTGACTGCAAAGGTCTTTTTTCTTCTACCTGCCCTGCCAAATCATAGGCATTATCAACAAGGTTTCTATATTCTCTTGTTTTGCTCCCTTCTTTATATTCCTGCATTGACATCATTTCATGAGCGGTCCTTGCGGACTGCTCATTGATTTCATAATAAATTCGCTCCTTCATTCTTCTTTTTCTCCTCGTCTGATAATTCATCCAGGAATCCGTACAGCTCAATGGTTTCATCCTCATTCAGCTTGGTTTCAATTTTTTCTGCAAAAATATAAAATCTTTCGCTTAATGGCTTTTGGGATTCCTTAATTTTTTTGTTTTCTTCCTTCACATCCTCAAAATATGCAGAGTCAAGGATAACTTTTTTCTTTGCTTCCGAAACAATAACCGGTTTGTACCCTCTCTTTTTTAGAGCTTCCATATCTTTCTGATCCGTAACCGGTGCAGCCTTTACGCCATACTCATTGATAAAATCCTCTGCAATCTCATTTTTCAGGTCTTCCGGAACGCATTCGCACAAAATGTACTGACCGCTGTATGAATCAATAGACTTTTTCAACAATTCCGCATTCTGAGCATCTTCAATCATTTTGGAAGCATACCAACGAACATCGAACGAGTTTACCATACTTCTGTCTCTTTCCAGTCTCACATAGCAAGGTTTGAAATCTACTCCAATATCAAGTCTAGGTTCTTCGCAGATATATAATCCTCCAACAAATATTCTTCCTTTATGTTCCGGCTCTTCTAGAATATCTCCGTACATTGTTTCTATTTTCTGATAATCTCCCTGTAAATGGAGATTGGAATTTGTGACTTTCTCATATTCTTCTGGAGAAATTCCGGAAATTTCAATCATAAGGCTATGATCTGGTACTTTCTCCCATACTGCCGCAGTTTCTACAAAAAATGTAGGTACTAAAGCACCATCATATTTTCTGGATTTTACCAGTCTCGGTCTCCAGACTTCATGCCTGCAGTAATTGTTGAATACAACTGTTTTACCTAATCTCAGAAGAACAACCGTTGCAATTTTGTACCCTTCTCCATGGTTCCCGATCATTGCATCATCATCATTTTTAGTGGTCGTTCCGAACAGAAGTGTCTTAATATCCAGCTCGCTATGCTTGTTTCCGATTATCAGTTTTTCTTCTGCCTCGTCATATTCAAATAACATTTTGTTACTGCTATCTCTGGTTTCCTCATCAATGGAGTTCTGGAAGAACTCTCTCACTGCTTCTGTTACGCCCCATCCTGGAACATAATCCGCACTGATACTTAATTCATATTTTCGCATCTTTTTCCCTCCTGTCTCATATATTCCTCTTTCGTTGGACGTTTCCCATCTAAATCATTCCAGATATACAGTTCTCCATTCTTACGTTCGCATTCAGCCTTGTAACAGTCTCTGCAAATTTGCATTCCACTAATCCATCTCATTTCGCCCCAATATTCAGGCTTTTTGCATCTTTTACATATAACAATCTTATTCATTGTACCTCTTGCTTTCTCTCTGCCTCTATGTTAATATCAAACCAAGGCGGCGGCAGATGAATACCGCCCCGGTTTATGTGATTTGGTTCCGGTTCTATTTCTCAGGTAGGGTCCGGAGCCTTATTTTTTTGCTGTTTCCTCTTCTATCGGTTTATATTCCGAAATGAAATTTAAAAGTTCTATCACCTCTTTTTCTGTGTGTCCATGTTTGATCATCCAATCTGCTAATCGACAGACTTCTTTTGCTGTCATTCCTTTTTCCTCCATTTCTCACCTGCCTTTCCACTACTCTTTTATATGAGTAGTTGTTTTTATAAACTCGATTAAATGAGTTTATGATTATATAATAACACGAGTAGGTAGTCTGTCAACCCCTATTTTTACATTTTTACTCATTTTTTCGAGCATCCATTTTGAGCGTATATCCCAGTGCTGAAAGAAATGCTTCAATAGCAATATAGCTTACCTGTTCATTGTCTGCTATTTCAAAAAACGAAGCTACATCTTCCTCAGAAGTTTCTTCCGCATTCCTCTTGTTTTCAATAATTAAATCAATGTCAAGACCTGACAAAATCTTTCTGATTGTCCCAAAATTCGGACGTTTTTTCTGATTTAATTTCATCCAGAGATTTTGTCTTGATGTTCCAATTTTCTTTGCCAGCATATCATATGTCATTTCTTTTTTTGACATTTCTTCCTCGATAAAACTTATAATATCCATCATTGTTCCTCCTATGCTACTTCGTATCGATATTCAATACACTCTTTTTCTTTATTCCACTTTGCCGAATCTGCTTCAACTCCCTTGTACTTCTCTACAATTTCAATCAAATCGCCCTCGTACAGTTCTTCCATTGGATAACCCCATTCTTTTTCGACCTTCTCAGCCTCCTCGTAGAGAAACAGGTTTTCTTTTTTGTATATCACTTCGCCCCAATCATCATATTTTGAAATTTTAGAATTTTCCATTTTTTCACGCAGATATTCCCAATGTTCATCCTCACCAGATATTCCTTTCATTTCGCCTTCTTTCTCTGCCTCTAATCGAGGTAGCATCTCTGTGAAATTGTATACTGTTCTTTCAGCTTATCAAATGCCCGGTCTGTTACTCGGTATTCATTCCAGCCTACTCGATAATTTCCCGGCATATAAAAATCATTATCTGTATACTTTTTTAAAAATGTAATCCCTCTTCCTTTTAAAGACAACGGGGTATCTATGTACCAGTGTTTTCCATAATAACCTCTTGATGCTTCCATCTGGCAGTCTGGCTTCTGCTGCCCCATCTCTGGTGTATAACAGTATACTCCGGGACTTTCTGCAATCTCCTTTTCTGTCTGAACAGGCTTTGCCATTTCTAAACGTCTTTTTCTTCCCTGTTCCAGCAGTTTTTCTGATTCCCCCTCCAGAAAGTGTCCTTTCTTTTCGGATTCTTCGATACACTCCATGCAAAAATTAAGTGTTTCTTTGCTAAGTGCTACTTCGATTAACTGTGTATAATTTCCATGCGCTACACTTTCCTGCTGTTCTCTCACTGGAAAACGGATTATTTTTGCCATGCCCTCGTTCCTCCTTATACTCTTTTTAATTTTACGATTTCTCGCATCGCCTCTATGTATTTTCTGCACTCTGCATACGAGCCAGAATATACAATGCCTCCATTTTTCGCTACTGCACAACTATCCGAAAAACGGATAATATCGTACTCGTCTCCATTTACAAGTTTGTATTTCTCCATTTGCTCACCCTATCCTCGCTTATTTGCTCATTCTACGCAAAATTTCGTTTTTGCAAAGCTCTAGGCTTTCCAAATACTGCTTATTAAAAATATCTTTTTCTCTGTATTTCAAAGAAATATCATATTGTTCAATCAGTTCCTCATTGCTTGCATTTTTTAACCATTCAATTTTCTGTTCTCTTGTCATAACTTTTTTCTCCTTTAACTCATTTATATGTTATTTTTAAACTTATAACTCATTTAATCGAGTTTATGATTATATAATAACACGAGTAGGTAGTCTGTCAACCCCTATTTTTACAAAAAGTAGCAAGGACAGGTTTCTTTTTCCTTGCTACTCTATTTATAACTATCTATTCATTTCTTCTATAAGTTTCCACGCTATACGGAAACCATTAATAAACCCTTCTTTTTCTGCTTCTATTCCATACAGCCCCACTATATCCATTGTTTTTTCCGGATCGTTAGAACAGCTTTCAATTTCCTTAAATATCTTTGCATAAGCACCTATTCTCGTCTTTGATTCGCCGTTTTTTTTATTCAATTTGTTTTCATGATAATAATAAAATATTTGCTCTAACACTATACTGCCTCGCTTCCTTTTTCTTGCTTTGCAAACATAAAATTGAATGTCCTTTTCAAAAATATATTTTCTTCTTTGAGTTTTTTGTTTTCCTTCTCGACTTGTTCCACATGCTTTCTCATTTTTGCAGTATCAAGGCTATCTCTATATTCTTTGTCTTTACACCATTTTGTAATAGTCGCTTTACTTACACCATATTGTGCTGTAAGGTCTTCAAAAGTTACCTTTTCCACTTTATGCAAGTATACACAAAGTTCTTTAAAATCGGATGTATACTGCCTTCCTCTTCCGGAATACTTTGGATTTTTCAGTATTTGAACATCCTTTCGTGGCATCTTCTCTTGTTTAGGCTGCTCTCGCTCTTGCGGAATCAGTTCATCAATCCCTTCCAGAATATCAAACAGTTTCTTTCTCCATTCTTTTCCTGCTGTGTTGTCCATATTCTTTCCCTCTCTTTTTTATGTATTTGACAATTTGCCGTACTGCCCGGCACACAAGATACTTCTGCCATGCATCTGTGAAGAACTTCCTTTCTTGCCACATCTATATGCGACTGGGTGAGTATTTTTCAAGCGACTTCCCACGCTCCGCCGGTGCAGTATTTCTCTGGTGCTTCCCCTCCCGTATCTGGTTTCTCCTTAAAACCAGCAAACTTGTTTTACTACATTGGACATTTTCTGGCGTTCTCTGCCCTTGTTATACCGCCGTCAGTTTTCTCATTAAAAGCTGACAAAACCTGTTGTACTTCACCAATCGCTAACCTATCTCATCAGTATCGGACGGTCATTCCCGATAGACGGTCATTTCTGACCGTTTCGACTATTTATTTTCTAAAATAATTTCAAGCACATTTTTTTCAGTTACTATCTTCCAGTATCCAGCTTATTAGGCTGGAAGTATTTAAAGTTTCCTCTTGCCATGCTCTTTCCCTTCTTTCTGCCGAGGATACCGCCTCGGCTCGGTATTATAATTTATGCAATAATTTTTTCTACCTCATTTACTTTAAGGTTCACCATATCGAATGCTGTCTTGAAATCTATTTTTCTGCCTGTAAATATCACCAATAGGTCGGCACAACCTTTTAAAAGATTCCAATATTTTTTATAAGCTACATCAAAAGCCTTTTCTTTTTCTTCATTCATGCAATCTTTATCATATTCTAGCTCTGCATCCTCTACTTCTTTAGTGGCTGCCTTTAATTCACCAAGTTTCTGTTTTAATTCAGCTCTTACCTCTGTTTTATCTACATTTAACTCTTTTGCCATCTCGATAATTTCTTTTTCTTCCACTCTACTTCTAATACATTCATAATCATTTGCTGCATCATATATCTCGTATTCGCCTTCTATCGTTCCGAACCATCCATCAAACTGTCCGGTTACCATATAATTGTTATTTTCTAATATCTTAATTGCTTCTTTTACTGTCATTTTTATTTCCTCCACTCTTTAATATGAGTTATTTATTTTATTTAACTCGTTCTTATGAGTTTATAGTACCACGGGTAGGTAGTTTGTCAATCCCCTATTTAACATTTTTTCATTTTTTTGTTTTCTACTCATTTTATTGTGGGCACAACTCATTTTATTGCAGTTGTTTTATAATTTTTCTGATGATATTATTAAAATAAAAAGGAGTTTTTTCTATGAAAAAGAATTTATATTCTGACCTTAGGAGGAGATGCTATGCCCCATATTTCCCCCTATAATATAAATGCAAACATTCTTTCTCTAATCGATACTCTTGAAAAAGATTTCTCCACAAAAACAGAAAAGGATATTCTCAGTAAGCTAAACTTAATTGATTCTTATCCAGATATGTCCCGTTACCAGCTTTCTCTGACCAAAAAGAAGCTCGCTGATTGTTATAATCAGCATGGTATTACCGGAAACGCTCTTGCTTTATATCAATCTGCTTTATCAGACAATAAAAGTCTTCCGGTAAAAAGAACTATCAAATCATTGCAAGCTATTTCATGCGCTGATTTAGTATATTCCATCGACGTAAATTACATGGATGAAAAAGATATCATTCAGCATAAGCAAAATTCATTTTCTAATGAGTATGATTCTGAATACGAACAACAATTACATGAAGCATTAGGACGCTTAGGTAATGATTATCAACAAGAATTCTATCGGTTACGTGATATTCATGATTTTTATTCATCTTTGCCTGATGATGCTCCTCCCCCAACAAAGCCTGCAATTAAAAGAGATTTATCTAGGCTCTCTGAACTAACTGGTATGACGGAAGATGAAATCTTTAACATGCGTCAGAAATACATTGATGAAGTAAACCAGGAGTACGAAGCAAACTGGGATAAGATAACCGCAAAATCTATGGTGTCATCTAAACGAGCTCAAAATATACACGAAAAGGCTCTTGAGGTTGCTAGAAATCTTGATCATAACTATATTACTTCTGCACCTGCAAATATTTCTGATGCATCTTTCAGTGATTCGGAATTACTTTTTATAAAATACATTCATCACAAATCTGTTTTGCTTGACTATGTTCCAGGTTACTTTACACATGAATATCACATTGATTATTGTAATGTGATTCAACGCGCATTGGGTTCAGGGCTTCTCTGGTATGCTCCGCCAGCTTTTACATTATCAAAAATGACTGTCCCGAAGTTAAAAGCATTTTTATTAAAAAATGAGCAAGTTCCATCTGGAAAGAAAAGTAATCTTATAAACCAAATATTATCTTTTGGAAATGTAAAATGCTTTGAAAGAAAATACTACGAACTTACTTCTTTCGGAATCGAGCAAACTGGATATGTTGATCTTTATCACAAGGAGGAAAAATAAAATGGTAAAAGCAAAAAATATGGTAATTGCTGGCGATTACTTAAATCAACCAGTATCTTCTCTTTTTGGAATTGTTAGCATCGACAGAGGATTCGGAAAGGAGCATACTGCAATCAACAAAGAGACAGTGGAAAACTATGAACTCATCACTGATGAACACAGAAAAAGTGCAAAAAGCGGCGTTGCCCGTGGGCTTGTTGGAGGTGCCTTGCTAGGACCAGTCGGGATGCTTGCTGGGGGACTCTCAGCAAAAAGCAAAGGTATTTTCATCGTAGCGATTGCTTTTAAAGACGGACGGAGAAGTCTAATTGAAGTAGATAATAAAATATATAAAGCTATTGTTACTAGCTGTTTTTAGAGCAATGACCTTTTTGTTAGTATTTGCACCAGCTTAAAAATTTTTTGCACCAATTTGCACCAACTCAAAAGCGAAAATTTGCACCGGCTCATTTTGCGTTTGCACCAGCTTATTTTTATCAATAAAACATGTGGATTTTAGATTGCAAATCTTCTGAAATTGGCTATTTTACTCACTTTTTTAATATCTAACAAATGTTAGTGCAAATTTGACAGCCGCGCAAAAGCCGAGCATCCTGCACCGGCTCAACATAGGCTTGCTGAGATTAAGATTAGAATAAGAATAGAAATAGATAATAATATAATGCTCATTTTTTGCTCTTTTATACAAAAAGGCATTAAAAAAACTCCCGATACCAGAAAAGGCACCGGGAGTTCTCTTTATTTCTTGAATGTTTTTGCTTTTGCCAATGTGATGTTTCCAAATTTACCATCTATTCTGATTCCACACAATTCCTGGAATACTGCAACGGCTGTTTCTGTTTTTGCACCATATTTTCCATCTACAGTTAACCCTGCATCTATCGCCCAATTTAAGAAATTCTGAATTTTTTTAACATCCTTTCTCTTTTTGGACGTTTTAATTCCATCTGGTCTTGCAAAATACGCTTTAGATTTTAATGCAGGGAGACTTCCTGTATAAACTTTCTTTGGCTTTTCTTCTGTTTTTTCCTCTTTCTTAACTCCTTCTTTTTCAAAAGGTTCTCTATACATGATATTAAAATCAAAATTTCCGGAATTTCCCGTTGATACAATCTTAGGGAAACGCCCTTTGGACGTATACTGCCACGCAATATTAGCTGTGGTAGGTTTATACTTTTCGTTAGGATTCACAGCAATCTGCATACGAGCATCCCCACGATAATAACGGGCAATCCACCAGTTCTGGCAAAGCACTTTTTTACGGTCGATGTGCTCCTCAAAATACGCTTTTCCTGTATATACTCCGAAAACATAACCTCGTTTTTCGACAATCTCCTGTGCGGCGTTAACAATATCCGCAATCTGGGATTTCGTCAGCTTAGCCTGCACCTTATCTTCAAGGTCAAACCAAACGCCATATTTAAAATATGACTTGTCGATTTTGTCAAGAATATCGCAAACAAGATTCATATCTGCCCTTGCCTTTTTCGGGGTAGTAGCATATGTATAATTGTACACACCCCAGTTAATATGATTCTCGTTACAAGCCTGATAATTTCTATTGAATCCCTTATCTCTCTCTAAATCTTTTCTTATAATCTTTAAGATTGCTCCAGAACATCCATATTTTTTTACTTTCGCCCAGCTTACAGTCCCATTGTACGAAGATACGTCAACAATTTTTTTCATTGCCTGTCACCCCTTCCATCGCAAAATAAAATTGATTTTCTGACTTATATTGATACTGCGGTGAATATCGTTATAAGTCCCACCGTCTTTCTTGGTATTTGTTGCCTTTTTCCCTGCATCCCACCAAATCATCTGACCTTTTGCATTTATTCCTGCAAAAATGTTTGTGTGCAGATTAAAAAAACATATATCTCCGGGCTTTAATTTTTTCTTATATTCTGCAGGTGCCTTCCCTACTTTGATGAGCCGGTACTTTTTAAGAATTTTTTTCTTTGTGCCAGTTCCTCTATAAGTGATACCACCTTTTGAATTTCCATAAAGTAATTGTCCTGGTTTTAATAGCCCCAAATTTTGCAGACAATAGCATACAAATGCAGAGCAATTACTTTTCTTTGCCTCTTTTGCTTTACTCCATGTTCCTTTCACGTTCTGAGAATATATAAACTTATGTTTTATCAAGTATTCAGAAACCTTTTTTGCTTCTACAAGCAAAGATAGCCTATCCATTTATTTTTCCTCTCTAGCTTCTACTTCTGGTAATCCTGCCACACTTTTGAGCAGAGAAATCACTCCAGCACAAACTGCTGTACTAACAACAATTTTCCAATCTACGGCCTCGATAGTAGTTCCCACAGGAATTAATGCAAGTGCTGCTTGAGCCATAGTCCATGCTGCACGCTTTCCGGCAGCTTTAAACCATTCCTTCGTATTTACGCTCACTCTAAATACACTATTCTTAAACATTTCAAATTCTCCTTTCAAAAATAACGCCCGTAGACTTCCATACGTCCACAGGCTACGTTTTAAATATATTTCTTGTAAATTCCTTCATGCAGAATGATAAACTCATTTAAACCGCATTTATGACTTTAAAACTCGTAATTGTGAGTTTGTGGATAAAAATGTGGATAACTATTACATTCCGATTTGTTTAAATACAAACCCGACTACGATTCCAATGATGCATGTAACAACATATCCGACCGCCTGTCTCCACATCTCCCCGTCCCTGTTTTCAAGTTCCTCTAATTTTGCCGATTGTTGCGACTGCGACTGAGCCATACTTTCAACAGACGTAGCAAGCTGTTTCACTGATGATGTAAGGTTTGAAATTTGTTCTGTAACTTTTTCAAGGTCACGAACTCTGGCATTAGTACGCTTCAGCGACTCATCCATGCGTTTTGCAAATTCATTATGTTCCTCTCTTGAAATTCCATCCATAGTGTATTCACCTGCCTTTGCTTCTCTGTTTCCTCTTCCTTAAAACATAATGTGGCTTATTTTCATTGAAAATCCAATATCTAAGATAATCGTCTGTTATAATTCCAACCGCAGAAAGAAAATACCACATAATCGTAAATGGCAAGCAAATCTGGCCCTTGACATTAAGTGGCATATTACTATAATCCCAGATAGCAAGTTGAAGATGTATATTTAATATAATGCCGGAAATAAATTCAATAATCGTAATACAAACAGCACATATCAGCATTTGTTTCGGTAACGGCATCTCCCACGAAATAACTTCATTGAGTACTCCACAGATTAAAAAACAAGTACCCCCAACGAGAATCATAGTAGGGTGTGTATGTCCTCGGAACAGCATCTCAGCAAGGCAATAAATCCCTCCTCCGAAGAAAAAAAGAAACAGGTATTTAAAGATATTCTTAAATACATTCATAGTTAATCACTCTCCTTTTTTAAATATTCTTTAAGCACAACAGACCGATATTTCTCTGGAATTTCATCTCCGTACTGAATCGCTTCAATCTGTGATGCTAACTCACATGATTTAATCCAATCGTACATACTGTTACAATATGTCTGCTGCATAGAAACGTGTTCCATAGCGGCAGTAATAATTGTGCTCATTTCATCCGCTGTATAGAACTTGCAAGGGTTACCATCTTGATGATATTCGCACTGTTTTGCTCCTGCGGAAATCTGAGCCTGTTTACCAAAGAGATTGATCTGGTCGTGAATTGCAAGGCTGAAATGCTGTTTTTCGCCATTCAGCTCAACATCAATCCCGGAAATGATTGTATTCTCACACTCGTTTGAAACTTCTGAAATCTTTGCAGTTCTTCTTGCTTCAATACCTAATTCGTTCGCATTGAATGAATTAGGCAGTTGAGATAACATGGAAAACCAGAAGTCAAAATCAGCCATAATCTCATCTTTTGAAATCACAGTTGAATCTACCTGGCAGAATATCTCGTCTGCCTCATAACTTTCCTGCAACTCTTCGGTTGCAGGCTGTACTAATTTTTCATTATTACGGAGCCAGACATCGGCAATTCCGTTTGGCTTTACCTTATAAAGTAATTTCTCCATACTCTCAGGACTATTTACAACATGCATAGTATTGCCTCCACATCTTATAATATTTCTTTTCGTTATATTTCTTGCCCTTTGCATAATCACTAACAATTTTCCTTGCAACTTTCACAAGTTTGTCTATATGATTTTGCTTCCTATACTCAACCATATTCGTATTCTTAAACCATCCGAATGTTGAAGTTATACTCATTGCAAACTTCTTAGTGACCTCAATATGATTTTTTAACTTTTTAGAAAATCCGGCCAGTTTTCTTCGTGCTGTTAAAAATATATTTCTGCGAATAGTTACCCATGTCTCTCGATGCTTCTTTCTATCTTTTGCGTAGTATTTTGTACTTACTACTCCTGAATGAAATCGGAATCCCATGTAGTCAAGCATAACTCCTTTTGAAACTCCGTCTGCGTCTTTGAACATTGTTTTCGCTATAATCCAGTCTGACTTTATTGTCATTCCAAGATAATCAACCATATATTTCATCATCATATCAACAGCCGTCCTTAGTTCTCTTTTATTTGAACTGTACATAACTATATCATCAGCATAGAAAATAACGTGCTTTACTAATCGTTTTCTTTTTATCTGCCCTCTGCGGCAAGTTTCTTTAACCAGACATTCTGATGCGTAATGGTACGCATACGAGAGGAAATAATTGCAAAGGTCTTTTGACACTGGAGAACCAATAAGTATCCCAACATTGGGTGCTATCGCTTCTGGCGATGGATATTCCTCATATAATTCAAAGAACGTTTCATACATATAGAGAAGTTCTTCTGACTTCCTTAAATCTCTGTGCAAGAAATGAAGTAGCCTGCTATGCTGCATAGATGGATAACATTTCTTTACGTCTGCTTTTGCAAAATACTTCGTTCCTTCTACATCGTTAGAAATCCATTTACGAACTGCTTTCTTTCCGTAGTTCTGTCCTCTGCCTTCAATAGACGAACATTGATATACCCCAACTTTTGCTTGAAACATCGGTTCTGTCGCATTTCTGGTTACAACCTCATACAATCTGAACAACAGAGTTTCAAGACCGAGGATTCTTTCTTTTCCACTTCCTCTGTCTTTGATTTTCTTATAGCGTATCAAAGGTTGTTTATAACTATATGCAATAATATGCTCTTTCATTGTCCGATTGCGAATATGAAATGCCATATCGCATGATAATTTTAAATGTGTTTGAATCCAGAATTTGTTTCCTGGCTTAAAATTTTCTCTGACATACTCTTTTGATTCTCGAGTATATTTCGAGAAAAAGCGGACAACGCCTCCTTTTTTATATTTATCATGCAGATATTCTGTAATATCATTAAAAATCTTATTTTCATCTGATACCACCAGATGTTTGCAATATGTTTTCATCCTTCCTCTTTTCTTTCTGCTTCAAGGACTTTCGGTTTTACTACTAGCCCCCTCCTGTGTCCACTACCGCCACAGGGTGCTACCGACACAAATGTCGATCGCATGCTGGTTCATCAATTTCGGGCATTCCGCCCCAGCTCTTTCGAGGCTTCCTCTAGGGAAACGAAATACAGCACATTCAAATAATGCAGAAATACGAGCGGCATAGTTCCAGTTCGAGTTAGAAAGCCCGTTGTTCAGATTCGCAATCCGGCGGCCATCATTCGACCCATTGTTCAGGTTGCCGGAGCCAAGAACGGAAGCCGTTGTGCTGTAAGTCCTGTTTATATTTATTAGTTACATTTTGATTTGCTCTGCTTCAAATGGGAGGACCCCTCTTGCCATAATCGGCAATTCACCCCCTGCTTATGCGGCCTTACGTCCGCAACGCCCAGAAGCAGAAAGACGAGCGGCAAAGTTCCAGTTCGAGTAAGAAAGCCCGCTGAACAGACCCGCAACCCGGCGGCCATCATACGACCCATGGTTCAGGCTGCCGGAGCCAAGAATTTCTCGTTGACCGTCCCCAGTTGTCTCTAAATTGTTCGTGTAGCAAGCGCACGCATATCCCGTTGAGGATGTCGCACCTACTGCCACAGGATAACGAACTTCTGGGTTATCAGCATCATAACCAAGTTTAGCGATATACTTCCATGATTCTTTACAGTCAGGAATCTCATATCCGACTGCAACCCAGTCCGCTGTTGTTGCTCCTGCTGTAGTCATTTTTGTGCAGTCATAGCAGATGTACGCCCTCATCACATGATTTTCAATTTTCACAACTGTATTTCCTTTAGGTTCCCAGAATCCGGAAGACATCTCAACACCAAATAAAATGTATGGTTCTTTTCCACTGGTATTGCTTGTCGGTGAACCGCAAGTTCCAAGAACATTATCGCATCCTCCTGTATTCCATGGCATTGTACTAATATATGTGTCACAGGTCACGCCGGATACGATTGTTGAAGCTGTCGAAAATGTTTTTCCATGGTTATCAACATACACAGCAGAATTATTATCGTCGTAATCTTCAATTTTTGTGATTGTGACTCTGTTTGCCTTGGCATGTATTCCGGACTGTCCTCTATCCAGATTCGGCTTATTTTCGCTTGTAAGTGCTGTTGCGTTTCCAATCGATACCGTACTGCCAATAACAAGATTTTTAGCATTAGATTTTGAAATAATAATGCGTTCCACATCTGTTTCCTGCACAGTTGCAGGGCACTGGTACCAATACCAGTTACAGCCAGCCATCACAGAACGGCTGTGCTTCGTTGCGAAAGCAATTTCCATAAGTCTTGTCATTCTTTCAGAATCCTGCGTTGTCTCCGCACAATACTGTGTGCCTTTTTCTCGCATATGAGTCAATGCGGATGCAAAACTGTAGTTTCTAAATTCATGCCACACCACTAAAGCTTCGTCTGGTTTAGCATTATTACTCTTCGTCTCATACCAGCCAGGAATTCCACCACTAACAGAGGCAGCTTTTCCTCCTTCTTCTTCACTAGCCATATATTTTGCAATCGCAACAAACGGACGAATAGTTCCATCAGTGCGGATTGCTCCACCTTCCGGCAACCATTCATCGCTATGCCTTGTGTCAGAGATTACGGTAGTCTCCCCATTAGCATCAAATTTTCTATACACATAATGCGTTAAATATAAGCACCATGTATCATATTTTGTACGAGAAAACTCATTGTCAATATCTTTAATATACTGAACTTGAAATTCTCCATCTTCATCAACGGAACCATTTACTTCAAGAAAAGCAAAAGGCCCTTTTCCGTCAAAATCATTGACAGCACGAACAGTATTAGTGGATGGAGATGCTGTCATTCCTACTGCATCATATAATCTTGTTCCGGTAACTGCAGGTGTCACATCGTAATTGTCAAAATGCACTCCGTATCGTTTACCATCTTTGTGTAAATTTAAAAGGAACAATGCCTGCTCATTTTTTGTACCTACGAATGATGTTACCGCCTCTTTTAAAGAGACATCATTTTCAATAAGCTGGCCAAAAATAGAATTAAACACGTCTGCATGTGCAGGGTCTGTTGTTTCTAACATCCTTAACTGCTCATTGAACGTGGCATTGCTCACATCAAAATATGACATAACTTACCCTCCTTTAGAACATATCCTCGCATTCGAAAACAGCCTCCATGTCTCCGTCTTTTCCTTTTTTCATAAACGACTTCATAGCAACCATGTCTCCATCTGCATCATATAAGCCGCACTCTGAGATATAAACTCCTGCAAGTTCGTTTTCTGCAAGAGTACAGCTATATCTAATCTTTGTGTCTGATACAACCTCATATCCGTCTATAGCTTTCCTGAGCACTTCTTTATGAAGCACATTCTGTTCTGCAGAGTGTGGGATAATCGCCCCCGACTCATTCACGCCCCCGGTTCCGAATGCCATTCCTGTGATTTTTGGCAATGCCGCAATTCCGGCTCTTGCCTGAAGCATCTTCTTTTTTGCTTTAGTTGTAACGGTTGTTCCTGCCATTACAGTTCCTCCTTTCCCGAATTAAGTTTTATTGAACCATCCAGCAGCCATGTTCCGTCAAGATTTTTGTCTCTGTCGGGAACATACATTGATACTGAAAAATTCTCTTCGTTTTGAATTATTGATTTATGAGTTTGCGAAATAAAATACGGTGGGGTATCTTGGTTTAGCAGCCATGTCCCATCAAGATTTTTTCTTCCATCAAGCGTATGCCTTCCTTCCCACCAATTCATTAAGATTCTGTGTTTTGCTAATGTTCCTGCATTAGAAGAAGTTATGCAATTAAATTTTTCACATAACATCCCAAAAAATATTTGTTCTTCGTTCTCAATAAGAATTTTTTGAACAGCTATAAAAAATGGTGGAATTCTAACATCAAGTTTTACTGTGCCATCAAGAAAATATTTCCCATCCAATGCCGGAAGATCCCACCAATCAAATGAGGTTCTGTATGTTATTTTGTTGTAATTGATTTCTTCTTCTGTAAAGAAGATACACAATATGTTGCTAACAATAAAAGAGAGATGTGCCGGAAACCTTCTTTCAATAATTTGATAAATCCTCTTATTCGAGAATAATTTATCATCATTGCATATGATTCTAATCCGCAAACTGCTATGGTCTAACCAGCTCACTTCACAGTCACAATCTCCATACGCTTTTACAATGGATTGAATAACACTCCTTGAAAGCTTTCCAGTGCCGGAATAATATGCCTGCACTACTCTTCGGCGTTCTTCTATCGTATCTTGAATATCATGCTCTATTCTTAGCAACCTTTCATATATAATCAGTGACCTTTCGTCTGCTTGTGAAGGAAAAAGATTTTTTATAGACCTGTCGAGGAAATATGCCATGAGGTCTAAGCACCAGCCCTCATATCTATAAACTGCATCCATTTCCCTGTATTCAGTCCACCATTTAGGGCTAATCGCTACAATTTCCTCGTACTCCGAACGTTCCCTATTGAATATTTCCATCCACAGCCACCTCCCCAAGCACAGGTATCTGTAACATTGTAAATGTAACATTTACAGGTTTTCCGTTAAGGGTCAATTTATCATAGTCTATAACCTCATCCATGCCTTCAAGAATTGCTCCAATTCGCACGTAACGAACAGCCATTCCTCTGGCATAATCTTCAAGAGCTAATTGCTGAAAATATTTTTTTAACAATTCTTTAAAATTCGTCTGTATTCCAGAGTAAGTCGAATCCTCTTTTTTTAACACAGAAACAGAAATATCAATAGTGACTGCTTCAACTGCGATTGCCGTAAAAAACTGTCCTAAATTTGCAACTCCCTCGCCCATACCGGTACATCCAGGGTCGAGATATGTCTGTACAGCTTCCATAACACCAGAAGTTGGAACTAATCCATTTTTGCCAACAATTACTCCTGCAACTGTGTTTGGACCATTCCACAATGGCATTATCCTAGCAGCTCCTACTCCATCGACAGATTCACACCAAGTACGAATCTGCGACTTATTTCCATTCTCATCTGGTCCAGAAATTTTATTAATCAATCTCTCTCTTGCCGAATCATCATCCTCTACATCAATAGCCGGTATTAATAATTCTCCAAGCGTAGCACTAATCAGTCCATCAACATCAAGCTCTGGAATAACTTCTGTTCCAGGTATCAAGTCATTTAATTCTGTTCCAACATCATCCGAAACAATGACATACTCCCCGTCCCTGTCCTGCAATGTAAATAAATAATCATCGCAACTCATAACCGAATCTATTTCTGGAACTTCTCCTACGAAAATAACTTTATAAATCGCAGGTGTCGCTTCTGCAGGATTTCTCGTTAATCCTCTCTCTTCCAGTTTTTCGTCTAGAACATCCCCTGTGCATGTCTGCAAAGAGATAATTTCATTCACAGATGCAAGCTGGTCAAAGAACATTGCTGTGCGAATAATGCTACCCATGCAAGCATCCCAGTAAATACTGCCCTGCCTCGTATCAACTCCAAGTTCCTCACCCATTTCAAAAAATTGCTCAATCAATGCATCTTCCGTAACATCATCAAGGGATAAATCTTCAATATTTTTAACTGGTTCTGTACGATTAATTTCAAGCTGTGCAGCTTCTTTCATCTTTTCAATCGCCTCTTTATAGTCTGCAATTTTGCTTGCATCAGCCATCAGTTATCACCCCCTCAAAATCTGCATCTCCAAATATAGTCGAAACAGAGAGTGAAATTTGTACTCCATCCGTTTCAATTATTTGAAAATTAATATCGTCTATACTCACTATTGCCTCATCATTCAAGAACGCATCTTCAATCATGGATGGCATATCTGCCTCGAGATAGCCTTGTGTCAGGGCAGTATTCCCAATTTTGTTATAACCATCAAAGCCATACTGATCATCATAAATCAAATAAGCAAATCGGCGAGTCTGCAAAGCTTTAAAAATAGATTGCAAAACAGCTTCCATTCCATCAACTTTTCCGACAATTCTTTTGTTTTTAGTATCCATGCCATAAGTGCGATATATTGTAGTGTCCTCTTCTAATTCGTCCTCATCATCTTCAAACGGATTAGTGATAATTTCATCTTCATCCATATGCCGCACCTCCTCACACTCTATCTAAAACATAATAAATTTTGTTTCTGTTCAACACTAACAAATACAAACTTTCGCCTATTTCAAGTGGCAATTTATCACTTGCTACAATTAATGATTGTGCTGATAATACAATGTCCGCATCGTTCGCCAGAATAACAGTCAATGGGTTAGTTTCTATCACATTCCCTACGGCAATACTTGGCAAGCTTGGTTCTACTATTTGTCGGATTATATCTGTAATATTATTCCCCATCATATCCCTCCTAGCCTTTTAACCAAGATTTATGTGCATATCCCCAACTGCCTTTATATTTAACATGAATCCAGTTACCTTTTTTCTTGTTATCAGAAGTAACAGTCGTACCATAAGACATCGTGGCAAGTATCTTCCCATTCGGTTCTGAACGTAACTGCAATCCACTTTTTGCAGTGACAGTATACTTACTATTTTTTGTGTTGCTCTTTTTAGAAGATTTACTAGAAGTTCCTCCAGAAGCTTTTTCGTATGTGAGTTTTAAGTCCATGGAGTGATAGCCGTTTTCAAAAGTGTGCGTATCCTCTTCAATAAACATTATTCTCTTTGTGTCGATTTCCGGCATCCTCACATATATACATTTTCCGGACTTACACTTCATATTCCCGATTGCAGTAATTTTAAGTTCTTTTGAAACAATCCCTGTTTCTAACTTAAATGCTTTTATTCGCTGTTTAATCTCCGTTGATGTAATATCTTCATCTACACTCTCAACTTCTTGAAAACGCCCTATTTTTTTCTCTAAATCCTTGATTGTCGTACTTCCCTTTTTCTTTCCCTTAGAAGTTTTTAAAACTAATCTTGTGCGAGTATTATAAATAGATCGTGTCATATCGTAAGTTTGGATATTTGAATCAAGTTCCAAAATTGGCATCGTAGACTGCACCACTCGTTTCTTGAGATAGATTTTGCCTTTATACGAATATACATAGTAACGAATGCCAGTCGTTTTATAAGTCTGACTCAATGCATCCTGTATCACATCCCAGTAGGTTGTGTTCTTTTTTACAAGTTCACCTATCTTATGTTTCGTGTCTACTGCTGACCCTAATTTCAGTCCCAGCTTTTTCAGACAGTCCTTAAAGATATATGTTGCAGTTTTTTTCTTGTAAGAAAAGGAGCGCTTATTATTGCAGAGATAAATACAATTATCGTAGGCTTTCAGCGTCAAAACTTTCTTATTGCTTCTGCCATCTGTCATTAACAGCCCTCGAAATTCCTCTTCGCTATCATAGTAAAAAATGACAGTTTGTCCTTCGGCACAGTTTGCCGCTAATCTTGCATGATCTTCTGAATCCGACAGAGTAGCTGTAAAAGTTCGCGGGGCATCTCCTCTTCTCCCGGTAACAGAAGCCTTCTGTACTAATGCTGTACAATCTTTAAAAGTTTGCTTTCTTCCTACGAGCAATTTAATATCATTCATTATCAAAAACTCCTTTATGGTATTGTCAGCTTAGTACCAGGGTAAATCCACTTTCCTTTCCCTGATGAGCCTTTCCCATGTTTTTTTGCAGCTTTTTCTATAACACTTTTATTTGCATTATAAATTTTCGTCTGTTTCTTCCCATCTTTGTAGAACTTTTTAGCTAAGTTCCAAAGGCTGTCCCCTTTCTTGACGATATATTTTTTTGTCTTTGCCTTGTTATTTGTTCTCTTTCCTCCCTTACTCTTTTTTGCTTTTTTCTTCTTTTTCTTTTTGTATGTACTAAGAGAAGGTTTGCGAAATTCTTTCAATTCTATAGAATACGAAATTGTTCCAACGTCTCCTCCTGCTTCCTCAGCACTATAAGAAGTAATAATGGCGTACATATTAATTGCAAGTGGCGAGCCCTCCAGTACGAAATGAAACGGAAGCTTTTTCCCTTCGAGAGCTAACATCCATTTATGCCATTTTTCAGGAGACTTGAATTCCTTTTTCAGACATGAGCAATAACTTCTGCCATATACGGCAGGGAAATAAGAAGAAAACGAGATGATCATAGCATCCCGTTTTCCCTTCTCTACATATTCACCGAATTTGTCAATGTCAATAGATATTGTTTTCCCTTTCGCCTGTGCCTTAATTTTCTCAGGAAGCATAGGAATAACATATACATCTTTGTCGTTATTGTAATTGAAATACATACGATATTTTGTTGGGTTACTTTCCTTAGTACTCATAAGATGCGTCACCTCCTACAAGAGCCTCCTGTTCAACAATGCTAACAAAAATATCTTTTGCGTTATCAAGTAATATCTGTACAACTTCCTCTTTTGACGTTCCTTTATCAATACTGATTTTGCCATTACCATTGATATTTATATCAATAGTCCTGTGGCTATCTTTAACTCCTGCATCCTCATTTTTAGAAAATGTAGAATTATTATTTGAGATGCCGGTAGGTGCAACCTGTATTGGTGCATCATTTCCCAACATACCAAGCATTCGTCCGGTTTCCTCCCAGATACCTTTTGCATTGTCAGAGCCATCAATAGGTATATATGCCTCTGGCCCAGCCTCGGCAAGAACACCAAAATGAGGCTCGTCAAAAATGCCACCTAACGCATGTGCATGTACAGTTGCAGTACCAGAACCACCACCAGAAAATGTAATAGTTTTGGTCGGGTTTGCAATGGAATAATTAACATGGATAGATGCATTTGCTGTTGCTGAAAAAGTCTTATTAAAAGCACTTTTTAAAGCAGAACTAAATTTTGATGCCAGACTCGCTGAAACAGTGGCAAAGTTATCTGAACCAGCAGTTACCTGCGTATTTGCCGTTACCTGTTGAGTCGTAGTCTTTGGTTGTGCGGCCTCGGACTCTTTGTCAAGCTGAGAAGTATCTTTTGTTCCCTGCTTGTATGTCTGGTTCGTGGTAATATCCTGCTGAGCGGTTCCATCTGGGAGCTTTTTACCGGATTCGCTCTCTAGCTGGGATTTATCCTCAGAACCTTTCACATACTTCTCGTCAGTCTTGACAGTCTGCTCTGCGGTCCTTTCCGGCAATTCTTCCTTTCCGGACTCACTCTCTAATTCAGACTTATCTACGGAACCTTTTTCATACTTGATATTTTCTTTTTTCTCGATAGTTTCGTCTTCTCCGGCTGCACTCTTCGCTTCTTCCTGAGCCTGCTTCCCTACTTCCTCGGCTCCAGAATTATCTACTTCTCCAGCTTTCGTTTTTAGATTGACATCTTCTTCGGCTTTAACTTCTGATTTGTCTAAGGCACTTTGAACCTCACTCTCGCTCATGTGGGTGATTTCTGCAATCTGTGACGTATCAAGGTCGAGACTCGCTAAAGACACAGCAATATCACTCATTTCTACCGGGTCAGATGTTGTATCTGCCATGGCAATAGTTAGCGCATCTTTTAATTCCTGCGGTGCTCCCTGTGTTCCAGTCTGGATTGCCTTTACCAGCGCATCGTTTGCCGGGTCTGCGACCATCTGATTTGCATATACCTGCCAGGCTGCACTTGTGTCTCCAGCGGCGGCTCCAACTTGCATCGCATTATTAAATGATGTCATTAATTCCTGTGGAATAGCCTGACCCATTTGCTGATATTCAGAAACAAGAGACTGCATTGCACTTACATCTGGTTGCATTGCACTATATATCTCTTGCAAAGCCCCAGCCTCTTTATTTGATGTCGGTCTTGCCGCTTGCATGGCTTGTGAGTATCCCATCGTCAACTGATTATATGTCAGCTGTTCATCTCCCTGCTCCATCAGGCTATTTGCTTGATAGAAAGAACTTCCGGCACTCTTCTGCATAGATTTCTCGCTTTTTTCAAGCGTATCTCCATATGTATCAGAAACCGTTTTACTTTCAAAATCCACGCTATTTTTAAGAGAACTTGCCTTCGCATTTCTATAAGCATAGTCAGCCTGAGACTTCAAACTACTAAAGCTTAGCCCGGCTTCTTCCAGACGACCAGAATTATCAAAACCATGAATGTATGACATCATTTCCGTATATGAGCTATCTAGCGTTTTTGAATTACTCTTGCGCTGCTTTCCAAGCTCATCAACTAATTTTCCAAAGGATTCTGCTGTCAAATCCTTTCCACTCATAGAAGAATACTTCTGCCCTATTAAGTCGAGCTGTGCTTGTGAATCTGCTTCCTGCCAGCCAGCAAGAATATTATTCATTTTAGACTGCAATATCGTAATGGCTGCCTGTTCATTTACATCGAGAACTCCATCTTCGAGAGCTTTCTCAACTGCCGATTTCAGCCTTTTAGAAAGCGAATTCATTTCTAACTGATCTGCGGAAGCCCACTCACCCATTTTTGTAGCAAGTGTTTGTCCATCTTCACTGCCAGCAAGCATTGTTTCTACGGTAATCGTTGCAGCATAGCTTCTTGATTCCAGCTCATCAATGCTCGACTGGATAAATGTATCTATATTCTGCGTATAAGTATTAATCGAAGACTCATCTAAAGTCATTCCGATAGATGCTTGCCATTCGATAGCATCATTATCGTGCAAAGCTTTTTCTGCATCCTCTGCCAGCTGGTCCGCATTTTCAAACTTATTTAATGCACCTTCAACATTCACAAGGTATTTCGCATTTATTATATGCTCAGCACTATCTTTGATTTGAGATGATGTCAGTTCAATATCCCCAAATCGTTCACTCAAACTATCCTGTACCTGCTGTTTATTGTATGAATGAATCGCAAGCCCTACTGCCGTTAATGCGGCAACGGTAGCCGCCGCACCAGCTGCCCATGGATTTCCAAAGAGCATTGTACCGAATTTAGAAAGTGCATTTGTCATACCTCCCAACTCAGTGACTTTATCTGCAATTTTAAATCCTGTATTTACAGCTTTCAGTGCAGTTAATCCTGCCGCCATACTAATAAAAGCATTTCCTACAGCCTCCGGATTTTTGATAATCGTCTCGAAAATTGGAGACAATGCCTGGCCTAATTCGGATACGCCATCAGCTAATGAACCAACAGCCTCAGGAACCCACTCAGTAAGCGTAGGAATCACGTCATTTGTTGCATACTGCACAAATCCCCTAAGAGGTTCTTCTAACGCTTCAAACGACTGTAACTGCATTTCTTCTAATGCAGACTGCATATTTGCCATATCTCCACTGAGATTATCATTCATTGTGCCGGCCATCTGGTCTGATGTTTCAGATGCCGAACGCAACGCTTTCTCGTATCCAGAAACTTTGTCCATGCCCTCTGTGAGAATCATGTTCAAAGCTTTAATAGAATCCGATGTAAAAGTAGAGCCTAAAGCCGCAGCCTTTTGTGCGTCACCCATGCCGTCTGTTGCGTTTTCAACGTCCATGAGAATATCAGTTAAGTCTCTGAAATTCCCCTGAGAATCTTGAACTGCAACAGAAGTATCACCTATTTGGATATTTCCGTCTTCCATTTTTTGTGTAATGTCACGCATGGTTGCGGCTAGTGCGGTACCGGCTTCAGAACCTTTATAGCCTTGATTCGCCATAGCTTCCAACAAAGATGTGGTTGTTTCAACATCCTGCCCTGCCGCATGTAAATTCGCCGCAGAATTTCTGTATGCCTCGCCAAGCTGTGCCGCTGTGGTATTACTGTTTGATTGTGCGTAAGCTAACATATCAGCAAAATAAGCTGACTTGCTTGCTTCCATACCGAACGCTGACAAATAATCTGTCACCATGTCTGAGGCTTCGCCTAGCCCCATACCACTCGCTGCTGCAAGATTAAGTACGCCACCGAGAGCCGAAGTAGATTGCTGTGCACTCCAGCCAGCAAGAGACATATACTTTAATGCCTCTGCCGCATCGGAAGCCGAGAAAACGGTTGTAGCGCCCCATTTTCGGGCTGATTCTTCCATCAAATCTAAATCAGAGCCGGTTGCCCCAGATATTGCCGCAACTTCAGAAATCATAGAGGTATAGTCTTTTCCAACCTCAATAGAGTTTGATATATAGTCCTTTACCTCTCCGAATACCTTTGCCCCAACGGCAACCCCAAAAAGGGTCTTTAACGCTCCAGAAAAATCTACAACTTGCCCAGAGGCACTGCTCATAGATTCTCCTAATTCTTCTGCATCATCTCCAACATCTGAGAGACCATCAGCATCATCCCCAACGCCAGAAAGACCGTCTTTTAGCTTCTTTGCAGAGTTAGAGGCTTTGTCCATACTTTTTCCTGCTTCCTCTGCCTGCTCTGCTACATCGTCAATCCAAGTCATGCCGGAATTACTAATATCCCAGTGACCAGATTTGGAAGAAAATGAATCATCTATACTATCAATAGTACTTCCAAGACTCTCAACCTCTTTCTCCGCCTCCGACATTGCTTTTCCAACTTTAGATACAAATGTATCTGGTGATTTTGTCTGAAAAGCTTTATCTATTTCTTTCCCGGCTGTCGCTAACTGGGTTGCTACATTTTTTCCGCTTGTTGCAATTTTATTTAATTTATTGCTGACATCATCAACTAATGTCATTCTTAAAGCTATATCGCTCATTTCTCACCCCCTGCCCTGTGTAAGATATGCTCTTGCGAGCCTATCATTTGGGTTGAGAGGCGATTCAGAAGCAAGTTGTTCTGATGCGATATAAGCTAGTTTTACATTTCGTGGCATTTCTGCAAAATCTTCTAATCGGATTCCTCGTTTCTGCCATAAAATGTGCGCCCATCGCCATTCTTGGCCATCGGTGTCTTCTTCATCATCATGCCCAGACATTAATTTTTTAATTTATTAATTACTTTATCGTCGCTTTTCTGTTCTTTGAGACCTAATGCAATCATAAGGCATTCATCAGCATACTGGAATTCTTCAGGATTTGAAAAGATAATCTGTGGCATTTCCAGCCTGTCATATACTCCATAGAATTCCATAAGGTCTTTATCGTCTAACTTAGGCTGCACAAACGCTTCGACCATGAGTTCCTGACCTGCCAGATATGAATCATACTCTTCAATCATCGCTACCTGCCCATTTGCTGAAATTACCGGTCTGTTATTGTTTTTCTTGTCACGATAAACTTTCTTTGATTTGTGTCTGAGACGAATTTCTCTCGATTCTGCTGTTGAAAGTTTTTTGATAATAAACGGAATCACATTCCCTTTGCTATCTTTGAATCTCTCGATTCCCGGAAATTCCATTGTTCCACCAGTTTTTAACTCTTCCTTCATGAACGCTTTCATATCCATAATAAAATCCTCCTAAAAATAAGGAGAGGTCAAAGCCTCTCCCTGTTTTACTATATCTATACTGTATCCGTAATAATTATTTGTTACGCTATGCGTTTTGCTCCGAATTTAACAGAATCCTTAACAACATCTCCATCTGTATCCATGTCAGAAAGAGAAATATCATCAATAGGAACACATCCTACGCAAGTTATCTTGTTGCTGCCGTTTCTGTCATAGAAATCTGAATTTTTATCCGTCTGAATACCCTGAATTGTTAATTCTGGGGTTACTCCAGATTTAAGGTATTTGTCAACCATGTCTTTGTATCTATTAGTAGTTTTCCACTCTTCCAAGATTACCTCAATATCATATCCTATCCAACGTCGGTTTGTTCCCAGCTCAGAAAGTTGTTTTCCTTCCCAAACATCTGGTTTAAAAACAACTTTAAATTTGCAGGCATCGTAGACTACAACGCCGTCAATATAAGCTTTTCCTTCTCTTGCAGAAAGTGGTCTGCTATTAACTCTTTCTCCTGCCATTTATTCTCCTTTCTGCCTATCTGGTAATCACATCAATATAGAATTTCTCTGCACTATCAACGGCCTGTAATCCCATTCTGATATATGTTGAATCCCCGATTGATTTTCCTCTATCAACTAAGAAATCCTCATCGAGATTTACGTTTGTTGTAGCCCCGTCATCCTCATAGAGCTGGAGTCTTGAGCGGCCTAAGCCCTCCATTGCGTTCCAACCGTCCTCATTGTTACTAAATTTGTTTGGTGGGAACATAAGAAGCAAATCATTCGCCGCAGTATCATAAACCCTTAATGGTCTATTTTTTCTAATATCCTGTGGGGTTTCAGAATCAAGTTTCACGCGGCTATTGATGTCATATTCCAAAATAACCTCCCCAGCTTCGTCAACACTGAAAAATGTTTTTCCAGCGTTAATCGCCTCAATAGAAGCCTCGTTATTCATTTCTCCGACCACATATGTTGCGCCTGTGACAGTCTTGTAGGTCAAAGATGTGACATAGTCTGCCCCGGCTGTTGCTCCTGCTAACCATGCACAAGCTTCTGCTGTTGTCAGTTCCTTTTCTCCATATGTAAAGGAATTTACAAGATTGATAATGCCTTCATAATTCGCAGAAAAATTAGGGGCTACAGCCTGGCATCTCCATCCGATACTCTCTCTGATGTATTTAATCTTAGTAAGCAGTGCCGTCTGCAAAGAACTTTCTGTACTTGGAAAACACATACAGTTAAAACGTACTTTTTCTGACTTATCTAAGAAATCCGAAATACCAGCATTTCCAGAAACATCATCTGTTGCACCTGTCAGTGATACACTAGCAAATGCCTTTAATGTTCCTGCTCCTGTAAAAGTTACATATTCGGAGCAATCTTTTAAATCCTCAACCGTTTTTACCCCTTCGAACAGTTCCACTTCCGAACCATCAAGAATAACTGATACATCAAAACCACCTGCCGGATTTTCAATAGAAACAATTTTGATTTTATTTCCAAGACTGCCTTTATATTTTGCAGTAATCGTCATTTCTTTGCTGGCATCAAGCGTAGTTTTTCCTGATGCTGCTTTTCCTCCATCCGGGATATATACATATACTGTAGTTGCTCCAAGTAGCATCAACTGAAGCATAATCATAGCCGAATTACTATCGTCATAAATAGAACGGCCAAATTCTGATAAATGCCCATCTGGTGAATCAGAAGAAACTACAATCCATTGTCCTCTCGGTCCCCAGTCATATCCAATTAGAGGAATAACTCCAACACCTCTAGTTGAACTTGGAGCTGTCGCCTGTCTTCCATTTTTGACATTTACATAAGTGCCCGGTCTTACTTTTGGCTGTGACATTTTAAAAGTTCCACCTGCCATTATTTACTGCCCTCCTTCTTTCCATAAAGCCATTCATCAAGAATGAGTTTAGCTTCATCAATCGTATACTTTGTTCCTTCGTGCCCATACATAGCACCGGCAAATGTGCTCTGTGATACTCCAAATATATCCATGCAATGTTCCATTAACTTTTTAACAGAAAACTTCTGAACATATCCTGTATCTTTCTTTTCTTCCTTTGCCTCTTCTACAGCCTGTACAGCTTCTTTTTTTACAGCCATTGTTCCTCCTTCCTGATTAATCAACTAACTTTTTTGCATTATTCCATGCAATATATAATTTTTGCATCTTTTCTGTTTTAGTCCTTGTTGTAAGATATGTATCGAAGAAAATTGTTAACTGCACTATTCCTTCGTCTATTTTTCTTATTTCTGGCACGCCTGTCCTTATGCCTTTTCCGGTATATTCTCCGGACATATCAACCAAAGGAATTACCGTATTATCTATCAATATGGAATCCCTAATATTTTCTGCCCTTGAATAAGCGTCCCAGTCCTTTAAATCCATGAACCAGCAATTCAGCACATAAGTAGTTTTATATGAAGATAAGGTCGCCTTACTGCCAGAAATACTCGGTATCTGGAAATAAACAGAGGGAACAAAGAAATCCTCCGGTATCTCATCGAAGTACCACTTTGTTCCCTCTTTTGAGTTGTCTTGCACATACCTTACAACAGATGCAAGGTGCTGCCCTAATGGGGTATCTATATTTTTCATACATCCTTATCCTCCTGATTAACTAAAATACCTGCGGAAAAACTGTTCAAATGATTTATCCATCATTTCAGGAAACATTCTTTCAAAAATTTGCACTGACCTGTCAAAGTAATGAGAGCCGGCTACAAATGATGCTTTTAACACCATTCCAGATTTTGCACCTGGACTATATCTGAAATGATTACCCTCCCAGTATCCGGGAATAAATCGTCCAGGTTGCTGTCTGTGTCCATCATTTACCCATTTTGCATACTCCACATTCGTCCCTATTTCCAATGTAAGGCCTCCTGTGTTTAATACCCAAATGTTCCCCGGTCCACCTTTTGTAAACGAAGCGAGCAACCGCCCTTTATCTACATTGCCGGCCCCTTCTATTGCACTTTGCACAATATTGAGGAATTCTTCCCCGGCTTCTTCAAGAACTTTTCCAGCATATGGTTTTAAGTCTGCTTTCAAAGCTTCGCATCGCCTTGAAAATTCATTTAATGCACTAACATCGAACAATTTAAATCGCTCCTTTTATGCCTTCTTCTCTCTTTATCGTCACAACAATATGGTGATTGCCATGTACTGCCTTAGGTATCCCAGCTCGATATATCAAGCCTCTACTTTTTACAAAATCATTCTCCCTTATATCAACACCGTAAGGCAATGCCAATTTTGCCTCCCCTTCAACAACAGGGTATGGCTCTTTCTGTACAATTTTAGGGGATGAACTTACATAGAAGTGGCAAGGCACATCTTCCAAATCCGGCATTTTTAATCGTTCTTCTGCCGGCTCGCTCTTTATTCCATAACCAAAATCAACATCTTTTTTTACCGGGTGATATATATTACATCTGTGATTTAGAAAATCATCGAAAGACATGTCTACCTCCTACAATGCTCTAAGACGCATCATCATCTTACCAATTCCCTCAGACATAATATAATCAGACAGGAGTTCTTCAAGATTCAAAGAATCTAAATCAATGATGCCACTGTCAAGAGTGTACGAATAATCGTCAAAAGACTCACTTTTTATCTGCTTCTTTGCCTTCTCAATAGTATTTTTTGCATACGCCTCCGCAACTAAGATAATAGCCATCTTTACGGTTTCTGGCATTTTCTCTGCGTATTCTTCTGCATCAAATTTATTATTCGTAATCTTGATAATTTTCTGTTCAGCCCTGGCAATATCAAAAGCAAGCTTTTTGTCTGCTCTTTCTTTTATTTCTTTTATCTCCGTATAATCTTTTAAATCCTGCGGAGACACCCATGGGCGTAACATATCTAAGCCTCAGGGATACGGACAACATTAAGGTAAACATCAGCCTCTCCGGCAGTAGCCTTTGCCCCTGTCTGGGTATATTTAACCTTAATGATTGTTTTCTCTTTAAAGATTTTGAACATATCTTTCACATAACTATTTGCTGTTCCTGCGGTAACATCGCTTGAGCCTAAAAGGTCGTTTGCCGCATCATTTGTCCCAATAGTGATCACGTTCGTTGTTGCGGCATTAAATGCCTTATTTACCACCGCAACAGCCTTTGTAATAATAATGTTCTCTGGGAGTTCTGCAAGAACAATCCCTTTGTCAGCATCCTTTGTATCGAACTTTACCGCACCAGCACAAAGAACCTGTTCTACTCCACATACGCCTAAGTCCATTGCTTCACATTTCATGTATTACCCCTTTCTTAGCATTTCTCTGGCGGAATCTGCTCTGGCAATAGATTCAATGATCTGTGAATAGATTTCATCTTTCTTATTGCACCCTGTCAGGTCAATGCCATTTTTATTTGCATACTCAACAAGTTCAGCCTTGCTCTTTGTCTGAAGCTCTACGAGGAGCGAATCTTCTCCTTCCTCATCGGGTTCCTCAAATAAAGATTCTGTCTCTGCGTCCTCGACTTTGCTTACCTCTTCTCTTGCAATCTCGTTTGTAGTATTTTCTTCTTCACTAGCAAGAACAAAATAGCCAGAAGCAATAAGCTTGTCTGCCTGCTGCTTCTCTGGAACATAAACATCCGGTTTGCTTTCTGTTGCACAAACAATTCCCATATAGGACTTTGCTTTACATAATTTTAAATGATACATAGTATTCCTCCTTTTTATGCAGAGAAATTATATGCTGGCAAACCAGTGATGATTGCTGTTGCATCTGTTTCCTCAATCAATGCATCAAAATCAAAGTGAATTACGTAGAATCTCTTATCCTGCATAATTGCATCTTTGGATGCCGCATCTTTACGAAGTTTCATGGCATAAGTATTTACTTCGATAATATTCTTCGGCTCTGCAAGAATAATCGCATCATCAGAAAGGTTTGGAACCTGCATAGATGGAATTGCGACAGGACTCTTATAAAGCTCCTGCGGAATCATTCCACCTTTTTCAGTAATCTTTTTTAAGAGGAACAGTTCCCACTGCTGGGCTCTAGTTGGACTCATCAGCCAGCGAAGATTGCCATTGTTGAAACGATTAGGAATAGACGCTACTGCCTTATAAAACATGTCAAGCTCCATGTCATTAGCTCCATTTACATCAATAACGTGCCCCTCGTTCTCAATCTTCTTTTTGATTCCATCATTCAGCTTCAGGAAATCGTAATCTGGGTCGCTTTTGCTTATACTCTCATCACCATTAATAAGCAAATCTTCTGTATCAATGCCAGTCTGTCTTGTCATAAGATTAGTGATAACACTTTCAATGTTTTCGCCCTCAATGTTCTGACGAATAGTTTCCTCTGTGATTTCCCATGGAAGACGAACCGCAACTGTTTCATACTTGATGGAACCAAATTCAACGCCAGCTCTGTAGCCATCGTCTACATTTTCTGTTTTTCCTCTCAGCTTTCTTCTTCCGATTCCGATTTTATCAATTTCTCCGGATTTTTCTGTGCGAATTTCATGACGAATTGCCTGCATCAGGGGCGTACTATCAAAAGTCTGCTGTAAAAATTTCTTCGCCTGATAAGGCTGGAGTAATCCACTACTAACTAAACCAGTAGTAATTGTGCCTGCCTTATTTACAATACTTCCGTTTGTCATTCCCATGTTTATCCCTCCTTCTTAAAGAAATCCATGAAGGTAGTGCTCTCCGTCTGCACCTTTAGAAATTTCTTCACTATTAAGATTTGTTGAAACCCCTGTGCTTTTCAGCATCGGTTCCATTGCTTTTGCAACAGCCTCATTAATAATACTTTCAATATTATCTGCTGTTACTTTTTCAGGCTGCATTGCTTTCTGAATCGCATCATTTACCATTTTCTCAATAGGTTCTGATGTAATGCCATCTGAAAGTCCCGTACCGGCTCCTGCGGCGTTTTTATCTCCGTCACCCTTAACTACTTCACTATCTGGATTAGAACCGTTCTGTGCCGTAATCTGATTTACTGAACCCATCGCCTTTGTAATTGCATCATTTACAATTTTCTCGACTTCATTCTTTGTCAATTCTTCGTCCTCCTCATTAAAATTTTCAAGAAAAGCACCCAGGCTGTCATGAATACCCTGTAAGGTTTCCTTATTCTGTGCGCTCATCTTCTTTCCGGCTTTTTCAATAGATTTGAAAACGCTATCATCACTATTAAGCAGATTCATAATTATCTCGTTAAAATCTGCTAAGGCTTCACGAATCTTGTCTTCATCGTGAATTGCTTCGTACTTGCCAGTATCCGGGTTGTATGTGTACAGTAAGTAATCTGAAAGGGTATAATATGCCGTCCAAAAGTTGTCACTAATGATACGTTCTTTATACTGGTCTTTTACTGCTCCTTTTTCAACAACGTCCATTCCGAACGCATTTGCAAGAGCCTTAAATAATCCTTTCTTTCCTTTCTTTTCTCCCTTCTCAACCGGGTTATCTGGGTCTGAAATATCAATATCAACTACACTATAATTTCCTTTTCCTCCCATTGAGAAGCCTGTAATTTCTCCTTTTTCGATAGAATCCCAGACCGTATCGTCTGAAACTTCCATCGTCATGATCCATGTACCTTTTTTAATCTGCTGTCCTTCAATCTCCATATCGCTTTTTGCAATGAAAGATTCTACAACCTCCACACCCTCTGCCTTTTCAAAACAATGCTGGATGTCGGCATCCCCAGCGTTTTTCATGTACCAGTGAGCCGCCTTTTCGATTTCTTCCTCAGTCATGTAGTTCCCATCCGTATCCTCTGTCATGGGTTCATACACAATACCTGTGACGTAATGTGAATCAGCTTTCAAGATTCTTCCGTACGTCTGAAAATCTGCTTCATTTCCCTGTGATTTCGTAATTAGAAACTTATGCTTATTTGCCGCCTTGTCAACGAGTGAAACAAACATTATTTTCGCATCGCTAATCTCATAGGACTTTGCAATTTTCGACATCGTTTTCATAGCCTTTGCTCCTTTCCTTTTTCTAAAAATTTCTTATTATATTAAAAAAACATGGTGCCCTTGTACCATGCTGTTTAACTAATCTCATGCAATTTCGCCCTTTCTATAAGCTTCGTAATAAGAGTTATATATTTCCCATGTAACAGAAGGGTCGTCTCTCGGTTCTTCAATACCCATATCGTTTTTAAACTTCTGTTCCCACGCTTCGTACTCCTCATTTACTTCTGCTATATATTTCTCTCTTAATTCTTTTTTCTCATCAGCTGTCATTCCTAAAGCATTTTCATTTTCCACAGTCTCCATAATGCAATGGCAATTTACCGTTTCTTCTGCCGGAAGACTTGTATCTCTCGGACATAAGACAAGATATGTTTCTCCGTTTCTCCCTGTCAGCTCAAACATTTCCCGTTTAAACACTTCTTGCCCGTCCATTGCTATATGATTTTCTCGTGGATTATCAGACATGATATGTTTCCATCTTTTTGAGTAAGCAAGAGGATTCTGTATCATGCTTTCCTGCTGTGCATAGCTCTGCACTCTCAATGTTTCTGTCAAGGCAACACGCCGACTCCTGTAACCATGATTTCGGATGCCGCTATCTCCGATAGCCTCCGCCAGTTCATCAATCGTCCATGATTTTTTCTGTGCCTTTAAAAGCATTTTCTCCATACTATCTTTCGTATTAAGATTCATGATGCGTGACAATTCCCCGGACCATCCTTTGATAAATGCTTCTGCTGGCTTTGTTATAGTATCAATAGCTTCGCCAGATATATCTTCTACAATTTCAGGTTCTTCGGCCAGAATCCACGAGAAAGTAAAAGAACGAAACATCTCATCAAACTTCTGTCTGAATATCTCATACAATGCTTTTTCCAAATCACCCTCATTCTTTATATCCGGCCAGCTTACAGATAGAAACTCATCCACCCCTTCCGCCTCTTTTACTCTTTCAAGAAATTCTAAAGCATCCTCGTCAAGAACATCCTCTAAGGCATCCTCTATCTCTCCGATATGCCTTACTGTTTCAGATGCCGCAACAAATCCCTCGCTCTCTAAGGTATCTCTTAAATCTTCATCGGCTTTTGCTATATAGTCCTCTATCGCACTCAGCAAATGGGTTGTGTCAATCTTCACTCCTCTTCCTCCTGCATTTTCTTCAACACCTTACGCACTTCTTTCATGACAGCAATTAGCTCCTGTGGCTCATTATTCCTTGATGCCTTTTCAATCTGCCCTCCTAATTGGGCTATCGTTGCTCCGAATCCTCCTGCACTTGCCGTTGCCTTATTTTTTCCAACGACAATCGGTTCGTCCGCCCATTCGCCATCGTATGGCTCACAGGTTCGTCCTAATGCCTTACACAGAATCTCTTTTGCCATATTAGGTGTTACTCCTCCAGCATTATTTGCAACAGTCAACAGTTTATACATATCATCAGGATTGCTAATATCTGGCTCAAGAAAATATGCTTCTACATGCTCAAACTTATAATTGTTTAACAACTTATGATTGATCACCCATGCAAGAGATTTTCTTTCGGGCTGAAATACCTGTTCTTCGGTTACCTCCATTGCTGTTTGTGCAGTCGCTCTATTAAATTCTGTTGTGTACCCTACATACAAATCCGGCAAAAGGAACGCTGATTGAACTCTCTTTCTATTATTATCAAGATATTCCTGAAATAACTCGTCTCTCTGTAAGATGCTTGCAAGGTCTTTTACTTCTATTTCCGGCTGCTTATCATCGTCAAAGTCAGCTCGCCCTTCAATACTCTCTGTTTCAAGAATCAAAAATGAATGTTGCCCTGCTTCTCCTTTAATCCCGTTCATGTAATCCTGCAATTTTGCAAAACTTTCATCTGTTAAGCTGCCCCCATTGACCATAATTAACAAAGGGGTATGCCTGCCATTTCTAAAATAATTATTATTAAGGCTTTCTGCCGCCCGGCTTCCATCAACACCAAGCAACTGTCCGACCCATCGCACCTCTCCATATGATTCAGAACCCAGTGCAAACTCTAATATCTCATTTGCCCGGTATTTTAATTCTAATTCGTTCACATACTCCCCGTTTCGATAATCCATAATACGAGGGTCACCAAACTCTTTAAAATATACCGTAGTCCCGGCTATCTCTTGTTTGTATTTCTTGTACTTCTTCTTTCTCTTCATTTCCTGCCCATGATGATAATAAGAATACTCGATATAAGGAAATAATGGCTGTGTTTTTCTTATACTTGGAGTATCTTTAATAAAATCTATCTGAACAACTTCCTGCGATAGATTCCTAATAACTTCGACATAAGCAATACCATACGTCTCTCTTGCCTCAATCACATTTTTGAACACTTCTTTTGTATCTTCTTCTGTAGTCAGCAGTTCAACAATCTCTGATGCTCGCTCATACTCTGACTGCATCTCTGGAGTTTCTTCATCATCAGTGGTATATCTTATGCCTATTCCGAATCCGGCAATATTATTTTTGTACGCTCGGATGCATTGTGGCAAAATAGAGCTTTCATTAACAAGAACCTTTAACCCTTCCAGTCGTGCTGGTGGGTCTATCCAATCACCAGCGTTATATGCTTTCTCTTTATTTATTTGGGTCGATACTTCTGCTTTCTGAATATTCGGAGTTATAACTTTCACCCCGACATTGCCTTTTTTCCCTTTCATTTATTTTCCCTTCTTTTCCTTCTTTGGTCTTTTTACCGGTAAGCATACAAGCAGAACTGAATCTGCCTCATCCGGCGAAGGAAGTCCTCTTGCTTTCATTACCTTTTTGCTTTCTACTCTAATTTTAGAATTTTCTGTAAGCGAATACTTTCTGCAGGAAAGCTGTGCGGCAAGAGCATCATCATCCGGCAATATGATTTCGACCGGCTTTGGCTGCCCATTTTCATCGTATGGACTCAATAGTTTTTTAAGTACAGACATCATATACGTTGTGCTATCATCATAATACTTATGTCTAATCTTCTGTCCAAACTTAACAGGATATATCTGCATCCACCAGAAACGCCCCGGATTATTTCTCTTGATTTGCCTCAATCTATCAACAACTCCACCGCCTACACCACCATCGTCAATTTTTATTGGTATTGGTGCATCCCTGTCCGGTCTAAGCTTATATTGAAATTCTAACAACATACCAAGAGACACAATATCGTCTGCGGTTTTCATCGTGTCCTGTCCTACTCTCTTTTTGTAGAACCTTACCTTTTCGTCTGTCCTATAACTGATAATAGTTTTATCGGTGCCAAAACGTGCAACATCGCAGCCCACGTCAATTATGTGTGGGTGTCGCGGAACATATTCCGTAGCAATGCTTCTTTCTACTAGAGGAAGTGGTATATAAATATCATCCTCTGCAAGAGGGAAATCACCTGCAACACGTACTCGGAATACATCGCTGTCCTCGCCATACATATTGATGATTGTCTGCACAAATTCTTCAGATACTCTTGTGCTATTTCTGCCGTCAATATGAAATGTCGAATATTGCTCTCTATTTTTATTATGACTATCATAGAAAAAACCAGATAACTGTGTGGGGTTTCCACACATAAGCAGTTTTGCTCCTGGAGTCGATAAGGCACCAAGAACTGGTTCAAATATCTTATCATCTACACCACTCGCCTCGTCTATGATATACAACATATGCTCCGCATGGAATCCTTGTAAGGCATCCGGCGTACTTGCTGTACGTGCTACTGCAAACCATTCTTCTGGATGTCCTTTAAGGTACAATTTTTCTTTCGTCCATATTAATTCAGAATCCAGAACTTTATTGTTTCGTTTCCATTTACTGATTTCAGCCCATAGAATATCGAACAACTGATGCTGTGTCGGAGCAGTGCAAGGTATCTTGGGGTAAGGATGTGTCAGAATAAACCATATTACAGACCATGCTTCCACAGTTGATTTTCCGATACCATGTCCGGAGCGAACACTTGTCATTTGATTTGCGACAAGGCTTCTCAATATCTCCTCTTGTTTCGGATCCGGCTCTGCATGAATAATATCCTGCACAAACTCTACGGGATGTTCGGCATAATAAAGAGTTGCTTCACTACTCAGCATCTTTCTCGCCCTCCATCCTCTTTCTGTATGCCTCTTCTATTACATCAGCCAACGTGGATGTTTCCTCTTCTTTACTTCTTTGCTCCGCATCCATCTGTTTCTTATATTCAAATTCTGCATTACGCTGCTCTAGTTCTTTTTCTCTCAACATCAAAGATGGATTTTCACCCATCGTATCCCTAAGAAACGAAGCAGCCCTTGTGTTCCCCTTTATCGCTTGATTTATGACCCCTACCATAACTGCCGCCTGGTAAGTTATATCCTCTTCATCAACCCCCATTGCCTTGAGCTTCGCTTTTAATTGCGTAAGGCTATCTGGAATTGTCATATCCATCATCATTTTTGCCGTATCTCGCATCGCTTTTTTTCTTCTCCTTGCTTCTCCAGATGCAACCCCTCCTTTTCGGGCGATTTCCACCTGTTTCTCACCTGCTCGGAAGCGATACGGCTCACCTTTTTTTAAGTTTTCCTCATTCGCCAACGTCACCACCTCTCTTTTTATCCCTAACTAAATAAAAGGGGTATGTTCCCCTTTGCATTCTTGTACTTCCTGCACTACTGTATTTGGTGCTGTCATCCTGCAGGGTACATCACACATCGACATATCTGTATATGCAAATTTCTTTTTAGATAAGATATTGGAGTCTAATACATGACCTATAATCTCATATGGTTTGTGGCAACAATACATAACTTGACCTCGCTCATTTACAGCCATCTGCGCCCATTGTGCTGTACAGGTATATTGTACTTCCTCCATCATGCTCCATTTAAAATTAAGCACTACTCTGCTATCTATTTTTGCAAGTGCCTTAATATCATTGATAATGTCCTGCATCCCCTCATACTTATACTGTCCCCCAGTAGATTCAACAGGTCGGAAAGATATATAATCTACAGGCAAATCTTTATTTGCTTCGTAAAAATTAAAGATGTCCCCTTTATCCTGCACGACTCTCTGAATTCCAAGTCTTGTCTGCTGGCTTTCTTTTATCTTCCATTCAGCATACTTCTTAATGTTCTCTCTGACCTGCTCGTATTTTCTTACGCCCCTGCATTTCTCGTAACTGTCCTCGTCCCATCCATCAAGAGATACTTTTAAATATGCTGGTTTAATATATTTCAGATTATTGAAATTCGTATTTACTCCATACTGAATTTCCCTGTCCTCTAACCATTTTGTGATTAAATCAAAATCCTTACAGATAGTCGGTTCTCCTCCGCCTGTAAGAATGATTCCTTTTACTCCCATATGAAAAACTAGCTGTTCTGCATACCTTACAAAATCTTCGTACTTCATTGAATATGCATCTTCGTCAAGTTCCCATCTCCTGTATGTGCAGTACGGACATTTATTATTACAATAGTTTGTAAGAAATATATCTGCTGTAATTGGCTTCTGCATCTTCTCGTCCAGTATTCTGTCCATATACGCAAGCATCTTATTTCCTGTAATATTACGCATTACTTTTAACCCCTTTCTTATATCTAGGATTCAATATCTTAGGCACGCATGTCTCCCAGTCAATTCGATGATGCACTCTTCTATGTTTGCTATACATCATACTTACTTTAATGCAACTCGGCATCGACATCACAGAATAAAACGTCTTTAAATATGTTCCTGATTCCAGATATGCTTCTGTCATACCTCCGGCAAGAGACTGAGTAGGAAGCTGTAATACGCAAATATCGCAAATTGTAAAGAATAGATTACCTCTACTGCCCAATGTCGTATATGTCGTGACATCCTCGTTCATAGTACCTCTGAACTCTATTGGACAATCCGTTCTGCAAAATAAGCTGTTCATTGCCTTCCGTAAAACTCTTTTGTTGAAGTTTGCACTCTTCTTCTTAACTCCTCCAACAAAATCACCACCTTGGGCAAATGCTATTGCACAACTACCCCCCCCCGATATTTCTTTTACAACATCGAGAAAATGTATCATCGCTTCGAATATCACATCCATATTTCTGATATTTTTTGCTTTAAGTTTTTCACCATCCCTATATCTGAAATGTATATCTCTATAATCATCATCAAGCATTAGGAAATATTTAAGACCCAACTCCTTAGCAATCCGAAAAGATTCATTTCTTGCATATATGATTGCACTATGATTATTAAAATTGTCCATCGTATCCGTATGATCATACGCTTTCTGTTTATCAAACTCTATCACTGACTCTTTACCGAACAATTCTCTATATCTTTCTGCCTGCTCGTCCTCATTATCGATGATGAAATATATCTTTCCAGTGTAATTCGTTTTCTTTAGCATCTTTGCCGTTGCCATATTATCAGCCCGGCCATGCGTTAAGATGAATACCGCAAAATCATCACGCATCGTCTCTCTCCTTTCGGTATCTTTCATGAATAATACAAGGATGCATTGCTGCATGATTGCTTCTCATCATAAACTTACCCTTTTTGAATTCTATTTTTATCGCATCTGGCCTATCTAATAACACCATGAACGAATTAGCATAATCAGAAGAATTCTCATACATCTTTTTACATCCACCCTCGTTCGTTCCATTCGCAGGTGTGCATTGTGATAAGAACATTGGTGAAAACTCAATTTTTCCAGTTTTTATATCTCTTGATAATGTAGCGACATCTTCCCACATGATACTCTTGAATGTTACTGGAGATGCCGTTTTAAAAAGTGCTATCTGACACACATTCCATTTAACGCCCCTCTTAACCGAATTATTTACTCCGCCGATATATGTATTATCTGGTATAATCCCTAACTCCTGCAAAGGTGCATTTTCCATATATCGGACCATTGCCGAAAATATTCTTTCAATATTTTTTGCAACCTGCGTTTTCAGCTTCCCGGCACGCCCGTCTTTAAATTTTACACACTTAATATCATCATCGCACACAAAATAATACTTAAAGGTAAGCTGTCTTGCGAAATCAATGCAAGCATTTCTAGCAAATAACGCACTATTCATACTGAAACTGTTTATGTGCGTATCTATGCCTTTTGCATATTTTTTCTTGTCAAATACCAGAAGCATATCTCCGTATTTTTTCTTATACTCTGATAATTGCTCGTCTTTATTATCAACTACAAGATAAATCTTCCCGGAATATTCACTCTGTCTTAGTAAATCTAATGTCAACTGCTTTTCTGCTCTTCCATGGGTAATAATAAAGACTGCTGTGTCTTTTCTCATTCCTCTTCATCCTCCATAGCATCTAAGATTTCACCAAACAGTGTTGCATATCCATTCGCAATCGCATTATCTACATCAATAATCACTAAAGCTGACTTTTCCATGAGCCTCTGCATTTCTGGATTTGCGTGTGCATAATACTCTGCAACATTACGGTAATTAAAGACATTATGCCTCCCGGCTGCATCTTTCAAAAACTGTCTCTCTTCTTCTGTAATCCCTTCTGCTTTTTCAATCTCTGCGATTAATTCCTTACTTTTTTCTTTGTCCAGCATTTCCGAAATTGAAGGACAGTCTCCAGTAATTTCATACTGCGGAATACTTGTTTTCATCGTGTAGGTATTATCTTCTATCTCATCCGCAAATACATCGTCCCCGTCCTCGAACCCAAAAGCACTCATATTTATATTCATGATTTCTTCAAGTTCTTTCTTCAATAATTCTTCGTCCCATGTAGCGAACTCCGCTGTCTTATTATCTGCCAGACGATATGCCTTTGCCTGCTCTTTTGATAAATGTGAGGCAACAAGAACAGGAATTTCTTTCATCCCTAATTCTTTTGCGGCCAACCATCTTGTGTGACCCACAATGATTATGTAATCATCGTCCACGACAATCGGCTGATTAAATCCGAATTTTTCAATACTGTTCTTAACATATTTCACAGCATCCTCATTTTTTCTGGGGTTTCTCTCATAAGGATAAACCTCATTAATAGGCACCATCACTGTCATTTCTTTTTGCATCTTTCCCCTTCCTTTCATAAAAATAAAAAAGATGATACGCAATGTACCATCTTGGTTTTCTATATTTTCCCTTTCCCTTATACTGAAATGTCCCCCTGCTAATAAATAACAGAGGGACTGGGGAAAGAATCGGCTCAACTATGCCGATTAACAAGTTCCTGCGAGGGCATGTTTCGCATTTGCTTGTTGCAGTTTACACTATATCACACATTTTCTCTGACAAATAGTACACATTTTATGACATTTCCTGTACATCTACTGACCTTTCCTGTATGTCAAGTGACACTTTCTGACATTCTGTGAAAATTTTGTGTTTTACAATTCTGCCAACATTGTTTTATATAGCGTTTCAAACTCCATTAAAGCATATCCATGCACTCTCAATATATGCCTGACATTATACTGCACATCAAATCCAGATTCAGCAATCTCTTCCCATGATTTGTAATGTATGTATCTCATGTTCAAAATTGCTATATATTTTGGTTTTTTTAATGTATTGATTTCTTGCGATACTTTTAACTTGAATAACATGGAAGCCTCAATCTTATCATCAATATTTCGCTCCATCTCATCAATTCTTGAATACAACGTTCCAAACTTATCGTTATTCCGGCTAGACTGCACTCTTTCCCCATCTGGCATACCACCTAACGAATAAAGCATTTCTTTTACACTTTCTTTATCTCTGCACAAGTTTTTTATCTCTGCATCCTTATGTTTTACCTGTTGTAAATACTCTTTCGCCGTCATTCTCTCCCCTCCTGAATAATATTGACATACTCACTTTTTCTGATTTATAATCAGATAAGCCAATCAAGTGAGCCTTTGCCTGATTATTCAGCAGGGGCTTCTTTTTGTATAAGATTTATTCCGTATCTTCGTTTTCTTCTACTGAATCCGGACCTTCTCCGTATTCCTCTGCACACGCTTTGCTATCTGGACGCAAAAACATACATGCTCCATCTGTTACCGGACATTTCCAGCCGTGATATTCATCTGTTCTTTCTGCCCATTTACATCCTTTTGCCATTTTTACGTTCTCCTTTCATTTGCCTGCATATTTCTTCGTAAGCATTCCCTGCCAGTCTGAAATCTCTTTTTCTATTCTGTCATGCTTTTTCTTGTTTCTAATCATTGCTGCCTCATCTTTTTTGTTCTTTGCCTTCTGGATTTTCTTCAGGCACAGAACACGCTTCTGAATCAGTAAGCGCAACTTTCTGTCCGATATGAGTATTGTGTACTTTTTCCCGCATGTAGGACATTGAAAATATGACTCTTGCACATCTATTCCCTTTTCATCCTGAGTGATTATGTGAGTTTTAATTTCGAATTTGCTTATTATCAGTTTACATTTGTCGCAAATAATTTCATTTCTCACTTTTTCGCCTTCCTCCTTTTCTTCCTGAACATTTTTTCGTATTCACAAGTAGCAAAATGGGGAATATATCCAAATCCCGTAACAAATTCTGGACTATGCACAATCGTTCCTGTTGCCACCTTCCCGTCTGGTGTAACTATCTTATCTTTTCCTGCGGCATCCTCTTTGTAATATACAAAATCTTCATCGCACGGCATATTTTTACCTGCCGCTGTTTTTATCCATCTGATTCTTTTCTTGCATTTTCCACACATTCCATAAGCATTAGTCATATTCGTAATCTGACTCCTCTCCTGCCTCTATATCGCCGTCTGCACCGTTTGAATCATCTTCCACTTGTGTTTCTTCACATTCTACATCCACGACCTCTGACTCGCTCTCTGCGGCTTTATCTGCCGACTCTAACATTGGGATTCCTTTTACCTCTTCTTCATCGACTTGTCTCGCATCCGCATCAATCGTATTGCCACTCTGCTGGTATTCTGGGTCAAAGATTGTTTTTTGTCCCCCTGTTGCGTCGAATTCAAGAATGTATCTGCCAAGCTCTTCATCGTACACCAAAACCATTCCTGTTTCATTTTTGCCTCTATTGCTATCTTTTAATGGAACTGTTGTATCAATCTTATGAATAAATACCGGCTTATCAACTCTCTGTGTCTCTCCGTCTTCGCCTATAACGAAATCATACTTCATGTCTACATTGATTTTTAATGTGATACTACCTTCGATTGACTCATTTTTATACATTCTTTTTAGTAACTTCTGAAACATAAAATTAAAATCTTCTCTTGCCTTCGAAAAGGTATCGCTCTCTAGCGTAATTTCCTGCCAATTCTGCATGCTATCTTCCTCCTAAATAATTTCTTTAATTCTCACTTCCACTCTTGGGCTTTCTGAATAAAATTTACGACACTGACAATCTACAATCTGTGTATCATCCCTATATGCAACTTGATTAAGGCTATCTGCTATCACCTTTACCACATTATCCATATCGGGCTTTTTTATTGGTCTAATCATCCCCATTGCCATTGCTGCCTTTTTCTTTTTTGATGCAGATTTTGGAATGGAATAATATGCCTTTATTCTCATATCCAGCATTGCATCATCAGAAAACTTTTTATCACCGCATTGGCTAAGATACTCCATATGAACTAATGTCTCATAGTTCGCTGTATCTTTTGGGGTCATTGCATGTCCTTTTACAAATCTTGGACGTGCCTTTCCTTTTGGTTCTCCTAAAACTGTGAACGAAACTTGCATTTATAACCTCTCATATAATTTCTTAAACATTTTCTTTTTACATGGCCATATCTCTCCAGAAGGTCCTTTCAGAATATAATCACCTATATATGCCTGTAGCTTCCCGTACTGGGAATGTATTGTGCATCCATATACAACACTTCGTTCGTCTTCAAGTCTCCGATCTATAAATATCTTCTCGTTTTGTACGGCTTTTAAAAACCACTTTGGAGCCATGACCTCCGCCTCTTTATTAAATATAAATGCTTCTACAGCTACCGGCTTCTTTTTAAACCACACAGTTACCTCCTTACTTAGAAGTATCTGCATTCCCCTTCCGGTCAATAGCATGTACATAATAAATCAATGATTTACCGGTAGGAGTTGCCTTCTTTTTATGCTGCCCTACATCGTAACCATTCATTGCGAGAATTGCCATAACCTGTTTTCTGTCCTCTGCACCGTATATTCTCAACTCAGCATCCCACGTCTCTTTTTCTTCCGTTGGTCCAGTAATCAACTGCTCCGGTTTAATATTTGCAGCCTTGGCAATCTCAAATAAAGTCTCTACTTTAATATTTGTATCAGCATTTTCGTAAGCCCCAACCTGACTCTCGCTTTTTCCGATTAATAATCCAAATTCTTTTTGCGATAATCCCATCTCCATTCTTACTCTTTTGATTTCTTGTCCGACTTTACGTGTTGAATCCATTCTTCTTTCTCCCTATTCTTTAAAATAATCTGCAAGTTTTTTCTGCCTCTGTGCCGCCTTTAAGATTCTAAATGATTGGCCAGGCATTTCTATAGGAATACAGTGTTCGAATATTCTGTCATAAATCCTGCGGTATCGAATGTCAGGATTCCTCATCATCTCATCAAATGTGAGATTGGTAGTTAAAATCATGGGCTTATCAGTCCTTACTCTGCTGTCTATCACGTTATAAACTTTTTCAAGGGCATAGTCAGTATTCCTTTCTGCACCTAAATCGTCTATAATAAGCAGACTACACGCATTTAATGTACAGATATATGTTGCTTCGTCCTCACTGCCTTGAATATCCTGTAATATTTTTACGAAAGAAGTCATTATTACAGAAATCTTTTGTGCCAGTAATTCATTAGCAATACACGCTGCTGTATAACTCTTCCCGGTTCCTACATTCCCATAAAAAACAAGTCCCACGTTTTTTTCTCCCGTTTCCGGATTTCCGTTTTTTTGCATCTCTTTAAATTCAGATGCATATTTTTTTGCAACCTTAAACGCTTTTTCGTTCTCTTTCCGCACATAATACTTTTCAAAACTTGCATTACGGTATTTGTCTGACATCATGGAAGAATCTTTCATTTTCTGAATTCTCAGCATTTCTGCCTCATATTCCTCCCTTTTTCTTTTTTCTTCCAGCTCTTTCATGCGGCAATCACATATGCACCATACAGTAGTATGTATAAAATCATTATCTATCTTTTTTTGCTTCGCCCTGCCGCATACTCCGCAATGCCAAATACCGTTTTCGTCTTTGTAGTCTCCCTCCTTTACCCACCCTTCTCCACTAGCCGCCTGCAAAGGCAGATACGATTTAATATCCTTATCCATCGTTTTCCCTCCTATAAGTATTTATTAAAGTCTGCCGCCCCTTCGTTTCCCTGCGCAGGTGCATAATCATTTTTGCCTGGCAAATAATCCTCAAAAGGTGTCGCTGCTCCTAAAAATGTTTTTGCATGTTTAATATACTTTTCATCACGATGTGTTCTTCTGCATTCATCTGCATAATTTTGTACTGCCATTAAAATCTCTTCTGCCGTATACCCATCTTTTATTCTTGCCTGATACTGTCTATACGCTTGTCCCTTATCTCTTTTCTTTGGGTAAATTTCCCACATTTCTTTAAATTGCAAGGAATACTCCGTCTTTCCCTTTGAACTATCTTTTCTCTCGGAAACAGAAATCGCCTTTTCTTCTGCCTGACTTTCTATCAGACCTCTATCATCAATTGGAACTCCTTCTGTAAGAGAATAAGTATTATTTCTCCGTAATCTTAACTGACTCTTCTGGTCTATGTACTGTGTTTCGTGGTATCTGTTTTGAGATATGCAATTATGCATCCTCCAGTGTTTTATTACCATGACCCCTTCTGTATCATCTGGAAAAGTCAAAAGAAACCTTTTTGCTATTAGTAATTTTAAGTCGTCTTTGCTTGCATTTGTTATCCGCAAAATCTTCATCGGATTTCCAACGAATCCATCATCATCGGCTCGCATCGCAAGATGAAAATATAAACACTGTGTGGACAATGGCATTTCGAGAAAGACATCACTATCTACAACCTTTAATGTGAACATTCTTTTATTTGCCATGGTCTTTTATCCATTGATGTAATTTATTGCCGCATTCACCACATCAATGTACCCTCCTTCACTCCATTTATCCCAGTAATTAATTGTTCTTGAATCTGGTCTTTCTTTTGCAAGTTCTACATGAACTTTCAGCGGAATCGGGGCAGCATCTCCAATCACAAGCACATCGCCGGGTGAAAACATCGCCGTTTCATTTATCACAGATTCGCTTCCGTCCGGCATCATTCCTTTGATCATAGATTTATCGTTCTCGTTATTCATCTTCCCAACGATAAAATTTGCACACTGCGCCATGATGGTTTTATTAAGCTCTGACGGTCGCTGGCTTGCTACAAATAATGTTACCCCGAACTTTCTACCTTCTTTCGCAATATTCTCGAATGTGGCTACCATACGTCTTTGAGAAGCTGACAACTGCATATTATTCGGAATATACACATGTGCTTCATCGCATATCAATGTTACTGGATGTTCTGCACAATCTTTTGAATTTCTTTGAATCTCATACACCAGTTTGGTAATTGTTCCAATAATAGGGATTGCAACATCATGTGGAATTTCAGATAAATCAATATTTTTCACTGGCATATCATTGTCTAAAATTTCTTTAAGCAATGTATGCAAATAGCTCTGGTCGTTTCTCGAAAAAAGAAAATTATAATTGCTATCTGAAGCTTTATCGAGCAGAATATTAACTACATTTGTTAATTTCCCGTTATAATCCCCTTTTGTAACTCTCTCCTCCCCTTTTCTATCTCCGGACTTATAATATTCACCAGTTGCAACCATTTCTTCGTCAAGGAATTTCATAAGCTTAACAAATTCGACATAATCAAAATATACTGCTCTGTCCTCTTTCCCTCCAGGGCAAAGCTTGTAATAGCACTTTCTTAATGCTGTCATAGTCACAGTTGAAGTCTCTTCTTTGATTTTCAAAATATTTGCAATCATGTCTTTGAATCCAAACAACCATACTGGGAAATCTACATCTGTTCCGATTTTGATATTTCGTGCATAGGATAAATTTCTGTATTCTCCATGAATATCAAAAACTATCACATTCGCCCCCGAAAGCAAGCTAATCTGCTCTAAAATTTTTGCTACTGTTTCTGACTTACCTGCTCCAGTATTTCCTACAATACACGCATGCCTCTGAAAAAACTTATTACCATCCACGTAAGCAGGAAAATCATATGTCGTATATTCTCCCAAAAGGAATCCTGTCGTATATTTGCTTAACATTCCGGCAAATTCTAATTGTGTAACTTTATGTGCTTTAACCCGCATTGTTGGATAACGGTCTATCGCTTTTTTGAATACGCCATCCTTTACCGTTCCGATAATGGAACATTCCACCATTTTTGTGCTGCTACGTTCTAAAATATAATCATTTTCTTCGATTTCTTCTTTATTTTCCATGTCTGTATCTTTTAATGCAGTTACCATCGTTACCAGTTTCACATCTTCATCAAATACAAGAATTAAATCATTGATTCGCACATCTTCAAATTCCTTATAGTCAGAGCGAATCTGCACTTTATCATTTAAAATTTTTACTAACTTCATGCCCTATACCTCTAATAATTCATTATAATTTCTTACACTTGCCTGCTTAATACTCTTGCAATAATCACACTTTCCACAATGAACCGGCTCAATCAATCCAGCTTTAATATCTGCATATCTCCCGATATTTTCTTCCACTTGTCGCAATGCCATATCTAACGTAGACTGCGGCACCTGCCAGATGTCTCTGTCCATAACTTTTTCTTTTGTTACAACTGCAAGATAGAACGGTAACTTTTCTCCAGTAACGATTTCTACACCTTTCTGATAAATAGCCCCCTGAATGTCATATCTCCATTGAGGAAGCTTATACATTCTTGCAACTACTTTTAAGTCGGTGATTGCTTTCCCTGGATTGTAACTATCAAGCTTCGCTTTCCATGGAACTCCAAACAAATCAAATGTGAAAATTCGCTGTTTTTCCCCGGACAACGAATCCATAAATTTTACATCTTCTTTCACAGTTTTTATAATTTCGTTCGCTCTCTTAAACTCTGCCCTTAATTCATGTTTTCTTGTAAAAATTGCTGGATTCTCTTTCATAAAATCATCGAGCGTTCCCTCAAAATAATGGTCCACAAAGCTTCCCACAAGCAACGCTCTAGTTACTGGCCTTTTATATTCGCCGTTAAGCTCTGCAATTGCTCTTGCCTCACAACTCATAAAACTTTTAAATTGAGACACCGAAAAGAATTCTCTATTTGCTTCGTCTGAATAATAATTGCTATCATTTAGCAACATCTGCTTTCACATCCTTTCCGTCTTTGAACGGATCCGAGATTTCTTTTTCGTCCTGCGGCAATGCAATCTCAAAATAATCCTCTCTTTTTGCTACACCATCCCTAAGTGATGCATATACTTTTTTCAATCTTACAAAACTATTCGCTGTAAATGCTTCACTTTTACAGCCGATATATTTTTCAATCATCTCAAGATTGACTGAAAATTCTTTTTCGAATGCTCGGACCATCATCCTTACCCGGTCAACCAGTGGCATTTCGTACCCCTCTCTTAAAGTTTTATTGCACTGATTAATCGCTCCATCAACAACGTCCCCTGGAATAATTCCAAGAATACACGAACGTACTCTTCTGGCTGCCTGATTTGCTACAGCCTCATAAATATCTCGAGGGTCTGTTAAGGCATAGTCACCTTTTCTTGTATGTCTAATATGCGGAACACTAAACATTTTTGTTTGTCTGGAATTTGTCTCCAAATCCCAAGCATAAGCCATAACTTGGCTCACCCCGTTTCGTTGTTCTAGTTCCATCCATCCGAAGTCAATATTGCCCCAGTTCTGAGCGATTGCTTCTGCTAATCTGATAGATGGACCTGTGACTATTTCTTTACCACGAGGAAATTCATACATGGAGGTTTCTGCCAGTTTCACACGTTGGCACGCTGTAAGGATGTTATTATATGCTGTTACCTGATTTCGTGGAAATCTCTTTGCCGCAATCATAGCGACCTGCACTTCCTGTGCTTGTCTCTCCACCAGCATTTCCGTTTGAGATGTTTTTTTCTCCTGTACCTGTTCTGATGCTTTTTGACTTGTAAAATCTACAACTTCGTTTGTCATGTCATGCCCTTCTTTCTTTATATTGTGCTTGCATTTATCGCCTCTCTGAAAAAGTAATCTTTTACAACATCTGGTAAGAGTAACCCGATATATCTTTCTCCCTTTCCAGAGATAATCGCTTTTCTTTTTGCTAAAGTTACAATTTTATAAAACTGATTATCTGCCACTCTGTAACCTTTTTTCTCTAAGTTCCTTCTGATTTCTTCGTATTCTTGCAAGAGTTTTCCTCCTCTTTCCCTCTCTGATAAAATATTCAACAAGAAACAACACCGGAATAATTGTCCATTCTCCTCCTAATACAAACTGCCCTCTGGTTGCATATGTAAATCTCAAAACAATTCCAGTTGCCACACTTCCGGCTGTCAATGCTATCCAATGCTTTACTATCCATCTCTCCAGCATCTCCACTCTCTCCTTCATCTATAAAAACTATGGTTTCCAACTTCATACAGAAAAGTAGTATTTTCTTGCATCCATGGACTACTGCCTGTTCTGCTGAAATATAATGCTCCTGCACTTTCATCCCAACCATTTTCAATCATGTTATATGCTTCGTAACATTCTGCATCAGGTTCTACGTCCCAATACCTTCCATTATCTCTTACAGGAGAAAACTGATTTTTCTGGAAAACAACTTTCTTAATCGTGTCCGGAAATTCCTCTGATTGTACTCGGTTCAAAATTACCCTTATAACATAAGCTTTTCCGTAAACTCCTTCCCCTTCTGCCTCTGCCATCGCAATCCTTAAAAGAATCTGCTTTTCGTCCTTGCTGATTCCGGCCACTTTTGCTTTTTCTTCTATCTTCTCAATAAGCATCTCCGTACTCTTGTTAGAATCAGAATATAAATGAGATTCCTGCATAATCTTATAAGTCTCTGCACAATCTCTTTTTTGTCTATCTGCTTTTGCTACAACAGTAAACTGTGTCGCAAGAAAAATCATTGCCGCATCTACGGCATATACCTTCAACTTATCTTTTATGCCCTTACGCAATCTGTTCACCCTCCTTTATTTCTGTAACAAATATCCCAAGGTCAATCCCTTGCGTTTTCTTGATTGCGTTTTCAATATCCTTTTCTTCTAATCCGCACTGCTTTTTCAATGCTTCTCTTAATCTTTCTTTTAAATCAGTTTTATCCATCCTTTCCCCCTCTGGCATTTTTCAGCCAATAATCTCAATTCTGAAATCGCTTTTGCAAGCGTTTCAAGATTTTTTACGATCATATTAAATTCTTCCTGCTCTGTCTCATCAATCTCTCCGTCTTCTGCAATAGTGAGAAGATTCTTTTTCATCTTTCTAATTTCTTCATCGTCCAAGCTTTTCAAAATTCGGACGGTGATTCCTTGCAATCCAGTTTCTTCAACTGCCATCGGAAACCCCTTTCCGATTGGACAATCATATTTGCAATAATGATTTTTTAACTCTGGTGTTTTATACAAATCACTCATCATCACCACGCTATCTGGTGGAACAATTTTTGTGACCCCTAACTCATAATTTGCTAGGGTTGAAACTGAAATTCCCAACAACTCTGCGGCCATCTCTCTACTATTTAGCTTGTCATTATATACTGCCGCCTTTTTTCTACAAGCAAGATATATATTTACCTCACTTTTTGTACAGTTACATTCCATGTTTTTTTCTTTCCCCCTTGGTTATAATAAAACCAGCCTCATTCGTCAGAATCAGAAATATTTAATAAATCACTGATTCTTTTGCGAATCGGCATACTCACAACCCGTCCATTTAAAACAGAAGACAGATATGAGCGATTGTTTCCAAGTTGTTCAGCTAAATCATTTACGGAAATATCTTTCCGTATCATCTCTATCTTGGCTCGCTTACACCAAGGAGATAATTTTTCTGCCATCCTTTCATCTCCTTTCGTCTTTACTTTTTTCTTTCTTTTTTGTAAAATAAAGATTGATTTAATATTTATTTTTATCTTTAAATCAATCTTTATTTTCATCTTACATTTGTTATATTAACTCATAATTTCGAGTAGGTCAATATATTTTACTCATTTTTTTGAGTTTTTTTATGGAGGGACTCTATGTTTTACGATAATTTCAAGGCTGCCTGCAAACGAAAAGGCACAAATATGACAGTAGTTTTAAGTGAATTGGGATACTCTACAAGTAGTACCGGTAGTTGGAAAGCTGGTAGTTTTCCTCGACTAGATATTGCTATCAATATAGCAAATCACTTAGAGATTAGTTTAGATGAATTAGTATATGGGATAAATAATGCCCCTTCCAGAACTCGAAAAAATGAGCAAGTCATTGATCAAGAATGGGTTGATATCATATCTCACATTCCACCAGAACGCCAGCAAATATGCAAAGATTTTTTACGCACACATATAATAGAAAAATAATATTTATGGAGGTATTACAATGAAGCAAGTATCGGTTTCCCCTCAAAAACCTGCTATTCCTCAACAAGATGCTCTAATATTGGAGTTAAACAGACTCTTAGCTTGCTATCAACTTGCATCTCAGGAGGACAGGGAAATCGTCTGGTCTGTATTAAACAAATATGTAGACAAAATCATTTAAAAACAACAACGTGTAGCCCCGTACAGGGGCTTTATTTATTTAGTTAGTTGGAGGAATTATTATGCCAAGAAGAAGAACGTCTGCAAAGGATTGTGTGCCCCAGCAAAAAGAAATTAAAGTGGCTATTTATATCAGAGTGTCAACCACTCATCAAATAGATAGGGACTCCATTCCTATGCAGAAAAAAGACCTTATGACCTATTGCGAATTTATCCTTAATACTGATAATTATGTAATTTTTGAAGATGCCGGATATTCTGGAAAAAATACTGTGCGACCAGCTTATCAAAAAATGATGGACCGAGTTCGCAATGATGAATTTACTCACATCCTTGTCTGGAAAATTGATAGAATCTCTCGAAATTTATTAGACTTTGCTTCTATGTATCAAGAGTTAAAAAAATTAGGAGTTGTATTCATTAGCAAAAATGAACAATTTGACACTGGAACAGCAATAGGCGAGGCTATGCTAAAAATAATTCTTGTTTTTGCTGAACTCGAAAGAAATATGACATCGGAGCGAGTAACTGCAACTATGATTTCAAGAGCAAGCAACGGACAGTGGAACGGCGGTCGCATCCCTTTTGGCTATTCATACGATTCGAATACCTCTACTTTTTCTGTCCGGGAGGACGAAGCCGCAATTTGCCGTAAATTAAGAGATTTATACTTAGAAAACAAATCTCTCGTTTATACCGCAAGGGCTTTGAATGCCGAAGGATTTAAAACCAGAGCCGGTGTAGACTGGACTCCTCCTGCTGTGTGGATTATTGCCTCTAGTCCATTTTATGCGGGTATTTATCGTTACAATAGATACAAAGGGACAGTAGGTAGAACTATCAATTCAGAAAATGAGTGGGTAGTAATTCCTGATCATCATCCTGCAATTTTCTCTCTGGCAGAACACGAGGCAATGAAATCTCTGTTAAAAACAAATTCCAGAAATATTGAGAACCCTGTTGGAAGACTTCATACGACTTCTAATGTGCATATTTTTCAAGGTATTGCATACTGTGGAAAATGTAAAAGCCGACTCACTTCCTCTCCAGGGCGAAAATCCTCAACAGGTTTTCGAGCTTCAAATTATAGTTGTCCCCTGCGGAGAAAATCTAAAAAATGTAATAATAAGACTATAAATGATATTGTACTTGGAGAATTTGTTATTAACTATATTTTAAATATGCTAAACGCAAAGAAGATGTTTTCCAAAATAAAAACACCCGATGAACTCCAGAAGCAACTCCTTTGCGGTTCAACCTTTTCTGATATTGATCATATAGATACCGATGGGCTTAATGAATACTATAACCTGCTCTCTCGCTACAGCTCTGATAATTCATTCATCTTTGCGAAAAGACCACAAAAGAAAAAAGCTGCTGTATCTAAAGAATTAGCATCTTTGCGAAAAGAAAAAGAAAGACAAGAGCGGGCGATGACTCGATTGCAAGATTTGTATCTTTATTCAGAAAACGCAATGTCCGAAAAAGATTTTATTATTAGAAAAGAAGATATATCATATCGACTTAAAGAAATCAACCATAAATTGGGTGTATTAAGTGACGACTCCGATTCGTTTCTGTCAGACGAAGAATTCATTAAGCAGGCAAGTCATTTTCTTATACAGAGCGAACTTAAAAACAAAAAATATATTTACTTTAAAAACCTCGTCAACACTGTGTCTCCAGAAATTTTGAAATCCTATATTGACACAATTTTAGACTCCGTATATATAACAGACAGTAAAGTTACTTCAATTGTTTTCAAGAACGGGCTCACTCATAACTTTATATACAAATAACAAAAACAGCCGAGGGTTATATATTCCTTGGCTGTTTTCATTTTATATTCATCTAACATTTGTTAGAAAATGATGTTATTCGATAAACATCGCATCCCCGAAGGAGAAGAACCTGTATCTTTCTTTTACCGCTTCCTCATACGCTGCCATAATATGATCCTTTCCTGCTAATGCGGATACGAGCATTAAAAGGGTAGATTCCGGCAGATGGAAGTTTGTAATAAGACAGTCAATTGCCTTAAATTTATAACCTGGGTAAATGAATATTTCTGTATTACCGCATCCCGGATGAATCACTCCATTGTCGTCTGCAACCGATTCCAGAGTTCTTGTACTGGTTGTACCTACTGCGATAATTCTTCCACCATTCTTTTTTGTATCATTGATCAGCTTTGCTGCGGTTTCTGTTACATTATAGTATTCAGAATGCATATGGTGTTCGAGTACATTTTCCACTTTTACCGGTCGGAAAGTTCCAAGTCCAACATGGAGAGTTACGCGGGCGATATTTACGCCCATATCTTCAATCTGTTTTAACAGTTCTTTTGTAAAATGAAGTCCAGCTGTCGGTGCGGCTGCGGATCCTTCATACTTTGCGTAAACGGTCTGATAACGGTTTTTATCCTGTAATTTATGTGTGATGTATGGGGGTAAAGGCATCTGGCCAAGACGGTCTAATACTTCCTCAAAGATTCCTTCATATTCAAAATGTACAAGACGGTTTCCATCTTCTAATACATCAACGATTTCAGCTTTCAGTTCTCCATTTCCAAAGACTACTCTTGCACCTGGACGGCATTTCTTGCCCGGTTTTACAAGTGTTTCCCAGACATCATTTTCTTTTCTTTTTAATAACAGAATTTCAATGTGGGCTCCGGTATCTTCTTTTGTTCCGATAAGACGGGCTGGGATAACTTTTGTGTCGTTGATAACCAGACAATCTCCCGGATGAAGATACTCTGTAATGTCATGGAAAATACGGTGAGCTATCTCACCGCTTTCCTTGTTAAGCACCATCAATCTTGATGAGGAACGGTCTTCCAGCGGGTCCTGGGCGATCAGTTCCTGTGGAAGATCAAAATTAAAATCACTTGTTTTCATCATGCTCTTAATTCAACTCCCATTTTCTCAAGTTCTTTCAGAATCTTCTCAACGATCTTGTTGATTTCAGCTGTTTCTAAGCTTCGCTCTGCTGAACGGAATACCAGGCTGAATGCGACAGATTTATATCCTTCTTCAATCTGTGAACCTTCATAGACATCAAATAACTGAATACTTTCTAATAATTTGCCGCCTTTTTCTTTCATTACTTTTTCAAGACTTCCTACGAAAACTTCTTTTTTCATAACAAGGCTTAAGTCTCTGTTTACAGCAGGATACTTTGCTACACCTTCATACTTTCTGTCAAAGGTTGCTTTTTCTGTGATAACCGGAAGATCGATTCCCGCTACGTATGCTTCACACTTCATATCGTAGTTTTCACACACTTCAGGGTGTACCTGTCCGATAAATCCAGCATAAGTTCCACCCACATAAATGAGTGCCTGTCTTCCCGGATGTAAGAAAGGTTTTTCCTGAGATGGCTCAAAATCAACTTTGCCTTCCAGACCAAGTTTTAAGAACATTTCTTCAAGAACACCTTTTAACAGGAAGAAATCACATTCTCCGTACATTCCAAGAGTCAGACGCTTTCTTTCCTCTGGAAGTTCTGTCAGTGGCAGTGCCTTTGGAAGATATACGTTACCAATCTCGTAAAGACGTACATTTTTATTTCTATGATTATAATTTCCTGCTAAAGAAGTTAAAATACCATTTAACTCAACTGTTCTCATGATACTGTAATCTTCTCCAAGTGGATTTGCGATTACGATTGCCTGGCGTAACGGATCGTTATCAGGAAGAAGTAATTTATCAAATACCTTAGGGCTTTCAAAAGAGTAGCACATTCCACCACAGAATCCGTTCTGCTCTGCAATATTCATAACAACGTCTTCTACTCTTGCACTAAAAGACTTCTTACCAGCAGTTGCTTCTCCATGAGGAAGTGTTGTAGGAATATTATCATATCCAAAGAATCTTGCCACTTCTTCTGCGATATCTGCAGAACATCTTAAATCCTGACGGAAAGATGGGATAAGTAACATATTTGTTTCTTTATCATAGCCAATCTCCAGGCGGGTAAAGTATTCCATCATCTTTTCTTCGGATACATCTGTTCCAAGAAGTTTATTATATTTTGCTGGTTCAAAAGGAATCTTTACTTCTTCTACAGGATTTGGATATACATCTACAACACCACCAACAACTTCACCGGCACCTAACTCTTCTACTAACTGGCAGGCGCGGTTGATTGCTTCTAATGCATTCTCAGGATCAAGACCTTTTTCAAACTTACCAGAAGCATCTGTTCTAAGACCGATTCTCTTAGAAGAAAGACGGATATTTGTTCCATCAAAAGTAGCAGCTTCAAAAAGCATTGTCTGAATGTCATCTGTAACCATGGAGTTTTCTCCACCCATGATACCGGCAATTCCAACAGGACCTTCTGCATCGTTAATCATTAATACATCTTTATCAAGCTTTCTTTCCTGTCCATCAAGTGTTGTGTATACATCACCATCATTGGCACGTTTTACAACGATTTTATGACCTCTGATCTTATCTAAGTCATAGGCATGCATTGGCTGTCCATACTCTTCCATAACATAGTTTGTAATATCTACAATATTGTTGATCGGACGAATGCCCATTGCCGCGAGTCTTCTCTGCATCCATTCCGGTGACGGAGCTAATTTAATATTCTTTACGATTCTTGCTGTATATCTTGGACACAGTTCTGTATCCTCTACTTCTACAGAAATATAATCTTTTGTTCTTTCATCGTTTCCAACTACTTTTACTTCCGGAGCATAAAATGGCTTTTCAAAGGTAGCTGCTGCTTCTCTTGCCATACCGATCATACTGAAGCAATCTACACGATTAGATGTGATTTCAAATTCTACTACTGCATCACGAAGTCCTAAGGCTGCTACTGCATCATCCCCTGGTTTTACTCCTCTGCTTTCATCAAAAATGTAAATTCCATCTTCCGGTGATTCCGGATACATATCGCGTGTGCTTCCTAATTCTTCAATAGAACACATCATACCGTAAGAAGGCACTCCACGAAGCTTACCTTTTTTAATCTTGATTCCATTCTCAGGATTAGGACTTCCATCATGTCCGCCTGCAACACGTCCACCATCTAAAACAACCGGAACTAATGCTCCCTTAAATACATTGGATGCTCCTGTTACGATCTGTACTTCCTCAGCACCTACATTTACCTGACAAATCACTAACTTATCAGCATCTGGATGCTTTTCAATCTTTTCAATTCGTCCAACAACGATCTTCTCCAGATTTTTATCAAGATATACTGCATTCTCTACATGAGAACCAGACAGAGTCATCTTGTCTACATATTCCTGTACAGTACAATCCAAATCTGGAACATATGCTTTAATCCATGAAATTGGTGTATTCATTTTCGTCTCCTTTTATATCTATAAATTTAAATATTAGTTATTTTTAATCCTTTCCACTCCAAGAATATCCCAGCATCCTTGAAGCAGAATACACGTTATATAATACACGCTCTAGAACTGTTTTAAAAATCTTGCATCGTTTTCGTATAAGAGGCGCATATCATCGATTTCGTATTTTAAAAGAGTGATTCTTTCAAGTCCGATTCCAAATGCAAAGCCTGAGTATACTTCCGGATCAATACCGCAGTCACTTAATACTTTAGGGTGTACCATTCCACATCCAAGAATCTCAATCCAGCCGCTTCCCTTACACATACGGCATCCTTTTCCTCCACATTTGAAGCAGGATACATCTACCTCAGCACTTGGCTCTGTGAATGGGAAATGATGTGGACGGAACTTAACCTTTGTATCTGGTCCAAAGAATTCCTCTGCCCACTGCTGTAATGTTCCCTTTAAATCAGCAAATGTAATTCCTTTATCTACGACAAGTCCTTCTACCTGATGAAAAGATGGAGAATGTGTTGCATCTACTTCGTCAGAACGGAATACTCGTCCAGGAGCGATAACGCGGATTGGCATACGTCCTGTTTCCATGATACGTGCCTGTACTGGTGATGTCTGTGTACGAAGAAGGATATCTTTTGTAATGTAGAAAGTATCCTGCTCGTCCTTTGCCGGATGATTTGCCGGAATATTTAACAATTCGAAATTGTAGTGATCATACTCTACTTCCGGTCCCTCTACCACTTCATATCCCATACCGATAAATACTCTTTCAAGATCATCTAATGCGATCTGGTTTGGATGGCGATGTCCGACTGCTACTTTTTTACCTGGTAAAGTTACGTCAATAACTTCCTTCTTCATCTTTTCTTCACGAAGCTTTTTCTGGATGGCTGTTCTCTTTTCTTCCATCTTTTCTTCGATACCAGCACGTGCTTCATTTACCATCTGACCTACCTTTGGTCTGTCTTCCGGTGCTACATCTTTCATTCCTTTTAACAGGCTCGATAACTGTCCCTTTTTACCAAGGAAAGCAACTTTAACATCATTAAGCTTGTCCATACCCGCTGCATCTTCAATTGCCGCAAGTGCCTGCTGACGAATCTGCTCGATTTTCTCTTTCATGATAAACTCCTTTATTATTTAAATTAATTTACTTTGGTTGTCTGGCAGCTGCTTTTCGTTATTCAATAGGGAATTCCAACAGATTTGTCTATTGAATCTATTAAATAAAAAAAGCCCCTTTTTAATATAAATTAAAAAGGGACGAATAAATCCGCGATACCACCCTGATTCCCGAATATACCAGATATATTAAGCGTATTCAGGCTCTCATTAACGCGTAACGTGCGTAGACGACATTCCTTATCTAAATATATAGTCTCCGGAATGCAGCTCCAGTGTGGAAATTCAAAATATAACGGAGCCTTGAAGAACTTACAGCCGATGATTCTCCCTCTCTACTGGTACATTATACTTCTACTGTGGGCAGAATGCCCGCACTTTCAACGCTTTTTCAATGAATAACATTGTAACGCAGGGAAAAATTAATGTCAAGAGGTATTTCGTGCTTTATTCCCATTGAATTCGTCCTTCCATCATCAAAAGCTGCTGTCCAACTCTGGAAAACTCTCCAAGTACTATCTTTCTTCCTTCTTCTGTTTTATACCAGTCCTCTGAGGAAATATGATCTACAACAACGGGATGTATGAGAATCTCCACCTCTGGAAATACCATAGAATAATAAAGGAACGAACGTCTGGCATGGTGTGCTTTACAACATAATATCGCTTTTTTTAAATGAATTCCTCGCTTTTGAATCAATAGTTTTGTCTTTTCCGCATTCTCCAAAGTATAGGTTGCCTCACACTCTTTTAAAATTGCGGAAGCCGGAACTCCATTCTGAAGTAAAACTGCCTCTAAAAAGTCCGCCTCACAGGCAAAATCTGTTCCGTATTTCTGCCCTTCTTTTGAAACACCCTGGAAACTTCCCTGTACCTTTGTATACCCACCCGATGGCAATAACAAGGGGGCATATCCTTCTTTATATACTCTTGCCGCTTCTTCCGTATGCTCCGGTCTTGCACAGCCTGGTATAAATATCGCATCTGCCCTTTCCAGTCTATCTTCTAAAAATATATAATCTGTAATCTCCTGAATCTGTTTTTTATCCAAATGATACATTTTAATTCCTTCTGTCATTCACTATTTTCTAAAATTATCTGTTTTAGAGTTTTTTATTTTTCTATTTCGAATTACTGTCTTCTCCCATCGATACGTCTTTATCATTTTTATTATTCTTCTTGTTATTCTTTCTGTCGGCTCTCTCACTTTTAGATTTCTGACGCATCTTCTCTGTCTGTGCCCTCTGCTGCCTGCGCCAGTTTGGTCTAAGAGTACGAATAAGAAGATGATAATTATCTTTATTCTCTAAAAAATAATTCACTTCCGCTCCATAAAAAACCATGGACATACAAAAATACAGCCATAAAAGCAGTATCATGATTCCCGCCATACTTCCGTAAATATACGAAAAATTCGTAAAATTATCCATATAGATCGAACAGCCTACAGAAACTGCCACCCAGCCAAGTGTCGCAATCAAAGCTCCCGGAAACTGCCCTCGAAAACTAGACGTTCTGTTTGGAATCCATTTATAAATTATCATAAATAATAATGTCAGAAAGACCAGGGAAAATAAAATCCTCTGATGCATAAAATATCCCAAGATTGGAATCACAAACGGGAACTTCCAACATACATAACGATATAAACTATTTCCAAATACCCACATAACAAGCATAACGCTTATCATAAGTGCAAACAATAATGTATACACTAAACTAAATAAGCGTATTACAAAATAATTTCTGTTCTCATCAATATCATATACAGAATTCAATCCGATAACAATCGAATACACCCCCCTTGAAGATGACCACAATGCTGCAATAATAGAAATCGCAGATACTGTCGTTCCTGTCTTATGATAAATTTCATTTACAATATTTTTAATCAATGACCCTTCCTCAAAAGAAATCATCCTTGTCAATATCACTATAATGTCATCTTTTGAAAAAGGAATATATCTGGTCAGTGTTAACAGGAAGATCATAAACGGAAAAATGGAAAGGAGTATAAAAAAAGCGGACATCGCCCCAAATGCTCCCACATGATCATCACTGCATTTCTTTAGAAAATCCATAACCAGTTCGTATAAATCTTTCACCCTTTTTCTTGCTGGCATACTTTCCATCCTCATTATATTTTACATAAGAAAAGCCGCCTCATTCACATGAGACGGCTATAAAGCATACACCCAAAATGCCGTAGCCTGCGATTTTGAGTCCTAGCCAAAGCCAGGTGGGTAACTTCAATTAAATATCTGACGTCCTCTCAAAACGGTGAGGCATGCCATCCCTTCAATGATTTAGTTTCCCAAGTTCAAAAATGTAGGTTCAAAATAGCAGGGGGTCTCGAACACTCCAGGCTAGTATATACATACTATAACTTAATTATCTCTAAATTTCAAGATAAAATTATCCACTTTACTGTAAAAATATTACTCTGCAATCATGTACTCTGTGCAGACTTCCTTTCAATTCCAGTTCAATCCAGCTCAGATACTGCACTTCTAATGGGATTTCACTTAATCTAAATACAACTTTCCATCCCGCACATGATAATCACGATTTTTATGTCGAAGCAGCGTATGCCTCATATAATGCAATAGATATTCTTCTCCTTTCATATCGAGCATTGTAAGAAGATATCTTGACAGATAATCTGTCTCGTCATCTATAAGCATCATATGCTTTCCGTTTAAATAGTATGCCAATGCACTTCCATCATTATACTGATCTTTTAAATAATTTTTACTGGCACTGATACGATCAATAACCATTTCCGCTACATATTTTTTTGGCATCTTCATCCCGACAAGCTTTCCTCCTGTTGGATTAATGCTATAATCGATCCAATATTCAAAATGATGAAGATTCCTTCCCTTATGATGAAGCCAGCCTCGTGAACAGGTCTTTAATTCCTTTTCCCTATTGATCGGACTTCTATCTCCCTGATAGTAAATCACCCCTGGAATAAACTCTATAGGTGTATATTTTGACAAATCATGAAGAAGTCCCTGTTTATATAACCCCACCTTAAAACAGGTTTTCATTACCAGCATCTTGTGGTGGGTGATGGTACTAAAATGTCCTTTTAAATTTTTAAATATCCTCATTCTCTTTTTCCTGATCTTTTTCAAAGTTTACCGCATCCCTTACTAAGTAAATTGGTCTCTTTCTTATTTCTGATAAAATAACTGCCAGATATTCTCCAATAATCCCCAACAAGAAGAATAATACTGTAAACATAAAACAAATTACTACAACTGTTGTCGTATAACCTCCTGGTGCGCCAACACGAATCTTCATATAAATAGAGTAAATAATCAACAGTACACAGGCAATTCCTGCAAACGTGCCACACAATGAAGCAATCTTCAACGGCAGGTCCGAATAACTTAACATTGCCTGTACTGAAAACTTAAACAATCCTTTGATACTGTACTTACTTTCTCCTGCTGCTCTATCATGTGCTTCATATTCTATGGTCGTCTTTTTAAATCCAATACTTTGCACATAGGCACGAAGAAAACGTGAAGTTTCCCGAAAATGCTTTTTTAAAACTTCCGCTGGCTTCTTTGTGATGGCAAAAAAATCGGAGGCATTTTCCTCAAAATGTACCTCTGAAATCTTATTCAATATTTTATAGAACAAGCCCGATGTAAGATTCTTAACAAATCCAGCACTCTTATTTGCAGTACGAACCATGCTGATTACTTCATATCCCTGATTAAACGTATCTAAAATCTGCGGGATACATTCTACAGGATGCTGCAAATCTGCATCCATACATACAATTCCATCGCCTGAACTATAATCAATTCCCGCAATCATTGCTGCCTCATGTCCATAATTTCTCGAAAAATGTATTACCTTTACCTTTTTCGAATCCATAGCCAATCTATCTAAGATAGCAGGGGATGCATCTCTACTTCCGTCATTAACAAAAATCAACTCATAATCACTATCAATTCCCTCTAAAATAGGAAGAATCGTTTCATAAAACTTATCCAAAACTGCCTCTTCATTATATACAGACACTACAATAGATAACTTATTTATTAATTTCATACACTATCCTTTCTCCTCATATATTATTTTCATTTATAATAGCATTTCATGAAAAACTTCGCAACCTGTCGTATAAATTTGCTGTCACTCACCACCTGAAAGAGGTGGGAGTCTTCTCTACTGAGATAAAATCTCTATGAAATCTCTTTACAAAACTCTCTTTTCGTGCTAGACTCGTTTAGATACGACAGTTCATTTGTACCATCCTGTCGCTAAATAAAACCAGGACAGCATTTTATTTTTACCAAAAGATTTTACAAACAGATGATTTCAAGATGCTGTATATTTGCAGCATCTTTTTTATTGTTTTAATATGTACCGCCAGAATCTTTTAATGATTTTGATCGTATGTATAAGTTTAGAGGAGGATTTTTTAATGTATATTTTAGAAACAGAGCAATCCTTTGACTCCGCTCATTTTCTAAGTGGTTACAAAGGTAAGTGCAGTAATCTCCATGGACATCGCTGGAGAGTTGTAGCACGTATTGCTATGGATGAATTAAATAAAGAGGGCCAAACCAGAGATATGGTAATTGATTTTGGAGATTTTAAAGATGCTCTAAAAAAACTCACAGATGCTTTAGACCATTCTTTTATCTTTGAAACAGGCTCTTTAAAAGAAACAACGCTAACAGCTCTTAAGGAAGAAGGATTTTTACTTCATGAAGTTCCTTTCCGTCCAACCGCCGAGCAGTTTTCCCGCTATTTTTATGAACAATTACAGGAACTGGGCTTCCCTGTATATAACATTTCTGTATATGAAACTCCAACAAACTGTTCTACTTATCAGGAGGCATCTTTATGATTACCTATCCTGTAGTTGAAAAGTTTATCAGTATTAACGGAGAAGGTCAAAAAGCCGGCGAACTTGCTGCATTCATTCGAATGCGTGGCTGTAATCTTTCCTGTAATTACTGCGATACATCCTGGGCAAATACAATGGACTGTCCTTGTGAATTTTTATCCACAGAGGAACTGATCACATGGCTCACTGAACATAAAATTAAAAATGTAACTCTTACCGGTGGAGAACCTTTACTTACAAAAGGAATCGACACATTCATCGAAGCACTCGGTTCTTCCGGATTTTCTGTAGAGATTGAAACAAATGGAAGTGTAGCTTTAGACTGCTTTCATAATCTTTTACATCGTCCGGCCTTTACTATGGATTATAAATGTCCGGACAGCGGAATGGAGCAGGCGATGTGTACAGATAATTTTTCTCTACTGCTTTCTAAAGATACCGTTAAATTCGTTGTCAGCAGCATTGCTGATCTGGAAAAAGCAAGAACAATCTGTACGCAATACAAAATTGCTGACCATTGTCCTATTTTTTTAAGTCCGGTATTCGGACGAATTGACCCAAAAGAAATTGTAGAATATATGATAGAACACCATTGGAACGAAGCCCGTCTCCAGCTCCAGATGCATAAGTTTATCTGGCCGCCGGAACAGCGCGGAGTATAAAAGGAGGTAAAACTATGGCTATAGATAAAGATGCCATTCGTGAACATGTCAGGGGGATTCTTGCCGCTCTTGGCGATGACCCCGATCGTGAAGGATTGAAAGAAACACCCGATCGCGTAGCTCGTATGTATGAAGAAGTTTTTGAAGGAATGAATTATACCAATCATGAAATTGCCACGATGTTTAATAAATCTTTCAAAGACGATCTATGTGTCGGCGCTGATAAAAAAGATATTGTTTTAGTTCGAGATATTCCAATCTTCAGCTATTGTGAACACCACATTGCTCTTATGTACGATATGTCTGTATCCGTTGCGTATATCCCAAAAGACAAAGTTCTTGGTCTAAGCAAAATAGCAAGAATCTGCGACATGGCCTCCAAACGTCTTCAGCTTCAGGAACGCATCGGCTCTGATATTGCAGAAATCATGTGCGAAGCTGCCGAAACAGAGGATGTTGCCGTTATTATTCATGGAACACACAGCTGCATGAGCGCAAGGGGCATCAAAAAAGATGCAGCATCTACTGTAACTACAACTTTCCGAGGACGTTTCGAAACAGATTCTTCTATTCAGAGTCAGCTTACAATGATGCTTCATGCATAAACGTATGCCATATGTAAGATGCACAATAGAATTATGTCATGCATTGCATGATGCGCATGAAAAAATTATTTAAAAAACACTTAATAGATACCTAAAAACCTATAGAAAGAAGGAATTATTTATGCAGGAACTCAAAAATAAAGAAGCTGCTGTTGTCGTTTTCAGTGGTGGACAGGATAGCACAACCTGCCTTTTCTGGGCTTTAAAACGTTACAAAAAAGTAATTGCATTATCTTTTGACTATCATCAAAAACATGTAAAAGAATTAGAATGTGCAAAGAAAATCTGTCGTGACCATGAGGTTGAACACCATATCATGGACATGAGTCTTTTAAATCAACTTGCACCGAACTCTCTTACACGCGTAGATATTAAAGTAGATGAAAACGCTCCGAAAGAGGGAACACCAAATAGCTTCGTTGACGGAAGAAATCTTCTCTTTCTGTCCTATGCTGCCGTTTTTGCAAAACAAAGAGGCATCACAGACATTATCACCGGTGTATCTCAGAGCGATTTCTCCGGATATCCAGACTGCCGCGATATCTTTATCAAGTCATTAAATACAACCCTCTGCCTTGCCATGGATTATCAGTTTGATATCATTACCCCTCTTATGTGGCTTGACAAAAAAGAAACCTGGGCTCTAGCAGACGAACTCGGTGCCTTTGATATTATAAAAAATGAAACTCTTACCTGCTATAACGGGGTTATTGGAGATGGCTGTGGTCATTGTCCATCATGTAAACTCCGTAAAAAAGGATTAGATGCATATTTAGCTTCAAAAAACTAATTGAATCAGCTTAAAAAAATGAAAACCAGAAATTTAATTTCTGGTTTTCTGCTTTTGTCACTAAAAAATTCAAGTCGAGCTGTCACCCACCACCTGAAAGAGGTGGGAGTCTTCCCAATTGAGATTAACTTTTATTATATTCTCAGTGTATGCTTTTCGCTCTCGCCCGGTCCAAATCCAAGCTTGTCATATTCTGCCTTAGCTACTTCCCATGGAAGTTTATCTACCGGTTCCTTTAAGTAACTTAATATCTCTGCAATACCTTCGCCTGTATAGGAACTGGTAAAAAAGATCTTCTTACAACCTGCAAGGCGCAGCCATTCGGCTGCTAATTCCGGATTCGCTGCCCAGTGATCGCACTTCGTAACTACACCAACAACTTCACGATTACTTACTGACACAATATTCGGTGGATATAGAGAAAACGGTTCTATCGCACTCATCAAAAGTCCAATAACATCTGCCTCACATCCATAAACAGCTAATGCTCCAGATAACTGCTTCGTCTCCGCATACTCTCCCGGTGTATCAATAATTACGTCAAAGTTGTTTACATACTGCGTCTTATGGTAAGTAATCGGCTTACCCTTCATCGCCTGCATGATCGTAGTCTTACCTGATTCGCTACGACCCACAAACATTATCTTACGCATTATAACCACCCTGTCTTCCTGCTTCGCATCTGCTGTATGCTATCACCACTTTATGTCTATCGACTTATTTCTTTGTAACAGGACATGTAGCATATCCTAAATCATTCTGGAAATAATGGATTACAGCCTTAACAGCAGATTCCACTGCAGAAATACGTCCTGTCAGAATTAAAGTACCGCTGAAACGGTCTACGAATCCAAGATAAACATCTCCGCTCTTAATAGCGATATCTGCTCCAATTACAGCAGATTCACTCGGAGTAACTGTGATAATACCGATTGCAGAACGATCAAAATCGATATCTGGATTCAATCCTAACTTACGATATACGATTGGCTTAGGACTTGTAATAACATGAGCCAGTGTAATCTGTCTTCCTGGCACAGTTTCCTGAATAATACGTAATCTTCCTTCTGTGTCCTTTGGTAATAATTCTTTGATATCCATAACTTCAGCTCCTTTAATTTATATTCATCATTACACTCATGATAATGACATTACACCAAAATGGGCGTAAATGTACTCCTATGTGAACATTATATCATACCCATTTTGAACATTCTATGAAAAAATTGGACACTTCATGGGATTAGTTGGCACTTTCTTGATAATTCGCACAAAAAAGGGTAAAATATCAACGAAAAAAAGCAACAGATTGCAATATACCTTTTATCAGACAATAGATGTATACTAATATGCTCCAAAGTTATAATATGTGACATCCTCCCCACCTATAGAGGTTGGGGCTTCCCATCCTCGGCAAGTTTGGTTCTCGTTCGATAGCACTACCGTGCTAAGCATATGCGAGCTATCCCCGTGTGTCCCACGGTTTGTACTAGGTTATTATGTTGCGGTACCAGCCGCATTCCTTCATTTCTGATATTTATAGCCGCATTTACATCTCTGTCGTGATGGGTTCCGCACTGCGGACAATCCCACTCTCTGACCGCAAGTTTTCTTGTCTCTGCGTTCCTGTAACCACAAACTGAACAAATCTGACTGCTGGCGAAAAATTTGTCCACCTTCACAAGTTTTTTACCCTGTTCCTCAAGTTTGTATTTCAAGAACCCTGTGAACATTCCCCACCCGTTATCTGAAACAGATTTTCCAAAGTTCAGCATCTGTGACATTGCTTTCATATCTAGGGATTCTATACATACACAATCATAAGCATTTGCTAGCTGCCTTGACAGCTTATGCAGAAAATCCTTTCGTTGACTGGAAACCTTTTCGTGGAGTTTTGCCACCTTGATTCTCTGCTTGCTACGGTTGTTCGAACCTTTCTGCATTTTGGAAAGTCTGCGCTGCTCCCTCACTAATTTTTCCTCTACATTCCTGTAATACTTCGGATATGCAGGTTCATTCCCGTTGCTGTCACGATATAATTCATGCATGGAAAAATCTAACCCCAGAAAACTCTGCATCTCTTTTTCCTGTACTTGATTTTCATACTCAAAAAGAATACTTGCATAATATTTTCCGCCTGGTGTCTGGCTTACTGTTACAGATTTTAATTTGTATTCTTTCGGAACAGCTCTGTGTTGTTTTAACCGGACTTGGCCGGCTTTCGGCAATTTCAAATATCCATTCAATATGGCAATGTTTCCGTTGATACAGATCGTTGAATAGCTCTTTTTATTCTGTTTTTTAGATTTAAACTTTGGAAAACCTGTCTTCGGCTGTTTGAAAAAATTCTGAAATGCCGTATCAAGATGCCGAAGCGATTGTTGTAATGCGACACTGTCTACTTCCCTCAAAAATGCGTATGCTTCTGTTTTCTTCATTTCAGCCATTTCTTTTGCACAAACCGTGTAAGTTACCGCGGTTTTGTCCTCC